>Ga0209208_10002426_pt1 | contig 26658 bp, 22 predicted proteins | sample S1TSphfallax_3_FD_187694 | JGI IMG/M metagenome (GOLD analysis project Ga0209208, IMG submission 187694) | Host-associated microbial communities from peat moss isolated from Minnesota, USA - S1T2_Fd - Sphagnum fallax MG (SPAdes) (version 2) | ecosystem: Host-associated > Plants > Peat moss >...
CATTCCGGGACACCCTTGGGTGTTGGGACAAGCCACGGGCACTTTGGACCACAAGACACACCATGGCCCGGACTCGGGGGAAGCCACCACCTTCCCCCATATAGTATTCTCTGTGCCACATTTCGGGGATTACATCCAAATGGCTCTTTTTCCCGGGACTCCCAAGTTGGAGTCCCGAAATTGTCCCGAAACTATCCCAGTTGGAGTCCCGGGACTTTGGGAGCTCATAACTCCCGACTGCAAAGTCTGATCGCGACAAGGTCTGAAGCAAACTTGTAGCCCTTGTCGAGATCTTTCTAACGACGTATTGCACTCTCAATTCGGAGGTCGGAAAGAGGTCGATTCCCGACTTTTAGTGGTCGGGAGTCAAACTGCCAGTTTGACTCCCGGACCTTCTTTTGCCCATAACTTGGGTTACAAATGGCCAATGCGAGGCCATTTTCGATATTTACGCTTCAAGACCTTTCCAATGACACCAAGAACACCTCAATGCGAGGTGTTTTGGGCCTTGTTGTCGAACCCTAAACATTCGGGAGTCCCGGAGGACTCCAAATCCCCAACTTTGGAAGTGTTGGGCTTCACCTCCACACTTGGCCAAAATGGGGTTGCGACAGTGAACCTAGTAGGGACCACCTTAAGTATAAGCTTTACATGGCCCGCAATCTTTGAGAGGAGGCACCATTCCCCTCCCTATAGTATATTATGTGCCTCTTCACAGGGACTACATCCAAATGTCACTTTTCCCTAGGACTCTCAAGTAAGAGTCCCAAAATTGGGACTTTTGTTGTTAAAAACTTTGGACGCTTATATCTTTCTTAAATCAAGTTTAATTTGAAAATGTTGGAGAAAAATATTATAAATCTCAAAAAGATCTTTCCAACAATGTATAACACACCCCAATTAGACCTCATTCGACCCCTACTTTTAAGGGATTTGTGGTCGGGGAAATTCTCAATTTGACTTATGTCCTTTCTATTGAACATAATTCATGCAAATCAAGTCTAAATGAACAATGTGAGGGCACTTTAAGCATCTAAGCTTCAAAACCTTTCTAATGGTGTATTGAAGGTTCAATTTGGTGCTTATTTGCCTTTCTAAGCAAGGCTTTGAACATTTGCAACTTTCGCATGAATGTAATTCCCAAAGTGGGAATGCACTTGGGAGTCATTGGGCTTGATTCCTTACATTCTCCCCCATTTGTGAAAATGTGTTTCACACCTAAACACACCCTCAACTTCATGGGCCCTTGTATTTCACATTTAATCGCGAACCCAATGTTAAGGTTGTGACATACCTGCCCACCTACCTATATTTTAGCTAGTTGCTACCCTACCTATTGGCCTACCTACCTACCTTAATAATCAATGAATAATTAATGAATAATTTTAATTTAACATTATTTTATATCATTAGAAAAACTCACCTAATTATCAACCTAACTACTTAGCTTAGATAAACTAAGTAGTTAGGCCACCTTGCCTAGGCCACCCACTTGAATAATTAGTTAGGCCACCTAGCTAAAGTAATGGCCTAAGATTGCAAGTGTGGAGATTTGAACTCTTCACCTCCACTTTGAGGAATCAAGTCCTTACCATTGCACCACCACCTTCATAAGGTGAAAAACATTTGTGAACATATTGTAACAAACATGTTCAATCTTTTTTACATTACTTACAAAGGTAAATAGGAGGATAGATAGGGACATAGGAAGGTAGGAAGGTCAAACATATTAACTAGGATACCTAAGCTAAACTACCTATGTTATGTACTCTATACTAACTAGCCTAGGCTATAACCTATACCAACACATGCTAAATAATATATTAGCCCATGCATAAGTACTAACCTAGGCTATGTTATATTAAACTATTATATTAAACTATGTTAGGCTACATAGGCCTACTTAGGGGCTATGTAAGGCTATGTAGAGGTTATGTAAGCTATGTAGGCCTAAATAAGGTATAAGTAGGGGCTATGTTAGGCTATATATGTTGGCCTAGGTAGGAGGTATTTATGGGTTATTTAGACCTATCTAAAGGCTATGTAAAGTTGTGCAAGGGTCATGTCTAAGCATAAAGGCTATGTAAGGTTATGTAGGCCTAGGTAGGGTCCAAGTAAGGGCTATGTTAAAGCCTAGGTAAGAGGTATATATGGGCTTCCTAGGCTTACTTAGGGGCTATGTCAGGCTATGTAGGCCTAGGTAAGGTCTAAGTAAAGGCTATATTAGGCTATATATGGTGGTGTAGGGTTATGTAAGGATTATGTAGGCTATGTGGGCCATGTAAACCTAGGTAGGGTCCAAATAAGGGTTATGTTAAGTTGTGTAGGCCTAGGTAGGAGGTATGTATGGGCTTCCTAAGCCTACTTAAAGGCTATGTAAGGCTATGTAGGCCTAGGTAGGCTCTAAGTACATGTTATGTTAATCGATATATGTTGACTTAGGTAGGAGGTATTTATGTTTTTGGGCTACCTAAGGCTACCTAGGGCTTATGTAAGGATATGTAGGGGATATGTTTGGGCATAATTAGTAAGGGCTATGTAGGGTTATTTAGGGGTTATGTAGGCTATACATAAGCCTAGGTAGGGTCTAAGTAAAGGTTATGTTAGGCAATGTAGGGCTAGGTAAAAAGTACGTAGGGGTTATGTAAGACTATGTAGGGTGTGTCTAGGCATATGTAAAAGCTATGTAGGGTTATATAAGGGTTACGCACACTATGTAGGCCTAGGTAAAGTCTATGTAATAGCTACCTAACTAGGCTTACATAGGGGCCTTTATAGGGGCTAAATAGGGCATGACTATTTAGGTTATGCAAGGTTATGTAGGCCTATGTAAAAGCTATATATAGCTAGGGGTACATAAGGGGTACCTAGGCATACATAGGGCCAATATTATTGGGCTTATATATTGTAAAGGCTATGTGGGCCGATATATGTAAAGGCTATGTAGGTGTTATATTGTAGGCTTATGGAAAGGTTATGTAAGCTTAAATCCAAGATATATAGGCCTATGTAAGCCTAGATAAACCTTAATTATATATAGTTTTACATACATTAGCCTTACATAGCCTACACCATAACACTTACATTACCTAATTATCAAATCTATACAAACCAAGGCGTATTTAGGCTAGCATAGGCTCACATAGATGTACCTATACTAATCTAGGCCTATCATTTATTTACCTACCCTTTTACCTACCTTCCCTACCTTAAATTCCTACCTACCTACCCTACTTTAATTTACTATTTCTTAATTACCTATCTATATGTCACTTACCTACAACTTGTAAACACTTATATGTAATACTTTCTTTTCCAATATTTATGGTTATACATGTCCCATTTGGCTCCATGTCTCTTTTGACTATACCTTTGTTTTTATTTATTAAAGGTGTATATATTATGTCCTATTTGACCATAAGTATTAATTGAAAATATGTGTCATTTGACTACACCCATGTCCATTTTGACTAAAAAGGTTCACTTTTGGTCATATTTGACTAAATGTCACATTGACCAAGTAGTCAAAAAGGTCATTTTAATCAAATAAACCAATCAAAAGAAACATGTCACTTTAGCCACTAGGGGCCTTTAGTCAAATGGACCAAATTTTTAGTCAAAATGGACATGGCAATCAAGTTGGACTGCTTGAAAAGTTATGAATTCTTGTAATTATAAGCATCCTAGTAATTCATTAATTACTAATTAGAATTATCGTCTCTTATCAAAGGGTTGAAGTTAGTGGGATTAAATAGTTCATGTTAATGAATGGTTGGGTGTAATCTACCCAATCACTTAAAAGATTTTTAGGAAAGATTAGGATAATGATCATATTTTCACATGGGGTCAATGTGGGCCTTGTGTGGTTTTGTGGAGATGAAAGGAGGATTTGGAGGGGGTTGTGTTGTAGTTTGGAGTTGAAAGTTCTCTCTTGGAGAAAAGTGTGACCTTGTGAAACACTAGAAAAGATAGAGTAGTTTGGCATTGTATTTTAATTGTGTGTGATTTTCAATGGACAATGGTTGAAGAATCTTAATATGTTTTGTGTGAGTTTATACTATTAAAAAATGAAGGAAGGTAGTATAGTTTAAGCTTGCACAATGTTTTGTTATATTTTGTGTAATAGTTCTACATTTCTTTTATATGAAGTGGGAAGAATGTTGGCAAGGTTTTAGTCCTTGGAATAGGAAGTCAATTGTTGCAAAAATAAGGTAACAACCCATATATAGCAATAGGAAAAGAAATTAGTTGGAAGTTGAAGTTTGCAGGGTAAATGGGATTGTTGCAAATAACAAGCAATAGTTAAAAGAGTTTGTAGTGGTTACAAATGGTAAGCAATGATGATGTCGTTTTTTGAGGGACTACAAATGGTAGGCAATGCCCTTAAAAGGTCTACAAGTGTTGTGAAACTTGGATAACATCCGTGGAAGGCCTATAGACCCATTGGACCCCATTTTGATGCACTAAAAGTACTATAGCGATCTAGAGGGTAATTGTTAACGAGCTTTTCTATTCCCATTAAGGTTGTTCAACTTCTAGATTTTCTAGCGAAAAGTACATACAACATTTTAATAAAACTTGAATTAACTTCAATCCTAAAGTAACATGTTCACATATTACTCAAAGTTTAAAGGGATTAGGGTTTAGGGTGGAAATTGGTTGAAAGAAAAATTGATTCATGTTCCATAAATGAAGATTGAACACATGATTAAAAATGAAATCCAAAAGCTCTTCAACAATTTTGCCTTCCTAGTTTTTTATACTAGTTATTTCAAATACAATAATCATGATCAACCATTATAAATAATCCTTAACCAATACCAAGACTAAAAGTTCAAAATTTCAAAAAAAAAAGCACCTTACCTAACTACTTGTTCAACTATTGAATCTGCCAAATACAAATTCTAATTTCACCTATTGGTTAGCTTGTCAACCTATCTTTCTAACCCAATAACATTACCTACTAGGTTTAGTAATTGGTTAGATCAATATTACACATTAAGTTCAATAATAGGTTAAGACACCTATTAAGTTTAACAACCTACTTATTTTATCAGCCTATTAGGTCACCTATTACCAAATCTAGGTAACATTATCCCCTTTTGAAATCTACATTTCATCCTTGAAATGTTAATTCAAAGTCCTAGGTTAGATTGGCCTTTTATAACCGGTTGATCGATGACTTCCTTGATAGGTTCAACACCTACTACCTCCACAAGTTCCACTTGATTCAAAATTTGAAGACTGGTTGGTGCTATAGTTTTTTATCGATTAGGTGTGTCTTCAAAGGTCGTTATGGGTGTTGTAAATACTTCTAAAGCATGCGGGGTACTTGATATTAAAGTAACCTCTTAACCTATACCTATTTAGTGTTGAGTCAAAGGTACACTAGTAGATATGAATTCCAAATATTCTAATTTATTATCCAGTATGGTGAATGAATGGTTAATAGGTTCAACCTATTCTTTATCAAATTTCTCACTACCTTCCACATGTTGATTAATAATAGTGGTCATTGGAACAAATATAATATAAGTTTGAATAGGTAAGTGTATGATTTCTAAACCCGTTCCACCTCTTAGTGGACTAACCGGTTTAATAATAGGTTGTACCATAGATGCCGTTACTAAAACTTTGCTACTAGTTCCAATTTCCACAAACACAAAGCTCGAGGGTTTGTACTTGAAATTAGGGAAAGATGTTCGGTAGGTGTGAGCCATACTGACATGGCCATGGCTAGTAGTCTCAATGTTTAAGAATTGGGTTAGGAATATGCGAGTGTGGTGAGGTTATTAGGGGGTTTAACAACTTTATGTTAGAATAGGGGTTGATGAATGAGCACAGGGTGTGGGGGGGTTGTTTTGTTTTCTGAAATACGATATTGGTTGGGTTAGTTCTTCTCTTCAACAAAAAGTTGGTAACCATAGTTTTAGAACCTTACTGACGTAAGTAGGGTGAGAAATCTCTAGAAGGTTGGGGGAAGAAAAACAAACACCATAGTTCATGGTGTGCAACAAAACATTGATCTTGTATTAGTATTTAACAAGTAGCAAGGATGTTGGGAATTTACGAAATAGGCGGAAGGGGTTAGTGAAAGGCCCAATAGAGATAGAATAATCTTCAAGCCGTAGGAACGTAGGATTGATTCAAATCAGCTTAATGATTAAATAGACGATGTGATAGTGTGCCAATGATAACAGGAGTTTCATAAGGACTGAAACATTTATTTAGATTATGAATAAGCTTAACAAGGAGCTACAAGTACATGTCAAATCCTGGGCTATGCCATAGTTCATAATTGTAAGAAATTTAGAATGCGTCGAATGGTATGAACTAGGTAGTCCGCCTTGCTATTAGGAGGTAGTCGACAAATCGGACCGCGCAACCAACGATAGTGTCCAACACCTGGAACTGAAGACCAAGCGAAAATAGAAGTGTCTCCGGTTTCATAACAACCTTCACAGATAGTTTCGGGTTTGTCACCGGAAACGAGGTCGACTTGTAACAAGATCACCAGGGTGCGGGAGTTTGGCGAAATACGATAGTACCAGGCTCAAGGGGGTTCAACTTCAAGACAAGCGCGCACCTCTCGAGGTTCGAGTTCTTCATCACAAGGATGCTGCGTTAGGGTCAAATCTAAATATGACTCCGAAGGCAGTTCTTCATTTGCTTGCACGGCTTGGGGCCCATAAGATGTGATTGTGCACGATGCCATACTTTCAAGGAAGAGAGGAAAGATCTTCAACAAAATCAAATTGACAATGAAGGTGGGGGGGACTTGTGACATCAAGTTACGCGATCGTAATTTATGGGCCAAGGAAAGGAAGGGGATGTGTAAATAATGGCATAGGACCATGGTAAAGTAAAACTTTAATGTCAAAGGATAAAAAGTGAAGGTTTAAGTAAAGTTGTTTAAAAGGAAAGTGGGGAATAGGTAGAAAAAAACCTTATTCTTCTCCTTCCATTGGCCACCAAGCAAGGAACCTTCTCCTTCTCCTTCCATTGGCCACCAAGCTTTGGGTCTACCTTCACCTTCCTTCTCCTTCTCTTTAAAAGGCGAACTTGGATGATTGGGGCTCTCTCTCTTTTCCCACGGGAGATAACTTCTAATTCAATTTGGAGAAATACGAGTTCTTACAAGCTTCTTGAGGAGAAAAAGGATGATCAGACTTGATAGTTGAGAAGAGGAAGGAGAGTAGAAGTGAAATCTTGTAATAGTTTTGAAGGAATGGAAGTGAGTAGTGATAGTATTGGGAGGTTGAAACCTTAGAGAAAGCTCACAAACCCTCTCGGGTTTTGTAGCATAACTTCTCAGTTATTTAGCTATAGATCTTGGGATTTGGTAGGAAGGTTTGCCTAGTATTAGCTTTCTAAGGAGCTAAGGCAAGCTGGATTTGAACAACCTATGTGTTAAATAATTTTCCAAGTGACTAATGGTCTGCAGTCTAGTTGGATCAATTGCCTTTGCAAAACCCTCTCGGGTTTTGTAGCATAACTTCTCAGTTATTTAGCTAGGGTATTGTCGAGTAATAACTCTTCAAACTCCTTCAACTTGTTCATTCTAACAGGTAGAATGGGGTTAGGTTTGCTCAATTATACCCTGGTTATCTCACACTAACCCTTCCAATCTTGGATTTGAGTAGTAAGACTTTGCTTCTCCCTATCAAATTATATGTGGGTAGCTACATGTTGCTCCTTAAGATCTTGACAAGTTTGCTCCAAACCAATTATGACACCATGTTGTTCCAAACTGGACTCCTCCGTTTTGACATAATATCATGTCATTCATTCCAAATCAACTTGGAGACGATTCAAATCATTATGGGTTTTCTAGTTGAGCCGATTAAGCTTGGCATACTCTTGTTGTAGGTTTTTAGTATTCCTAACAACATGTTCTCCCTTTGTCAACTTTTTAGACATGTTTTGGTTTTCATGTTGGACCTTATTCAATTGTCCTTTGACTGTGACCAATTCTTTCTCATGGTTCTTCAAAGTTTTTTGCATTGTTTCTAGCTTTAGGCTACAAGTTTGTAGGTAGTTATGGGTTTCAAACAGGTTTTTTTTAACTTGCTCAAATTCAACTTTAAGGTTTGAAAGTTCTTATAATGTCCTTCACCACATAATGGCATTTTGAACAACTTGCTTTAAAAACATGCTAATTCATCTCAAAATTTTTGTGGAATGACCAAAAACTGGGACAGGTTGAAATTTTAAAAATTGTGGGTTTTCCATTTGCACAGGTTCAACTATAGATTGAATAGGTTGGGATGATTCTATAGTTATAGTTGCAGGTTATGTAATGAAAATTATAGGTATAGTAGACACAATAGGTTCTTCTTGGATTTTGGTAATTACTTGATCCAGATTGGGTTCAAGTTCTTCTTCAATGTTGTCCTATGTAGTTGTTGCATCAAGCTCCTCTCCTCCCTTACCTCCAATTTCATTTGAACAAGTTCGCTCCTCATCCTCTTTTGAGTCATTAACTAGTGATCCAAAAGTAGTCGTAGCCTTCTTTTTTGGTGGTCAGGTAATAGGTTCAAAGTTTAACCTGTCCCTTGGTGTAGGCAATTCTATGCACATCTTTAGTCGATGAAACTAACGAGTTAGTGAAGGGGATGTTATAGTCAAGTGTGTTGGTCCTCTCTTTTTCAAGAATTATTCCATGGTAACATGTTCAAATGTAACCTAACATTCTTGGCTAGTTGGTGATATAAGTTTTTTTAGAATTGTTCTTGGTGAAGGCATATATAGGGAACCACTTCTTAAATAGAATGTCTAAAAAAGGCCCTAAATAACAATTATTTGCTTTGGTTTTGTTAAAAATCAAGTTAACTATTGCCTTTTTCTAACATTCAGTCCAACGAGTTATTTTAACTAGTAACTAGGTCAACACTATGGAACATCAATTAACAAGTTGCCCCTTATTGGCTAGGTCAAAAGTAATAGCAATTTAGTTGTTAAAATAAGCTAACCTCTTTTATTAATAAAGAATTTACAAAATGACTGCAAATCTTGCATGTAATTCCTCTTTCATATGCACTAATTACATTCCACTACTCATTTTCAACAAAAGCATGTGGACCTACAATTTTTTTAAAGGTGAATTTGGCTTCCTCAAAAGTTGCATTTGCAACATCTACTACTCCTTCTTTGGAAATTCCAAGTTGCTCATGAATAAGTACCTACTTAATGAGATTCTCTTAACCATGTACTCACCCTATAATTCTTCCATCCTCCATTGTTTCCCATGTTCATAAGAAGTCTCGTAACATGTCTTCTCTTGATGTTGTCCACTACAAGTTCAATAAGCTTTCCAAACAAGCTTATTTAACCCATTTGAGTTTGTTGTAATCCATCTTCATCCACTAGAGCATCTTCTAGTTCCCTTCACTTTAAATATTGGTTTCTTTTTAACAGGTTTCTCAACCTATTCTTCTACAAGCGCTTTGCCTTTTCACTTCATCATGGTTCTTGTTTTCAATCTTGGGCACTGAAGAATAGTGCTAGAAACATGTCTTTCTTCAAAGAGTTTTTGGAAAAACTCTTATCCATTGCTCACAAGTTGTCATAGCTTCTTCTCTTCCATAAATGTCGATGCAAAAATTGGTTGTGGTTGTTCCTCAACAACAGATTGTTGCAATTCCTCCTCTTCCACAGGTCTTGATGCAAGAATTGGTTTTGGTTGTTCCTCAACAACATGTTATTGTGACTCCCCTTTTCCCACAAGTCTTGGTGCAAAGACTAATTGTAATTGTTCCTTGACAATAGGTTGAGGTCTAATTTCCATTTCTTCCTTTGAATCTAAAATAACAATAATCTATGGTGTTGGTTTTACTATAGAAGTAATGGTTCTACTTAGAAAGTTCAATGTTGCTTCTACTTCCTCTTCTAATTCCCTATTTCTTTGTTCTTGCTCAAAAACCTTAGTCTCTTCTATTGTACATGTGTGTGAGGCAAACAATTTTACATAAATTGCTCCAATTAATTGAACCTATTCCGCTCTCTCTTTTTCAATCTATTCCCTCTTAAAAGCTTTAGCTTTTCTTTCAACCTCCTGTTTTTCACTTCCCATCTTGACCTTTTTAAAGCGCTCTCACTCATGGCCCCTATAAAGATGAAGAAATAAGTGAAAACAAAAAGATAGAATGAAAAATGCAACAATTTTTATATTGTTTCAAGTAAAAATGTCGTTGTGGTTGTGAATGGACACAATCTTTAAGGTTTAAAACTCCTAAAAGGTAAACATCAATAACTTCCTTTTTAAACATGTTGTTTCAATCATTATTACCAGTTACATCATTATCCTAAACATGCATATTATGGTAATGATGAGCAACCACATCTATTCCTTTGATACAAATCGGTTCAAATTCTATAGGTTAAAAATCTTCAAGTTCAATAGGTTGCAAATCAAGTTTTCTGGTTTGAATAGGTTCATCAATGACCAAGTCACTTGGCTTGAGCAATACAGGTTGCAAAGTTATATCTTCAACGAACTTGTATGGCTTCAACTTGTTCATGTTGACAACCATTGGGTTAAGGTCAAACTTATCAATGGTGACAAGTAAAATTGTATTATTAGGGAAACAATATTGTATCTTGTAAGGCACAAACCATCATCTCTGAAATTTTAGAGCATGTTTGGAAACAACCCTTGGAAACCATAATACATAGTTTCTAAATTGAAACTTGGTTTCAATGAACTAATTTTACAACCATAATGATTTGTTCCATTGGTTGGAAGCAACTAGATCCTACACAATCAACTTGTTCTCTTATAATTTTTCTAACTCAAATAATTGACTAGTTAGAATTTTGACAGGTTGTGGATCTTTGTTTTCACCACGTTTAGATGGTAATAGGTATTCTATAAGTAGTAATGGATGTAATCCATACACCAGCTAAAGTGGGGTATGACCGGTTCCAACTTTGTAGGCGGTTCAATATGAAAATAGCATTGTGGACATGCATTCATCCCAATCATTTTTATTTTCATTAACCAATTTGGTTAGTAAGGTTCCAAAAACCTTGTTTGTAAATTCAGCTTGTCCATTTCCTTATGGATAATAAATAAACTAGTATGTCTTAAAATAAAATGGTTAATGAGGTACTTGATTGCATCATTAATAAAATGGCTACCTTGATTGGTCACAATGGTTAATGGACATCCAAATCTTATAAGAATGTGTTCATATAAAAATTGGGCAATCATTGCAACAATGTTGGTGCAAATTGTTTGAGCTTCCACCCACTTTGTTGCATGATCAGTGGCTACCATATTGTAGCGATTACTTGACATTATGCTTATAAGTTTAAGAAATCTAATAAAATCCAATCCCCATTTTTTAAATGGTTCTTTAGGTAATATAATAACCAGTTTGGCTAAATTTTGGGTTAATAGGTTACTTATTTTTTGATGTTGGTCATAGGTTCGACAATATTCATGAATATCTTGATTCATTGTTGGCCACCAATAACCAATACCCAAGATCTTTTGCACAATAATATCAGAAGATAAATGCCTTCCTTCCTCCAACGCCTCCATGTAATTCTTGCAAAACTGTGGAAACTTTTTCTAGTTGCAAAATTCGACAAAATTGGTTATCTTATCCAAATTTATACAATACTCCCTTTTGAAGCACAAATGGTTTAGTTCTTTGGACAAAATACTATTTTTAGGATGTTGTGAACCTTTTTGACATCACTCTTCCTAATAAACACTCATACACAATTTGTAACCACTCATGTTGTAGGGTAAACATGTGAACATCACAAGTTTGATCAAATATTCCAACAAGTTCAGCCTAATGGCATAATCTATTCAATGCATCTACCATTAGATGGGATCTACATGTTTGTAAACAATTTTGAAATCATATTCTAAAAATAATAAAAGCCATTTAGCTAACCTACCAGAAACTTGTGGCTTATTAACCAAATACACTAAAGCCCAATTGTCCACAGAAAATGTAAACATGTTACCTAACAGGTAATGCTTGAATTTTTGTAAAGCATAAACCATAGCTAGAGCCTCTATTTCTAGAGTAGTATAGTTTCTCTTAGTAGAATTAAGCAATTTTGATGAGTACATAATAGGTTGATCTATTTAACCTAATGGGTTTTAGGCCAATATTGCCCCTACTATTAACTGAAATGCATTAGTATGAACATGAAATTTTAGTTCCTAATTAGGATTGATAAATATAGGAGCTTGAATGTACTAGTTATTGATATCCTCCCAAGTGGTTTGACATTCAGCAATCCACTCAAACATTTCAACTTTTCTGAGTAACTTGGTGATTAGCGCCACATTAGAAGCATTATTTTTTATGAAACATATGTAAAACTAGGCCATTTCATTAAAGACTTGAATCTCTTAGGGTGTTTTAGGCATTAACATTTTGACTAAAACCTTTATTTTCTTAGGGTCAAGTGTCTTCGCCTTTTTGGAGACTATGAATCCTAAAATAATTCTAGAACATAATGCACATTTTTTTAGATTCAAACTAATCCTATAGGTGATAGCCAAGTAGCCTCTTCAACAAGTTTAATAAAACTTGTAGCAAGCAATTTGTCAATATCATGTTTGATAATGGCTACATAATTAAGATTTAACAAATACCTTGCTTGATGGACAGGTGGTATTGATGTGTCCAACTCAATTTGATGTTGAACATGTACAACGTCAGGTGGTATCCTCTTCAAATCTTTATAAGTCTAGCCAAAAATGTCCTTGAACTCCTTTAACAATTAAATCAATTGACTGTTGATAACAGGTTCCAGATCCACACTAATTTTAACTTGTTGCAAGTTTTCTTCAAAACCCAAATCGATCTTGGTTAATTGTTCTTCTTCATTGATAGTTCATCTCGCAATGCAAAGGTTTTGAACTTTGATTTGAACAAGTGTCTTGTCAATCTCCATTTCTCCTATTTCAAGTTTGAAAAACGATTATGATAAATCTTGTTGGAAAATATCAAAGGGTATAGCTATCTTAATAGGTCATACAGGTTTCGATTTTAACAAATATATTAAATGAAACAAGTGGCTTGGACATAGGTTCAATAGGTTTAATAACATGTTCAACTAAATTCAAACATGTTGAGGTAATCAATATAATAGGTTGATTTGACCAAACTAATGTAAGAACAACTATGGTTCCTATTGAAAATAGTCTTAGTATTGTGGTAAACATCAAAGTTTCTTAGTAACATGTATGGTTCTAAATATATTGTTTCCTTGTATAGTAATAATGATATTTCCCTAATCATGAAACACTATAACATCCCTTAGCCAAGGACAACCTAACAACATAAAGTAGCTAGAGTCTAACACACTACTTTGAATCACAATAAAAGTCATTGCATAGGGAATTCCATGAATAAGAATTTTAAGATCCTTAATCAAACCTAAGGGTTTTGTAATGGTTTGGTCAACCATACATAGGTTATAAGGTGGAAGTTTTGGTTTTGACAAACTTGACTATACCCTTGGCTTCTTTGTAATAATATTAACTCCAAAATCACCATCTAAAAGCACATCCTCAATAATGTTCTTCCCTACTTGAACCTTATATTACTGCCATTTGATAATCAATGGTAACTAATGCAACTACCAGTTTTGGTAGAGTAGGTTTTGATGGTACCGGGTTAAAAATGTAGTGTATGATATTAGGAATCATTTACAATAGTTGTCCCAAGTTCAGTGTATACTTGGTCTCCAAGACTTGTTTACTAATATCCCTTAGAATTTATTCAAAACTTTTTTTTGTAATAACTTAATCTAAAATGATAGCTTGTTGATTCGCTTCACTAGTTTGATTTCTTTCAACCAATTGAATTGTGGTAGGATTATCAGGCAATCCAACCCAATTACTTTACAATGAACCTTCATTGATGGTAGTAGGTTTGTTTTCGACCCCACTATGTTGTAGTTGTTTAACAATTTCAATGAACAAATCCCTTAAATGTTCTTCTTATTGCCAATCTTCAGCTCCTTTGGCTTTAAATGCTTCCCTCTCCTTGAACACATGTTATTTTGACTACTAATTGCAAGTGGTAATAACAACTATTACATTAACTAGCACATTGTCAGTTTTAGGTGGTTTAAATGTTGTTGTGACATTAGAATTGACAGGTTTAATTCTGAACATGTTTTGTACCTCAATTTTTTTGGGGCATTCTCATTATTTAATGTTTTACACTAGAATATATCATATAGGGATAACGAACAAGTATTTTTCTGGATTTAACAAGTTGGGTTTTAGTTCCTACTACAAGTTTTGTAAACTTAACTATAGTAGTTGCCACAATTGCTACCTTTTTTTTTGTTATTACAAGTTTCCACTGAATGACTAGTTTTACCACAATTGGTACAAGTTAATGATGATTTAGTTGTCACAACAAATACTACATGTTTAACTCTTGCATTAACTTTTAGTGGTCGGGAGTCAAATTGGCAATTTGACTTTTGGCCCTTCTTTTGGCCATAACTTATGTTTTAAGTACCCAAATGGGTCATGGAAGCCATTTTAGACATCTAAGTTTTAAGATCTTTTCAATGATTTAAGGAACTTTTCAATCCAATTAGTTTTGACTCCTATAATTGCCCCCTGATTTGGGACTCCATTAGGACTCCAACTCCCAAAGTGGGAGCTCACTTGGGAGTGTGGAGGTTCATTCCCTCACACTTTCCTACACTCATATGAGTATGAAATGTGATTCCCGAGCTTCACTCTTGCCCCACACCTTTGTAAGCCCTTACCGTGGTCGCAAATCCAAGGATAGGGTTGTGATAGGTAAGGTAATAAACCTGCCCTAAAAACAGTGGTGAGAATAATATTTATTGTTTTAACTTATAGACAATTAACTAGTTTCAATAAATGTTCATAATAAACCTCAACACATTCAATGATTTGTTCTTGTATGTTTTGCAAATGCATATAAACCTTTTCATTGTTCTTCACTATTTTAAATCACTTACAAAATGTTTGTTCCAATTCTTCCAAAGTGCAATTTGGATGGTTTTGAATGTAATTTTCTCCCCATTCAAACATATTATCCTTGAAAGTAAAACCAAAAAAGTTAATGATGTTAAATTCTATTGTTTCACCATTAGCTTTAATGGCGTTTTTGAACACCCTAATGCGAGCATTAAGATCAATGTCTTTGACACAGGTTGGATATTGTAGCTTCTTGTATGGCAACTTTGTTGTTGGTTCTGACATTGGTTGCACAATAGGTAGTTGATACCATGGTGGTATGAACATGTGTGAATTAGGTGTTGGCCATCCAAAAGGTCCAACAAGTGTATTAAAAGGTGGCTCTCTAAGTGGATCCCTTCCAAGTGAACTTCCTCCAAGTCAATCTCTAAGTTGTCCTCCATTCGACAGTTGATGATCAAAACCTTTGGGTATGTGAGTTAGTAAACTAGTAGTAACTTGTATAATGGTTAGCACTAGTGCAATAATAGGTTATTGAATAGGTTGTTTGTCTTTATTGGTCAGTAGTTGAACCACTATAGGAAATTGACTTCCAACAGAGTATGGTATATATGTTAGTGGTACAACAAGTTATTCAAATATTGGGTACACATTCCCATGTACATAACTTGTATAATTCCTAAAGATCAAGGAATCAAATCCTTTTGCTCCAATTTGATAAGTTGGATACAAACTAGGATCTAAGGCACAAAAGGGGGTATGACATTATACCACATTAGGTATGCTGAAGTAGGTAACATACCAGTTTTACCTAGTACAATTGGTGTAACATGTTGTGAGTAAGTTGTCTGATAATTAACAGGTACTACAATATGACCTATACTAGGATTCATGGTTTGAGTTTTTTATACAGACACATTGGGTACTGCTATTATAGTGGTTGGAAAAACAAGTTGATGAGTATTCATCACCTCTTCCTTAAGCAACCACCTTAACCTATCATCAACAAATGGGCAACAATTAAACATGTGTCCCATTTTATGACAATATGAGCAAGTCATAGTTCCAACACCTTGGTTTCTTTTTGAAATTGATCTATGATGCGATACTTACAATTATTCACTTGGACCAAGTACTAATTTTGTTGGCCAAATGTCTTGTGGATAAGTGATTCCTTGTCAAACAACTATGGGTGTTGTTATAGGTTCAATAGGTTTTACATGTGGTATAGAAACTAATTGATTAGATGATCTTTAGTCGATGTCACGAAGTTGTTCCAACCTATTAAGTAGGTGAAGTCATTCCATCTTTGAATTAGTGGGTACCAAATGAATATTGGTGTGTGGTGGTTGATTTTGAAAACCAGCAAATGTTGTAATTGATGTAGATGCATTGGTTTTGGGTAGATTATAAGCTAGAGTTGTAGATCGCCATGGTTGTCATATAGATACAACCTCATCAAACAATTGAACAAGTTCATGATTATCACCATCATAAACATTCATTACCCTTGGTTGGTTTGTCATTCATGGTGTTTTTTGATGAGTGGTTGAGAGTGTTGTTAAGTTTCTTTACACAACCAATTTTATTACATTTTGATGTTGTTCATTCGCTTTTCACCTTTGAGCTGCATCCGTGTTTGGTGCATTCATAGGGTTCATCTCCCATAGATTGCACTTGATGTTCATCTTGTTCTTATGCATGTTCTTGAACAGGTTGATGTCTAACCTGTTCTAGTTGTTTTCTAAAACTTCTAGTAACTACTTTTGACATTTTCTAAAATTAACAAGTTCTAGGAAAACCTTTGCATTATTTTTGAACAACAGATTTAATTTTTTTCAGAACAACCCCTCCAAACAGGTAAAAGTTTATATAAAACTTCTTTTATAAATTGGGCACCTATCTTTCTTCAAAAAATTTACATTATTCCTAGTGTTTTCAAATTAAATCAAAATCAGAAACTTGAATTGTAAAGTTTACACAAAACAAGTAAATATGTGACAAATCAAAATTTCAAACATGATTACATTTCAAACCCGATCTATTAAAACTACTAAATATAACAAAAAATTCTAAGTGTGATTGCTTTTAAATTTTGATCCACTATATGGTTGCCAAATGTTAATGGGTTTTTCTATTCCCATTAAGGTTGTTCAACTTCTACATTTTTCAACAACAGGTTTTTAAAACAGCAACATGTATATACAACACTCCAATAAAATTTGAACTAACTATAATCTTAAAGTAACATGTACACATATTGCATAAAGTTTAAAAGAAATTGGTTGAAAGAATAAACGATTCATGTTCCATAAATGAAGATTGAACACATAATCAAAAATGAAATCCAAAAGTTTTTCAATAGATTTGTCTTCCTAGTTCATTAAGTTAGCTACTTCCAATACAATAGTCATGACTGACTATTATAAATAGTCATTAGCCAATACCAAGATTAATAGTTCAAATTTTTTTTAAATGCACCCTACTTAACTATTTGTTCAACTACTGATTGTGCCAAATGCAGGTTCTGTAATTCACTTGTTGGCTAACCTGTCAACCTATCTTCTTAACCTAATAACATTATCTACTAGTTTTAGTAACTAGTTAGATTAATATTACATGTTTAGCTACATAACAGGTTAAAACACATGTTAAGTTTAACAACCTACTTACTCTATCACCCTATTATGTCACTTGTTACCAAATCTAAGTAACAGTAATGACTACCCAATCCTTCATATTTTGTATGTTTGTTAAGTATACTTTCTTTTTATTATGCTATTAGAATAGCATATAGTCAAGATGGTAGGTTTATTTTTAAAAGATAAAACCTACCTTTTCTTTCTTTTTTTGTATGAACTCTTTATGGTTACTTGAGTAGTTGTAGTAAAATTAGTAAATGAGAATAATTTTTTTTGGGAATGAAAAAGAGTTGACCTTGTTCCATCGAGCTTACTTCCCTAAGGAAGATAATGTTTAGGGGCTACGTTTTCACCCCTTCACATTTGGCGACCATCCCATGGATCATATTTGGGTGCAATCACCACTACTAGAATTATTGGGTTTTCAAATGATCCAAGTTGATTAATTGGCCTTTCTCGACTAATGAACATGTACATTTTGATTAGAGGCTAGGGGCTTGATTGACATGTGTATTTTTTGACTAGTCAACTTGGTTGAAATGAACTATTTGATTATTTGTTAACTTGGACATTTAATCAAATTGGACAAAAAATTGACCACCTTAGTCAAAATGGCCAATGACGTTTAGTTAATTGAAACATTTAGTCAAGTTGGACATAAACAAATGACAATTCTAGTCAAAATGGCCAATGGGGTTTTAGTCAAGTAAAACATTTGGTCAAGATGGCCAATGTTATTATATTCAAATGGGGCATATTACCTACCTATCTACCATATTCTACAACCTTCCTACCTACCCACCTACCTCCTTACCTAATTATTTACCTATCGGCCACCCACTTATCGGCTTACCCACCCACCTACCTCCTACAACATACTTACCTATGTACCTCATAGTCTTGTAATGATGCATTGAAATACATGTGAAATCAAAAATTGACAAAAGTTGAACACCTTTTGATCATGTGGTTCATTAGTTAAGGATTTGGTTGATCATTAGGGAGGTCAAAGGTTCAATTTTTAATACTTGTAATCTATGTATATGTGTAGGGGGTTAAAGTAGGCAAGTTAAACTAGGTTAGGTTACCACATACCTACTTACAGTTTTACGACCTACCTAAGTGCCTACAAATTATTTCTCATAATAATAGTAAAATAAATGATTTAAATCATTTGACCAATCAAATGGTCCTGATTTTGCCAATCAAAAAGACCACCCCATTCACATTAGACATGTTAAAATTGACTTGTCCAAAATGACAAGGGGTTTTTTTGGCCCCCCACCCCAATTTGATTTTTTTAAACAAAATTGAAAAACCAGGAATTTTAATAATGCACACTAATAGGAAGGTGAAAACTCTTTAAGGAGTACCAGATTCCGATCACAAGGTCACCTTTTTCATGTCCTTGTCCTTAAAGAACTTATCAATTTAGGGAATGACATGCTCCCAAGCTCCTTAATAGACTCAAATGTGAGTCTGAAGTGAAAACAACGAAAGAGTAAAGAGCTACGGCACGCTCCCTAGCTCGCAGCACTTTGGGGATAGAGGTGCGTGCTAGAGTTCCGAGATGAGGACTAGGAAGAGTGACAAGCATCAATTATTCACACGGACCTACACAAACCAAACAAGTTGGTTAGTGCATAATTCAAACACTTTGGTACATAGACGAGCCATGGGCAACCATGGATTCACAAGACTCACCACAACCTAGACTTGGGGGAAGCCACCACCTTCCCCCTTATAGTATACTCTATGCCTTGCCATGGGACCAGCACCCAAATGTCATTTTGTCATGGGACTCCCAAGTCGGAATCCTAAAATTCCCACATTTGGAACTCCCACGACTTTGGGGGTCGATAACTTTGTGTGCATATCTTCAATTCAATAGAGGTCTAAAGCAAAGTTATAGCCCTTGTCAAGAGCTTTTCAAAGGTGTGCCGCATACCACTTGCACGTAAGGAAATCGGGGCGATTCTTGACTTTTAGTGGTCAAAAGTCGAATTGCCAATTTGATTCCCGGCCCTTCTTTTGGCCATAACTTATGTTTGAAGTGTCCAAGTGGGTCATGTGAACCCATTTTAGACATCTAAGTTCCAAGAGCTTTCCAATGATATAAGGAACACTTCAATCCAATGGGTTTTGACCCCCTAAAATTGTTCTCTGAAGGTTTGGGAATCCATCGAAACTCCAACTCCCAAAGTGGGAACTCACTTGGGAGTGTAAAGGTTCATTCCTTCACATTTTCCTACACTCCGGAAAACATGAGATGTGACTCCCATGCTTCCTCTTGGCCCACAACCTTGCAAGCCCTTGCTTTGATCGCGAGATCATCATTCCTCCAGTTGATGTATTTGATGTGCCTGCTACCAACAATGCTGCAAGTGGATCCTTTGAGAATGTGGGAGCTCATGAGGAGCAAGGAACATGTATACACTATCTTAATTCAACTTTGCAAAATTTGTCAGAAGTGATTTGTTTTGCAAAATTATGATAATGATATGGCTATTTTCAAGGTGCATCATTTTGATGGAATATTTGTAGTATGATTCTAGACAAGAAGCAATTGTAATTGTATATTTAAGTTTTAAGAATATTTTCAATGTCTTATTAGTTACCAGTTTTGTATAAAATAATGATAGCCTTATCTGGGCATGTCCATGTTTTCAAGTGCCTAGGCAAGAGGGTAGTAGCTTGAGTTATGGGCAAAAAGAAAAATATGGAAATATGGTGCTACCCTAGCCATTACAAGGAAGCACTGGTTTTTTTTTTCCCTTTTATATTTTATTTTTAATTTATTTTTAGTCCAAATTATGTATCCCCTCCTTGCCCCCATCAATCCTTTTCTTGTAGCTTAGAAAGTTCTACAATTTAAAAAAAAACAAAAGGTTACACTACATTTTATTGATGACATTGTTAAAAGACAAAAAAATCTTTGAAATGTAAAAAAATGTTGAAAAGAAAAAAAGTCGAGAGGACAGTCTAGAAAGTAATATTTGGTTGTCAAATGACAGTGATTTATGTGTTGTATCAATAATCATCATGATTCCTGAAATTGATGTAAAGGTGAATTTTTAAGTGAATGTGATTCATGTATCCAAATAATTGTTGTGAGCAACAGGATACTCAAGTTGATCTACGCAACCTAAACGTTGAAGAGCAGATGCTGCTCCTCAACCTTAAACAAGTGTCAGAAGATCAAAGGAAGCAAGTCGCTGAGTTGAGCCAAAGCATCCATCTAACTTTGGAGGTGACAAGACATCTCCTCTCCCAAAATATTTGGATTGGGAGTACATCAAGGTAAGTGTTCTTTCTCCAAGGCTCCACTTTTGGTGTTGCATGTACATAGAATGGAACAAGAAACTAACTATTACTTCTGTGTCTTTTTCCTCTACCAGAAAAAAATGGTTGTTGTTTCACAAAATCTCATCCTTGACTTTCAAAAATCCAGTTGTTTACCCATAATACATAGACATTAGAAATGAAGTTCTTATGGCATTCAATGCTAGTCTCACTGACTAGACTACGATTAAATTGTTTCAAAAGCATTGGGGCACCCAATCTAACCGAAGGAAGGTCTACATAAGCCTATCCTTTGTTATTTACGAGATTTTCAGGGGAAAATCATATGTAAACTACATGCAGAACTATACCACCAACTTGGTGTCACCAAACCAAGAGCACAATTGAAAGATGAAGAGCTTTGTGATTGGGGTACTAAGATCAAGGACCTTACTACAAATGATGTTTGGTGCATGGATGGCAACGATCCTTTTGGAAGTGTGGCAGTCCATGCTACAATTTCCTTGGTCATGAAAGGTTCCCACTTTAACCCACATGAGCCTATTAAGGTGACCATTGAACAAGCGGGCTTCTTTTTCCATGTTGTAAGTTTCAAACAACTAATTATTTTTGTTCTTGCAAGCTACATAGGCACAAGGGTTTCTTAAGATGTGCTTTGTTTCAATTCCATTTGAGATTTATGACTTTTGTGTTCCTTGCATCCCATAGATGGACCTTGCCATGGAAGGGAGGACCTTAGATCCTGGAAACCAGATGTGGCACTATTGATAGATGAAAAGCATGGAGGAGATGATATTATGCTCCAATGGGTGCATGATTCACATCCTTCTTATGGATAAGGATGGAGCAGATGAAAACATACAAGAATAATTTTTAGCTATGATAAATTGTATCATCATAGCATATCTAGAGGCTTGATTGTGATGATATGTCCAAACTAGGAGTTGAGGAATCATTTCCCTCAAAACAATTTCAAGACATATATATACAAGTGTGTGTGTGATGCGCAGCTTTCCCACAATGCATTTGTTCCTTTTGGCATCTTCATCTAGGACTGCTCGCATTGATATTTCAGTTTCCTTTCTCTTGCTCCCTTGGAGATCCAAGAATGGTCTCCCTCCCTTGAAGAATTATTATAATGAAACTACATAGGTTGTGTACCAATGAAGAACATATGTAGTTGTACCAATGGTTTTTGGGTTTCATATATGATGATCGTGTGTTTGCTTCTGATGTGCAGTTTTAGGTTGTTGTAGCAACTAAAGTCCAAATAGTAAAAGGGTGTGAGATGGAGGGGCCCATGACTATAGAAATGTGCAGGTGCTTTTTGCTTCCAAATTTCGTAATTGACAGTAAGACATACAAGGATTCCCTCTCTTGATCTATATTGGAGAAAGCTAATGTGGATATAGTAAGCAAAGGATTTGGATCAAGAGCCTTGTTTGGTCCCTTATTGTTTGTCTTACAACTTTCTTTTTTTCTAGATTAAGCTTTCTTCCTCCTTTCCTCTTCTTGTGAATTTATTTTCCATCAATCTTCTAAAGGTCTTTCACCATATTTTCACGTTGTTTTGTGCCCTTTGTTGGACAATTTACAACATGGTTTTTCTGACTAGATGTATGATAGTTGGCTTGTTCATGGAGTTAGTGATTACTGTGTGGGTTTATGGGTTTTTTCCTTTCAAACAATTGCTATGGCAGATCTACAACTCTCGGGAACCCCAAAAAAACCAAGGAACTAGTCAAAGGGCCACATGAATGAGCACTTTTTAGATCACCTATAAAGATTAGCAGCAATTGACGTCACTATGGAGTGATTTTGGGAGCCATAGAAAGCATGTCTGAGGATGACCAACTTCAACTGCTTGAGTTCTCATTACTTTCAGGTGTGTTCTTTACTTTTGTTGTGTGCAAAATATTCCTCTCCCTCTTTAGAAAGTAGTTATGAAGAGTAGCTTTGTTCATTAGGAGACAACTTTCACAACTTCACTGGTCATGAAAGATGTACATGTGTTATGTGTATTTTGAGTATGCCAATGCTTAAGTTTGTAAACCTATTTCTACTAAGTAGGTTCCTTGCATCTTTGTAAACTCCTTTTGATGTTAATTGGTGAATTTTCTTTCCATTTGGCAATGGTTCTTACATGGACATGTTATGGTTTGATGGATTGCTTATCACACAAATTCATTTTTTGATAAAATTTTCAAATATTATAAATATGAAAAGAAAATCACACCAAGTGTGCATTACAAAATGCAAATGAATGCCACAGATTTCATGTTAATTGTTAAACAAAAACTAATTACATGTAGGGTTTAGGGTCATAGCACTACATCTTGCAAAGACACATTCAACATGAAGTTTTCGGGTAATTTGATGTGTTAAGATTACATGATTCACGTAATTACTTTATGCTAAGAATTGGTATGATTTTTTTAATGTATAGTCATTGTACAAAATTAACATTGTATATGTTCAAACTTAAAAAATGAAAAATTCACACACCAATCATGTAAGTCATAGGGGTGTGAAAGTCTTAACATTAACATACAAACCCACGAAAATTTGGAATTCGCATGACAATCGATATCAATCCGTGGCATAGGAACTTTGTGATGATGCCATACTACATACACATTTTGTGAAGTTTCAAGCCTTGGCTATGAGTCCATAGTTCTCCTTTTGGTGTATAAACTAATCTATGTGTTATGTTGCTTCTTCTTTTGACAATCACCTATATGGTCTTTTTTAGTGGCAAACATGCTATGTAGAGCTAACTTTTTGGGTGTGTTGCTCACATCATTGGAACCCGTTTCTATCCTTGGCGTTGTTAGTTCCAGGCTTTTCTCTTTCTCATTTGTCATGTTTTCTTCAAGGCTTTGTGGGTCTGGCATCATGCTTTCTTCTTCATCATTTGACTCTGTCATTCTGGCATTTGCATATGCTATGAAGTCCTCCTCCACCTCGTTGGTAATTTATTCGCCTTTGCCAGTTGGCCCATTTCCTTGTTGTATGCAAGTGTTGGTGCTTCATATGGATTGTCCTTTGCATCTAATTCATTTCTTTTCTAAGATTGAATCACTTTTTTTTTTGGGCACTTGGAATCCTAGTAAGTAATTGCACTGTCAATGAAATCTTGTTCTAAAATTTTGATTTGTTGGGTGTGCTAGCAATGGATTGTTTCTAGGTGGTTGTGGCAAGTTGTTCAAAAACTTCGACATAAACATTTTGATCATTGTTCCACATATTTTGTAGTCTTGCAAATGGTTAGTAGATGCCTAGTATCCAACCTTCACTTGGAACTCTGCATCTATAGTCTTCACCTCTACTTTTGCTACAAACGGGTATAAATCCAAATTTGATGGTGTTCAACAACAATGCCATGGATATGGATATTGTGACATTTTGCAAACGAGAAATCTCTATCCTAGCTTTCTTAGAATTGAAACCTTTAGCTTGAAAATAAACTTGAACTGAATGCAAGTCATGTCCCACTTTGGAAACATGTTGGGTTGGTGACATATTTGTAATTGTTAACTCCAATTCTACATTTGAATCTATGAATGATTACCTTTGGGGATCATTGGACCATTTGGTTGGTAGTGATGAATTTAGAACAATAGGATGTGCCACAACGGCTCCTAATGGCAAAACAACTCCATGTGTCTAAACAACCACAAAATCATGTACTTGCATATGTTAATCATTTACTACTTTGATATTTTTTTGTCAATGATTGTTTCCTTCAATAGGTAATTTGCATTTATTCAACATGTAGCTTCAATGTACAAGTTTAGCCCTCTTTTTATTTCTTTTTTTCACAACTAGATATTTCTTTCTAAAATCACACACTATGAAGATATATTCATATTAACATGTGTATTGCATTACAATTTAATGCAAAGTTTTGAGTTTTCATTCCTCCATCATTTCTCGATGTGTTGTTTTTTTATTATCATATGTTTTTCATGGTTTTAAGGTTGGGCTTATCATTTGACAATTCACTGGATGGTTTAAGACTTTGTTTTTTAATTCTTGTGGCACCTAGGCTCACCTACCCAGATTGCATAGTTATTTTTTGGGTTTCATGAATTCTGTTGATAATAGGTTGCCAAGGGTTACCAAGTCTTTTGTCGACAAATCATCTAGACCTCATCCTAATCAAAGGTTTGCATACGAAGTTATGGGCCCCTAAAGTTGCAAGAGTCCTAGTTGTGGGAATTTTGGGACTCCCAAGTCCCACTTGGGAGTCCTGGCACAAAATGACATTTGGGTGGTGGTCCCGTAGCCAGCCACATAGTATACTATAAGGGGGAAGGTGGTGGCTTCCCCCAAGTTTGGGCCGTGATGAGTCTTGTGAATTCGAGTTTGCCCGTGGTTCGTCCTAACACCAAAAGTGTTCCAACTATGTACTAACCAACTTGTTGTTTGATTTTATGCAGGTCCGTGTGAGTGAATGATTGCTTATCATTCTTCCTAGTCCCATCCCGGAGCTCCAACATTCCCCTCTACCCCCAAAGTGCTACGAGCCAAGGAATGTGACCCAACTCATGACTTTTCCATTGTTTTCACTTCAAACTCACATATGAGTCTATTAAGGAGCTTGGGAGCGCGTCACTTTCTAACAAGTCATAACAAACAAATATTTGAGGCCTTCTGGTTTCTGCCCCCAATTTCTTGTTAATTAATATTAATTTGACTATTCCATTACCTTGAACAATAATCACATTGTTCCTATGTTATCTAACTATTCTATGTTATAAGGTTTTTTATTATGATATTTACACTTACCCCTCCATCTATCAAAACATCCTCAATAATGTTCTCCCAACCTATATTTAGATCATTGCCATTTGGTTATCTACCTCTAGAGTTACAATGTCTACTTTAGAATGTGTCTCAACCATTGTGGCACACTAGGCTCTAATATCATTTTAATAGTTATATTGGGTTTTTTTTGCTTCAATTTTTGCCACATGTACTTCTTAAGATTTGGTGCTATATTTAATAATTGACCTAACTTTATGGTACAAGTAGTTTCCATCGTCTATTTAATGATATTTTGGAATATTTGTTCCATAGACATAATTTTGTTGTTAGGAATAATAAACAAATTTTGTGGTACAATTGATTTTGTGGACCTTAGCCTCTTATAATCTTGCCCAACTTGTACTTCACTGTGTTTTTTCCTTTTGAATTAGATTTTTTGGTGGGTTTTTTGTTTACATATCCTATATAGTTTCAACAAAAGATTGCTATAATTTCTACTCCTTTTCCCAATCAGTAATAGACTTTTTCTTGAATAGCTCCTTGTTTTTTAATACCTATTTTTCAATAACCTTGTTCTTGGTGATGGCCATGTTGACATCCACCACATATGGACAAAAAGATTGGTAACCTTAGGCTCCACCACATATGGTTTCTTTAAATCTTCATTTTTTTTGCTTAAAAAATTATGCATGTCATTGTACTTAGGATAGTCTATGATCTTGTGTCCTCTGTCACCACAAATGATGTGCTCCCAAGTCACGGGGGTGAAACCCACTTGAGGGTCTCACAAAGTCAAGTTGCGAAATTGAAACTTGGTAGCACGCTCCCGGCTTCCAACTCTAGAAAGGGGTAGAGGGTCGAGTTGGGAGCCCCGAGATTAGACTAGGAAGAGGTCTTAGTTGATCAAGCTAGAATCTGCACAAAAACAAACCACCCGAGTGGTTAGTTCACATTCCGGGACACCCTTGGGTGTTAGGACAAGCCACGGGCACTTCGGACCAC
>Ga0209208_10002428_pt1 | contig 26653 bp, 21 predicted proteins | sample S1TSphfallax_3_FD_187694 | JGI IMG/M metagenome (GOLD analysis project Ga0209208, IMG submission 187694) | Host-associated microbial communities from peat moss isolated from Minnesota, USA - S1T2_Fd - Sphagnum fallax MG (SPAdes) (version 2) | ecosystem: Host-associated > Plants > Peat moss >...
AGCGCCACGGGCAGCTTCGTCGATGCGAGTTTGGGTCTGCGTTATCACTCGGATAGCGCGCATTTGCGCGGCATCAAGACGCGCGCGACCGCGACCACGATGGCGAACGTCAACGGCTCGATCATCCCGGCGTTGTCCCAGAACGATACCAGCGACAATCCGCACAACCCGATGTACGCGATCTACCAGGTCGGCGCACGCGGCGCGCTCTTGAATCTGATCGGTTCGGAGGCCTCGGTGTCTGGCGGAAATTCGATGTCGCCGGCCTCGATGATCAACGTTGCGGCGACGCCGACCAAGATCGCGAACTCCACGGATTCCCAGGGTCTCGTCAACACCGGGCAGCTCAGCACCCTGTTGCCGAACTCCTCGGACGTCGTCAATGTGCTCGAGTCGATGAAGCGCATCAGCGACATGAAGTATCCGAACGTGCAGGCCTATGCGAGTTCGACCGCCAATACTGCGGCCATGAATGCGCAAGCCTGCGCATACACGAAGGCCGCTTATCTGCTGAATCGATATCCGAGTCCTTCGGCCATCGACCCGGACGTGGACCCGAAGATCGTGGGCTCGAGCGGCATCTTCTCCACGGCGGAATACCAATCGAACTCCGACTATCAAAAGACGGCGGCGATCATGAAGCTCGTGATCGACGGCGATGCGGCTGCAGGTACGATCGAACTCGACGGCTTCGACTACCACACGGGCGATCGGTCGACCGGCGAAGCGCGTGATCTCAATGCCGGCAATTGCATCGGCGCCGTGTTGCAGTACGCCGCGCTGATGCAGAAGCCGGTCATGATCTATGTCTTCAGCGACGGTTCGCTCGCGAGCGATGGGCAGATCGACGACTCCGTCGGCGGCCGCGGCAAGGGCGTGTGGACGGCCGACAACCAGAACGTCGCAGCGACTTACTTCCTTGTCTATGACCCGAAGGCGAAGCCCACGGCGACGCAGGGCGAGCAGAGTCTGCAGCTCGGGTATTTCAACGCGGACGGTTCACAAAACACGACGGGCAGCCCGGCGGGCAACAACGTGTTCAACCTGGTGCAAATGGTCACGCTAAACTACATGGCGCTGCATGGCACCCAGGCGAGTTTCCCGACTCTGTATCCTTCGCCGAACGTCAACAACACTTTGGGCACGACGGCCTCGCAATTGGATCCCTTGATCGCATTCGCGCCGCTCGCGAGTCTGACCAACGGCAAACTGCCGGTCACCTGATCTTCGTGTCCCCGGCGCGCCGCCTGTACGGCGGCGCGCAGTCTCCAATCGGAGACAAGCAAATTCGCCGGTATGATGAACTTGCGTGAATGTGCGCCACGTCATGCTCCGAACACTCCAACTCAGCTGCTACCGCGTTGACACTGCGGCTCGCAATATGCGATTTTGCATAAGGTCTGATCAGGGCAAACTCACCGAAAGGCGAGGGCGCAAAGCTTCCGGTCTACGGGGTGTTCCTACGACAGCGGGGTTACCAGCGTGATTGATTCATTGCCGCGCTTCGGCGTTGGCTGGCGATTGTTCGGTGTCTTGTTGGCGACGCTCTTGGTCACTGCTAGCCTGCCGTCGGCCGCCTTCTCGGCACAACCCAGCTTGGTCGGCAAGGAGGCGCCCGACTTCGTCCTGAAGGGCCAGGATGGGCGGAATTTGCGGCTCTCGGAATTTCGCGGACAGGTGGTACTCGTCAATTTCTGGGCGCGATGGGCCGGCGATTCCCGCAAGGAGATGCCCGCGCTCACGCGCATCAACACGACGTACCAGCGCGCCGGTTTGGTCGTGCTGGGGGTCTCTGTGGATGAAGATCAGCGCCGTGCGGGCGAATTCGCCGGTGCCATGGGCGTGTCATACCCTATTTTGTTCGCCACCGACGACAGCGTCGGGCGGGAGTATCAGTTGCAGAAGATGCCGATGACGATCTTGGTCGATCGCGAGGGGGTCGTGCGTTATGCAAATGTTGGCTTCAAGCGGAGCGATGAAGACGCTTATCTCGATCACATACGCGAATTGTTGCGCGAATAAACGATAGGTTAGCTATGAATCTCAAGAGTCGAGCAATGTCGATCACGATCGGCGCGGGGCTGCTGGCCTGCGCCTGGGCGGCGGTCTGTTTGGCGCAAGCGCCGACAGCGCCGGCGTCGCCGCCACCCACGACGACGGCGCCCGTTGAGCCGGCCGCCGCGGCGCCTGCTGCAGCGCCGCCGGATGCGACCGCTCCGGCTCCGGCGAGCGATGGCGCCAGCTCACCCAGCGATTTCAAGACCCTCGATCAAGAAGTCCAGGGCGTCAAGAAAGACGTGATCGATTTGAACAAGGACTTGTTCGTACTCGAAGAGGAGTTGCTGTTCCCGTCGAACACCCAGGTGGCGGTGTTCGTCTCGATGGACGTCGGCACGTTCTTCGCCTTGGATTCGGTCACGATCAAGATCGATAACAAGGAAGTCGCCAACTATCTCTACACGGCCCGCGAGGCGGATGCGCTGCTCAAGGGCGGAGTGCATCGCATCTATCTCGGCAATCAAAAGGTCGGGAAACACGAATTGGTGGCCTTCTTCACGGGCAAGGGCCCGGTCGAGCGCGACTACCGCCGCGGCGCAACCTTGGTTTTCGAGAAAGGTGTCGGCGCAAAATATCTCGAATTGAAGATTACCGATAAGGTGCCGACTCACCAGCCTGAATTCACCGTCAAAGACTGGGAATGATGCGTGGCACGTTCGGCTGACATGCTGCGCAACCTCGGACTCGGCGCGATGCTCTGCGTCCTGCCGCTCGCGGCTGCATTGGCCGAAAATGTCAAACCGAATCCCGACGGTTTGACCCCGCACGTGGTTCAAGACCTGGACTACGGCGATGTGCTCTTTTATTTCTATCAAGACGATTATTTCGCTGCGATCACGCGACTGCTCGCGGCGCAGGAAATGCACCTGATTCCGCACACCGAGGGCGAGGCGGAATTATTGCTCGGCGGTCTGTACCTGTCGCTCGGCGAACACGTCGAGGCGGGGCGCATTTTCGACGCCCTGCTCAATGCCAACACGTCGGAGGCGGTGCGCAACCGAGCTTGGTATTTCCTCGGCAAGGTTTGGTACCAGCGCGGTTATTTGCAGGAGTCCGAGCGCGCTTTGAATCAGGTCTCGGACAAGATCGACCCCCGCATCAATGCTGAGCGCTACATGCTCCTGGCTCAGCTGATGATGCGCGAGAATCGTTACGACGATGCGATTGCGGCATTGCGTGCCTGGCACGGGCCGCCGGGCTGGACCGCCTACGCACAATTCAATCTCGGCGTGGCCCTGGTGCGCCGCGGTCGTCTGACCGACGCGATTCCGATTCTCGATGCGGTTGGGCGCTTGGAGAGCCACAGCGAGGAGTTTCTGGCCCTCAAGGACAAAGCCAATCTCGCCCTGGGTTACGCCTTGTTGCAGGGCAAGCGTCCGGGCGAAGCACGCGAGATCTTGGAGCGCGTGCGGCTCGAGGGTCCGTTCTCCAGCAAGGCCTTGCTCGGAGTCGGTTGGGCGGATGCGAATCGCGGCGAGTTCAAAAAGGCGCTCGTCCCTTGGATGGCGCTGCACAAACGCGAATTGCTGGATTCCGCTGTCCAGGAATCCTTCCTCGCCGTGCCCTATGCGTTCAGCGAATTGCACGCCGACGGGCAGGCCGCGGAGTACTACAACTCCGCGATCGAATCCTTCGACGGCGAGTTGAAGCATATCGACGCCTCGATCGAAGAGATCCGAGCGGGCAAGTTGCTCGATCGTCTGCTCGGCGATGATAAGAAGAACACGGTCACCTGGTATTGGCAGTTGCAGCATCTGCCCGATGCGCCTGAATCCCGTTACCTGTACCAACTGCTCGCGAGCAACGATTTTCAGGAAGGCCTCAAGAACTATCGCGAACTCAGTTACATGAGCCAGAACCTCGAGAACTGGCGCGAAAGTCTGACCGCCTTCGACGACATCATCGACACCAAGAAGAAGGCCTATGCCGAGCGGATTCCGAAGGCGGACGCCGTGCTCGCCTCGACGGATATCGATGCATTGACGCGCAAGCGCGTCGAATTCGAGTCCCGCATCAACGAAATCGAGCAATCCAACGATGTTGCCGCCTTGGGAACGCCCGAGGAACAGGCCACTTGGGCGAAACTGAAGCGTATCGAGGATTACCTGGCCGCTCACCCGGATGATCCGGATCTCGCCGAAATGCGCGAGAAGGAGCGCCTGATGAAGGGCGTCGTGTATTGGCATTTGTCGGAGAGCTTCAAGGCGCGACTGTGGAATGAACGACGCGCCGTCAAGGAGCTTGCGGGTTCCCTCAAGGAGACCCAGAAGCGCGCCTTGTTGGTCCAGCAGGCTCGCGCCAGCATTCCGACCGATAACGGCGAGTATGCCGGTCGCGTGGCCGATGTACGCGCGCGCATGGATCGCCTGCAGGCGCGCCTCGCGGATGTCGCCGACCAGCAGAATCGCTATCTTCAGGCGCTCGCGATCGATGAACTCGGGCGCCAGAAGCAACGCATCGAGGCCTATCAGATTCAGGCGCGGTATGCTTTGGCGACGATTTACGATCGTACCGAGAACGGTAAACCGAAGGCGACGCCATGAGCCGGCGGGTCGCGGTTCAGAGTGCGTTGATCACACTGTTGGGTCTGCCGCTCGTGGGCGGCGCCTGGGCCAAGCCACCCGCCACGATCAAGGACATCGACAACGGCACGGTCGACGTTCAGCCCGATCCCCCGCAGGGGGTCGATTCGACCAAGACCATGGATTCCTATAAGCATTTCCTCGACTTGAACGCCGGGGATGCCGAATTGCGCGCCGAAGCGCTGCGCCGTTTGGGCGACTTGAATCTCGAGAGTTCGGAGTCCGAGCGCATCGAGAAGGAACTGCTCACCAACGAGGGCTTGCGCGCGACCGAGGCCATTACGCTCTACGGATCGCTGCTGAAGGCCTATCCCAAATATGAGCGTAACGATTCCGTGCTGTATCAGCTCGCGCGCGCCTACGAACTGAACGCGCAACCCGACAAGGCCTTGGGCGCGCTCGATCAACTCGTGCGCGATTACCCGCACAGTCACCTCATCGACGAAGCCCAGTTCCGCCGCGGCGAGCTGTTGTTTGCGATGAAGAAATATCCGGCCGCGCAGCTTGCCTACGAAGAAGTGATCAAGTTCGGTCCCAACTCTTCGTATTACAACCAGAGTCTCTACAAGCACGGCTGGTCGCTGTTCAAGCAGGGCGACGATCAGCGCAGCTTGACTTCCTTCGCCGGTGTGCTCGATTCCCTGCTGGTCTCGAAGACGACGCCACCGAAGCTCGTCGAGCTCGACACCCTGAGCCGCGCCAACCAGGAAACGGTCGAAGATACCTTTCGCGTCATGGCGATCACGTTTTCCTATCTCGACGGTCCGAAAACTATCGACGCATTCCTGAAGGGCATGCCGCCCAAGCCCTATGCCTACCTTCTGTACGAGCGCTTGGGCAATCTGTACACCGAGAAAGAGCGCTACACCGATGCGGCCGACGCCGACCGCGCCTTCGTCCAGCAGGATCGCAATAACGAGAAGGCGCCGCTGCTCGAGATGGCCGCGATCGAGGCCTACGGTCGCGGCGGCTTCCCGGAGCTCGTGCTGCAGGGCAAGCGCGAATTCGTCGAGAACTATAGTTTCGGTACGCCGTATTGGCAGGGACGCGATCCGAAGACCGAGACCAAGGTCGTCGCCGAGCTCAAGACCAATCTCAAGGATCTCGCGCAGTACTATCACGCTCAGGCTCAGCGCACCAAGAGCGTCACGGATTACCAAGAGGCCGCCAAGTGGTACCGTAGTTACCTTACCTCGTTCCCGGACGATCCGGATTCGGCAGCGACCAATTATCTGCTCGCCGACACATTGTTCGAGAGCAAGCAATATCTCGATGCGGCCAAAGAATACGAACGCACCGCCTACGGTTACACCAACCAAGAGAAGGCCGCTGATGCGGGCTATGCCGCCATCGTTGCCTACGGTAAACAAGAAGAGTCCTTGAGCGGCGAGCAGAAGGCGGCCGTGCATGCCGCTGGGCTCGATAGCGCGCTGAAGTTTGCGGATACCTTCCCGCAACACCCCGAGAGCGCCCAGGTTCTGACGCACGCCGCGACCGAGCTGTACGCGGTGAAGGATTATGCGCGGGCGACGACGGCCGCCGACAAGCTGCTCGCCCGCCAGCCGCCGGTCGATGCGGGCAAGCAGCGCATCGCCTTGACGGTGGTCGCCAATTCGAATTTCGAACAGGGCGCCTATGACAAGGCGGAGGCTGCCTATTCCAAGGCGCAGGTCCTGATGCCGCCCAACGATCCGGAACGTGCCGTCATTTCGGAGCGTCTCGCCGCATCGATTTACAAGCAGGGTGAAGCGAAGAAAAACGCCGGCGACAGCGCCGGTGCCGTCGATGACTTTCTGCGGGTTTCTCAGCTCGCGCCGGCCTCGAAGGTGCGCGCCAACGCCGACTTCGATGCCGCCGCCCTGCTGGTCACCGAGAAGCAATGGGATCGCGCGATCGTCGTGTTGGAGGGGTTTCGCCGCAACTTCCCGACGAGTCCGCTGCAGGCGGACGTGACTCGAGATCTCGCCGTCGCCTACGCCGAGTCGAATAAACCCGGCGCCGCCGCCGGCGAGTTCGAGCAAATCGCCGCCGCGCCCGGAGAGGCTCCGGATGTACAGCGTGAGGCCATGCTGCAGGCGGCGGCACTTTACGAAAAATCCGGCAATGTTCCCAAGGAACGCGCCATGCTCGAGTCCTTCGTGAAGCGCTTCCCGCAGCCCCTGAATCCCGCCATGGAGGCGCGCAACAAGCTGCGACTCATCGCCGAGAAATCCGGCGATTACGCGGCGCAGGATTACTGGCTCAAAGACATCGTCGCCGCCGATCGCAGTGCCGGCGCTGCGCGCACCGACCGTAGCCGCGCGCTCGCCGCGAAGGCCACGCTTGCGCTGGCCGCACCGCTTCGTGACGAGTTCGTGCGCATCAAATTGGTCGTCCCCCTCAAGAAGTCGCTGGCCGAGAAGAGCAAGGCGATGGAGGCGGCCCTGAAGGCCTACTCGCAGGCGGCCGACTATCAGGTTGCGGAGGTCACCACGGCGGCGACCTTCGAGAGTGCCGAGCTCTATCGTCAGTTGGGCAAGGATCTGATGAGTTCGGAGCGGCCCAAGAATCTGTCGAAGGACGAACTCGAGCAATACGACGTATTGCTCGAAGAGCAGGCTTTTCCGTTCGAGGAAAAGGCCATCAAGTTGCATGAAGTGAATGCCGCGCGCGCCAAGGAGGGTACCTACGATGAGTGGGTGCAGAAGAGTTTTGCGGCGCTCGCGCAATTGAACCCGGGTCGTTATGGCAAGGTGGAAGTCGGTGAACAGCTGGTCGAATCGATTCGTTAGCGCCGCACTTCTGGTGCTGGTCGCGAGCTGCGGCGGTAACAGGACCCGTGGTCCCGGACCCGTTGCGGCGCCCGTGCCGGCGCAGTCCGCAGCCGCGCCCCGTGTTGCGGCTGCGACGGCGACCGGTACCGCTCCTGCCGCTGCAAGCGCCCCCGTTCCGGAGCGGGCTAGCGCCCAGTATGCGCAAGCGCTGCTGCTCATGAAGTCCGGCAAGTACGCTGACGCGGAGTTGGAGTTCAAGCAACTGGCGCTCGCGTATCCGGATTACGCGGGTCCGCAACTGAACCTCGGTCTTCTATATCTGCGGGACTCGCGCTTTGCGCAAGCCGAGACCGCATTCAAGGCGGCGCTGGCCCGCAATCCCGGCAGCGCGATTGCGGGCAATGAACTGGGTATCGCGCTGCGCGGGCAGGGCAAGTTCACCGACGCTGAGGCGGCGTATTTGCAGGCGATCCAGGCTGATCCCAATTACGCTCCCGCGCATTTGAATCTGGGCATACTCTACGATCTGTATCTCGCGCAGCCGCAGAAGGCGCTCGATGAGTTCGACCGATACATCGCGATCGCGGGCGAGAACAAACAAGTCTCGGGCTGGGTCGCGGAGTTGCATAAACGCGTCGGTACCACGGTTGCGGCCAAGAAGGACCCCACATGAACACTGAATCCATTCCACGCAGTCTGCTATGGACCTCTGCCCTGGCTGTTAGCTTGCTCGGCAACGGACTTGCCGTCGCGCAACAGCCGACGGCGGCCGAGCGCGCCGCTCTGGAGCCGGCCGCGCAGTCGGCGACCACGGCGTCCGCGCCCGCAGCCGCGGCCGCACAGTCCGGTGTCGCCGCCGGTGCTGCCGCAGCGCCGGCCGCCGCCGGCGCGGGTGCCGCACCGAAAAAGGCGCAACGACCAGCCAGCGGGCGGTCGGGCGCCGCGACGCAACATTCGGCGACTGCGAGCGACCGGGTCGACCTGGATACCGAGACCGTAACCGGTAATCAAGAATTACCCAAAGTCATGTATATCGTTCCTTGGAAGAAATCGGAGATCGGCGATCTGGCTGGTCGGCCGATGAATAGCCTCTTGGATGAGGTCTTGGCGCCCGTGGACCGAGACGTATTTCGACGTGAAGTCACTTACTACGACGCGGTCAAGGCTGAAGCGGCCCCAACCGGTGGGCCGGCCGGCGGATCGGGCAAACCATGAGAGCGGGCCCGTCAGGTTGAGAAGTAAGTCATAGCCGATTTTACCGAATCTGGTTGAATCGCCAGGGTGCGGAGCGGATGTTTCCAGCGGTAGGGCATTTTTTAGGAGCGCGTAGATGAATTTCATCAATTCGGTTATCAATTTCTTCAAGGATGGTGGGTTCTTCCTGTACCCGCTCGCCTTGATCTTCGTCGTAGGCGTATCCATCGCGATCGAGCGATACGTCTATTTGACCCGCGAGACACTGCGTAATCGCAGTCTGTGGGACGCACTCGTGCCCGCCTTGAGTTCCGGGAACTTCAAGCAGGTATTGTCTCTGACGCAGAACTCGAAGGCGTCGATCGCGACCATCTTGAATTACGGCGTCGCCCGGGTCGCGAACGCGCGTCGTCGCGACGACATCGAGAAGGCGATGGACGAAAGTCTCCTCGAGGTGATCCCACGAATCGAGAAGCGTACGCATTATCTCTCCTCGCTCGCGAACGTCGGTCTTTTGATCGGCCTGCTCGGCACGATCACCGGTCTGATCGGGGCATTCAGCGCAGTCGCTTCGGCGAACCCGGCTGAAAAGGCCAGTCTGTTGTCGCTCGCGATCTCGGTCGCGATGAACAATACGGCCTCCGGTCTGGGTGTTGCGATCACCTTGCTGCTTGCGCACATGTTCCTCGAGTCCAAGACCACGTCTTTGATCGACAGCTTGGAGATCGCCTCGGTCAAGTTCTTGAATTCGATCACCGAGCGACAGGTTCCGGAAACGACCGCCTCTGCACCCGCCGCGCCCGCGCCGCGCACGGCTGCGGCTGCGGCAGCGGCTCGCGGCAGCATCTAAGCTCAAGAGGCTGGTGTCCTACCAATGAAATCCAAGTCCGCGCGTCTCGTCCGCCGCAATCACGCCCGTTATCACGAGGGGCGTGACGATTTGAACATCGTGCCGATGATCGACATGATGGTCATCTTGGTATTTTTCTTGATCTTCACAGCGGTCTTTTCGAAGACCAACGTTCTGCCCCTGAATCTGCCCTCGAGCAGCACGAGCGCCGCACCCGTATTGCCCAAGGGCTTGAAACTCGAGGTCATCGTCCACCCCAACGACATCGTCGTCAACGACCGGAACTCGGGACCTCTGAAGACGTTCGCTAACACGCCGTCCGGCTACGATCTCGATGGTTTGTCCTTGTTCATGCGGCAGGTCAAGTCACAGTTTCCCGACATGACGGATGCCACGGTCTTGCTCGCGCCGAACATCCCTTACGACTCCTTGGTGCAGGTGATGGACACGGTGCGCGTGTATGAATTGCCGGTGAAGCCGTTCGACAAGGCGGAGCTGTTTCCCGATATTTCTCTGGGAGATGCGCCGACATGACGTCGTATCGAATCAAGCGGCACCGCAAGCGCCACCATGGCGCGAGTCACTTTGCCCTAATTCCGTTCATCGACATGATGACGATCCTGGTCGTCTTTCTGCTCGCGCACACGGCCGAGGTCGATATTCTGCCGAACACCAAGAACATCGCCATTCCGCAGTCCCTGTCTGAGCACAAGCCGAATCCGACCGTGGTCGTCATGATCACCAAGGATTCGCTGTACGTCGACGGTCGGCTCGTGAGCTCCGTTGCGGATCTCGAGGCGAGCCGCGATCCGGTCATCGCGCCGCTCAAGGAGGCACTGATGGCGCAGAACGACAAGATCCTGAGCGCCGAACAGAAGACCGACATCTCGAAGCGCGAGATCACGATCATGGGCGACAAGAGCACGCCCTATAGTCTGCTCAAGAAAATCATGCTGACCTGCAGCGAGGCGGATTTCGGCAAGGTGTCGTTCGCGGTCGTCGAGCGCGAAAGGGCGGCGAGTTAAATGGCCGCCGCCAGCACGGTCCCCAGCAATAGCGGGCTCGCGCCTTATTTTCGGCGGTATGAGCTGCCGTGGTCGCCAAGCGAGGAGATGGAGCGGCGCTTCCGCGTCATTCTGCGCAATCTCGCGATCGTCTTCGCGATCTTCGCGATTCTGATTCCGTTGCTGCCAAAACACGAACAAGTCAGCAACACGGATGCCTTGCCGGAGCGCGTCGTCAAATTGGTCATGGAGCCGCCACCACCGCCACCGCCGCCGCCGACCCCGAAACCGGAGGTCAAGCCGGTCGAGAAGGCGCAGGCCCCGACGCCGAAACCTGAACCGAAACCCGTCGATGCGCGCGTCAAGGCGTCGAAAAGCGGTTTGCTCGCCAGTGTCGACGATCTCGCGGCCTTGCGCGATCAAGTCGACGTCGACAAGTTTGCGAAGGATCAAGCGAAGACCAACGATCCCGGCGACGTGAGCACGGTGACCCGTTCCCTGATCGCCGCCAAAGCGGGCGCCACCAGCGGTGGGATTTCCGCGCCGACGAGCAGCGGTCTTGCAGCCGGCTCCGGCTCCTTGAACGGGATCCATACGGCGCAAGTCAAGGATCCGACGCTCGCCGCGGCGACCAAAGGCTCGCAAACCGGCGGCGGCAGCGGCAAGGGTTCGCGCAGCACCGAGGAAATCGCCCTCGTGTTCACGAAGAACAAGGGCGCGATCGACATGCTGTACATGCGCGCCTTGCGCGACAGTCCCGCGCTCCAGGGCAAGATGGTGGTCGAAGTGACCATCTCGCCGTCAGGCGATGTGACCGCGGTACGAATCGTTTCCGATGATCTCAACGATCCCGAATTCGAGGCCAAGCTGAAGGCGAGAATCAGCTTGTTCAAGTTCGAAGCGCGCGATGTGGCCACGACCATCACGACGCGCACCTTTGATTTTTTCCCGGCCGGATGAACATTCAGTCCGAAGTCGAGTATTTCACCGATCTGGGCCAAATCGACAAGGCCCGGTTCGTCACGCGGGTCGTCTGTGAGATTGCCGAGGAGGCGAAATTGGGACCCGCCGACGGCACGGAGTCCGTGCGACTGAAGTTCGCCAACGAGATCACGCAGCGCCTGGTGCGCTTTACCTACCAGCTGCTCAGCGAGGATCCGGCGCGTCCGCAGGACGACGTCGTGATCCGCATGCTCCTGGCCGCCCGTACCGACAAACAGGCCGAGCGCATCGTGCGCAATGCCTACCGACGCGTTTTGAACAGTTTCGAGAGCTTCGATACGACCGTTCTTCTGAACGGTCATTGACCTGCCGGTAGGCGGTTCCCGCCAACAAGCACATAATCGCGGTCATGGACCGCCACGATATCCAGTTTCCAGTCAAAGACGCCGCCCTTCGGGAGGATGTCCATGCCCTGGGCGAATCCATCGGCGAAATGCTCTGCGAGCAGGGCGGACCGGAGTTTCTCGCCCTGGTCGAGGGTGACCGGCGTGCAGCCATTCAGCGGCGTGAGGGTGGGTCTGGTGAGGCTGCCGTCCTCGAGAACCGCATGGCGGGGCGACCACCGTCACAAGCGACCGATCTGACGCGAGCGTTTTCCGTCTGGTTCCAGGCGGTCAACACAGCCGAAAAGGTGCACCGCGTGCGCCGACGACGCGAATACTTGGATGCGGCGGGCACGGGGCAGCCCGGCGGCATTGCCGATTGTATCGCGCAGTTACGGCGCGACGGTTTGTCGCTCGCCGAGGTCACGAATCTGATCGCTTCGATGAGCATCGAACCCGTGTTCACGGCGCATCCGACCGAATCAATGCGCCGCACGATCCTGCGCAAGCAGCAACGCATCGCGCAGGACCTGCTCGACCGCCTCAACCCGGGCTTGACCTCCGGCGAACTCGAAACGCTCTGGGCGCGCGTACGTCTCGAACTCACCACCATCTGGCAGACCGAAGAGCATCCGCGCGAGAACCTCACGATCGCGGACGAACGCGAACATGTGCTCTTCTACCTCATCGATATTCTGTATCGCATCGTGCCGACCTTCTACGAGGAGATCGAGGCGGCATTGGCGAAGGGCTTCGATGTGCCGCGCGATTCCATCGAGTTGCCCAACATACTGCGCTTCGGGTCGTGGGTCGGCGGCGATATGGACGGCAACGACGACGTGCACGGCAAATCCATCCGCGATACCTTGCAGCGCCACCGGCAGATGATCGTGTCGACGTACTACGAAGAGTCGCGCCACCTCGCGGAGAACCTCAGTCAAAGTGCGAGCCGAGGGTCCATTACACCTGCGCTCGCCGAACGTATCGAGGCCTATACGGCGATGCTGCCGGCCGCCCAGGCGCTGACCCCGGCACGCCATGACCGCATGCCGTACCGCGTGTTCTTCGGCCAGATCGGCGAGCGATTGAAGGCGACGTACGAGTCGCGACCCAACGGCTACCACAGCGCCGAAGAGCTACTGGCCGACATCGAATTGGTCGCGAACAGCCTGCTCGAGAATCGTGGTCGGCATGCCGGCTACTTTCTGGTGCGGCGCTTTCACCGCCGCGTGCGTACCTTCGGATTTCATCTCGCCGCGCTCGATATCACGCAACACGCGCATGTGCACGACGAGGTCATCGCGCAAGGCCTGGGTGTTCCTGAGTGGCCGACGCTGCCGGCGCCGCAGCGGCTCGCACAATTGCGCGATCTGCTCGCGCGCGACCAAGGGCCCACCTCGGTGCTCGATGCGATGGGTAGGCGCAGCCTCTCGGTGTTCGAAGCGATCGGTCAGGCGCGCCATAAGTTCGGTGCGCGCTCGATCGGCGAATACATCGTGACCGGTGTACGCGGCCCCGAGGATGTGCTGGCGGTGCTGTTGCTGGCGCGCTGGGCGGAACTGATCGATCGCCGCACGGGTGAGTCGGCGCTCGACGTGGCGCCGTCGCTCGAGTCCTTGGAAGCGATCGAGAGCGCGGGCACGATCCTCGAGGGGCTGCTGACGGACCCCACCTATCGGTCGCACCTTGCGGCGCGCAACGACCGCCAGATCGTGTTGATCGGCTATTCGGATTCCAACAAGGAAGGCGGCATCGCCGCGTCTCGCTGGGCCATGCAGTTGGCGCAACGGCAACTGCTCGAGGCGGCGGGCAAGGCCAGAGTGCGGCTGACCTTGTTTCATGCGCGCGGCGGCACGGCGGCGCGTGGCGGCGGTCGTACCGAACACTTGATCGAGAGCGTACCCGCGGGGGCGCTGCGCGGGGTCTTGCGCTTGACCGAGCAGGGCGATGTCGTGAACCAAAGTTATGGTCTGCGCCCGATCGCGATGCGCACGCTGGAACGCGCATTCTCGGCCGTTGCGCTCGCCACGGCGCAGGCCGAATTGCAGGCCCTGCCGTCATCCGAGCACCTCGAGGCCATGAAGCTGATCGCCTCCGTGAGCCTCGAGAGCTATCGACGACTCGTGTTCGGGGACCCGGCTTTTTTCGAATATTTCCGGGCGGCGACTCCTCTTGACGTCATCGAACGCATGCATATCGGCGGCCGGCGTGCCCGCCGCGACGACGGTGACGGCATCGCCGGCCTGCGGCCGATTCCCTGGGTCTTTGCCTGGACCCAGAGCCGCCACATGTTGCCCGGTTGGTACGGATTCGGCGCGGGGCTGCAGGCTGCCTTCGCGCGATACGGTGCGCCTCTGCTTGCGGCCATGCTCGATCGCTGGCCGTTCTTCCGGCACCTGGTGGACGACGTCGAGGCGATGCTCGCACGCACCGATCTGGATCTGGCCAGTCATTACGATGCCCTCGCCGGTGAGCGCTTTGCCGCGAGCGTTGCAGCGATCCGCGCCGAATATGCGCTCAGCGTGTCGCAGGTCCTGCGCCTGCGTGGCTACGAGCGCCTGCTCGATCGCGATCCCACCTTGCAGCGTTCCATCGTGCTGCGCAATCCCTACATCGATCCGATGCATTTCATGCAAGTGGATCTGTTGCGGCGCTGGCGCGCGACGCTGCGTCAGGACAAGGAATTGTTCGGTGCTCTGCGTGCGACGATCAGCGGCATCGCGCTCGGCCTGCAGGCGACCGGCTGATCAGCATTCGGGTACGTTGACCGCAAGGCCGCCTTGCGAGGTTTCCTTGTAGATCGTCGACATATCGAGTCCGGTCTGGCGCATCGTCGCGATGACCTGATCGAGCGATACCTTGTGTGAGCCGTCGCCGCGCATCGCCAGACGCGCCGCATTGATCGCCTTGACCGAACCCATCGCGTTTCTCTCGATGCACGGGATTTGCACCAAACCGGCGACCGGATCGCAGGTCAGGCCGAGATTATGTTCCATGCCGATCTCGGCGGCATTTTCGATTTGTTCGTTGCTGGCGTGCAGCGCCGAAGCGAGTCCGGCCGCCGCCATCGAGCAGGCAACACCGACCTCGCCCTGGCAGCCCATTTCTGCCCCGGAAATGGAAGCATTCTGTTTATAGAGCATGCCCATCGCGGCGGCCGTCAACAAAAACCGCATCACGCCGCCATCGTCGGCGCCCGGCTCGAAGCGCCGATAGTAATGCAGAACCGCCGGGACGATTCCCGCGGCGCCGTTCGTGGGCGCAGTCACGACCTGTCCGCCGGCCGCGTTCTCCTCGTTGACCGCGAGCGCATACACATTGACCCAATCGAGCGCATGCATCGGACTCGCCGCATCGCCGCTCATCAACTGGCGATAGAGTTTTGGGGCCCGGCGGCGCACGCCGAGCACACCGGGCAGCAATCCCTGTGCCTCGAACCCGCGCCGCACGCAGTCCTGCATGACTTGCCAGATCCGCATCAGGCCGGCGCGCAATTCGGCGTCGCTATGCCAGGTGCGCTCGCGGGCGGCCATGAGTTCGTGGATTTCCAGGCCCTGCTGTCTGCCGTGTTCGAGCAGCTTGGCGGCCGAGTTGAACTCAAAGGGCGGCGTAGCGCGCGCCGCGGCACCGCCGCTCTCGGCGCCCTCGCGTACGACGAAGCCGCCGCCGACACTATAGAATTCTTCACGCGCCAGAACCTGTTCCTGATCGTCAAATGCCGTAAAGCGCATGCCGTTGGAGTGGCCCGGTAGCACTTGATCGTAGTGGAACAGGAGATTGAGCGGCTCATCGAAGCCGATCTCGTGGCTGCCTCCGAGGCGAATGCGTCCCTGGCTACGGATGCGCTGCAGCGTGGGTTCAATGACGGCCGCATCGATCGTATCCGGGGCCAGGCCCTCCAGCCCAAGCAGGATTGCGCGGTCGGTACAGTGACCGCGACCGGTGAGCGCCAACGAACCATATAACTGCGCCGTCACCTGGGCGGTGCGAGCGAGCAAACCCCGGGCCAAGAGCAGTTGGACGAACTCGCGCGCCGCGTTCATGGGACCCATCGTGTGAGAACTCGAGGGGCCAATACCGATCTTGAAGATATCGAAGACACTCAAACTCATGCATGAACCCCGCGGCCGGCGGCAAATCCCTGGTACAAACTGCATGATACCCCGGCAATGGCATAAACTTCGGTCCACCACACCGGGGAGTGAGCCATGCAAATAAATGTGAAGATTGGGGCCTCGAGTCTCGCCTGCCTTGCTCTGGCGAGCCTGGTTGCCGGCGCGGCGGGTGCCGCTGTCACCGCCGAGATCTCGCCCGCGATCGCAGCCGCGGTCGCCGATCCCGCGCGGCCCGACGCCGACCGCGCGCGCGATGCGAACCGCAAGCCGGCCGAGACCTTGAGCTTCGCGGGAGTCAAGCCCGGCGATCAAGTCGGCGAACTGTTACCGGGTGGCGGCTATTTCACGCGGCTGCTGAGCAAGACTGTGGGGCCCGCCGGTCATGTCTATGGCCTCGCGCCGCCGCGGGCGGCGGATGCCGCCCCCGACGTGCCCGATTTTGCCGCGCGGGTAAAGGCCATTGCTGCGGATCCGGCGTATGCGAACGTCAGCGTCGTACTACATCCCTTGCCGGATATTTCCTTTCCCGTGCCGCTGGATCTCGTCTGGACCTCCCAGAATTATCATGACTTGCACAACGTTCCGGATCTCGACGCGATCGCCTTCGACCGGCGCGTGTTCGCCGCCTTGAAGCCCGGCGGCATCTTCTTCGTCTTGGACCACGTTGCCGCGCCGGGCTCGGGCGATCGCGACACCAAAACGCTGCATCGCATCGATCCGCAGACTGTGAAACGCGAGGCACTCGCGGCCGGGTTTCTGTTTGTCGGCAGCAGCGACCTGTTGCGCCGAGCGGAGGATCCGCATACGGCGACCGTGTTCGACCCCTTGATTCGCGGCAAAACGGACCAATTCATGCTCAAATTTCGCAAGCCCTAGCGCCACTTTCTGGCGCCGCTGTGCGGTCGGTCGCGAACTCTTAGGGTGCGCTGTTGTCAACGAGGCGTGCAGGTCGCGCGTTGCAGTGTTCGTTACGGCACACAGTGCCGCTTCGAGTTATTCAGGATTTCAGGAGTGAACGATGTTCAAGAGTAATCAGCCTTCTCTCGCCGGCCGCGCGATGCGGTATGCGAGTCCTGTCGTCGTCTTGGCGATGCTGAGTGCTTGTGTCGCTCCCGTGCGCACGGTTGCGGTCGCCCCGGCGCCGGCGCCGCAGAAATTATTCGTCTATCCCGCCAATGGGCAGAGCCCGGAACAATTGGACCGTGATCGTTACGAGTGCCATACCTGGGCCGTGCAGCAGACCGGTGTCGATCCGAGCCGCGCCGATGCTCGTCCCGAGCAGCGTGTGGTCGTGGCCCCAGCGCCCGGTACCGGCACCGTAACGGGCGCCGTCGGCGGCGCCATCTTAGGCTCCTTGATCGCCGGACCCCGCGCGGCCGGTTTCGGCGCGCTGTTCGGCGGTGTCACCGGCGCGGCGATCGGTTCGTCCGTTGACGCGCAAGCCCAGCAGCAGGCGCAAATGACCCAGCAGCAGCTGAACCAGCAGCGTTCTGCCGATATGGCGAGCGCACAAGCTTATCGTCGCGCCATCAGCGCCTGTCTCACGGCGCGCGGTTACACCATTAGCTGAGGTAGATCGTCGTCATGAATCGCCCATCCACGCGCACAATACTGAGTCTCGTCGCGGCCTGTGTGTTTGGCCTGCAAGTCGGCGCGACTGCCTTCGCCGATGAGCCGCATGGTCATGGTGAGCCGCACGGCGAACCGCATGGCGTCTACCACGGCGACGGGCACGGGCAGGTGCTCGATAGCCGCTATAACCACGGACATTACTATCCGGCTTACGGCACGACTTTCCATAGCTTGCCCGGCGGCTATCGCCCGTATTACTACCACGGCAGTCCGTACTACTTCAGTGCCGGGGTCTGGTACGCCCCGGGGCCGGGCGGCTTCCTGGTCGTACGGCCGCCGTTCGGCTTGGTGGTCACGGTCTTGCCGCCGTATTACTCGACGGTTTGGATTGCCGGATCGCCATACTATTATGCAGACAACGTTTATTACACCTGGGACCCCGCGCAGAACGGTTACGTCGTCGTGAGTCCTCCGGCAGGTGCAGATCAGCCCGAGTCGGCGCCGCCGCAAACACCCGTCGCATCCAGCGATCTGATCGTCTACCCGAAGAACGGCCAGACCACCGATCAGCAAGCCGCCGATCGCTATGAGTGCCATTCTTGGGCCAAGGGACAGACCGGTTTCGATCCCACGCAGGCAGGCGGGGGTGTGCCGGGCGGAAGTGCGGACCAGGCGCGCGCGAGCTATAACCGCGCCATGTCGGCCTGCCTGCAAGCGCGCGGCTATCAAGTCAATTAAGCTCGGATGAACTAGGCGGAATCCTACGCGCAAGCTAGCGCCGATCCGATAGCCGCGGGCGGCCCCACCGGTCAAACTCATTACCCAGATTCGTCTCCAGCCGTTGACGAGGAAGCCGTAATGAGAAACTTCAACGAGAGCCAGCCCGAGATCCCGAGCCCGATGCCGCCGCCGGAGCAAACCCCGCACGACATCCCCGATCCGGGTCCACAGGCGAGTGCCTGGCGCCGCGCGCTGCGCGTTGTGCGGCCAACGACTAGCCTACCCTTGACGGCTGTGTATAGACGTTACAGTGGGTCTCGCGCAAGAAGCCGATGAGCGTCAAGCCGGTCGTCGCGGCCAGACTGACCGCCAGACTCGATGGCGCTCCGATCGACGCGAGTACCGAGACCCCGGCCCGCAACGCCTTTTGCACGAGTTCGAAACTCGCGCGTCCGCTCAGGAGCACGACTCGTTCACTGAGCGGCAGGCGATTGTCCAGCAGGTGCTCGCCGACTAATTTGTCGAACGCATTGTGCCGGCCCACATCTTCGGCCAGCCCCCGCAAGCCGCCCTCCTGGTCGAACGCGGCAGCCGCATGAATGCCGCCGGTATCGCCGAACTTGGTTTGCGCGGCGCGCATCCGTGCGGGCAAACCGAGCAGCACGTCGAGCGGGACACGGAACCCGCTGTTCACGCGCGTCAAAGCCGCTTGCGCAATCGCAGCGTCAAGCCCGGTGGTACCGCAGACCCCGCAACTGGACCCGGCCGAAAACCGGCGCGCCGGAGTCTGCACGGCGATCTCGACATGAGCCCGCAAGCGCACATGCACGACATTGGGTTGCCGCGTGCTGGTCTCGATCGCATCGATGTCGTCGGCGCGCGTAATGATCCCTTCGCCGTATAGGAGGCCCGCCGCCAAGAGCTCATCCTCGCCCGGGGTCCGCATGGTCGCGCCGAAGGAGGCAGCCTCTGCCCCTAAGCTCGGATGATGCAGCTGGAACTCGAGCGGCGCCTCGACGACGACGCGATCCTGATCATCGCTGCGGCTCGCGGCGGCGTCGCCCACACCCTGGCTGACGCGCAGGATGCGAACCCCAAGGGTGCCGGCGGGCGCGGGTGGCACGGGTAGGTCGCTCATTAGGCAGTTTTTTGGCTGGTTTTTGCTGAAATTAGGCGTCAATGATACCGTTCCGGGTATTGCGCAGGCCAATCCAGGGGACTCCCATGTCGAAAACTTCCGATTTGAAAGCTCGCCAGGCGGTTGCCGTGCCGGCCGGCGTGGGTTCCAAAGGCATCTATGTCGCCAAGGCCGAAAATTCCGAACTCTGGGATGTCGACGGCAAACGTTTCATCGATTTCGCGGCGGGAATCGCCGTGGTCAATACGGGCCATCGGCATCCGCGCGTCATGGAGGCCGTCGCCAAGCAGGCTGAACTGTTCGCGCACACGTGTTTTCACGTGGCATCGTACGAGTCTTACGTGCGGCTCGCCGAGCGGCTCAACGCCTCGGCTCCCGGCGACTTCGCCAAGAAGACCCTGTTCCTCAATTCCGGCGCCGAAGCGGTCGAGAATGCGATCAAAATCGCGCGCATCTACACGAAGCGCTCGGCGGTCGTCGCGTTCTCGGGCGGATTCCACGGCCGCACGCTCTTGACCATGGGGTTGACGGGCAAGGTCATGCCCTACAAGCGGGGCTTCGGTCCGTTTCCGGCTGAAATCTATCATGCGGAGTTTCCGCATCCCTACCATGGGGTCACGACCGAACAATCGCTCGCGGATCTCGATCGCCTGTTTCATGGTGACGTTGACCCGAAGTCGGTGGCGGCCATCATCATCGAGCCGGTGCAGGGGGAGGGCGGCTTCAATGTCGCGCCTGCTGATTTCCTGCGCGCGCTGCGGCGCTTATGCGATGAACATGGGATCGTCTTGATCGCCGACGAAGTCCAGGGCGGTATCGCGCGCACCGGCAAGATGTACTCGATCGAACACGCGGGTGTGGTCCCCGACCTGATCACGGTGGCGAAAGGACTCGGCGGCGGCTTTCCGCTGTCCGGCGTGATCGGTCGCGCGACCATCATGGATGCCGCCCATCCCGGTGGGCTTGGGGGCACCTACGGCGGCAATCCGATCTCGATCGCAGCCGCGCATGCCGTTCTCGACGTCATCGAATCCGAGGACCTCTTCGCGCGGGCCACGCGCGTGGGTCAGCGCATGCGTTCGCGTCTCGATGCGCTCGCGCTCGAATTGCCTTGCATCGGCGACGTACGCGGGCTTGGCGCCATGATCGCCTTCGAACTCGTCAAGGATGCGAAGACCAAGGAGCCCGATGCCGCCCTGACCGCGGCCATCGTCGCGCAAGCCGAGAAGCGCGGCCTGATTCTTCTGTCTTGCGGCGTGTCGGCGAACGTCGTGCGACTGCTCGCGCCGCTGACGATTCCCGATGCCGTGCTCGAAGAGGGTCTCGACATCCTCGCGGCGTCACTGAACGCCGCGCTCGGCCGTGAGGCGACGCGCGCGGTCGCCTGACGGCTGCTTACTGCCGGAACGTCGCCGTCACGCCGAAGGTGCGCGGTCGGAACGTGAAGTCGTTTTCCTGGGGGGATACCGGTCCCGACGGATTGTTGTAGTCCAGCTGTCCGAGCGCGTAGTTCGTGATCGTGTGCGTATCGAACAGATTGTCGATGAAGCCGGAAATTTGCCAGTTGCCGAGTTTCACGCCCGTACGCAGTGAGGTGAAGCTGGTCGAGGGCAGAGTGTACGAGTAGCCCTGGTTGTATTGATTCACATTGTTGGGATCCTGAACCGCGGCGAGCCAGGGGTTGCGGCTCGTGTACTCCCAATCGACGCGCACGAATGCGTCATGCCCCGCGACCGGGAAGCTGTACTGCGGGCCCACCGCGACGGTCCAAGGGGCATTCGTGCCGGGCGAGTAGTTGATCGCCGCTTCGCCCGAGATCGCATCTCCGTTGCTCGAGGCGAACGAGTTGTTGGTATAACGCGCATCGGTATAGCCCACCGATGCCTCGAGCGAGAGACCCCCGACGATGATCGCGTCGGCTTGCAGATCGAAGCCTTTCGCCACGGCCGTGCCTAGATTCGCCGTGTACTGAAAGCCGCAGCCGCCCGTGGGGCCCGGGTCATAGACGTTCTGCTGAATGTTGTTCCATTTGATGTAGTAGACGCTGGCCGCAAGACGCAGGCGATTGTCGAAGTTGTTCTTCGAACCGATCTCGAAGCTCTGGGTCGTATCCGATTGGTAGTCGGCCGGCGTGCTGCCGCACTCGGCCGCCGGAAGCGGTGAATTGACACCGCCGGGCCGAAAGCCCTTCGCGTAGGTTGCATAGAACAGATTGTCTTGATCCATCTGGAACGACACGCCGAGCTTCGGCGTGAACGCGTTCTCGTGGTAGGAGCCGCTGAACGTCCCCAAGCCGCTGTTCTCGAGACCGTTGCCGTAGTGGCTCAAGTCGAAACTCATGCTCGCGAAACGACCGCCGGCGGTCACTTTCCATTGATCCGTGAAGCTGTAGGTCACTTCGCCGAATTCGGCCAATTGCCGGTCATGGCTCGTGTTCTGGTTGTAATAGATGTCGCAGTTCGGCACGCCTGTATTCGGCGTTCCGACGCCGTTGCAATAATAATTCGCCAGCCCCGTGTTGGGATCCTGGAACAAGGGATAGTCGAAGGGGCTGCTGCCGTAGAGCGCGGTCCAAAACGGCACGATCTGCGCGTCATAGAGTTGCTCGATGCTGAGTTCGCGGGACAGCGACCAGAACATGCCGACGGTCCATTTCCATCGGCTGGCATCGTCGTTCGACTGCAGGCGCAGTTCCTGCGTGACCGTGCGCTGTTGGTTCGTGATCGTGTTCGGCGTCGAATAGTTGCTGAAACCCGCGGGCAGGTGGATGCCGTTGCCGTCGATCAGGGGATACCAGGAGCAGGGCGGCACGGGCGTCGTCGATGCCGGTCCGCAGGCGGGCGTGGCGCTCGCGTTCACGCCAAGCCAGCTTTGGCTCTGGTAGAACGCCAGGTCGTAGACCGTGCCTTGGTAGGCGTCCTGCTCGTTACGGTGATAGTACGAGGTGTTCGAGATCAAGGTCGCATGCGCAAAGTTCACCTCGACTTTCAGGGCGGGTAAGTAGTACTCGTCGGGAATCGGGATCAGTTCCGGCGTCGCATTGTTGAATTGTCCCGCGCTGGGATTCGAATACGCGGGCCAATACGTGGACAAGTCATGTTGCTGCTTGTTTTGGTAGGCGATGCTCGGCGTGATCTTGATGTTATCCGTGGGCTCGTACAGAAATGCGAGTCGCAGCGCCGTCGTGTGCGAATAGTTGGCGTTCTTTTCTGTAACGTCGCCGGTCGTTTCATCGACGCGATTGATCCAACCGCCGTCATAGCGGTACCAGATGCTCGCCCGAAAGCCGAGCACGCCGTCGATGATGGGGCCGCCGTGTGCGATGCCGGCCTCGTAGCTCGGCTCGCCGTACTGCGTGTATGAGGCTTCGCTGCGCACGTAGGTCGAATCCGTGGTCACGCTCGGTTGCGTCATGATGTAGCGCACCGTGCCGCCCTCGGATCCGGCGCCGAACAGCGTGCCTTGCGGGCCGCGCAATACCTCGATGCGGTCCAGGTCGAAGGCCTTTGGCAGGGTATCGTCCGGATTGAAGCCGAGCGCGCGCATCTGGATCGGTGTGTCATCGATGTAAATGCCGGTCGTGCCGGCACCTCCCGACGATGAAATGCCGCGGATCGAGATCGCGTTCGTGCCGGAGGTGTCGAGCGAGACGCCCGGCGTAAAGCGCACCATTTCGGAGAAGTCCCGGATGCCTTTTTGATCCAGGTCGTCCTGCGTCATGGCCGTGATGCTGAGCGGCACTTTGCTGATGTTCTCTTCGTGGCGTGTCGCGGTCACCACGATCTCTTCGAGTCCGGTGCTCGTCGTGCCGGTATCGACGACGTCCGCCGCCCGGGCGAGGCCGTCGAAGGCTGTCGAGGTGCCGATCGCCACCCCGGCCAACACTAAAGCTTGCGATAGGGTACCTAAGAGGCGCGCGTTCTGGATTCGTGACATCACATCCCCGCTATTTATATGAGCATATAAAATCCCGGCATGGCGACACTAACACCGGCTCCGGGGCGGCGCAACCATTGTTGCGTGTGCTCGACTCGTTGCCGATTTGCGCGTATTTACTGTCTCACTTTGGCATCATGCGGCCATGAGTGAAATTTTACGGTTCGATAATCCGGAGCTCGAGGGCGACCCTGGGGCGCGCCGCGCGAGCAAGGACGAGACCGTGGACGTCGAGTTCGCGGCGGCTGCGGGCGCGCTCGAGAGCGCCGTCGGCGCCAACCGCTTCGAGGCCGGCGACGCGCTGCTGACCGGCTCGACCGGCGATCGCTGGTGCGTGTCGCGGGACCGCTTCGATGCCAAGTATCGACCTGAGCCCCCGACCGTCGCCGGTGCTGCGGGCCGCTACCGCAATTTACCCGTGCCGGTGCTCGTCAAGCAGGTACCCCTTGCGTTCACCGTGCGACGCTCGGCAGGCGGGGACCTCTTGCACGGTCAGCCCGGCGACTGGTTGGTCCAGTACGCGCCGGGCGACCATGGCATCGTCGCGAGCGATCGGTTCGCCCGCGTCTATCGGTTCATTTGCGATAAATGAACGTGAGGCCGAACGTGCGCGGGCGGAACGTGAACTCGCGCTGCAGACGCGCCTGGTTGGTAGGAGCACCAGTGCCCGGGTCGATCGACCACTCGTAGTTCGTGATCGTCTGAGAGTCGAACAGATTTTCCACGAACGCCGAGATCTGCCATCCGCCAAACGTCGTGCCCGCACGAAAGGATGCAAAATTCGTCGACGAGAGCGTGTAATTGGCGCAGTCGTATTGCAACGTGTTTCCCGGTAGGCCGCAACCCGGCCCGTCTTGGCTCGGCGACGGCCACTTCGCGCGTCCCGAATATTCATCGTCCAGGCGCACGAAGGAATCGTGCGACAGGATCGGGAACTTGTATTCGAAACCGACGGTGGCCGTGAAGGGTGACGCAGGCTGACCGCTTTGTCCCGTAATCGCATCGCCGCTCGAGACCACCGGGCCGGCGGTGCTGGTCGATGAGAGGACCGAATTCTGCGTGTAGCGTGCGTCCGTGTAGCCAGTCGCCAGTTCGACCGTAAAGTTGTCGGTCACCGCGAGTTCGGCTTGAATGTCGCCGCCCTTGGCGACGGCCGTGCCGAGATTGTCGATGAACGAAATTTGGCAAATCGGCGGTACGACGGTCTGCTGGATGTTGTTCCAGCGGATGTAATAGATGCTGGTTGCGATCTTGAGGCGATTGTCGAAATTGTTCTTCGCGCCCAACTCGAAGCTGTTGACGGTATCCGAGTTGTAGGTTGCCGGCGACTGGGTGATGCCGAATGCCTGAAAGTCCGCGGCGCAGGCCGCCTGCGGCACGGGATTGTTCGCGCCGCCCGGACGGAAGCCCTTCGCATAGGTAAAGTAGTAGAGATCATGCGGATCGTATTGATACGAAATGCTGACCTTGGGCGTGAACGAGTTCTCCTTCTTGTCGCCCGCGTTACCCTGGTTTTGCAAAAACAACTGCGGACCGCCGGTCAGCGTGTTGAACTCGAATTCGGTCTTCGAGAAGCGTGCGCCGAGCGTCAGTTTCCATTGGTCCGTGAATGAATACGTGCCCTCGCCGAACAACGCGATTTGTTTGTCCTCGGAGAAGGTCTGCAGAAAATAGGAGTCGTTCGGGAAGTTCGGGTCGTATAAGACCGGATTGCCGTTGTTGTCGGTAAAAATGCTCGTGTACGGCACGCCGGCGACGGCTTCCGTCAGGGCGTTCAGCTGCGGATCGTGAATCTGTTCCAGGTATTGCTGCTTGTCGAGAGCGAAGAACACACCCGTGGTCCAAATCAGCTTCGAAGTCGGATCGTTCGACTGCAGGCGCAGTTCCTGCGTGAAATTCTGCTGATTGTTGTCGATCGAGGCCGGCGAATAGTAGCTCGACAGACCCGGCGGCAGGTGCAAGCCGGAACCGTCGATCAACAGCGGCGACACGAGCCCGTCGTTATTGAAGAACGTCTGGTAGAACCCGAGATTATAGAGCGTGCCGTCGTACCCGGTCTGTTCGTCGCGCCGGAAGTACGAGGTGTTCGAGATCAGCTTCGCAAAGCCGAGATCGCCGTTGATCTTGATAGCGCTGATCCAATACTTGTCCGGATCCGTGCGTTGCGTGGGATCGGCATTCACGAAATTGTGATTGCTGGGATTGGAATACAGGCCCCAGTAGCTCTCGACGTCGTTGCGATAGCGATCCTGATAGTAAAAGCTCGGCGTGATGTCCCAGCTATCGCTAGGTGCATAAATGAACGCGATACGAAACAGCTTGGTCTGGTCGTAGTTCGCGTTGTGCTGCTGGATCTGCAGGCTGTAGGGGTCGATGCGATCGATCCAGCCGCCGTCGTAGCGATATGACGCGCTGACGCGCACGCCGAGCGTACCGTCGATGAGCGGCGTGCCGCCCGCGACGCCGGCTTCATAGCTGGGCGCGCCGCCCTCCGTCGTCGATATCTCGTCACGGCTGTAAAAACTCGTCTGGGTCAGGCTCGGCTGCGTCGTGATGTAACGCACCGTGCCGCCCTCGGAACCCGCGCCGAACAGCGTGCCCTGTGGGCCGCGCAGCACTTCGATGCGATCCAGGTCGAAAGACTTCGGCAGCGCCTCGTCCGGGTTGAAGGCGAGCGCGCGCATTTGAATCGGCGTGTCGTCGAGATAGATGCCGGTCGTGCCGGCGCCGCCCGTCGAGGCAATGCCGCGAATCGAGATGTTGTTCGTGCCGGAGTTGTCGATGCTCACGCCCGGCGTGAATTTGACGACGTCCTGGAAGTCCTTGATGCCGCGCTCGTCCATCATCTCGCCGGTCAGGGCGGTGACGCTGATCGGAACCTTGCTGAGATTTTCCTCGTGACGCGTGGCGGTTACGACGATTTCCTGAAGGGGACCGGTCGTGGCGTCGTCAGCCGCAGGAGTATCTGCGAGTACCAGCGCGGGCAGGCCGACGAGGGCTCCCCCGAGTGCGATGCGTACAGCGCGCGAGACGGCTCCTCTCTTAGCGTGGCTTAGGTACAACGCATGATACTGCCGACATCCCAGCATGATGAATCCCCATGGTTCGTTGTTTGCTCTTGCGCCCGCGGGCGCTGCCATTCCCTGTCGAAACTCACCATAGCGAACCAACGGACGAAAGGCAATTCACCGCTGCCCGAGCCCGACTACTCGTGGTATTCATGCAACGCTTGAGTGCGCTGGAGTGTACGCAGGCACCGCGATAGGGCGCACGACGGTCCCACCCGTACGGATGGCGCCGAGGTATGGGATCATGGCGGCCATGACGAACCCAGCCGACCGGCCGCGCGCCAAATCCATCAATCCCCTGCGCTCATTGATTCCCTTTCTGCGCCCCTATCGCGCAG
>Ga0209208_10002429_pt1 | contig 26647 bp, 26 predicted proteins | sample S1TSphfallax_3_FD_187694 | JGI IMG/M metagenome (GOLD analysis project Ga0209208, IMG submission 187694) | Host-associated microbial communities from peat moss isolated from Minnesota, USA - S1T2_Fd - Sphagnum fallax MG (SPAdes) (version 2) | ecosystem: Host-associated > Plants > Peat moss >...
TAGTTGTTGGAGAACTTTCTTTATTTAAAAGGTTATTTATCTTTGCATCTAAATGTGTAGATCTTTTATCTTGGTGGTAGCACCATGAAAATTGGTTCACAAATGTTGGCTTTCTAACGAAGCAAATCCTTAGAATTTTAGGGTCCCAAATCGAGACTAAACATGTTTTTAGCCTTGTTGGTGTGTTGACAGCCTTGTAGTGTTGTTGCCTACAAGTGGAAAATCTAGACCAAATAATCATGGATGTAAAAAATTGACTCAATGATCCATAGCTGAATTACAAGCCTATTCTTGCTCTTAAGGATTATATGAAAGTTGGATGTGTTATAGTTAAAGAAAAATTTAATTTAATTGAAGAGGCTGATTTTTTTGAACAACTAGAGGTTGATGACGATTAAATAAGTCAAATGGCTATCTTATTTTATTATCTCCTTTCTAGTTGAAACTTACAATTTGACTTTTTTTCATCATTGTGATTGATTTTCATTGTTGTGTGTAGGTTTAATGTATGAATCATGGATTTCACATTTCACTCCTCGCCAACATCATATGTTGTTGCCTAAGCTTTTGATATCATCTTGGGTTTTTAAATTTTGGGTGTTGGGGTGATTTTTGTTTTGTTTTTTTTTTTAATGCAGTTCTTGTGTTGCAATGGGTAAAAATTTTATTTCAAGAATTAAGGTTCAATTCCCCCACAAGTGTCTTCAAATTGTAAGGTGAATTGGTACAATGTTCATGTTTGTTTTACTACACTTATGGGTTTTTGTGTAATATTCGTATGTTTTATACATATTAAAAATTTATCAACATTTGAATTCCAATTCATTCATAACCAAACCATATACATCTATAGTTTATCAACATTTGAAAATTGATTTATTCATAATCGGCAAAGGAAAATTAAAATGGTTGAATACATAACCCTCTACACAATCAATCTTCAGAATTTTGAAAATACATATCCTTACTTTTTAAAAATAAAAATTTGTTATGATGATATGCATAAGAAGTTATCTGAAGGCCTAACTTTCATGCACATACATGGAGTGAAATTCAATATTATTTGATTAAAAATAATAATTTGAGGGCATGTAATGTGGATGCACATGAAGGTACATTCCGTGAGGTAAGGCACCGGCCATTGACATATTTTCAGGAGTGAAGTAAGTGTGTACTATGTACCTGAAATTTTTTTCTAAGGAATTTTTGTTTGTAGCTAAATTGGTGATCACCCAGAGGGAGATTTAGCCAAATATGGCTATAAACCATATATGAACTACAAATCTTTAATCATCCTTTTATATTTTGACTACTGTAAAAAGTCCTAAACCCTAAACCCTACTTTAAAAAATGGTGATTTTCACTAATATTTCTCCTAATTATGGCTATTAAAAACCCTCCAAAATCACTTCATTTTTTAGTTTTGAATTTTGAATTTCGCCAATAAAAAAGGGCTGATTAATGGCATAATATAGACAAGTTTTTCACTCTTTCTAGCTCGCTTGGATCTATAGGAGAGCTTTGACTTGATATCAATTGAGCTAATTGTCGGCGGTTTTCAGGACTAGTCGCTTTAATTAATTTCCAGAATAATTTGTTATTCAACTCTCTAGATCAGTGGTTTTGTTTCTAGCGAATTTTCGATAGAAAAATTTGAATTAAAAAAAAACATTAAACATTAAAAAAAACACACTGAAGTGAAGTCAAAGTGGTCATATCCTAGACTTAAGAGAAAGTTTGCAAAATTAGTCCAAATTTTCTGACTTGGAGGATTCCCACTGCAGTAGCACAATGATGAGCTTCTCGGTCTTCCATTGCTTATGTGTGCATTGACAAATCTGCTCAAAACAGCCTAGCTGATAATGCACAGGTTAAGCAGCTGTAATTGGATTCAAATTTCAAAAAGGCTCTATGATTGTCGTCATGTGTGAGAAATTCCTGGAAAAACATTATGTCCCACATGAACAAATTTCTTCTAAAGAAAACAAAAATGGAAAAGGCTCATCAAGTGCTGAGCAAATCTAGAGTGATCAGCAGCAGTATAATACTAACTATTGCTGAATTGCAAGCATCAAAACACATGAATCCAACATCTCTGCTGGTTCACTGGGCTGTTTGTTGTAACCAGACTGATCTAGGTCTAGAGGTTCTTTGATTTTCAGTCCATCATGGATAATTACATGTCGTGTGATAGTAGTACAAGAAGTTCAGCTCGCCCAGAAGATTGCAAGCTCATGAGAGCTGCAATGGCTGCATTAATTGTGTGCACAATTACGGCGCTGTTGCTATTAGTTGTGGCTGATGCCGCGGACCCAGATCCTTTGCAGGATTTCTGCGTGGCGGACTTGTCCCCAAATGCTATAGTACATGTGAATGGTTTTCCTTGCAAAGACCGCGCAAATGTTACTTCCAAAGACTTCCTCTACACGGGCATGCGTCTTGCTGGTTCGAGCTTTCAACTTGAACTTGGCGTGCGTAATTAATGGTTGATGTAATAGATCTTACTTTATTAGCAGCTCCTCGACGACGAGAATTAGCTGGTGTATGATCTGCAAGTCTAGCTAGTCGCATTTGAACGGCTTTTTGTATACCCATGATCCATTCTTCTTCTCTGCATTCGACCTGCATAGTTTTCTGCAGTGGTTGCAGGTCATGCACGAGCTGGTTCTAATCTTTTATCAGCTTTCTCCTCGTCATGTGGGTGGGTGGTTGGTATTTTCAGGAAATGTGTCTCTCACAGGTACCAATGCCGTCCCCAAGGTTGTGAATGTGTTCCTGTACCCAGCTCTCAACACACTGGGCATCTCGCATGCTCGACTGGATTTCGGTATCGGTGGTGTCATTCCTCCTCATACCCATCCCTTCGCGACCGAGACTTTGTTTGTGGTGAAAGGGACTACACAGGCTTCATTAGCTTCGAAAATGTACTATACGCAGAAACCTTGCAAGAGGGAGACATCTATATCTTTCCCAAAGCAACCCTACATTTCCAACTCAATGTAGGTGATGGACCTGCAGTGACCTTCAACAGCCTCACCTCCCAGAATCCTGGATTCGTGACTGCAGCAAACCAGCTGCTGTTTACGAACATCTCGGCTCCAGTTCTTGAATCATCTCTGGGAATAAATGCCGAAACTCTCAAGTTACTACAAGACTCTAGCATTCCTCTCTTCTTTGGAGGATCTAAAGGCAGCAGCTAAACAACTAGTCCAAGCATGCAGGAGTGCTGTAAATTCTAGTGCTGGCAAGCATCATGTGGGTATGTGATGAAACCTCAGTGCCTGTGGATTTCAAATAAAGACTACTAGCTCTGCATCAGACAAACGCAGGTGAGAGAATAGTAGAATTCTCGTGAACTTTGGCATGATCCTGGTGATATGCTCTAGATGGGATCCATCAGATCCAGCTCCAGCTTCAGACCTAATGTTGCAAATTCAATTGTACATGATGTGCACTCAATAACTTTGTAAGTGTGTGTGATTTCAAATGGACCTCCTGTAGCTGGATCATTCTCAAAAGGTTTCCTTCAAGAAGAGTTGAATAAGGACATCATCCACAAATCACAAAATTATTCACCAGGAATCAAGGATAGTCTAACCTCCTCAGTCAATAAACGCTTCAGTTCCTCCCTTAACTCATCCAATTTCATTGTAGCTGCAAGTGTATGTAACTTTTCGTTTTTTCCCCTAAAATCCAAAACTGGTCCACCATTTAGGGTGAAACGCTTTTGTACAAGTTAGCTAGACTAATTTCTATTATTTAATGCTTTGAACATGAACAAAATAGATTGTATGTGTGCTTAGATGAAGTCACAACAATATCAAAACAATTATACGAACCCATACCCATACAAAAACCACATGGCTAAGTAAGCTAGCCAATTGAATCTACATCAATAGGGCAAGATGGGTGTAGCATTGGCTTTGCCCAATTGATGCTTTGCCAACTTGATGCTTTGCCAATGCTACACCTACCTTTTTCATGCTTCACAATTGCTTCTGAATTACAAGCCTTTACCTTCCCAAATATGCCAAATCCCTCTTCACCATAACAATCTTGGATTCTAATTTCCAATGATCTAACTCTGCATCCTGAAACATATTTTCTCCTTTAATTGCCCTCTATGTCTTGTATATCGATGATGCCTGAAAGGTTTCAACGTCTCTTTCTACACGTTGTTGCTCACAAACAAACATCTTGAGTTCTGCAACTTCTTGATCACCAAACCCATGGGCGACCTACCACAAACATGAAAAATTCATAATACAATTTTGGTAACCCTAAACCACAAATGAAACAAAAAAAAATTGTCAATCCAACACCATGGATGGGTCCCCTCTTTGGACCCCATATGAACCAAAACCCCTTGCTTTGAATACCCCTTTAAAAATTTGTTTTTTGCATACATCAACTTTTGTCTTGCATGGCATCTCCTTGTTGCCCTTGAATTGTTTTGCTTTCTTTTAACATTGAAAACAAGATGTGTGATATGCAATGATTCTTTCCTTCATTTCTAAAAAAATATGGTAAAAAAAAAAACCTCATAACATGCTTTCATTAATATTAAATTCACAATTTAAAAGTTTTCATTTGGTGTTTTCATTTGTTGATCATGGGCAGGACATTTTGATTATTGAAAAATATGATAAAAAAATCTTTACATGCTATGTTTTTAAAATGTTATCATCATTTACATCATGTGGTAGATCAAGAAATTAGATTTGCAAACTAGAAAGTTAATGAAAATTGCAACCTAAATATTTTTGAAATGACTAACACCACAAATGAACTAGTTTAAAAACTAGTTAATAAAATTTTGTTAATTTTTAGGAGATTAAGTGTCTTCATGGTGGCAAAAATATGAATCTATTTTTTCCACTATTGGTTTTTTTATTTAATAAATATTGAAAATTGCTGGATCAACCTTAAGATGTTGTTTATAATAAAAAAATTTTGAAAAAATTAATATTTGTTTGTAAGAATTGATTTAATGATGTTAAGAGTTGGTTGCAAATCTCTTTTTGTAAGCTAGTAGAGTTTAATCACTTAGAAAACAAGTTAGAAAAATTTGAAGATGAACTTGAGCAGGATGAAATTTTAAATTAAAAAAACTTCAATTTATGCATTTTCATCATGCTTTTGAACGTTTTTTAAAAAAAAATTAAATTTAAAAAAATCTAATATTTTTAAATAATTGGTTTGTAAGAACCATCTTTAAAAATTGCTAAAATTTTGAATGCCTATTCTTACTTTCATTAGTAAGAAATACTACTAACCATTTTACTAGTCAAATTTTGCTAGAAAATGAAATAATTTGTTTTTTAAATGAAGTGCTTTTGGACGGTTTCCATTGCCAAAAGTGAGAAAAAGAAAAGTAAAACTTGCCAAATATCCTACATTTGGTTTTCAATGTGTTTTCAATGTTTTAGCTATGAATATAAAATGTTGATTAAAGATTTATACTCCATCATCTGGTTTATATAGCCAGATTTGGCTACTTTTTCCTTAGGGATGATCATTAATTTTTCAACATATTCCTATGGATGATTCCCACTTAAACTACATAAAGAAATCCTCTTCCCCCCCCTCCCCCCCAAAAAAAAAACAATAATGAAAAGTGGCGACATTTCTTCAGAACCCAAATTTTCTCTCGTTTTTTGGCGAATTAATAATACAAATATTTTTAAAACAGCACATCGACAACAGAATATTCCAGCTTCTGTATTTTTCTGACCGCGCCGCACAAATTCGCCAGAAAGAAAAATACGGCGAGTCGTGAGGAATTTGTTTTTTTTTGGGGAAAAACGCTGTCTTGCGTACGTTCTCATATAGTTGGAGAGTATATGGAACGAAGGGAACGAAGGGGAAGAGAAGTGGGAACAAAGAAGCCGGAACCCTAAAAGGAGCGCTCAGCTCCCGTCTGCTGTCTAATTTCTCAGAGCGGCGTCTCTCTTCGTAGAGCGAGCTTCCGCCGCCTGCAACGATGGTATGCACTTCGACTTCCTTATGCATTGATTTTTGGCTTCCGCTCTGCTGTGTTTTGTTCTGTTTCTCTTCATTTCCTCTCGTTCTAGTTTACAGATTTGTGTTTGCTTGGTTTCAATTAAATCAGCGTTCCTCTTTCGTTTAGGGTTTCGGGAGCTCATGTGGGCGCTGCGTATTGCTTGTGTTATTTTTTTTCCTTTGGTTTTTGGGAAACGCCTGTCGAATCTTGATTTCACAGAGGCGGGTCCGTGCTTTTGTTCAGTCGTGGAATGTCATGTTTTTCTCTCGTTGGAATGGCTAGCAAGTCTGTAATGTTGTAGAAAGACTGACGGAGGGCAGTGCCACAGGTGAAGTACGCGCGTGAACCTGACAATCCCACAAAGGGTAAGCATTGCACTCTTTGAATCGTGTTTTTATTCATTTTGCTGCCAATATGAAGCGGGCCGGTTCTTTTGGGTTTTGGATTGATTCGAAGAAGCATGCGTTTTTTTTGTGGCCTTTAGGGTTTTGGATTGGCCAGATGAAGCATGTGCTTTATTTGTGGTTTTTTCTGGTTGGGTTTCTCTTGAAGAAGTGATACGCCAATGTGCATCTTGATGCCAGCTTGATCTGTGTTTATCTCCCATGTGCAGCATGCAAGGCCAGAGGATCGGACTTGCGTGTGCACTTCAAGGTGTGGACTATCCACAACCCTTGTTGGTAGCTCAATGATTTGGCTGACTTATGACATGTGCACACATCTCTGGTGTTGGATTTTCTTTTTGTTTTTGGCTAACTTCGGAGTCCTTGTGCAATTCAGAATACTAGGGAAGCAGCGCAGGCTATTAAGCACCTCGAGTTATCAAAGGCCAAGAGGTACTTGGAGGATGTGCTTGGACACAAACAAGCTATTCCCTTCCGCCGGTTTTGTGGTGGGGTTGGCCGAACGGCACAAGCTAAGTCACGGCAGTCTAATGGACAGGGACGGTGGCCAGTGAAGTCAGTCACGTTTCTGCTTGGCTTGTTGAAGAATGCAGAGAGCAATGCTGAGGTACTGTCTCTGTTGCCCTGAATATTTTCTGTTCATTGTTCATAATTGTGGTGCATGATATGATGTTCGTTATCTTCCTAGACATTGTCTGCTGTCATTTGGAGTGGGAGAAAAGGTGTATACACAATGCCACTTATTGTGCTTTGTTGGGCAAACTGTTCAGCTGACAAGTTTCTGGCTGCAGGTGAAAGGCCTTGATGTAGACACCCTCTTCATCTCTCACATTCAGGTCAACAAGGCACAAAAACAGCGGCGCCGGACATACCGCGCACATGGGAGAATCAACCGTATGTCCTCTCTAAGCCCTCTTTTGTGGAGTTGGTTTTGGTGCAAGGCAATGTCTTTTGAGTGATACTGTATCTCCTTGCAGATCTTGCAGGTAGTGAATTTCATAATAGTGGTCTACTGTTGAGGACATGCAGATTCTGTGGTAGGAATCCTAGTTGATTGCAATGTGGATCTTTTGGTTGAAGCAAATGGTACTGGTGGTGTTTCTGGTGTTTTACAGCCTACATGTCATCTCCATGCCATATTGAGCTTACTCTCTCAGAGAAGGAGGTGGCTGTCAAGAAAGAGGTGAGGGTTTTGACTTGTTTTCATCTTCATAGAAGTTATCATTTGAGAACTTTGGAATCTATTGTACTTTTTAATTGTAATCAAAGGTTTGACATGGTTGGTAGTTATTGCACGTGCACTCTCTGCCTTGTTGGACAATTACTGCTGCATTGGTGAAATAACACTTCAATAATGTTTAATGCTGCTTGCAGGTTGAAGCACAAATAGCTCCCCGGAGGCCCCGCAAACAACAGGCTCGGTTGCGTAGTGGTGTCACATCTACTGCATAGACTGTAGCACTCTGGTGCTTGCTTGTCAATGGGTTGACAGATTTTGAAAATCTCAGAATATTTCCAAGTTTGGGCACATGCTGCCCAGTTTGTATGCAGCATTCTGTGAGGATGAAATTCTGTTCTTGACATTTGAGATATTATTTTGTTGTTGACAAGTTCTTTGGTTTCTTTTGAAGGTCGAACAAGCTTTTGGTTGAAAGTGTGTGTTTGAGAAGACTCTCATGTCTAGAGTTGATGAGCAAGGAGACAGTAATGTCACAGAATTACATTCAACCACACAAGGATGTGGAGGTCTATAGATCTGCAACATTTTGCCCAATTAAGTTGTGGAAACCATTTTGTTTGTATGAGTATTTTTGAAAGTTCATTCCAGGTCTTCAGTGGACTTTTTTTTTGGTTCGGTGGATTTCATGCTTTGTTTGAGATTTTGACATCACTTTCTGCTGAGTCTAGAGCAACATGAATAGCAACATGCTGTGCATGATGTGGTGGCCAGTGATGACTTTAATCTTACCTACATTGCCTGAATGATGTGATGTCATCACCTTTTTGTGCTTCTGAGGCCACCATGTTTTGTATGTTATTCTTTGAAAGATTTTGTAGATGTTGAAATCAGTGACTGATGCTTGCTGATTTTGCTGATTTTGTTTAGGATTTCATAGTCTTATGGTTTTTCTCCACTCAATACTGAAGGCGATGATGATTAATTACCTATTTTGTGAAGAGGTTTATCCTCAGGGATCAGAAATATTTTGAATGAGCCTTCTGAAGTTGGAGATATAAGTTGCAGCTTCCTGATGATTTGACTTGTGATGACTATTGTTAGATTCTAGTTTCCTGGCTCTTGATCTCTAACACAACACTGTTTTGAGTCTTCCAGTTTCCAGCATGTGACATCTGTGTTCTGACTCATGTGGGTTCTGAAAACAACTTCCATATGAGGAGCTGTGTGTGTTGACCAATTAGTTGCCTCGCTTCTATCAGTTTCATGTTTGGAGGTAATCATGGTCCTAATCATAATCCTGGAAATAAGTTGAATGCATGTTTAAGGTGTACCTTGGTTGCTCTGTTCTGATGGATTATTTTCTTTTGAATTTCCTCAATGTATAGAAGGTGATTAGTAGCAAATTGTGCCTTTTTTCTGATGGGCATTTTCAAGGATTTTCATATCTGTGAGGACATGTACATTGGAATGTGAGTAGCAAAAATGTTTATTGGTGGTTGTGGTCCAGCTTTTGGGGATCTACAAGTTGATCAGTGTCAGGTCTAGGTCATGCATTTATTTCTTGGACATCATCTTTTAAGTTTGAAACCTTTTGACCATTACTTCTTTCTCTCTTTTCAGTGCTTCTCAAGTACTGCCTGGATGCTGGTGAAAGTGTCATGTTCTCTGAGTTCATGTAGTTTGCCAATGGGTTGATGATATGTTTTGCAGACTCCAGTATGATGACCAAAATACAGACTACAATTATCTGACCATTGGCAAACACAGGTTTTTTTCATGTCATTTGAGGGAGTATTTGTTTGTGGTGGATTTTGCCAATTGTGCAAGCCAATGGATGATGATATGGTTGTCAGATCTCATTATGGTGACTAAACGACAGACTACAATTATCTGACCATTGGCTGGCATTGACATTCTTTGATTGTGTTTTGTTGTGTTGTGATCTGCAAAAACGAAAGTTGACTGATATGATTTGTTTTGTAGACAGGACTTATTGTGTTGAATGGAAAACAAACCATAATCATTGGTAGTGTGAAGTAGTGCAGAGCCCAAGTGAAATTTGACTGATGTGATTTGGTTTGTAGAATGGAGGATTGAATTTTTTCTGACAGTTGTTAGGTCCTGTGTTTTCAGTATAATGGAAGGTTTGTTTTGTCCTGAGACATCTCTTGCAGTCCATGCACAACTGTTGAGGGTAGCATTTACAAAGTCCAGACTATATTAGAGGTAGAGACTTAGATTAATTTCATACTTTCCTAAACTTTCCCAATGTTCTGTTCTTCAGTAACTGTGTGGATAGTGCAGTGGACTTTCTTTATTGGTGTAGGGAACAAAGGCAGCAAGAAGATGAAACTGTGTACAGGAAGAAGCATACTTTCTCTTGGATGGCCTGAAAATGTGTGGTAAGTTCCAATCTCAGGCAGTCTTTTTAGGTACAGAATTTGCTGGGACAAGTAAAGTAAAACATTCTGGTTAAGAAATGATGATCAGGTCAGAATTCCATTTTCATGTTAGTACATTCTTTTATGATACATGTGCTTGACTTGAGGGTGTCTGTCAGCCTTTTTCTTACTTTCTAATCCAAGAGGATGATTTTATTAAGCACTCAATCAATATCATTGCAGGGGGAGATTTGATGATCAGAATTTCATGTAGTATAAAGGTATATTTGCAGTTGATCTGTATGCAATGCTATAGTGGGATCTGAGATTGGATTGTTGGATGTTCAAGTTTGGAACTTACCCTAATTTACTTGCATGTCATGTCTTTATTGCAAAGTAGAATCCCAGAGTAGTGATGCCACCACCTATGTGGTGCAGTTCCAGGTTTTGATGAGAGCTAATTTATGTAATTTACTAAAACCTTAAGTTCTGGCTTTTGGAGAGAACATGATTCTACCATGTTTTAATTTGATACAACCTCCGGTGTACTGGTTTCAGTTACTTGCAAGTTTATGGAGCTTCTGATTCTGGTTTCATATTATTTTTTTTTAAACTGATGGAACGCGTTTTTCATTTTCTTAACCTCTTTTCACATTCTAAACATTAAATTTCTGCCTCTGGAAAAAATTTCATGCCTATTCATACCCATACATGCAGGTAGGTTGCTGAAAGGACTGAGTCAGTTAGGTAGCTATATTTAGGGGTCATATCTTGAGTTGTGGGTTTCCTTATTGGCAAAGTGTCTTCAAGAATTTGATTAAGCATACTTTAGAGTATTCAACTTCAACCCCATTCCTTCTCTAGACATGTCATATAAATGATAAAATCAAGTTTGTGCTTTTTTTATGAGTTCTTGAATTGTTGAGCACAAACATTCAAAAACAAAAGGAGAGGTTTTTCTTAAGTTACTATTGTTAGTAATAAAATCTATGCTATATGTACAAATAATTTTTAAACAAATGAGATATTTTAGTTAAGATTAATTAATTATCTCATAACATGTGATGTCCACCTTGCTTGCCATGGAAGTAATATTTGCATGGATGATGAACTTTATACATGAAATATTAGGGAAAGTAACATTTTTATGTGTAGTCACATTAATGGTAGCCACAAGTGGAATTTGCACTTTTAAGATGTAAAATGAGTTTTAAATGAATGGATTTTTTTTTAAATGGCATATTTTAAACAAATTTTGATACAAATCTTTGTATAATAAAATAAACGTTTTCTAATTAATAATGTATATAAATATATTTAAAATATTCCAAGAATAATTAGTCACCAAGGTCACCAGGACTTGTTTTATCATGTTTGCAACCCTCTACATGTCAGAAGTCAGATGTTCACCTCTTAATTAGGAACATAGGGGTGGATTAACAAGATGGTAACAACTTGTATGACCTTAAAGATGGCTGGAAAAGTCACTATAAATTGATGTTCTATTCATTTTTATTTTGTTTTGTTGACATGATTCAACAATAATTATTTTTCACACTTTTGCATGATAACAAAGTTTTATTTTTATTTCTTTTGTAATTATTATTTGTGCTCATTCTAAAAAATTATGAATTTCTAGTCCATCACTTACTATAACCAGTCAATGGGTCAAAGGTAATAGAAATCAGTCACAGGTTTTACTTGCTGAGGGAAAATTGTCTACCTCATATCAGTCATTACAAACACAAAAAAGTCTCTCCGAATTGAACATACCAAGCACCCAAATGTAAATGTGTTCAAGGGCTGCAAAGCCTCACACAGTAGGAGCTCCTCCTAATGACATTGCAAGCACCCGCACACTGAACATCCCTGTTTGTGTCTTACCATTCCTCTGCATTACCGCAGACAGCATGTTGAGGCAACAGGATATCCTACAAACTCACTTCTGGTACCAAAGTTTGTTGATAAAAACTTTCCTGACCCAACAATGACATCCTCTTTAGCTAGCCCTGATCTCACAACTGAATTCATATATTTCACGGGAAAACTACATCTGTTTGAGCTTCTTCTTTCCACAAGGTACAGGTTATGAAGTTTGAAAACCACTTCAACTAGCAAATCATGTCCCACATTGCCTTCAACAAACCTGCATCAAAAGTGACAGCAAAAAAACAGAAAAAGTGCATGATGCACTACATGGCTTCAGCTACTCTGATCCAAGTAGCATCTACAGTTCACAAATTGCAACCCAATATTTAAGTACTTCAAAATAATGAACAATACAAAAAAATTGCAAGTCACACCAGATAGGTTACATGTAGGACCAAAATACTCACAAAATAAGGTCAAGATGACAAGAAGAATACAAGATCAATTTCAGCCCTCACCTACAAGTCACCATACTTAGGAGGTTGAGCAGGCTTTCCACTGTGTGCATCTGACCAGGCCTTTGCTATGGTCTTCTTCATTTCATCATCACCTTCATCATACATGTTCTGTTGAACCCAAAATGTCACCAACCAAGACAATGCAGATGCATGAAGAACAGAGAACAGCTACAAAACATCTTTGGAAGAAGATGGATCTGTTGACTTTTGCAAATTCAAGGCACTGGCAGGATTTTTTCAAAACCATCATTTAAAATGAGTTCTCTTGCAATGAATCTGACATACCTTCATCAAGTCCATAATGCCGCTCATTGGATCCTTGTCTTTGTCCATTGCTGGAGCTTTGAACTACAAAACCCATCCAAGGGAACAAAACCCCAACATCTAGTTTAGATGGCATTTGCTCTTTTGCAGGGTCATAGTTAAGTGGCATATTTGAAATTTCCAAAATTCAATCCATAGTTCAAAGGTGAACACAATTGTCATGATTCCACAGCATGCCAATCAAAATAAGTAGTTTCTACTGGCTACTTGATCCAGCATTTGCAACCAAGGAAATCTGCTGGCACCTTCTCCTCCTTCTTGTGGAGGTCAATCCAGTTACCACCATCTGCCTTTTTAAGTGTAACAATAATCCTTTTTGGTTTCACCAACATTTTCGACTGCTCTGGAATGATAGACTTGTTCAGCTTTGGTACAGAACAGCGATAATTCTTCCCACCAACATCATGGATCTTGAGGTCAACAGAATCAGAGTGGAATTTGGCTTCTATTTTCTCTTGCGAGGCACCTTCAAGTGTAATGTATATCTGTCCAACCCATGAACATGTAGGCAACACAATCAACACAATCAACTTATCTCTTAAAGCCCAGAAAACCATGGAGATTGTTCTCATCTCTCTTACCTACAGCTGTTCCATCCAAACAGGTAACATACAGACCATTGAAGTGCATTCTTTCCCAAACCTCAAGTGGCGCATATCTGCTGATATGAATGGAGTGGATACCCAAAGAATGAAGATTGCAAAATTCATCTTCCACTCCACTGGTCCCCAGGTAAAGTATGAAGTTACCTGATATCCGAGCCTGCTACAAGACTTTTTCTAAGTATGAAGAACCACACAGTCACTGCATAGGCAGTCTCTCATTCAAAAACCAAAGAATTACAAGGATCTCTCACACTATCAACTCTCCTGCAGTGGTGCATTCAAAGGATGGATGGGTGTGTCCAAGAAAGAAATAACTGGAGGATCCACAGGTCCTTAAGGAGGTGAATCTTTTCCGAAAAAATCAACAAATCAAAACAGCATTACTCACCTTCACTTTGTCATAGTCTTGATCCCAGCTGAATGTTGCAAGTGTAGTATACTGAATGATCGGCTGAAATTTCTTAATCTCCAGAGGAATTACTTTTGGTGTTTGCTCCGCTGCTGCTGCAGCTTCATGCTCATCTTTAAATGTCTGCACGTAGTTACAATTTCTCATCAAAAACTCCCAGATCCCCTCACATTCCTTAACCCCTTTCCTTCCAGCCCGAACCTGTTGCTCAGGTTAGGTCAGAGAGACAATAAGTTGATCTTCTGCAAGTCCCATAAAGATCTGAACTCTTGAGCCTGTGCAGAAGAGTGATGGAGGGTCTGTCAATGCTACCGTCCTCTTTTGCACAGTTTCCTACATTATTTAAGCCTCCTCCAAGAAAGACACATAGCTGAAACAACCAACCCACAAGCTCTCTTTTTGTCTGGTTGATCACCGGTGAACCACGATCATCACAACGTGGCATCGCCTACAATGGGTCGTCCGTTGCTGATTGGAACGCTAAGACCATTTGAGAGATTTGAGAAAAGGGTCACAGAAAGTCCTCGCAATTCGTCATCATCGACTTGCTGCTCTCCTGAATGTGCTACTAACCTTTTCCAGACTGGAGATTTGTGAAGAGAGAATGGATTGAACACGTGGTCGCTTGGCCTCTTGAAGAAGATGCCGAAGCTCATCGATGTCGTCTTGCATCACGGCTCCCGCCATCGATGAACAAACCCACCACCAAACCCAAGAAGAAACTCTTCTAAAGAAACCAAAACTTTCGCAAAAAGCAGAGTGAACAACAATCCCTCAAAACGCCCCAAAAAAAACTTCGCAACACCTCTCTCTCTCAAAAACCCACAATCTTCAAGACCCAAAACTACCGTATGCACATTGTTCTAAGGTTCTTCAAAAACCCTAGAACCTTCCTAGCTCCCCAACAACAAGAAGACAAAGAAGCCCTAGAAGCTTCCAAGAGGATTTGGACCCCGGTGGGGAAATCCTGCGATCAAACAAGAGACAAGAGGATCAGATGAAGACCACCAAAAAAATCCCTTCCCTGAAATTCTCATGAGAAGCACCGTTGCAGCAGGAATGGCCCATCCATTCACACAGTTTTTGTTTTGTTCATCCACCAGAAAGAAGAAAGCTCTTGCTTCCCTTGCAATTACTTGCAATACCCACCTTTCGTCCTTGCAATGCCTGCAATTCCTCGAATACCCTTTCTTCCCTTGCAATACCTGTAAATACCTTTCTTCCCTGCAATGTCTACAGTACCTGCAATGCCCTTATCTTCCCTGTAATGCTTGCAATGGGTAACTGCAATACCTTTCTGTGTTTTGTGTAATTGGCAGATTTGGATTCTTCTTCGGCGTTTTTGTTTTTTGTTTTTTCTTTCAGGGTGTCATTGGCAGGTTGGATTCTTCTTTTGATAATGTGAAATTGTGATCACAACAGTTTTTTGTGGGAACAATTTTGCAAGGGAATTTCAAAAAATGAATAAGTGGTAGAGGGAATTTGAACAAAAGGAAATTGAGATTGAAAATGCAAAATGTTTTGCTGTACAGAAAGAATAAGCACAATCCTCTTAGAATGTACTCACTTTTATGCTACCCAGATGCTGCATTTTGGTCCTTGAGAGATGTAAAGACATATGAAAGTTGCTCATTTGAGCACAATGTGTGTGTGTGTGTGTGTGATGTAGTCTGGAACTTTGATTGCCTGTTTCCAATTCTTTTTTTTTCTTTTTCTTTTTTCCCTGGTTTGGGCTTCCGTATGAGCTTTTCAAATGGGGCCCCTGTTTAACTATGTTGCAGACATTTTCTACAGGGTTGGGCATCCAATGATGTGGCAATGTGAACAGACAGGAAAAATCAAACCATCTGCATGGAGGATGACGCACCTCAGACATGTTGAAATGCAATTTAGAGGCTCTCCTACCCAGAGAAACAAGCAGGAAGGACCTTCCAAGCTGCCTAGTCAAGCAGAAGTGGGACCTGAGGTTCAGGACCCACATCAGCATTGTGGCATGTGGCTTTCAAGGACTGCCCAAATTGTCCAAAGTTCTGAAGATTATCCAAGCCTTGATCACCAGCTCCTAGAGAACCTGTTTCACTCTTGCAGCCTCCACTTGCTGTAGCCTGTTCAGGGGTGTTGTCATCCACGCTGCTTGGCATATCCTTTGCCTGAAAACCATACTGGTCCCTGCTGTTGTTGGGCAAATGATGGCGCTTCTCCACACTATCCTGGAAAGGGCTACTGGATGCATACTTTTTGGCCATCGAGAAGAACGGTGAGCTGAGAAGTGGGATGTACGAATTAGAGTGGCCCAAAGATGGAGGAAGAATATGAGCAGAACTTGAACCCACTTGTTCCACAAAATCATCAGATTCAGGAGCTGGCATATTCAAGTCTAGCTCTCTTTCCAGGACTTCCCTTTTTGGGTTGCTGACTTGATGATGCCCTGCAAGAGTGGTTGGAAGTGCTGACATTTGCTGCTGATTGTTGGTTCTGATACCAGAATAGGGTTCACTGGGTGCTGAGGTGCTTGCTGTAGTGCCACCCCAATGACAGCGCTTGTGACCTCCTAAAGCTTGACCCGAATTAAAAACCCGATGACAGATTGAGCATTCATGACCCTTTGACTTTCTTGCAATGCTGAACATTTCCTCATTATCATCCTTTGCAACAGCCAAGTAATGACAAGGCTTGTGGTCTTCTTGCTCAGAAGTATGTGATGCATCTTGTATATATGGCGGCAGCAGCTCAATGTTCTCTGTGTTCATGGCCTCATCATCTGTGATGTCCTCCTCTGGACTCTGATCCTGTGCCCCACCTTCCCCCACATTTGTTCTTGCATAGCAACCTTTCACCTTCTTGTGACTGGCACGGTGACCCCCAAGAGCTTGATGTGACTTGAATATCCTCTTGCATGTTGTGCACTCATACTTCATCCTCGGCCCCACTCCTTGCATACCTGCAAGCATCACATTGTCAGCTTGGCAGTTCTGGAGTTCAACAGTTTGCAGCCTGATTCCAATGTTTCACTCTGAAATTCAGCATAGGTCAAGTAAAATCTCAACCAGTGTGATGAGCAAGATGGTAAGCATTGGATGCTGCTGACCTGTTTCGAATTCATTTGCACCGTCTTCATCTTCTTCTGATGGGTAAGCATCCTCAGCTTCTTTTTTGACAACTGCACTTCTTTTATCCTCCTTGTGACAATTCCTCTCACTCCTACTCACATGATCCTCTTGTTCAACTTCCTCTGCCTTTCCCCCACTCCAATGATGTAAAACCACATCTTCCTTGTCAGTGACTTGAGGTTCTTGAGGAGGAGCTGTGAGGGCACTCCTTTTCCTCTCTGACTCCACTGCTTTCAAGAGCATGAGTGCATCAATAATTTCTCTCTGGTGTCGAGTCTCAGTGGGCGTTGTTGCTGCTTCTGAATTCTCAGGTGCATAGGATGTCACAGCCTGCAAGGATCTCACAGATTGCCTTAACCTTTTTGTTCTCTTCCCTTTCTGCCAGTTTCGAACAGATTGTTGCATGTCCCCATTCATGTACGCAGCTTCAATGCTCTCTGTGTCACTCTCATTGTCTGATGCTTTTCTTGAACCTCTTCTTGACTCTGTTTCTGACTCTGAATCCGAGTCTGCAGTGACAATCACATTGGGAGGAGGTTTTTTCCTTCTGGAAGGAGGGTGGCTTGCATTATTGTTCATTCTTCCATGCTGATGAGTAATAGTATCAGGGGGCTGAATCCCTCTCCACTCTCTCTCTGGATGACACCTCATGTGACCAAACAAAGCTTTCCAGGACCCAAATTCCTTTCCACACTCAGTGCAGGTTTTGACTTTGTCCTCGGACATGGTACTCATCTTCTTGGCCGGGGCAGCAGCTGCAGATACCTCCACAGCATAATCTTGGTCTATGAACCTGCGACTCCGCTTTGGATTCCTACGAAGAGTGTACTGAGGATGAGTTTTCTTGTGTAAGCTCAATGACTTTGCACCGTCAAACTCCTTGTCACAGATCTTGCACATGTAGTCATGTGTGCTGCCATTATTGTTTTCCTCTAAACTCGAGCTGACCTTTGTGGATCCCGCATCTTCCTCATGCTCATCCCACAAATCCTCATCTTCACAGCTCAGGGCCGCTCCACTGCTGATGGCTACTAAACTAGGTGGTGATCCAGCTTTATTATGGTCCTTAAATTCTACTTGTTGGAAATTCAACTGCCGGGATACAGACTGAATACAAGAAGACTCAACACCTTGAGATTGGGGACAACAAGGTAACGGAGAGGTGGTCTCATCTTTGAAAGAATCGGGGTCACTAACTCCACTATCTACATGCAGATTCCTCAGCTGGCTCACCTGCCCTATGGAGCTGCTGAGTTGCTGCTCTTTCTCTTGACCTACTTCAACGCTAAAACTCGAAGCATTATGATTCTCATGATCCATGGTGATACTATTAAGCTGCTTGTTGTTGTTGTTATGAGATTGCTGCTGCTGCTGCATCATGCTCCCTGCCCCAAGAGGACCTCTCCCAAATCCCAGCTCTCCTCTTTTATACAGTTGACAGAGGTGAGACATGGAGTTCTTCTGCTCTTCTTCTTCTTCTTGTGAACACATAGAATTCTTTGCATGAATTTCATCCTGATCAACAACAGTTGACTTACATCGGATCAGCTCTGCAGTTCCTGCTGCTGCTGCTGCATCTTCTTCTTCCACACTGCTTAGAATTCCAGCTCTTGGAGGAAGAAGAAGCTCCTCAACTTCAGCATCACTACAAAGAGATCCAGGACCCTGATCATCAAGAACAACAATAGTTGCTCCTCCTCCAGAGATCACTCCATTTGCTACACCATCTTCTTCTCCCTCTATAATAATTTCTCCTCCTCCTCCATTTCCTCCTCCTCCTCCTCCTCCTCCTTCAGTTTTTGTCGTTGGCCAGGTTCCAGACTTCTCCTCTTGAGAGTGATGATTAGTACTACAGTGAGAACAGATCTTCATCAGCGAGGAGGACAAGAAGCCGGCGCTGTTGTTCTTGCATGTACTACAACACTGAGGCGAGGTGGTCTTCTGATGGAGGTGGTAGTGGTGGTGGTTCTCTCCTCCTCCTTGGATGATCTGAACAGGTGAAGTCGATGCCTCCTCCATCATGTCTTCTTCTTCTTCTTCCGTCACTAGTTGCACGCTGACTCCTCCATCCATGCTGCTGCTCCTTTTCTCCTCGCCGTAACTCTTGTCCATCATCACTAGAGTTCTTTCATAGCTGCTGCTGCAAGACCTAGTGAGCTTGAAGAATCCATTCACATCATGATGAAGATGTTGTTCCCCCGGCTAATTTTGCTATGGAGTCTGTTGTTGTTGTTCTCGAGTTGCTGCTTCTCTTCTTAATTCTTCTCATCAGGCTTGGACCATCCGCACGGACACTCGACACGATCTGGACTGCAGTAGTAGTAAAGACTGCTGGAGAAGAAGAAAGACGACCACCACGACGGAGACGACACACACTCTTGCTTGTTGTTGGCGCAACACAGGAGCAGGAAGAAGAAGATCCAAGTCCATTGTGGGAAGACGAGCTCTTTCCAACTTCCCTGTTTCCTTTTCAAAAACCAGATTCACTTCCTCGTGATTACAATGCTCAACGCAACGAGATTTGTGCAAAATGGAAATTCTACAACTTCTTCTGGAGACTAAAGATCGCATGAAGCTTGAAAGAACAATCTAAGCAGCTCCTGAGCTACGCAAAAGCACAGCCCTGGGAAGAAGACAAAGAATAACAGCTGAAGAAAGACGGAAACACTGTCAAGAGACTGGATGCAAACAAAGTAGACTAGCTCAGTAAGTGCACAAGATGATCTTCCTTCTATTCCGCACCGTGGGAATCCTTACCTCGTGATCCATGATGATGAACGTCGTAAAGCAGCAGCAGCAGCACCCATAGCTCGGAAAAATCTCGAGGAGCTACTACTATCTCAGTGATCGTCTTCCATAATCTTCGCTGCTGGATTAAGAAAAGCTTCCCGAGACGAATTCCTTTAACTCCTTCCTCCGCACAGCAGCATCCCTGTGTCCACTTACAACTTTCTTTCTCATGATTGATGATCCCTCTTCTTGCCGTCCTTCCTTCCCCCTCCCTTGCATCAAGAAAGTGTCACCTCCAGCAGCAGCAGCTTCTTCTTCTTCATCATCATCTCCGATTCCCTTTCCGCGATCTCCTCTCTATTATTCTACCGATTCACTACTGTCAATCTGTGTACATATATTTCAGTATACATCTTAATCTCCGATTTGGTCTCCTCCCTCCTCTCTTCCAAAATCCCGCAACACCCGATGAGTCAGTCAGTCTCAAGACCGAACTCACTCTTCTTACACACAACAAACAACAACAAGAGACTGGAACACAAGAAGAGAGCTACCAATTTCCTACTACTACTACTTCCTTCTCCCTTCCGCGCGCAACTTAGCTACTTCCGTTACGCAAAGCAGTTGCTCCCAGCTCCCGTTTCTTCAAGAATCAGTCTCCCCACACACCCCCCCCTTCTCTTTCTCCTCTCTCTCTCTCTTCTCCCCTCCCTTCCCCCCCTCCTCCTCTTTCGCACCCCACTCACTCCCCACCCTCCCCGGCGGGCCCCGCCCTCCGAACTGGGAGTAAGGCATGACCACAGCAGTCCTCCAGCTCATCGGCGCTTCCCAACACTCTCTCACTCAAGTCCCTCCCCCACCCTCCGGTCCCTCCACAGCTTACAAACTGCACTCCGCTGCTGCACTTCTTGCGCTCCACAAACCTCTCTCTTCCTCTCTCTCTTTCTATGTCTCGTACAGATCTGTTTTCTCTCGTATCTCTCTTTGTCTCTCTGTTTATTTTGGCAGCAACCAACTCAACAAACTCAAACCAAATCCCACCACCAGAGCAGCAAAACAATAAAAAAAACCACAAAAAGGAAACCAAACCACATCCAACAATTTCTTGCAACCAATTACCAAATCAGCAGGAGGAGGAGGAGGAGGAGGAAGAAGAAGAAGAAGCTGTTTTCAAAAATTGTGTGTGTGTGTGTTTTTGAGCTTGGAATTATTATTGTGGCTGCTGCTGTTGTTGCTGCTGCTGCTGCTGCTGCTGCTCGGCAACAACAACAGCACTTTCTCTGCCATTAACCAGTTCTACAACTACCAAAACAGTTACTCCCCTCCCACCATCGCAATGATCCTCTCTCTCTCTCTCTCTCCATGTGAACGCGCACCACAACCAAAAGGCCACAGAAAACACACCAACTTGGGAACTGCACTGTGGTAGCAGCAGGGAACGTTGACGCTTCTCTTCAACTACGACCGTCAGATTCTTGCAGGTTCGCATTTTCGCCCGTCAGATTGGATCGATCCAAATCGTCTATGTCCGGTCACAGGAGGGATCCTGCTCTTTGCATCGTCTGTCTTTCACCGTTAGATTCTTGCACGGTTGCATTTCTTGCCCGTCAGATATTTGATCCCATTCGTGGATGTCCGGTCACAGTAGGGATGAATGTACCTAATCGCTTGGAAAACGAGACAGGAGATTCTTGCAGGTTGCATTCTCCGTGGTGGTCCGATTCGATCCAAAAAGTGGATGTCCGGTCACAGGATGGATGAATGTACCTCGTCGCTGGAAAAAGGAGAGACAAGAGACAGGAGATTCTTGTAGGTTGCGTTCTCTACCGTTAGATATGATCCAAATTGTGTATGTCCGGTCACAGGATGAATGAATTTAATCACTGGGGAAAGAGACAGACATACAGAGAACTCTCATTGCATCTATGACCGTTTAGATTCTGGCTGGTTGGATTGGACCCAAATTGTGGATGTAAGGTCAAAGGACGGATGAATGGAATCGCTGGAAAAAGAGAGAAAGACACAGACACAGACAGAACTCTCATGCATCTGTGGCCGTTAGATTCATGCAGGTTCCATTCTCGATGGTTGGATTCAATCCAAATCGTCTATGTCCGGTCACAGGAGGGATGCATATAAAATCGCTGGAAAAAGACTACAGAAGACCCAGAACTCTCATGTACCATGACCATTAGATTCCTATTCTTTGTGGTTGGATTTGATCCAAATCATGGATGTCCGGTCACAGGAGAGATGAATGTAATCACTGGAAAGAGAAAGAGACAGGGACACACACACACACACACACAGCAATCTCATGCATCCACCACCGTTGGATACATGTATCACTGCATTGTGGTCATTGGATTCAACCTAGATGGGGTGTGTCTCGCTATTTCTTCAACCATGGAAGGAAGGACGAGGACCCTAAGGTACACAACAAGGGTCACTGGTCTTCTAGGGCCCAAAGACTTGGGCCCACTACACTACTTTGCCCTTGGGCCATCACAAAAAGTGGTAGGTAGGGCCTGCAGACAGGGGCACTACAAGAATAAGGTGCCCATTCAAGGTGGCACCATTACACTACTTTTGCCCTTGGGTCCCCAAAACATGTGGTAGGTAGGCCCAGGGCATTACCAGAGTAGCCCACCTGCCAAATTCTGCTAAGGCCCTTGTGCAAGGGCCTTACCATGCATAAGGACTGTATCCAACAGTCAAGATCCTTTCATTGCGCAAAGAAAAATTGACAGGACCTTAAGAAATGTGTAAGAGCCCACCCAGAAACATGAGATGACCCTCTAACGTTAGGAGGCAAGGTGCCCTCCCAACACACTGGGAGATGTTTAGGGCTCTTTAGTCCCTTAGTGTAAAGTGAGGCTTATAATTGGGCTTATTATTTGGACACTGAGCCAACAAATTTTTTGAGCTTTTGAAAAAAAAAAATTGAGTTTGAGCCATTTGTTGAGCCTACGTTGACAAAGCTTCAGAGGTGAATTCCAATGTTGGGTGGGTACCCATTTTGGCGGGTAAGAATCGGGCAATATCCAATTAGTAAGAATGGAACTGGGATTGGGTCAGATTTTCAGAAGCCTAAACACTAAAACCCAGTTCCAGGCCTTTTTGAAAGCTTTTAGAAATCCTTCACTTCTGGTAGGCTACTCTGATAACTTAAAGAAAAAGAAAGGAAAAGGGTGTGTGATTTGGGCATGTTTTTCCAGTGTCTTAGATCAATTGTGGACCTGTGTTCTTTCTTTCTTTCTTTCTTTCTTTTGGCCAAACAATTTTACACAAGTTGTTGTTGCTATGTGGAGTTTTTCCACTTTGGCAAATAAAGACCTCGACTTATAAAGAGGTTTGGCTGCAAAAGTGGGTCTAAAATAACCTGGCTTTGCTTGTTGGTTGCTTCTTCTGAGTTTAGTCAGAAAGGGTTGGACTCATTGATTGTATGAATGCAGCTAATTTGTCTTTGCAAAAGAAAAGTTACATACTTGCAAAGGTTTATAATTGGTTTCCATTTTTTCCTTGGTCAATATGGGCCTAAAAACAAAACAAGGAAAGGAGAGGGGTCCAAAGGTAAGTTCTCAGTCGGGAGAATCTTGTCCCTTGAGTAGTGTTGGCCCCAAAAAGGAATGTGGTTTTCGTCCTTACCAAGGAAAGTGAGCAAAATCCAAAGCAACCCAAATCTTTTTAGTGCTTCAAGACATGAGAGAAATACCCAAAAGCAACCCCAACTCTTTTTAGTGCTTCACGACATGAGAGAAATACGGGTTGACAATTTGTCTATCAAGACCTTTGCATGTGACCAGATACCATCTTATGCACAAAACCCTTGCAATAATATCATCAAAGGAGCTTGCACCCCACCCTCATCCCAAAAATATAATCCAAGGATGTATCAAGGACCTATTATTCCAACATCCAACGAATATTAGCATAGTACCTAGGCCAATTCAACACTAAATTATATTACTCCCAGAAATGTTGAAATTCTCCCCCCAACAAAATTCAAAGAAAATTTTCTTCTGAAAGAAAATAAAGAATCTGATGAAATATTTAAGAATATATCTTTTGTCAAATTGGAATCCTCATAATTAATTAACTATTTGACAAGCATGTGTCAAAGTGGCCAAGGTACTATAGTAAATTTATTTTTACATAGGCAATTCCAAAACAACTTCTACAATGATTATTATGTAGTTGTTTAGTTGTTGGCCATTTAAGTACAAATGTGTGAAGGTATGATGAATGCTTTACAATCCTGCCATATTACTGGCTCTTCAGCTCTCACATGATTTTTGAAATATTTAGCTAAAAGGACATGAACTCATGTGAATTCTGAGAAATGTGACTGATAACAAGGTTGAAATGAAGTCCTTCAAATATGTAGTGCCAAATATGACTTGTGAGTTGGACCCACCTATGTTTTGTCATGTAGAATCAAGACTACATTGCAATCAAGTGACTTAAACAGGGCCACAAAATCACACCTCAAGGGCAACACATTATGATGGTGCTTACCATGCTCACCATTCCAAGGGCCTACACTTTTTTAAAAACAAATTCTAGGCCTGCTTCACTCTAACAAGGCTACTAGAGGGAAGCATATTTGCACTTGAGTCAAGGTACCTACAAACTCCAATTTCCCATTTTAGTCACCATAAACACATTTTTAATTGGTGCAAACAGCCATGGCCCTCTGCAACTCACCTCTTAAGTGGTGCATCCTTGACACCCTCCTCCACCCCCGCTCCTCCCCTCCTCCTTATTTTTCCAATTTGTTATGTAGCATGGGTGGCAATCATCACACATAAGATTTATCTTTAATGGTGCCTCGTTTGTGAAAACAAAAGAAAACTAGCAAAAAAATTGCCTTATATACTCAAAAGGCTGTTTGAGGGAAATGGAAGGGGAGGAAACGGGTCAACCTTAGTTTTGTTCAGATTTGTGGTTCCACAAATTCCTAAACATCTAGGTTAGGTCTCTAGTGAAAATAACTCCAAACCTGGTCCTTTTCAGAAACCATCTCCACTTCCATCTATATTACACACAACACGAGATCAGAAATTATGTATGTAGGTTAGGACATCGATCTTTTATTGGATTTTTGTTCTTCAGTCTAGGACATCTTTCCAGTAAGCCACTCTGATCACAGATTCTGCCCCAATAGTAGTTTCCCATTATGTTTGTTATAGCTAGCTATGCTAAATCACCTCACATCTCCAATGTTCAAGCATTGACCAAATGCAAAGTTGTAAGAGTAATGACTCAAATTATGTATCACCGTAAGACAACATATGTCATTTTTCCATGGAAACATGTGTTCTTTTAAAATTCACTAAAAAGTTCCCTACATGTGAACTGTTTCCTGGGACAAATGTACTGAAGTTTCTCAAACAAAAAAACTTTTTCGACCCACATAACACAAAACAAACTCGGGTGCTAAAACAAAAAACATAGTTCCTGAGAATAAAGGGGACCCAAGTCCCCTGGGGATTGTAATGTAATTGTGATAACAATAGCATAATGCAAAGAGAACCCTTAGTTTCATAATCTTATTACTTGACTTTAAAATAAATTGAAAATGAACATGAAATTGAAAATGGGGCTTGAGTGAGCCAGCACCCACCAGTGCACCATCCAAAAAATCCCCTTCTGGGATTTCATGGATGGGATGAAACTGTCCCCCAGTGGTCAGTTTACTTGGTCAGTAGTTTTTTTTTCCTGGGCCTTTTATTTTCACATGCTTTTTTTTTTCCCCTCGCTCTCATTTTTTTCCTGGGCCTTTTTTTTCTCTTGCCTTTTTTTTTTGATCCTCCATCCTTGAACCCAAGTATTTTTCTGGGAACTCCTACCTACTCCTCCAACCTACCTACCTCCCTTCCACCACCCAACCCATCTACCTCCCCCTACCTACCCCACCAGCCCTTTGCACTTCCCTCCATCGCCTCAACCACAGAGAGCTTTTGGAGCTTGTGGAGAGCTTCTAGAGCTTGCAAAAAACTTAGGGAGCTTGGAGAGCTTGTGGAGCTAGGGATGCAAAATATCAAGCGGAGCTTTCACCTTGAAGGTAAGTGTTTTTTTTCTTGTTTTTTTTTATTACTTCCAGAACCAAGACGACGAGTTGCAGCTCATCGTCTTGGGTTATTCTCATTCTAATTGCATCCAAAATCAAGACGACAAGCTACGCTCATTGTCCTAGTTCATTTTTTAAATAGCAAGCTAGAAGACATGGTTATCTTCCTAGTCTTTTTTTTGTGTTGCACACTTTAAAACCACAACAACGGGCACCACACTCATCATCGTGGTTTTTTTTTTTGCAGTTTATAAAACCAAGACGAGTGCAGTTCATCATCCTTGTTTTTTGTGTGTTACAACCTATGAAACTAGGACGATGAACTACGCTCATCATCATGGTTTTGTTTGTGTGTTGCAAGCTTTAAAACTAGGATAATGAATGTCTTGGTTTTTTTGTGTGTTGTAAGCTCTGAAACCACCACAACAAATGTCATGCTGGTCATCTAGTTTTTTTTTTTTTGTGCCACTTGTAAGACTAGGACGACAAGCACTGATCTTTTTGGTGTGTTGCAAGCTCTGAAACCAAGACAACAAGTGCAATTCATCATCCTAGTTTTTTTGTGTGTTGCATGTTTTGAAACCATGACGACGAGTCTCGCACTTATCATTGTGGTTTGTTCGTGTGTTGCAAACTCTAAAACCACAACAATGAGCATTGCGCTCATTGTTGTGGTTTTTTATTTGTACTACTTATAATACCACGACAACAAGTTGCATTCATCATCCTGGTTTTATTTATGTGTTGCAAGCTCTAAAACCAGGACAATGAGCATCCTTTTTTTTTTTGTGTTGCACACTTTGAAACCAACAATGCTCGTCATCATGGTTTTTTTTATTTGTGCAACTTGGATAACCAAAATGACAAGTTGTGTTCATCATCCTAAAAAAAAAATTTAGTGTTGTAAATTCTAAAACCTGGATGACAAGCACCATGTCACACTCATCATCTTGGTGGGTTTTTTCTACTATTGCTTATAAGGAAAAAAAGGACAAATATTATATAGCTCCTTTGGGTTTTTTTTTTTTTTTTTTTTTTTT
>Ga0209208_10002430_pt1 | contig 26646 bp, 22 predicted proteins | sample S1TSphfallax_3_FD_187694 | JGI IMG/M metagenome (GOLD analysis project Ga0209208, IMG submission 187694) | Host-associated microbial communities from peat moss isolated from Minnesota, USA - S1T2_Fd - Sphagnum fallax MG (SPAdes) (version 2) | ecosystem: Host-associated > Plants > Peat moss >...
TTTCAGGACATGGTTCTCAGGATTTGGGATCTCAACTTTGGGGCCTGGATTTTCACACTCGTGGTTTTCAAGATCGAAACCTGAAAACTTTTAGGATGTGATTTTCAGGATGCGGGATCTCAATTTTGGGACCTGGATTTCACACAGGGGGCTTCACAGTGGCCTTCGGCCACGGGCACCCACTAGTCTTTTCTGAAATTCGGAAAACTGGGTCGGTTCTCAGAATGAGAAAAGCAATTAAAAGAACTGGTGAGGTTCTTAAAACCTGCCCCAAAAACCCAAACCAACGGTTCTTCCAAAAATGAGAACCGCCCAACAGTGGTTGAAACAACTGCCCAACACTTGTCTAATCCGTGCAATATGGGATTTCTTTATCGAATTCGTAAACTCTTTGAGAAAGGAAATTGCTAAGTTCTTTTCCATTACAAACCTTGTAGGGTGTTCTAGGTGCTTGACTTTGTAGCGTGGATGAATTAGAAAATCGACAGCCCGTTTACAAAGGTAAATTGTAAATTCCGCCTAGAGGGCTTTGTTGCTGGCATGTGGAGGCCCTCCTATCACTTGAATATAAAAAAGGTACCGACAGACCTGTTATACAAATAATAGCTTGTTGACGTACGATGTTATTTGTCAAGTTACTAGGGTAGTGGCAGATATTCTACAGGGACCAATTCAGTGACAATTTTAAGACTGTATACTGAGAAATCATGAAAGGTTCTCGGTTAATTCAAGATGATCCTCAAAGTTTCAGATTATTATGACAAAGCTAGTCCAAGGTCCACACAAGCTGGGTTATTTTTACACAAAGTTTTTGTTTTTGGTCATGTATCCCAAAGGCCTAAATGACCAATGAGAAAAATTGGAACACGTCTCAAAACCAATAATTTAAATTTTTGAGGCATCCACAAACATAACCAAAAGAAAATCATGCCCCCAAAGCCTCAAATTATTTCTTATTGTCCATCCATGATAGATATCAATTATTCTATATTCATAGATTATCATAAGATGTTGTCTCACTAAACACAAGTGAGCTATGTTCCTTTTGCAACCTTGCAATTTTGAAGGTTGTTTAATTTTAGCCCTTGAAAAAAGGGGGTCATGAATTAAGGCAATTTGCATCATTTTGTTCATTCATATTAGATGCAAATTATTCTCTCTTTTTTTTTCGGTTTTTTTGAAAATTTTCAATGTTTTCTTTACATTTCATTAATCATACATGTTTGTATGGTTTGTAAGAATATGGGAGGACCAATGTTTTTTTCGTGAATTTTGTGATGTAGCCACAGTGGGAATGCTTCATAGGAAGATTTATCCAAAGTTGGCTACAAGCTACATATGAAATTGAATTGTTTTAAACATCTTTCTATATTTTTGGTTACATACTTGAATCATGTATTGAAATATGGTGATTTTCTTTAAATTTTGATCGGATTATGGCTATTGAAGATCTGGAAAAGGCACTTGATTTAAGCTCTTTTAAATTTTAAATATCTTTTTGGCTATTTATAGCCAACAAAAACAAAGCTAGTAAAGACATTTATAATGTGATTTTACATCAGTTGTGTGAGAAAAACACAAAATTAGAGAACTGTTGGTTTTGGGGTATTTCAGAAACATGAAAGAACCAGCAGTTTTCATGAAAGAACTGGCAAAGAATCCACAGTTAGAAAAGCATTTTTTTGGAATTTTCAAAAAACTTGAGAACCAAAGTTCTATACCAAAACAGGTTTTTTTATTTTTTTCACCCCCACTGGGTAAGTGTGTATACCCGGGTTGATAATTGGTAGGTATCTGTAGTAGATTCTAGTACCGGCACAACCATGGTTCAAACCGGTGTTGTTTGGTTCTAGTTTAGGGGCTGATTCCCCAGTACATCTTGGAAAAAAAATCTACAACGTTAATTGGAACTCAAATTGACCTTAGCATGGGAATCAAAACTGAGAACTAACCTCCACCTAGAATTCCACCTAGAAACAAACCCAATACCCGGTTTATATAGGTTTTCATTTTTCATTTTCGAAGAAAAATTATGTTTTTTACTAAAAAACTAATTTGATTAGTGACGTTAGACATGTTCTTAGTGTGAGAAAAAAAAATCAGGTATATTTTTTTCTGAATAATGAAATTGGGGGTTGGGTGGGGTGGCAGTGGCATTGAGCATACAATTGTTAGGGGTGGTTTACATTAGACTACTCAGGCTTGGGACCACAAAAATTTTAATCTCTCATTGCTCCAAAGTGAGAAGGGTGGTCATTTTGGGTTTACACTAGTGTAATTTGAAGCTTGTCTAGGGCCAAGCAAATGGCCTTGCACAAATAAAACTTGTTGGAACCTTACATAGACTGTTGTGGATATAATGTTGTTTGGGCCTTTGGGGGATATTTCTTAGGCTCAACTCTTGGGATAACTTTTGTTTTTTGGTCCGGAAACTCGGTTCCCTTGGCAACTTGGTTGGAGTTGTCAATTTGTCTCTTTCTTTTTTAGACACTTGTTCCTAAGACAACCCCAACCTCCAAGTCCCTTTTTTTTTCCAGGTTATCTCTTTCTCCCCGGGGAACTTGCTAGTGGTTTAGGTACATCAGTGGTTGTATTGGTACCGTAGGCGTGAAGGCAAATTGGAAGGGCTGGGTTTGAAAGATGTATCCTGGGGGGACGAGTCCCTGAGGCTGATGCAGCATTGAATTGCTCGGTTTCAGAGCGGTGCATCAAGTATGCATCAGACTGGAGTTATAAGCAGATGACTTACATAGTTTTATACTGACAAAATATGACGCTCTAGATTACACAAGATTGAGATCAGTCTGGAAATAAGTCATGTGGCCAAAAGTACATGTGAAGACTAGTCACAGCGACCCAGCAAGGTCTAATCCTTGAAACCACCACAAAAATGCAATAAAAGATCAACAACCCGAACAATCACACAGGGAAGACAAAGCGGGAAGGCCAAAGAAAGGTCAAAAGACAAACAGCCCGCAGGAACCAAGAAAAAGGAGATCAGTAATACATGTGAAGACTGATCATGGAGACCCAGCAAGGTCTAATCCTTGAAACCACCACAAAAATGCAATAAAAAATCAACAACCACAACAATCACACAGGGGAAACAAAAAGAGAAGGCCAAAGAAAGGTTAAAAGACAAACAGCCAGCAGGAACCAAGAAAAAGGAGAAAGCTAGTCTCTCTCGTGGTAGGAACCTATCTCACCCATGGCCTCTCTAATGTCGCCTGTATGCAAATCACAGGATCTAATAGTAATGGGTCTAATCTAGTAGAGTTGGCGGTTATTAAAAACAAGAACAGACCTCTGTTCATTATCAGGTAGGCTCAGGCTTGAGTTACCCAGTACCCATGAACGCGCCATCCAAAAAATCCCGTTTTGGATTTTTTGATGGGAACCTGACAGTGGGGGAGTTTGGGGTGAGTTAAGGATTTTTCTCCTTTCTGCCCCTGAGAGATTTTTTTTTAAAGAAAAATTCTTTCAGCCCGTTCCTCCAACCTACCTATTGACCTCTACCTACCTCCCTCTACTTACCTCCCCCTACCTACCTACCTTCCCATATCCACCTACCTAACTCCTTCCTACCTCCTTCCCTCCTACCTACCCCATTCCTCATCCCCATTCCCGCCCTTTTGCCTCCTCCATTGCATCGTTGCAATTGTTAGTATGTTTTCATTCCTCACTCTTGGTCACATAGTTATGACATTCTTGGTGCGAGAATGTTATGGAAGCCCAAAGAAGCAAGAATTTTAACGAATTTTATAGATCAACCAGTGTAATTTGGTAAACATTCACAGGTCAAGAATGTTTTGACAAGGTGCTAAATGAAGAATTTTAAAAAAATTTAATGTGAAAAATGAAGAATGTCATCACTAGGCTTGGTCACAAGATTCTTAAGGTTAAAAAATTATGTTAAAATAACATTAAAAAATGGGAGCTATTATAGAACATAATTTCGATGTATATTTAAGTTATTCCAACAAATGAAACATCTTTTTATTAACGTTTATTTTAAATCACATTTTATTATCAAAAACCACATCTATATAAACATGATTATTCTTTCAAGTCATATGATTTTTTTGACTATTCCAATGGTGTGACAATTTCAAAACATTTTATTATACAATTTCAATGCTTAAAAAATATTTTATAATGTGATTTTTTCATTTTAAAAATGTGTCATTTTTTCAGTATTATGCACATTTGAATGATTGATACATATTAAGATTTGATTTAAGGATGTGCAAAGGAAGACATGAACTATGTTTAGAAAGAGAATGTTAGAAAAATACAAGATGGTTTGAATAACTCAAGTTGACTAAACCAACATCATCTTCCGCCAAAGTGGTTTCATTCTTTTAGACTTTGTGTTGCTTTCAAAATGTTTTGTTGTCAATTCCTGCATCCATTTGCATTCTTCCCAAAACAATGTTTTTCCTTTCCCAATCCCATGCATCCTTCCACAAGACTTCATAATCTATATGTTGAAAATCCTTTTGCCTTTCTTGTAGCAAAAACATACATCCCATACCTATATGTTAAAATCCTAGTTCTTATTTGCACTATAGTTTAGACTTGAAAAGATATCCTTTCTTTGAAGGGGTGATGCAAAACTTGTTTATTTTGTGACTTCCACAACTATGTGAAGACATTTAACACCGGACACGGTGAAAGGAAAATACTATTATACCAAAAAATATTATTGTTCTTCACTCTTGTTCCCAATGTTCTTAGTGCCCTTACTCTTATTGTTTTTCACTTTCACTCTTGATGCTGATAATGCTCCTATTGCTCTTCAATTTCATTCTTAATGCTTTTGTTCATATTGTTTTGTTCATTGTTATTCCTACTCCTATTGCACTTCTTTCTCTAGCCTCATGTTCCTCGCTCTTACTCATGGTGCTCTAACTTTTGTTGTTCCTCACTCTCACTTTTGGTGTTCTTCATTTTCACTCTTGCTCTTGGTGTTTTTCACTTTTGCTCTCGTTCCTAATGCTCATAGTTGTCATTCCTTGTTCCTTGCTCTTGGCTTTCGCTCGTGGTGCTCCTGGTTCTACCATCGCCCCCCATTCTCCTTATTCTACCATTATCGTCACTCTCTCCTAGTTTTGTTACCATTGCCCGCCTCTTCCCTTATTTTACCATTGTAGCCCTTATCTTCTAATTTTGTTGCCATCACCCCAACCCCCTTCTCTCCTTGTTTTGCCATTGCCCCACCTTCTCCTAGTTTTATTAGCATTTCCCTCCCTTTCTTGGTGCTACCATCACCCTATTAACAACACCTCCCTATTTCCTGGTCTTGTTGCCATTACCTTCTTTCTCTCTTGGTGTTGCCATCACCTTAAACCTTAAAACCCTCTTGGTAGCACCCTCTTTTACTACTACTATCTACCCCCTTTTTTTTTGTTTTCACCTTTCTCCTTGTGTTGCTTTCTACCTCCTTATGTTGTTAACTTTTTTGGGTTATTATTTGGTGCATTAGGTTGTTTAGTTGAAGATTGCCCCTTTCACAAGGTTAAAAAGGATGAAAGTTGGGTTTTTGGCCACATGGCTTCTTGTTTAGCACTTGGCAAAGGACCGTGACATGTTTATGTAGCTGAGTAGGTCTAGTTGTCCATCTGCTTGACCCAAAGGTCTATGCCAACAAGACCATGTTTATATGGACAAAAGGATTTTGGGCAATCCTTTGGCTCATATCCGTTGAAATGAGCAAAAGGCCATTGATCAATCAAAGCACAAGGCCATTTTTGAATGAAACCACCTTCAAGCTAAAGCATTCAAACATCTTGAATTGCCCAAACCAACCTTGGTGACAATGGCTTCTAATCGACATTTTTGACTCTTTGGCATCCCAAATTGGGGTGATGGATCCATCCTTGCGTACCAAATTCCATTAGCGGAAAAAATTGATGGCCTTGCAAAATTGATCCATGGGTCAAAGACATCATATGCAAAGGCCATCAAGGCCACTTGGGACTCTCACCCACACAATACCCCCATCAAATCGTCAACCAACAAATATTTTTTTTATATAACATGCCATGAACCACATTAAAATTAGAATATTTAATTTAGAACTTCATTTTAATTATTAATTTGAATATGATTTATTGAATAATTTATTATTTTAAATAATTTAATTATAATTATAATTTATGAAAATTTATTATAATATTATTGATAATTTATTATTATTTAAAAATAATGATATGCTTATTTTACACATGTAAAATCTAATTTAAAATCATTTAAAATTATATATAATGATTAATAATAATTTAAAACTGACATATCTTCTAAAATATATATTATAACGACGTTATATGTTATATTAAACCACACAATTTTGACCATTCATTAGATGGAAATAAAGGAATAAACCTATATATTATATTATATCATACATATAATTATAATAATATAAAATTGATATTAATTTAATAATGCGTAATGTAATTATATTGTATTAATTAATATTCTATATGATATATTTTGACATAATGCATCCAAGCCTGCAACCCAAACATGAATGTAGGTATTACAATGGCATTGGACACCCCTAACACACAAGCAACACCTTTAAGAATTCCCAAATGTTTCATTTTGTATTAAAAAGCTTTTAGCTCCTGATAATGGAAGTATTACAATGGGACTTAACCACATAAATAAAATGCAATACCCTTGGGTCAAATGATAACCTATTGGTTCACACATCATTGGGGTATTACAACATCACTAGACCACATTGGTGTGTGGGTAATACCCTAAATACAAACATGAAGCCTAATGCCACATTGAGTGTGGGTATTATGCAAATATCATTGCATCAAAAAAGCTTACAATACCCCCATAGTATAGAAGTGGTTCCAAGTTATAATATCTCATTCATTGATAATGCAAATATTGTTATTTGTCAATATTCACACTAAGCATGTTAGGAAATCCTTTATTGTCAAAATGAGAATGTTAAAGCCTTAAAAACCATCAAGAAACTCCCCCAAACTCATCCTTCATGGCACATATTCACAAATTTTTGTGAGTGTGAAGTAAAGGTAATGGTTTATTATGATGCAAAACCCTATGACCATTGAACTTCCATCCCACTTTTCACACATTCGAAAATTGTGTATATTTTTTTTGTGGTTTTTCCACTAAAAAATGCATTAAAATACATACATGCGATATCATTGAACATCAAGAACTTTTGATGTACAAACAAACTTGTGTGCAACCATCCATTCATGCCTTCTTTCCCCCATTTGACAAAACAACCCATGTCGTCTTCCACCCTATTGAAGATATTACCTGATGTAAGGATTCATAACCCCTCATCAAATGATTTGTGCAAATATTGGCACATACCACTTTGAAGAGTGATGTCACATGAGCGTAAAGCACAACCCCACCTTTTGTATAATCCTTTGTGATGTTTCACATGGTCTCCTTTAATTGGTCCATTGCTTATTCGATAGGAGCATCTGACACTTGGGCTTGAAGCACCCTCACATCATCGAAGCCTGAGATGTCATCACCTAGAAAAATTAGCCCACCAATATCAACAACCCCCTCCCCATTAATAATTCAATTCGACTTTTCATCATCATAAGATGCATTAGAATTGTTGTCCAACAAATGAAGGTTTGTGAACTTGGCCTTGAATCCTCCTCAATCGATGCCATACCATGTCCCACAGTAGTCAAGGATGATCTTTACAATGACATAAGTGTATGCCAAAATAATTGCAATTTGGTGTTTACATAAATTTCCACACACTACCCACTTCATGTGCAATTGGCACATTTCGTAAATGGGTGTTTAACTTCATACATGTGGTTGGGAATGCCTTGGTTCACCACGATCCAAGCACCCTAGATTCTAATGACGACCATTTCACATCAACAATTAAAATCAACAACACATTTTCCACACTTGCCTTTGTGATGCGCTCCAAAACTTTGTTTTTTATGAACCCAAGTTTTTTCATTATGGATGTGTGCATATAATGCCAAGCTACAATGGTTGTTAATTGCCACACTAACTAGTCCATACATCAACCTTTAAGCCTTTTTGTCTCAAGGGAAAACCAACACTTCAATGCACTATGGTAGGACTCAATCAATGCTTATGTGTCTTGGTTAGAATGTAACACTTGTCAAAGTCCAACCATCCACAAATCTAAAACCAAAACACCGTCAACACATATTTAAGTAAATAAACCTATAACATTATGGACTCAACTATGAACAACAAAAAATAATGACATGGATAACTAAGTACACGATGAACACTTACCAATGATGGGATAATAAGCCCAAAAATATCATGTCCAAGCATTTCCCAGCTTATGTTATTCAAAATTGGCCATGACCTTCTCTTTCCCACGTGCCTTGAAGTTTTTAATGTTTTTGCCAAGGTTAATCATTGCATACAAAATAACATGGAAGTCATCCAAGATTGTTCAACACACTGTTGCATCCTTAATCTTCTCTAATGCATACACATGTCATGCCTTTATAACATGCCATGCACATAGGTAAATTGGGACCATCTCTTGGCTCCAAACAATTATATATATAGCCCAATAAACACATGTATTAGAAAAATCTCATGGTTACTACTCATATTCCGTGAATAACAATAGAAATCATGAAGGTGTATTTGGAATGTAATTAGGAAATGTGTTGGTACTCATCACAATGCCACCAATTCTTGTGGGGCATCATCAACAACAAAACACACAAGCTTCCAACCACGGATCCTTGAAAATAGTTTAATTCTTAATGGGGGTAACGATTCTATCAAATCATTTCATATATGTTTGCCAAGAAATGACAATCCATGCAATTGGGATCCCAATCCAATGTGAATCAAAACACCATTAAAATGAAGAGGTGGAACTTCACATCATTAATGCCAAAACTTACATCCATTCAAATTGCCTCATTGGGCCCCCATGTAAGCATTAATTCCAGTTGGTTAGATGTTTGGATCCCAATGGTGAATGGCGCTTGAATCCCACCAATATTTGTCATTTCCTCGAAAAAACACACATAATTTTAATGATTATACGTCCAAGTTTGAATCAAGATGGTGGGGTTGGCATGTAACCACCAACTTCCTTCCTTGTGCTTTCCATCGATATAAGTGATGTCATTTTGTCAAATGAAATCATCTTTCATCATGGGCTCCCCCAAATTCACCCATGCCCGCCAAATCACCTTATGTTTGTTGTATATTTATTTCATTGTGTGCCCCAAGTTCAATTGGGCCCAAATGTGGCCTTAAAAGCTTGAGACATTTAGGGAGCATATAGTGACATCCAAGCTGCAAATTTAGGATCATCTTGGCCATGTGTGGGCTCACCTTTAGTGCGAGTATGGGCACGATGATAAAAGGATATCTCAACCACCTCCAATCATACATATAATTGCTTGACCAAAAATTTCGCCAAACAACCATGTTTGATGGAACTAATATGATCCAGGTCAACACAATGATCCTTTGGACCATACCCACATTCTTTCCTACATCGCATTCAATTAGTTAAACAAAGGCAGCATTCCATTTTTGTGTACTATAATTCTAGTAAATAACAAGAAAATGAAGGCAATACCTTCATGTGATACATACCAAGTATGCCCAAGGTCTAGTGCTGAATTGTGGGGTTTTTGACATCTTTTTGTGCATGTATGTTCTTGTGGATGTTCCACTCCATTAGGGTATGTAGGTTGCTTCATTCGCCCTCCGAGAAGTCTTGGACACATGCATATGGGATATATGCCACATCAATGGATTTCTTGTTTGAGCCCCTATGGTGTTTGCCCTTAACCCACACCAAGTCCACATTGGAAAATGGTGACTTGGTTGGGATTTGAACTTGTATACTTTGGGCCTTGGAAGCTCGACCCATGTCTTTGACCTTCCTAGAAATTCCTTCAATATTCTATCCCAACAATAAACGTGAAAAAGGTTGATTGCATGGTATATGCATGGTCATCATTAAATAAATGAATGATGAAAAAAAAAATCCCTAATCTGAATTGTTTTTATGACATCCATTATATTATAAATTGCAATATCCTCATTATCACAATCATGGGGTTTAGGGTTTTCTATACACAAATCACACAATTAAACCACTAATACCATGGTGCTTAATGTTCAACTTCTAAACCCTATAGAAAAAAATGACATCTTTTTTATCATCCAATTTTGCATCCACAAAAAAAAACCTATTGGAATAAAACATACGAAAAAGATGTATAATAAGTTTTAATGGTACCTATTATGTGAGGTATGGCATTGTCTTAGGATAGTCGGTTGGGCTTGTGTCTCTTTGGATTATACACCTAAAACCCTTGACCTTAAACCCCCCAAATATTTTATGAGCAATAGGCATTGTGGACCCCATCAACCATGTGATTACATTTAAAACAATAAATATAAATAAATAAATTATATTGATGTAAATCTCCATACCCTATGCCCTAAACTCATCCTATGTAGTGGGGGTGGATGGTTAATGGTGAAGAGGGGGAAAAACATAAATAAACAGACACCAATGGAAAAAGACACTATAATAAAATAAATTCATAAATAAATATACAATAAACATATACTTAATTCATTGGGCAAAAAAAATGAAAAAACACAAATACTTTACCTTAAGGTCAGATTTGTCATTAAATAATTGTCAAAATAGTGAAATGAATTTTTGTGAAAACAAGAAGTTAACATGTTGAAAATCATCATAATTATCATAGGCTACACTTTAAATAATTTCAATATTCATATGACAATATCATAACATATCATGAAAAAATTCAATAACTTCAAAATTTAAAAGCGAATTGTTTTTTGAAAATAAAATTTATTGGTTTTGTCAATTTGAAAATATCCCTAGGCTTCAATATTATAATTAAAAATCGTCATAGGCCAAGGAGAGGATATTATTCATACCTCTTCTAAGTTAAAAGTGGGTTTCATTTTCCTTGAAAAAAGAAAGAATGAAATGAACTTGGTCCATATATGTGGAGGTGAAGAGTTTAATATAAAACCCTAAATATTTTTTGTTCCATATTCTATTAGAACTGAGGTGCCCCAAAATATTTAGTGCAACCAAAATTTAACAAACCCAAAGACCCAAGCTTAGGTACACATTTGGGGGCTTAAATTAAATAAACCTTACTTGGGCCCCCCATTTATATAATATGCATTTAATTAGGCCAAAATGAAAGTAGACCAATTGGGGAAATCACAGCAGTGGACGTTGCTTGAATTTTCAATACTCACATTTTAAAAATTCAAATGGAGCATTGGCTAAATGAGTCCCACTATTGTCCATGCCTTCAATAAAATACTCCTTTAATGCAATACCTTTATTCAGGGCAATTATTTTCATCTGGGCATTACAAGTGGCTTGTGTGAACAAGATCCAAGGGCAATGCAATATCCCCATTCCTTCTTTTGAGCATCATGATGGGCAAATGGGGGGATCTGTCATACTAATGACCAGGCAAATAAATATGGTTGGGTGGTGTCTGGTGGGTATCTACCTAGGTGGCTAATAGGTATGCAAGTGAAATGCTAGCTATTGTTTGATGCAAGCAATACTTATATTCAAGTAACTGCAATTATATTCATCTTGGCATTACAGGTGCCTTGTGTGAACAAATCCAAAGGAAATGTAATACTTGCATTTATTTTCATTTGAACATTACAATGACCAAGCAAGTAGGTATGGTTGGGTGATGTTTGGTAGGCACCTACTTGGGTGACTAATAGGTATGAAAGTGAAATGATGTTATTGTTTGATGCAAGCAATATTTGTTCTGAGTAGCTGCAATTATTTTCATCTGAGCATTATGGGTGGCTTGTGTGAACAACTCCAAGGGAAATGCAATACCTGCATTTTTTTTTCATTTGAAGATTGTGATGGACAAATGGGGGTCAATCATACTATTACGAGGCAAGTAGATTTGGTTGGGTGGTGTCTGGTAGGTAGTTACTTGGGTGATTAATAGGTATGAAAGTGGAAGGATGACAATCATTTACATTATGAAATGCAATATCTTCATTAGATTTCATCATTTGCCCAGGCCACATGGATTGCAAGATCTGCATCTAGTTTGGTCGACATTTCCTCATGCTTGTGTGATGTGTAGGACATTGGTGGGTGTGTAGGGGTAGATAGGTAAGCAGGTAGGTTATATGAGTGCCACTTGGTAGGTAGATGGGTGGGCAAGTAGGTAGGTGGGGATGAGACTAGGTCATTTGAAATATTTAGGTGAGAAGGTATGTGAGAAAAAAGAGTAGGTTAGGGTTGGTGGGTGGGATATAGGCCGGTGGGTGGGAGGGTGTGGTGTCAATGCAGTCAGGTGGGTCCGAAAAAAAATCCCAACATTTTTTTTTGGGAGGTCCCGGGGCTGAAAGGGCAGGAAAAAAAAGTCAAATTGTGTTAACCACCTTGGTCCTAGCTGGTTAACACAGGGACAGGGGAGGACAGAAAATCAACAGGCATCTAGTGGCTTGTCCATCCAAATGGTGCGTTCATGGGTGCTATTTCATGCTGTCTTAGTGAACCATCCTTTGCAAGCCTATTACAACTTAGTTGTTGATAAAACCCAACTGCCCCAACTGTAAACTGCTGTTGCGTTTCACCTGGACAACCTTTATTGTTTAAAAAACAGGTCATGTATGTAGTTAGATAGATAGGTAGGTGGGACAGACATGTAGAGGCCACTAATGCTCCATTTAGAATTTGAGTTAGTGACAAATATAGGGCCTGACATTAGGCTAATGTTTGTTGACAAGGTATAGTAGCTAACTTTTTAGAAATGAAGTTACCTACTTTGCATATCATCATTCACTCCTAGATGTCTTTTTGGTTATAAATTCAATATGTACCAGGGGAGCCAACCCTCTGTCCATGATGAAATAGCCATACCATTTTAGTTTGCTCTCTACTTTAGGCTCATTGCTAACTGCTCAAGGTTTTCAGAGCTTTCTTTTCTCTGTAGTTTTTTTGCATTGCTTTCTCAAAACTCTTCTTCACAAGATCAAAACGTGGAAGAATGTGAGTGCAAGAGGCAGCAATGTAGAGTGTGAAACATGATGGCAGAGCATGAAGAAGTGTTGGCAACAGAATTTGTAGTAACAACAAAGCGTCAAGACACAACAGAATGGCAGTGCATGAGGAAGTATTGGCAGCAGAGCTTGAATTGATGACGACAATGCTTGAGGACATTATGACAGCAAAGCTAGTACTAGTGATAGACTTTAACAGTGGACACGTGAATTGAGCCACATGAAGAAATGATGGCAATAAAATATAGTGACAACAGAGATTGATGGCAGACTCATAAATTGAGGTAAATATGGATAGAGCAAAGATGCGATTATGAGGCATGAGTGTTGTATTTGTGCAGAGCGAGGGGTGAAGGTGGAACTTCGATGCAAAACTGATGTAGAGTATGGGAGTGCTGGTGAGGCCTGGGAGAGCAGACCTTGATGATAAACAAGCTCATTGATAAACTATTAGTTAGGATTCCAGCCTATTAGGTATCAATTGCGTTAAGCACCAAAATCATCATATGAAGATTTTTAACATGGTGAAAATACATTACTCTAAAAGTTTTCTTCATGATAGTGAAGCCCTGTCATTTGCGACATCAGCTATTTCTAGACAATTTGTTTCAAGTTTGAACAAATTTTGTTATCACTCATTTTATCAACCATGTTCTCTTCATGTCTGAACAGGTCTTAAGCATATAGATGCATGTAGATGGTTAGTACATAGGTAAGGGCTAGTGGGTTGTTAAGAGGTAGGTGGTGAAAATATCAGCCGAGCAAACATCCTGGTTAGTTAGGGCCCTGGAACCCAATGGCAAAGTGTTTCCTACCCATCCACCATCCGTCCCTCATGGTCCACTGAGGACTGTTGGTTCACTCGCATCCAAGACCTTGAGTTGGTAGTAGTGTGGAAGAAATTCCCTTCCTGAGGTTGTCACCATAAATCTCTGACAGCAAGTGTCACTATAATCCATGACACAACAATTGTTTCAGAAGCACTTGCCATATTGTCTACTTTTCTTTGCACAAGCATGAGGTATTGCAGCATTCAACATAAGCATTGAATGTCCCTCAAGATGTTTTGAAACAATGGACAAGATTATATCTGTTGGTAACAATCCATTCTATGGGGAGAACCAAACAAGCTATGAAGAATGCTCACCATGTCTTAGATTGGGTTAACATTAACCTTCACCCACAATTGAGATCCCTTCGGTCCTTGATAGACTGAGACTCAAACATAAACTCAGCATATGAAACCCTTTGGAGCATATAAAACCTATTTGTGTCTTGCTTTGCAAAATCTTCTATTATTGGGTCTAGTGAGAAAATACCTCACCTCAGACCTTGAGGGCCATCCAAGTGATCACCCTGGCCAACAGAGCAAGCACCTCTTTTGCCATTCTTAGGGTGGATTTCCATCCTGCAGCATTTTGGATCATGTTATATGCTACCGAGTACCTAGGCATGCACCCTATAAAGTGCTCAGAGACAAATGCACTTTCAACTTCTGATGACAGCACCTTTAGAGAGACACAAAAACATTTACATAGTAATTTAACCAAACAGGATGTGTAATATAAACCAAGATCAAGTTTACCCTACCAACCAGACAACACAAAAAATGCACTTGAATAGAATGCTTGGGTATCTGGTAAGATTATGGTAAATACACAACCATTCTCTGCTTCTACAGGACAGTAAATAAAACAATATTTTCTTGAACAGTAACCTCTGTTGGAAGGTTCTTGATATGAAGTGCCACTTCTACAGTGAACACTCCACTTATTGCATGGTTAAGGCATACCTCTATTGCTTCAAGTCATGGCCAAAAAGCACAAACTTATCTCAGTCAATTGACTTCTGGTACAGGGCCCACTAGCTGCACCCAAGCTGTTTAGTAAATCCTGTCACAAATCACAATACACTGAGATGATACTATTCAGGAAATCAATTTAATTTTTGACAACCCCTTGGTATGGAGATAAAGCTACTCACATCCAGAGTGCTCTCTTTGTACAAGATACTATGTTTCTAATTTCAAGAGGAACATCAGAAAATCAAAAATAATGACACTGTCCAAACTATCCATGTAATTTTATGTCAAGTACCCTCTTCCTCTAGCATACTCCCACGGAAATGACTTTGCCTAAAAGCCTCTTCAGTAATATGCTCATGAGATCAAACAGCTCATATTGAGATGTACTCATATGTATTGACTCCAATTTCTGTGTTGAACATCTGCCTTCATAAGCTGGTCTCAGGTGAAAAGAAAGATGACAATGCAGCCGCTACTACTCTAGCTGTGTATTTGATATAGGGATTTGATACAAGTGGACCCATTCGCTATTCAGCTCCACTGAAGGCCGTGACAAAGGTAGGGCCTTGCTCAGGTTCTGAGGATTCACTCTGGGGTTACAAATAATGGCAGCATAAGTGTTTGGGGTCGGGTGGAAAAAATGAAGAGAGTGTTCCAGAGTGAGAGCAGTGCTGCTCTCCTAGTATTTGTTTGAACCCTAAATATGTCAGATTAGAGAATAGCTTTATGGGAACCTAGGTGCAGCAGTTGAATGTTCAGCTCTTAGTTTATAATGGAAGGTATGGTGTTTCCTGGGCTAGAATGAGATTGGAGATTCTAGAGCAAGGACAGCAGTGAAGGGTGAAGGAAAGGATTGGGCCAATTTGCAGATGCATTGTGGCAGCAGTACCACCAAATGCAAGGCATTATGCATTGGCAGTGTTAAAGTGCAGGTGTGAATGCCACACAAGCTTTTCACCCATCTTGGTTCAACTAGAACCACTTTGCTGGCCTCACAAATGCAATTGCCATCTGAATGAGTCCATCATCTGAAATGCAAATTGACAAAAGTTTCATGGAAAGCTGTCCTTTGTCCTTGCCGATGTTCAATTATTTTACAAATAAAGGCACTTGATGTAGCTAGCCTAACCACAAGCATTTCATGAAGGTGCAAACACCTGGCTAGTGCTCCTTTTAGGGGTCTGATCCAAGTCATAAAAGTAGTTGTTGCTGATTCACTTTTGGTTTCGTCAGAGCATGACTAAAAGTTTGCCAGTGAACACCTTTTTCTACTTCAGCTGTTGACATGATTCTGGCATCCCTGTCAGGCCAGGCATATGCAATAGCAGTCCATAAGCATGATATCTTCTATTGATGTATATTGCATTGAGCTTTAGAGTATCACCTTTTCATCTCATGACCATGACTCCATGAAAACTCAAACTGTTCACAGTTGTGCAGCAATGTTGTGGAGCTGCATGCGTCCATGTGGAGGACACACTGCTGTTACTGTGTCAACATACAGATTGATCTGGATGTGGCCCATTTGTCCAGCACTTGAGAATCAGGTTCTCTTTCTTATCCCCTTCTCTGGGTATGAAGGTTTTCAACAAACTCAACCAAATTTGAGATGTAACTAATGTTTAGGGCTCATGCTGCACTTGTCTTCCTTCAATATCCAATCATTGAAGATGATCATACTCAACCCCACCTGCATTTCTCAACTCCAGATATCACTAAAAATTTGACAGTCTATTTTAGTTCCATTTTTGAAGAAGCTAGAATGAAGGCCTGAGCTTCTGGGCAAGAATCTGTTATCTATGGAAGTAGTAGATTATACAAAGTCTCAGTGTCTTTTTTTAACCTTCCATTGCTTTTGTTAGCTCCTTAGTAATGGAACAAATAGGGTGGGTTGAATGTGGACATATCTCCACATGGAGCATAGACACCACCAGCCCATGGCAAAAGAGGCAAATATTCAGTGCAGCTGCCTTGCTGCAAACAGTGCAATGGATTGCATTGATCACATGTTGCATGGTTTGGAGTGTGTCATGAGGAAGAAATAGTGGAGTGGGCACACAATGCCTTGACAGGTGGTGACTTGCTTCTGGTGATAGGTACCTCAGCTGTTGTCCATTTCTTCCAGTCCGTACTGTACTAATTTCTTTTTCTCGGTGGAAGTTGAACTCTATACATCTGGAACTAGGTGCAACATTGACCACATGGATCTTTTCAATAAAATTGATGACAGGAGGATAGGTAGGGGGGAAGCTAGACAGAAAATTAAGAAACATAACAACCTCAGTCAATTATGTAGTACAAACTGGGGGCACCTCTCAAAGTTCAATTTGGTGCTCCATGTGCAGGGAGCAGGAGATTTCACTGAAGGTTCCTGGAGCAGGGGTTGTAAGATCCCTTGAGTGGAGGCAGGTTTTTAAAAAGGAAATCTCAGCCACCCATGAAGATGCATCTCCCCAGTTGTTATGCTGGGTAAGGCACCGCTGTCAGGGCCACCAGCTCTGTCCTTGGTCACCAGGGCAGAATGCCATTCTGCCCTGACAGCAGTGCCTTATCCTATAGTATATTTTCAGTATGCCTTCGTCCTGGATTTGAATGCATAATTGACTCAAGATGTATTGGATTGAATTGCACTATACTTGTATTGTCAATTTTAACTGGGATATGTTGTAGCCCACAACCACCAGCAGGATTTCTGAGAACATTAAATAGGCCATTGTTGTTCCACACATTATAGTAACCACTGTCAACTAGCTATGGTGTGTTCCACCTCCAATTGTTGTATTGCATCAGAAAATAATTATGGAGAATTGACTCACATAAGTTCATGACTTTAAAAAAATACCTTGGAGACAGGTTTTTGGACATTCATTACTACTCCTGAAAGTCAATCAGCATCATACTTGCAGGACAGGAATCAGTAAAAACCAATTTTATCTCTAAGGCTCCAATGAAACACTATACTGGAATTGAAAAGGAGGAAATGCATAATGATGATGAAGAGAACTTTCAAGGAATTGAATGCCTCTGGTCTGTAACAAGAAGAAAAGTAGAGAACAATAAGTGAGGGAGAGAGCAACAGTTTGCATCTTGACTTCACTGCTGTGACAGAAATACCAGGGTCTTCAATCTTCATCAGGATCAGGTCAACTGAGAACATACTGGAATGGAAAATTGGGGTGATCACCAATTTAACGACACTTTTTTTAACTTTGACAAACTGCAAACCACAGTTGTCACTTCGGTATGTACATACAAAAAGAGGCTTGAGTCAGCAGAATAGACCTATAGCAACATAGAAAGATGAAGTTTCAGGTGGCACTCAGTTGCATATTTGTCCCCACTTGCAGCTCTGTGTCTGTTTCTCTTGCCCTTCAGTATCAGAGATCAGCAGATAAAGAGATGAGCAGCAGTACCTGTCTTCAACAAACAAATTATGTATGCCAAAGAGAATAGTGCTAATGTATATCCGTGCTAGTGATCCATGTTGCTCTGGGTGTGTTCCCCATCTGTCTGTCAAAAGGCACAACAGATATCTCTGTAAGCCTTGAGAACATCTCCATACTCGCAATTTAAGACAACCTGAATAGAATTGAGAGATGAACTGACAAGAAGGTTCTCAAGATTGAAGTTCTAACAACATATCAGCAAACAGGAAAAAGAAGAGACACCACTCTGAAATAATGAGATAGTGGTTTGAACAATAGCAAAAGCCACAAGCATTTCCAGAGACATTCAACCTATATGGTAGTGACCAGTGAACATAACATCCACATAAGCTTCATAAGCTCTTGGCAGTATGTGGGGATCAATGCCATACATTCACCAACATGTATGGTGGCAGTAATGGGAAGACTCGGTCATGATGCTGGCTAGCTCAACAAAACATAGAAGAGAAGGAGATGACAAAGAGGACAACAACCAAAACATGAACCTTACCAGGAGAGAGGAGAGATGATAGAAACAAGGAGAGATTTTAAGAGAATGATCTTTTGAGGCAAAAATATGTATTTACCCTCAATTCCTCTCAACCAGTGGGTCCAACAAGATTTGAATTGGATGACCTTATGCACAGTGCAGTACATATCCAATTGACATCCATTTTGCCACTTACAAGCTAGAAACAAACAAGAGCCAAGTATAATGAAAGAGCTATGGGCAAGAAAGTCATAGTGCAAGTCCAGGAGAGTGATAGAAATAGTCTTACCAAAGCCAGATGCAGTAAAGCAAATGGAAATAGACAGCATGCAGTTGATGTTACAGTCACTGCATGAAGACGCTTCTTTGACAAACTCTGCCCACCCAGCAGATTCAAGAATTATCCCCCAATACCATATCAGTTGTTGCTGGAAAGCTTCACTTACATCAGTATAGCATGTCCCAAGTTCAAAATCCATTTCCCTTGTCTACACAAAATGGAATCTTCAAATGCAGGTAATCATCATGCATGCATTTCACTAACAGTCAGACTTTCTCAAATTCCCATAACTGATGTTCATGTCGAACATTTCCCTAGAGATAGCTCCTTTACGTCCTTCAACAAGTTTGGATAGTCCCTCAACATTTTTGAACCACATTACACATGCTACATCAGTCAGTTGTGGAAAGAAATTGAGGAACTCCAACAAGGTTCAAACTTTGAAGATAGTATAGGTATTTTGCAACATCTTTCTAATGGCTGATGCAACAAGTTCTTCAAAAGAATTAGTGTTGATCAGTGCAGAATAATTCACAAACCAGGTTACTACTTGACTACTGCTTAAATCTATCCAAACCTTGAAGCGCAACTACATATACCACATGCTACATCAATCAGTTGTGGAAAGGAATTGAGGAACTGCAACAAGGTTTGAAGTTCAAAGACAATATATGTACCTTACAACCTCTTCTGTCTAGTGGCCAATGATGCATTCAGATCCAAGAAGTGTTGAGTGTCAAGCTCATAGTGCACAACCTGGGTGAGGAGAAGATGAAGAACACAGAGAGAACCACATTGCCAATGCAGAAGGTGCACTCAAAGAAGTCACACTGGAGCAATGCACGAGACACAAGCAATGGCGATGCTGTTCAGTGGCGCAATTCAGTGTTGCAGAGCCAGACTGCAGATGGAGGACAAAATCTGATTTTTAGAATTGATTCCTATCTCTTGTCCTCAAGGGCTTTACACAACTAGTTGGCCTTAAAAAATTATTTATATTATTACAAACATGAGGCCAAACAATATGCCAAAATTGCTCAATATTTCTCTTTACTGTCCCAAACTCCTCATCTAAAGGGGCATTAAACAAAGTTGCCAACTTGGTATTATATAGAAGGGGAAGAATGGGAATAAGACCATAGCATTATTCTCCCTTGTCCAAAACAACAAACTCTGCATGTTTGGCTTTAAAAAGCCCTTTGGTTGAGACTTCAGTTACCATCTAGCCCAAAAATATTATAGCTGAATTGCTTGACAAGCTCAAGTTAGTGTAAATTATGGCAAGCCTTGATAAGTTGCTTTGGAAACTGTGCAATACATGGGCAATGCAACATAGATGAAACAAGAAAAATTGTCTCCTGGGTGAAGGCTGTGATCAGATTCAATGAGGAGCTTTGTCACTTAATGCAGAAATATCTTCCATAAGATGATTAAGCTGGTCAAAGACAATTAAACTATGAGATTGCACAGAAAAGAAAGAATTATTGTAGAATATTCAGCTTGGACAAAATCTCTTCCAAAGACCAGGGATCAAATTTTGATTTCTCAATAACTCAGCGAGAATGTAAGATAGAATCTGCTAAGAGCACACAAAGGTGCCAGTTTGTTTATTCATCACCTTCCTCATTTAGGGCATTGAGCCAGGAAATCAAGGCTGCCTTTCACTCCTCGTAAGACAACTTCTCCATCTTCTAGCTGTTCCATCAAATTATGATTTCTCAATTAGTTCAAGATTGTTCCTTTCAAGCAGGCAGATAAGAATAGATAACTGAAAGCTAGTAGCTGGACATCTTTCTTGAGGCCACACCAAAAGCACAAGAATCCAGCTTGTGAGCCTACCCAACTTGACCAGCACTTAACCCCCAAAAACAAATGACCATCAGTGTTTACAAATATGGCACTAGATGTAGTCACAATTTAGTAAAGCTATATTCCAAGATGAGGCAACTATCAGGAGAGGCAGCAACTCACATTTTCTTCTCAGTAGGAGCCTTCTTCTCAGTTAACTGGGTAGTTGGGTCAGCACTAATGGCTGCATGCACACTGGTGTACATCTCTGCAAGATCATCAGCCTCCAAGCCTTCTGTCAGCAGCCCACTGATATGGGCTTGGTACTTCTCAGGCTCTTCCTCCTTCAAAAAGTTGTAGCCCATCCCCCCAAAGAGAATCAGTATTTTTGCCTCTGGAGACTTTCTTGTGGTGAAGGAGAAGATAATTTGTAAAAAATTCACCTAAAAGTAGTTCTAGGTCAGGTCATGGCAGCTTGGAAAGAGAGAAACTGAACCTTCATGTAAATCACCAATGTGACCACCCAGGATGTACTTGTGGTTAGTTTCAGCATTCAAACTCTAGTCCTCTTTGCTAAAACCTGCAAACCACTTCTGACTATGGGGAATGTCCAAACCTCCATCCAAAGAACCCTGCAATAAAAAAGTGATCAGAGTGCTGCTAAACAAGCTGAATTACTTCTTAATCTCACACAACAGAGTCCATAAACTGATGAAGCCATAGACACTGCATCCGCATCCACATTGTGTGTGGCCAGGTATGCAAGAGTGCACATTGCAAAAGAATCAGAATCCAGGTAAGCTACTTCAAATGTCTCTAAATTTGTTTCCTGGACATCAGGAAAATAGTAACTGAGTTTGGCACTACAGCCAAAGAGGTTCCCTTCACAACAAGCACATAAAACCAAAAATAGAAGAAATAGAAAAGCAGCTGAGCAAAGCAACAATACAATACATAAACACCCAGCCATGTAATAAGCAGAAAGAAAGTCAGCCCATGAGATGACTCCCACTGATAAAGCTACTACAAACATTGAGAATACATTAGCAGAGACCACATAACATCCACACAGATTTGTTCTCTCATTTTCAGAGTAAAGAGAGAGTCCTTTAGTCCTCTATTAGAAGATACTTTATGCTACATGCAATTTCCCTCAAGAGTGCATTCAAGTAAACAAAGAGGAATTAAGAAAGTTCATGAAGCTATACATAAGGACTTTCTATATTATGATACAGATCTAGGATCACTGAACAAATACTGGACTAGATAAGATGCCAAATAATGAACAAATCCTGACACTAGTAAACCTTGCTATGAGAGTATGCACAAAAAACATAAGTGGAAAGGTACCTTCAGGGGACCGAAAACTCTGTTTCCAGTTGTAGACCTGACCAAACCCACATCAAGAAGAGCCCTAAATGGCCGTTTGTCCTCACCCTCAACATTGAAGTCCTCACCAGTAGCCTGAAGACAGGAACAACCAAAAAATCAAAATATCAACCTAATTATGGCCTGCACATGGTAGATATTGCTGTGGCTGCCACTACTATTAAGTGACTTTAAAAAGCTGTCATTGCAGCTAGGAACCCAATGTGCCCATGAGTTAGAAGCAATTCTATGAACATCAAATAACAGAATGTTTGCATACAAAAACCAAATAAATCACAAACCGTTTCATTGCCTGGGTAGAGTCCTCATCAAGCTCAAACTTCTTCAAATGACGTTGAGCCAGCAGAAGACCTGTGCTGTAAGCTGTGATGGACCACCATAACCCACATCCAACCCATCCATTAATAGAAGTGGAGCTTGGGGAAGGTGATTACAAGCATTGCTTGCCAGGCACAGAAGTGCCAATAGCTACTTGCTCCAGGTGCTTTCAAAGATATTTTGGACTGGCACACAGAAGGCATACCAGCAGCATAATTGGTGAGACCACCCTTCAAGCCATAGTGTGGAAGCTCATGGGCATAGGCAGCAGTCAGCACAATGTCACCAGCAAGAGTGACATAGGTGATTTGAGGCACAATGTCTTTGTTGGTCTGGACAAATAAATGTAAAGGAACAGATGCATATACTATTCAGGTTCCAACATACACAAGTAGTAAAGCAGAATTGACATAACAAATTAGGAACCCAAAACTGGAGACAGGCAGTCATGCAGGGGCACTACAAATCACTTTTTCCTGCCACTCAGATCAACTATTAATGAAGAGATTACAAAGAAAATTGGACTTATGTGCAAACACTGTCAGTCTCACTCAAAATCCAGAGAGTGCCACCTAGATCAAAAGGAACAGAATCCCTATCAGATTCCAAAGGTCACACACAAGTTATCACACAGAACACGAAAAATGAATTCATATTCAAGAGACAGTCAACTCCAGGTAATGAAATGTGAAAGAAAGAAACACATATGGCTATTATAAGGCAAAGCAGGATAGCCAATCTAAACAAGGACTTAACAACAGAGGATACAAATCTGACAACATAGCAGTACTTTGGGGTGTTGCACTTGTTCTTGTCCTGAGTGGTAAGACGAATCCTGGCCCAATAGTCAGTTTTCCCAGCTGCACAGTGCACATAGGAGAGTATACATCAGAACAAGACATAGCAATACACAGATTGGTTCAGACAGTACCTACATGCAGGGTCTCCAAATGCAAAATCTTTGATCAACGTATCTGCATTTTTATTGCACACATGATTGCCTACAGATATGAACACAAGGAAAAACAAAAAACTGACCTTGCCTGCACATGAACTTGATTTGAAACCTTTTGAAGTAGGCCTTGGTCATGTGTGACTTGACGTACACCTGCACAGCAAAGCAGAACACTATGCAGTGAAAAGTTCGACCTACAGCTCTATGCAGTTGCCACTACATTCAGATCCTGGAAAATAGATCATTGGAAGGTTTAGGGTTTCCAACAACGCAAAGTAATTGTTCATTTACCACGAAAAAAGATTCCAACAACTCAAGCCAACTCCAAGGAATTTGTGTTTTGGAATGCCTCATCATCAACTTCAATCTCTATATGCACAAAAAACCTTTAGTCTTGGTTTCTAGTAGTAAAGGAATTCTCATTGTTGATCATGTTGGTGCAAAGACACATGCCATAAAATATGCATTCAAAACATCATAAATATGAATTTGAGATTCTGCACCAAATCCTACCTTTCAATGTTGAGATTACACCTAATATATGAAAGGAACCATTTGACACAAAAGTGTGCAGAACCCACATTCATTAACAAAACAATCAAGACACCCAAAGCTACAAAGCAAAGACGAAAGGAAGCTCTCATCAGATGCTCTAACCTAGTGCAATCAGAATGTATGTTGCAGAGCAAGGGACACAACATGGAAACTTCAAGCCCATGAACTGTCAATCATTTGTGAGGGAGGAGGATATCAAGGTTGGGAGGAGATTGAAAATAGCACAGCTTCATACTTGGCACATTCAGAAAGAGGGAACCAGGATGCACAATCCAGTTTACCCAATTTCTGCTACCAGCTGTCAAGGCAACAAAATTTGGCATTACGACAACTGGGAACATTTGAGGATACAGAGAGAGACAAGAAGAGGGCAGCAGGTACACAAAGATCAAAGTCACAATCTGGCAATTGAAGAAACTTATCTTTATTACAAAGATTTGGGCTTCAGCAATACAGAGAGCTTTTCTCCCCAGATCCAAATCAGCCTACATACTATGACCTGATACAAAGACTCCATGCTCAGCTGCTTGACCCATCCAGACACCCCACCTTCAGTTCTATGTCACACTAGCATTGCCCCTTCTGTCCTTATATGATGTTACACAGCTAATCAGAGCTGAGAAGAGGCTTCAGAAGCCCTGCAATTCAATGACTTGTCAACATGTGACAAAACAAGCAGGTCGTGCACTCCACCATCCAACAGAAATCACCATATCTATGAGACTGCAGAGAAATTATCCAGACTAAGCCTTTGAAGGTAGCACAACAATATGATCAAATGGATGTCATGTACCAAACACATCCAAGAAGAAGCAGCCTGCCCCACCACCACCACTAAACTAAATCCACAAACAGACTAACACATGCAATAACAGAAATTGACAAATGCAAAGGGACTCCAGACCTGCAGAACACAGAGGATGTCTCCTCCTCAGTTGTAAAATACCTTCACAGAAGCAGCCAACCCAAAACCATGGTCCCTCCTGTGGAAGAGCTTTGTCTTCTATTCTGCGCCCCATATATAGAATTTGTTGAGCACTGGGAGCTTAGAGCTTAGCCATTGCCATATGGGTTCCAGATTATCTGACTTATGATGATTCCCAGATGGTTGTTGCAGCTTCACTTGAGTGACCAACTTTTTATAACAGACAACTTCCAGCGCACTAGAAGAGGCACTATCTCATCAACTGTGGAGAAGTTAGCTTGGGCATGATGGGATATTACTTCCACTCAGAGACTCTATTGACAATCTTTGATTTATGCACATGTGTTCATTTAGAATACATCCAGGGTGCTGGAATCAGATCATGTACCAGGGGTCAAAGTTTTACCCAACCTGCGCACATATAAACACCAATAAAGAAGCAACCGCATATCATATACCAGAGTAAGGAGCTCACAGACAGGATTGACAGACAGAATTGTAAGAGAAACCAAACCAAAATCATAGAAGTAGAGCCTCCAGGACTGTTAAGTTTTACGAATTATTCAGGCAATTTCACAGCCTTAACTGCAAGGCAAGAAAGACTAGGGATAGAGTGTACTGCACCTACCACTACTGGGAGTAGACTTCCATTTCAGATACTCAAGGTGTGGAAATACCTCAAGAATTAAATAGTGGGCAATTCTCACCAGATTACTGACAATGGCCATAAATACAACAGCCTTGAGAAGAAGGTGATCTGAGGAAGCATGTATGCTCCCATATCTGCCACTGAACCTGCACATGAGGAGATCCCAAATACTTTTACTTCAAAACCTACTGCTAACACTCAGTAGTGCAAGAGAATAGTATTAATAGCAGAAAGCAAATTTGCTGCTTTTATGATTGCCACTTAGCATAAGACCATTCTCTAAACAAAACAATTGATGCCATGCAAGCATGGGTACTCCACAAATGGCTTGTTTCTTGCCTAAGCTACTCGTCTAATTGAGAGGACACTTTTGGGAGTTGACGAAGAAGCATGAGCAAAAAGATAGCCAAAAGCCCAAAAGTTGGCTACATGCACACACAGAACAGGTTGGAGAGAAGCATAGTCGAGCAAAGCATACTAGTAACGGACACATGCATGGCACTTACCTTAATAATGGCTTCTTTTGAAGCTCTGGAGATGGTTTTGTGCCAGTGGGTCCCACTCGAACTGTCGACCTTGATGTCAAATAGCCCCTGCGCATTACAAAGAATACAACCATGATTACACACAGATCAACACAGTCTGGCAACCCATGCAGACATCCAGTGAGTTTCATTAGAAACAAACATCAGCTCAGCTCAAATTTTAGTGTCATGAAAAGAGCTGACGACAGACACAAAGTCGCACCTGCATCATTTGTCTTTGTGCATTCAGAAACTGATACAACAATACTTGCCACATTTCCAACCATACTACATGTCTCTCACATTGAAGGGGATAGAACACTAAACAAAAGAAGAAGTCGAGTGTAATGATATGTACCTCAAGCTCATCCAAACTTCCATTCTGTAAGCTGCTAGCATGAGGGCCATTCAATGATTTGGCTCCTGTACCATCGCCTCTACTAATCTCATCAAGT
>Ga0209208_10002431_pt1 | contig 26644 bp, 21 predicted proteins | sample S1TSphfallax_3_FD_187694 | JGI IMG/M metagenome (GOLD analysis project Ga0209208, IMG submission 187694) | Host-associated microbial communities from peat moss isolated from Minnesota, USA - S1T2_Fd - Sphagnum fallax MG (SPAdes) (version 2) | ecosystem: Host-associated > Plants > Peat moss >...
GAACATCGCGTAGTCGGTGAGCCAGGAGAGGTTCTCCTGGCAGAAGCGCTGGTAGCGCAGCCGGTCGGCCTCGGAGGCGCGGTCGAGAAAGTTGCCGGCGGCCTGCTCGATCAGCGGCAGCTTCTTCTCCATGGCCATGCCGAAGTCGCAGGGCCCGGCATGGCCGGGCAGGCCTTCGATGGCGGCCGCGTCCAGCCAGCCCTCGCTCACCAGCCTCTCCAGGCTGAGGAACAGCGGATTGCCCGCGAAGGCCGAGAGCGCCGAGTAGGGCGAGCTGCCGTAGCCCGTGGGGCTGAGCGGCAGCACCTGCCACAGCCGCTGCTTGGCCGCGGCCAGGAAGTCCACAAAGGCGTACGCCGCAGGGCCGAAGTCGCCCACGCCGCCGTACGACGGCAGCGAGGTGATGTGCAGCAGAATTCCGGAGATGCGTTCTTCGGTCATAAATCGGTCATGGATCGTCCTACAGCTGGCCGTCGTTGGGAGCGGGCTTCGGGTGACTCGCACGCACCTGCATTGAGACGGCGCGGCTACGCCGTTGGATGCTGCGTTTGCAGGAACAATAGAGGAAGACCCTGGCCTAGCTGCCCAGCGGCGAGGCCGGCTGCTTCTTCGCGTACGCGATCGCCCCGGCCTTCTGATAGCGGTCCATCAGCGTGCCGACAAATACGCTGAAGACCTCCTGCCGCTGCTGGTCGAGCAGCTTGTCCTTGGTGGCGGCGAAGTTCGCCGCGATCTCCGCCGCGGAGGGCTCCTGCTTGTCCTCAATCTGCAGCACCGAGCCGTCGGAGCCCTCGTTGAGCGGCCCCGAGATGCCGCCCTTGGGCAGCGTGAAGGCCACCGAAGCCGCGCCCGACATCGCGCCCAGCCCGGGCACCTGGGCATCGCGGCCCACCAGGTCGCTGGTCTTCACCGTCAGCTTCATCTCCGCGGCCGCCTTGGCCACGCTGTTGAGCGCCTTGGCGCGGTCGGCCAGCTTGATCAGCTGCTGATTCAGCAGCTCCGGCGTCTTCTGCTCGCGGTAGTCGTCGAGGATGTGCGACTTGTACGCGGCAAACTCCGGCGCATGGGCGGGGTGGACCTCGGCGACCTGGAAGATCGCGTAGCCCTCACCGGTGGAGACCGACTGCGGCGCGGAGCCGGCCGGCGCCGCGAACGCCGCCGAGAGCAGCGCGGTGGAATCCGGCAGGCTGGGCACGGTGCCCTTGCTGTCCAGGAAGTCGGTCGTCACCACATGCAGGTTGTGCGCCGCGGCGGTCTTCTGCAGGCCGTCCTTCTTGGCCTCGGCCACCAGCGACACCGCGTAGTTCTGCGCGGCCGCGGCGGCTCGCTGCGCCTGTAGCGCCTCCACGATCGAATCCTTCACCTCGGCCAGCGGCTTTACGCCCGCCTGCACCTTCTGCTCGGTCTGGATGATGTGGTAGCCGAACTGCGAGCGCACCACCGGCGAGGTCTCGCCCGCGCCCAGCGCCATCGCCGCCTTGGCATAGGCCGGGTCGAGCGACGCGGTGGGGATCAGCGGCAGCTCGCCGCCGCTGTCCTTGCTGCCCGGGTCGTCGGAGTTCTTCTTGGCCAGCTCGGCGAAGTTGCCGCCGGCCTTCACCTGCTTCAGCAGGTCTTCGGCCTTGGCCTTGGCCGCGGCGTCGGTCTTGGCGTCGGCGCCCTTGGGCACCGCGATCAGAATGTGCCGCGTCTTTACCTGCTCCTGGGTCTTGTACTGCTCGGCGTGCGCCTGGTAGTACGCCTGGATGTCGGCGTCGGATATCTGTGCCTTGCCGCCGGGCACACTTGCGCTGTCGAAGCTGAAGAAGACCAGCTTGCGTGTCTCCGGCATCGCGGTGGCATAGCGGGCCGCGTTCTGCTTGAAAAACGCCTGTAGGTCCGCGTCCGAGGGGTCGATGGTGGCCTTGATGTCGGCCGAGGAGATGGTCGCGTAGTCGAACTTGACCTTGGTGCCGGTCTGCAGATATTGCGCCTTCACCGCGCTGTCCGACACCGAGACGCCGCCGGTCACCAGGGCCTGCAGCCGCTGCAGCTCCAGGTCGCTCTTCAGCTCCATCTCGAACTGCTTGACCGGCAGCCGGAAGTAGGTCTCCACAAAGTCGATGTACTTGTCCTCGCCGATGAACTGGCCGCCGGGAAACAGCTCCTGCGAGTACGGCCCGGACTGCAGGAAGCGGCGCAGATCGTCGTCGGAGACCTGGAGTCCGAGCCGGTCGGCCTCATGCTGCAGCACGGCGCGCTCCACCTGCATCTGGCCGGCGCGGCCCATGATGAACGGCAGAAAGCGGTCGTCGAGATTTTGCTGGCGCAGCTGGGCCTCGGCCTCGCGCTGCACGTCCTCGGTCTTGATGGTGGCGCTGTCGCCGGCGATGCGGCCCAGCCAGCCCGGCGTGCGCACGGTCGCATACACGGTGCCGTCGGCCGAGGGGTCGTTGTTGAAGATGCCCGGCACCAGGGCAATGACCATGGTGACGATGGCGGCGCCGATAATCAGCGCAAAGACGGCTTTGACGATGCGATTGTCCTGCTGCAGAATGCGGATCATGCTTGGCTAACGACCTTCATGCGGGTGTCGCGGGAGGGGTGCGACCCCGGGGGAGTGCCCGTTTGGTTTGCCGCGTCCGTCCACGTCGTCTCCCGCAAAGCCGGGAGACACACCGCGCGTCGCTGGCAGGGGCTATACAGGAAGTATAAATCAGCGGCGCGGCCAGCGAGCGGATGATGCAGCACTGGAACAGCAAGGCCCGCGACATCTTCGCGGGCCTTGCTATTTCTAACTGCCGCTCCGTTCAGTAGGCCGGCGCGTAGTAGTAGCCGTAGTACGGGCTGTAGTAGCGGCGCATCGGCCGCGGCGGACCGGCAGGCTGGCCCGGGCCGGCGGCGTAGCTCAGCCGCGCCATCTCGGCCTCCGAGACCGTCTGCAGCGGCGTCGGCTGCGCGGTCCTGAAGGTCAGCACCGACTCCGGCGGGATGATGATCTGGCCGCGCGGTGAGGCCGCCGAGGCCCCCAGGCCCGCGCCCGCGCCTACGCCCGCGCCGATCGCCGCACCCTGCCCGCCGCCGGCCACCGCGCCCAGCACCGCGCCCAGCGCGCTCAGACCGACTGTATTGTTTACCGTGCCCACGGTTTTGTCCCTGCCCTCGCGCTGCCATACCTCGGTGGACACCGGATACACCTTGCCGCCCAGCGTTAGGCTGTTGATCTGCAGCGCCAGCTCGCCCTCACCCTTGAAGACGCCGGCCTTCTTCGCGTCCACCACCGTGCCCTGCACCGTGGCCCCGCGCGGAATCGCCACCGCGCCGCCCGCCACCACATCGGTGAGCACCGTGCCGTCGAAGGCCGTACCCGGCTGGATGTGCTGTGAGTCCAGCCCGCGGTTGATGCGGATGCGCAGCATCGCACCCGCCGGCACCGTCACCGGCAGACCTGCCTGCTGGCCACCGGGAACTCCCGGCGGCGGAACATACTGGTTGCCCATCGGCTGGCGGCCCGGCTGGTTCGGGTTATAGCCGGGCTGGTTGTAGCCCTGCTGGTTGTAACCCGGTTGGTTATAGCCCGGAGGCGGCGGCTGGTTCGGGTTGTAGCCCGGCTGGTTGTAGCCCTGCTGGTTCCCGTTGGGCGGCTGCGGCGGGCTGGGCGGCTGCGGGCTGGGCGGCTGGTTGGGGTCGCCCGTGCCCTGCGCCGGAGCGTACGTCCCGTCGGACTGCAGCACACCGCCCTGCGGCACATTGCCCTGCGAGGGGTCCGGCTGGTTGCCGCTGTTGTCGGCGACCGTGCCGTTCGCCGGCGTATCGCCCAGGGTCAGCTGGTCGACCACCTTCTGCACGCCCTGCGCGCGCGCCACCAGGTTCTCCGCCTCGGTGCGCATCGCCTCGTCGTGCACATTGCCCTTCAGCGTCACCACGCCATAGACCGTTGTGGACTGGATGTTCTGCGTCGAAAGGTCCGGCGCGCTGGCCAGCGCCCGCAGCACGTTCGCCTCCACCTGTGGATCGGGCACCGTCGGCTGCTGCTGCGCCACAGCGGCCGTGCCTGCCAGGGCAATCCCACCCAGCAGCACCGCCTTCACTCCACGAAAACCACCGCTTACGCTCATCTTCATCGTCGCACCACCTCGGAAAGTTCTGTCCCAGACCGCGTTGTCCATGCCGGCGCCAAAGCCGCAGCCGTGCCGGTCTGTAGCCGACGACCTGACCCGAGCGCCGTTCCACCAACCGCATGGCTGGCCCCGGAAAGACCGTCACCTGTCTCAGACGCTATTTTGGGTGAAAAGTTCCGCATCCGCCGCCTGTCCGTGGTTACAACCGCATACAGCACGTCGCCGCTCGCCTTCTGTGCTTCAGCCACCGCTTGCTGGCACCCGCAGCCTGCGTCCACGTTGACCCCACTTCGCCACAGACGTATATTGATAGAGCGGGGTGGAGCAGCCCGGTAGCTCGTTGGGCTCATAACCCAAAGGTCGTAGGTTCAAATCCTACCCCCGCAACCACTTAGCGAAAACGCCAACCCCAGATAACCCCAAATAACAGCGGTCGTAGAAATCGCCTTGGGAATTGTCCGATATGGGTGGCGTTTTTGCATGGGCCTAAGCGCTCCTCAATGCCATCTTGACAACCTTGCTGTTGGCCTCACGCTTGGCCGTCATCAAGGCGTTTCCGTACACGTTCATCGTGGTCGATACCTGGGCGTGCCGCATCAACTTCTGCTGCACTCCGATAGGCGCTGACGTGCTGTCCAGCCAGGAACGGTAGGTGTGGCGGAAGGTGTGCCACCCTACACTGCCATACTTCCCGGCAGAATCCCACCGCTCGTCGTGCAGCGGTAGCCGTCTCCCGTTCGGCGTCTTGCCGTCCTGAAGGCACCAGACGCCCACACCAGCACCGCAAGTCGGACACGCCACAAGGCAGCAGCCAGCCGGACGAATATAGTCCTGCTGGGCCGGTGCGCTATGGAAGTGCCGCCCGGTTGCGGTACTTGGAAAGACGAGGTCCAACCCCACCAATGGGGTTGAAATCCCGTTTTGAGCCTCGCGTTCGGCTCCCAGCCTGCGTTTCCAGGTCAGGAGGACCTCCGCGAAACCGGGATCGAGCGGCAGTTCGTCCTCTGAGTAATCGGTCTTTACCGTCTTGACTCGGCCGTGAACGACCGCCCGGACAACCTTCATACTCAGATTCTCGAAGTCGATGTCCTCCCATTCGAGCGCCAGAACCTCTTCGGCCCGGAGGCCGGTGCATTGCGCCACGACTACCATCGTTTGGTAGGGTTCGGGAAGCAATGCAAGAATCTGGTAATACTGCTCGACGGTCAGGATGATCGGCCTCTTCTGTCGCTTGCTGACGCCCTTGATTTCGACCAACTCCATCGGATTCCGCTGCCAATCGACCATCTCCCACAGCATGGCCTTTTCGTACAGGCGATACATGACTGCCTTGATGTGGCCTTTGGTCTTTGGAGCGGCTTCCAACTCCCTGAGCCAACTCTGAATGAGCATCGGCTTCATCCGAGTGATGCGGGTTGTTCCCCACTTCGCTCGGACTCGCTTGATGACGCTCAGATAAGAGATAACCGTCGAATAGCTCAGTCCGTCATCCGAGCACTGATCCCCGGGGCGAGTCTGCTTGATTTCCATCATGCGTTCGTCCTCGATGAACCGGTCAAGGATGGCGTCGAAGGTCGGCTCCATCACGGCCAGGGTTGGGTTCTCTGCGTTGAGTTTGAGCACGAAAGCTTCCAGATGCCGCTCTGCGGCGGTCTGCGTGGGAAACTTGTCGAGGCCCATGAACAAGGATTTTCTCTTCATGGTTACGGGATCTTGGTATCGGTACTCCCAAGCCCACTGATTGTTTGCCCGCGCAACTTTGCGCAGGGTGCCGCGCTGAAAACGCTGCCGTGTGAATTTCAAGAGTGTTGCTCCTGTCCAGTCACGCCGGCCTGATCGGTTACATTCGATTTTATTCCATGCTCCAGCCACGAATTGAGCGAGCTCAGGCGAAAACGCCAGCGTTTTCCGACTTTGAAGGCTGGAACCTCGCGGTGCCGGGCTTTGGTTTCAAGGGTCTTCCAGTGCATTCCCAGAACCAGCGCCGCCTCTTGAAGATCCAATAGCGGCTCGAAAACGGAACGGGACATATGGGCGGTGGATTTTGTAGCGGACAACATCATTTACCTCGCAACTCGGCAGGGCTCCCTTTCGCTCGCGCCGACTACTTTCACGATTGCTTGGCCTAGTCGCCCGTGTCCAATTCACAATGAGGTGTCGCTTATTCACAGGAGGAATCAGACGGTAAAACACAGGCATCCCAATCCGCACCCCCGGTGTCCAAAGATGCAGGCACCTTGCGGACGACGCTCGTCTGACTTGAGGCGGCCTTGGGCCCCGATGTTTTAGCTGCATTTAGGCCCCGCTCTAAGTTGAGGAGTATGGAGGGCGGCAGATGACACAAAACGAAACGAAGTTCATGGACTCGGCCTTGTCTCTGGCCGAAACGCTCCATTACACAAAGGCGGCAAAGCGACTGCGCATCAGCCAGCCGCAGTTGACAAAAAACATACAGGAATTGGAAGACATCCTCGGTTTTCGCCTTTTTGATCGGGATCGCAAGACGGTTGAACTCAACGATGCGGGCCGAGCGTACATCGAACAAGCCAAACTTTCCATCATGTATGCAGAAAGAGCCTTCCAAGCCGCCCGCGATTCGATGCGAGATACCGACACCGTCTTGCATGTTGGGCGATCTCCATACACCGATCCTTTTTTGATTTCGACGATCCACTCGATCCAACTTCCGCTTTATTCGCGATTACGAATCGAACTCAGCAGTCGGTTTTCTTGCGAACTTGTCGATGAGGTTCTCGCTGGCTCACTTGATTTGGCCATCGCAACAGAACCTCCCGAATCGCCGCTTCTTACGACGGTCAAGGTCTCAGAGTCGCCCTTCTATATTGCAATGTCGAAGAAGGATAAACTCGCAAGTTTTCCGACCGTTACACTTGCTGCCTTGTCGAATCATTGCTGGATCTTATTCGAGAGGAGGTTGCACCCTCCGCTTTATGACGAATTGCTGCATTTGGCGAGAGAGAAGAGCGCTGTCCCCAAGAAGATTAGACATATCACTGCACCCGAAGAAGCGTTCCCTCTCGTAGAGGAACGAGAATGTGTCGCATTTGTCGTCAAGGCCGGTGCGCTGCTCCTGTCACGTAATGGTGTCACCGTCCGTCCCTTGATAGAACCGGCTCTTACCTTGAAAACGTATCTGGTTTCGCGAGCAGACGACGACTCGAAGCTGTTAAGTGAATTCGTGCGCACATACATGCGACGACTTTCACCCCCAAAGAAGGATATGCAACTGGCGCTTCCAATCGCAGCAAATGCATCACGCAGGATCGCTAGCTAAAATGTCCTAAATCGGCGAGATGACGGTTCGGCTCGATGACACCTTTCAATCAAGGTCGGTCACTTGAATCTCGACTGGTCCTTGCCAATCACAATTTGGACATTCCACGATCCCGGTCGTGATGGCTTTGAGATCAATCTCCTCCAGATTGAGGATATGGCCGCAGCGTGGGCAGATGTGTACGCTCTCCCAATGTGCAGGGTGGTTCGGGTTGTTAGAGGCAGAATCCATACACTCAGTTCAGGCTTGCTCTATTCCAATGCGCTCTACTTCTCTTTCGGCGTGCTATTACGTATCAAGCGGCTGAGAGCTTCGCAGCCAAGCGTAATCATGCGATTTTGCGCTTCTCCGAATTCTTCCAGCCACTCGTCAGAAGACCGGTTCGCATGAACGGCAAGAAGTACGCCTGATGCCATTCCCAGGGCATTGCCGATGACAAGAACCGTCTCGGCTTCCATATCCACCGCGTCCGCTCCGCGGTTGCGATAAGACTCCAGTCTCGTTTGAGAAGCTGGATCAGAGTTTGGAAACGGGCGGTCTTGACCTGCATAGTAGCTATCTGTCGAAGCGACAAGAGCAGAGAGTGTATGCACGCCGGATTCGTTAGCCGCTTGGGAGAGGGCCTGTATCATCAGAGGGTCAGCTTTGGCACGAATGCTCTGGATCGCATAGGACGAAGCGGCTCCGCCACCTCGAAGTGCTTCGCGCACAATCAAGAGAGTGCCAACAGGTATCGACGATCTGATAGCACCTGTCCCACCGACGCGAAGTGCAAACTGGCAGCCTAAGCTAGCAGCCTCTACCAAGGCGATCTCCGTGGATGGTCCGCCGATGCCGGTAGAGCAGACGCCCAACTCAACTCCGTTGAAGGTACCGGTGGCAATCCGAAACTCTCGATTTTGACCAATGATGCGAAAGTCAGTCAGCACACTTGCAAAACGATCAACGCGGGCTGGATCGCCTGGGAAGAGTACGGCTCTCGGCAAATCGCCCATCTTGCAGGGAAGGTGGGGCGGTCTCTGCTCCCGCCAGGGAGAGGCTGCACTTCGCGCACGGGTAACATCTCCACTTTGTGGAGAACTATTCCTTTCCCGCTCGCCGACTACCGACCATTCGAGTATTTCACCGTCTCTAAAGACCTCAACTCGGTCTGATTCATCCCGCCTGGACGTCTCCACCTTGTGGCTGCTGCGCCGGAGCGCAATGGTTCCTTTGTTCAGCGGGACATTGTAGAAATTGGCTCCGTATTCTGATGCGAATGCTTCAAGACGATGCAGCGCGCCCTCTTCATCAAAGACTTGCACATATGTCTCCAGAGCAACAGGAGCGCAGAATATGCCTGCACATCCACAGGCGGACTCTTTTGCCCGCTTAGGGTGAGGAGCGCTATCGGTTCCAAGAAAGAAGCACGGCTCCCCCGACGTGGCGGCCTTTCGCAAAGCCAGCCGGTCCGCTTCGCGCTTTGCAATAGGCAGACAATAGGAGTGCGGGCGAAGACCACCTGCAAAAATAGCGTTTCTGTTGATAAGAAGGTGATGAGGGGTAATGGTTGCGGCAAGCCGGCCGGCTCCGTTCTTGCGGACAAAGTCGGCTGCAAAGGCTGTGGTGATGTGTTCCAAGACGACCTTCAGTGCGGGATGGTCCATGAGCAAGGGAGCCAAGATGGTCTCAATGAATACGCGTTCGCGGTCAAAGATGTCTACGTTTGGATCAACACTCTCACCGTGAACGAGCAGCGGCATACCGATCTTTTCGAGACGTTCCAACACCCGCCGAATTGAGGCAATATCCGTGACACCATGCTGAGAGTTGGTCGTGGCATTGGCCGGATAGAGCTTCGCGGCGATGAAGATTCGTTCGTGAAAAGCCGCTTCGAGCTCGTCACTGTTGCTGCTATCGGTGAGATAGCAAGTCATGAGCGGTTCGAAATCCGAATCCAAAGGCAGAGCTGCGTGAATGCGCCGACGATACGCTTGAGCCGCGAGAGATGTAGTCACAGGGGGATTGAGGTTCGGCATGACGACAGCTCGCGCAAACTGGTCTGCCGTGGACGCAAGGACTTCGCGAAGCATGCTTCCATCCCGCAAGTGAACATGCATATCGTCCGGTCGTCGAATGCGTATCTCGTCAGGCATTAGCAGCCTCCAACAATGCGTTGTACAAAAGGTGTGTTCCCTTCAAAAAGTCTTTAAGTTCCATAGATTCGTTTGGATTGTGAGAGCCATTCTGATTTCGGACAAAAATCATTGCGGAAGGAATGCCCGCCGCAGAAAAGATTGCTGCATCATGCCCTGCTCCGCTGGGCATGATGGGGGCATCCAGTTCAAGCCTTTCAGATAGCTTTCCCAGGCTGTCAATCAACGCGTTGTCAAGAAGTACTGGACTGGAGTGACAGTCGTGATCAAATTCGAATCGGACGCCGCGTTCGGCCTCAACCTGGCGACTCTCATCAATAACCCATTGATGGAAAAGTTTCAGCGTTGTCTCGTCCTGACTCCGTATATCCAAGCTGAAGAAGACTTCTCCTGGGATGCGTGTGGATGAATGATCTGCAGAGTTCGTGGACACGATCCCCGAGGTCACAACAAGGTCGGCCCCCTTGTTTAGGTGCTTGATCCAACTCTTCTCAATCCGCATCAGGAGATCGGCAGTTGCCAATACAGCGTCATGCCGCAGAGTTTGAGGAACTGCTCCCGAATGTCCGGGTTCCCCGATGCAAACGATACGCTTGTGACGGAAATTGCCTCGAATTCCGCTGACGATAGCGACCGGGCAGTTCCTCTTCTCAAGAATCGGGCCCTGTTCGATATGAAGTTCAAAGTACGCAACAATCTTCTTCAAGTCAGTAAGTGGAAGACCTAGTTCGATGAGCTTCGGATTTGCACCGGCTCGAAGCATTGTCTCTCGGAGAGTCACACCGGTCAGATAATGCTTAAGCGAAAGATCCTCTGGACAAATTCTCCCAAGAAGAGCGCTCGACCCGAGGCACGGTTTCCCAAACCATGCGCCTTCTTCAGCTCGAAGCACAATCAGCTTTATAGCCCTGTTCGGAACAATGGAGAGAGAGGCCATCTTGCATAGGCATATCAGAGCCGCGACTACGCCAGCGGCACCATCGTAGTTACCACCATGAGGAACGGAATCAAGGTGTGAGCCGCATAGGATATATGAGTCTGTCTGCGTTTGGCCCGGCAGCGTGACGTACAGGTTGGCTGCTGCGTCGGTCTCGGTCTTTAGACCGTGGCGTTCGGCGAAGACTTTGACCAGCTCGAAGGCCGCATCTTCAGTTGTGTTGTAGCTCTCGCGTGTGACCCCTGTTCCATCGAAGGAAAGATGTTCGAGCTCTTGAAAAAGAAATTGGGCGCTTGCAAGGGGGCCAAACGTCGAATCTTCTGTAAAGGTGGAGCGAGGCAAGGTCATCATACGCGGGCCTCTGCTGTCATCAGCGCTACGTCATCGAAGTTCTTGCTGCTGGCTTGTGCGATCAAGGACGTAATGGAACCGATCCGTCGGGACTCGCAGAAAGCCGCCAGTTCGTCGATGATCGTGGTCATTGCTGTGGGGTGAACAAACGTCGCCGTACCCACCTGAACTGCGCTTGCACCGGCCAACATATACTCGATGGCGTCATTCGCATTGCTGATACCGCCGCAGCCAATGATCGGAATGCGAACAGCTTTAGCGCATTGATAAACCTGGCGAAGAATAATGGGCTTGATTGCGGGTCCAGACAGGCCGCCCATGATGTTGCCAAGTCGGAAGCTGAAAGTATGGACGTCGATTGCCATGGCCAGAATCGTATTGGCCACGACGAGAGCATCAGCTCCGGCCGCTTCAGCGGCGCGGGCGACTTCAGATACATCTCCCGCATTCGGTGTCAGCTTCACCCACATCGGCAAGGATGTGGCGGCTCGAATCTGCTTAACCACGCTGTGCGTTGAGGCTGCAGACATTGCGAAGGACTTGCCATCTTCCTCAAGATTCGGACAAGAAAGATTAATCTCCAGCCCAGCAACGCCGTCCAAACTCAGTTCCTGGGCGAGCGTGGCGAAAAGTTGTGGGGTCGGTGCCGATATGCTGAGAACGAGGGGCGGCCTGAAGCCTCGATAGAAGGGCAAAACATTCTCAACTAAATCTGTCGTTCCCTTGGAGGGGATGCCGATGGAGTTGATAAGTCCATTGGTAGTTTCAGCTACACGAGGCAGCGGATTTCCTTCCCTCTGTTCTTTGGTGATCGTCTTGAGCACCATGGCTCCCAAGCGATTGAGGTCGAATACCTGCGCGAGCCCTTCCGAGAATGTTCCCGAAGCAGGCATCACAGGATTGCTGAGAGTGATGCCTCCAACATCGACTGAAAGGTCTGTCATGGAAGCACCTCTGCCAGATCGAATACAGGGCCCTCGACGCAGACACGGCGTTGTTTTGTCCCACCTTCGATACGGAAACTCTTGACACAGCAGAAGCACATACCAAGCCCGCACGCCATTTGTTGTTCGAGTGCAACCTGCCCTGGAATGTCGAACTCGCGTCCCAGCTTTTGAAGCAATGCTGTAAGCCGTCGCGATCCACAGGTAAAGAAGGCATCTATCTTTCCCTCGGTTGCAAACTTTCTGATGAGGCGTTCGACATTTCGAGTGCCACTGGTTCCGTCCGTGTCTGTGACGGTCACTACAGTTGCTCCGTGTCTCTCGAAGACATCTACCGACATAAGGACCTCGGGAGATCTAGCACTTAGAATGGCTAAAACGGAGATTCCCTGCTGCTGCGCCATCGCGGCTAAAGGTGCGAGCGTCGCTAGTCCTACCCCTCGACCAAGAACTACGATCGTCCGCCATCCGCCATTGAGAGCGAAACCCGCTCCTAACGGGCCGAGGATATTGAGTCGGTCACCTGATTTCAACGTCGCCAGTCCACGAGTCCCCGCACCCGTGACCTTGTAGAGGAATTCAACTCCGCCAATCTCCGGGTTGGTCGAATAGATGCTCATGGGTCGGCGCAGATAGGGCGAGTCGTGTTCCGACTGCGGGCAAAGCAGATGAAAGAACTGGCCGGGTTTACCGGTCAGCCCCCCTTGCAGGCCTGTGACGACCAGATGGTGATACTCGGAGTTGACCGGTTCATTAGAAATGGCCGAGACCCACTGCTCGGCAATGGGGAAATTGGCACCTTGAGAGCCTGCAGCAGAACCGATACGACACGAATTCTCGAAGGACAGTGAGCATGGCAGTGACAAGCATCCCTCCTTCGTCTCAAAAATGAGACGGAAGATGCTTTTTTATATCTTCTATCCGCGCATGTCAACTTTTCAGATCGGTTTCCATTATGGCTTGAGTGATTGGTCCAGAATCTGGCGAAGCATAGCGGCACCGTCACGCCCCTTGCGGGACCGACTCCAGAGATCCGCCGACATGGATTCGTAGAGCGATACCGCTTCTTGAGAGGCTGTAATCATCGCAACTCCCATCTGTATATCCGGCGTTTCACCCAATCGGAAGGGACTCAGCGCGAGAACCGTCTGGGTCGGCTTCCTGAACAGCTGAAACGTTACGTTCGGCATTGTGTGCTCAATCACGCCGAGCTGAACACCCATTGGCTCATCCGACATGATGTTGATTAGGTTTTCAACCTCTTCCTGGGCTGCACGTCTACGGGCTGGGATTTCCTTCTTGGGAACGTTGAAAGAACCGATTAAACCGAGCTGAAGAAAACGCTGCACACTCGGTGCTGAAATCAAATTGATCACGCTCACCCTACGCTTCTGAAAGAATGTCTTCCGTTCTTCCAATATCGTTAGAAGTTTGCTGATCTGCTCATCGGCGACATTCCTGTCTATGTGCTCAGGGGTGGATTCAATTAGCATTTGCCGCAAATGGTTTTTGTAGCCGTCGGTTGTGAGCAGAAAGGAGAGAGGACCGAAATGGGCCACGATCTGCTCGGCATCCGCTTCGAGTTGGCGCATCCGTTCAAAATAGCTGACGGCCCTGGGGTGGTACTCAACCCCAACATCAAGCAGCGAAGCCATTGAGGTGCCGAACAAATCAGCAAGCCTCTCAAGGGTCTCGATCTTGACGACCTCTCCAGATTCGATCCGATACACAGCGGCGCGGGAAACCGCCAGGCGGTGGGCCACTTCCTCGGAACTGAGTCCGCTAGCCAACCGATACGCTCTGAGGCGCGCACCGATGTCCAGAAAGCGCTCTTGATTTCGTTTTTCCGGAAGGTGGGACAGGGCAGATTTAGGCTGATTCTCTAGTGTTTTCTTTGGCTTTTGCAAGCGACGATGATCTCCGCAAATCTAGTGGGGCTGAAATTTTCCTTCGATGAGCCTATCCCATCTCAAATCTGAGCGAAATAAATATCTTGTCTCTTTTTCTAGACAAATCTCGGATGAGCATGTATAACCAAGCTGTTCACATTCCTTTCAACTGCGGTTTGTCTCACCTGGCTTCAGAGTGATTGCAAAACTGCTCACTAGAGCTGATTCGAGGGATGTCATCAGGGAGTACCGGTCCAGGGAGCAAGACAACTCAATATAGAAGCAATCGAGGAAAACCGTTGGTGACTCAAACCAAAGACCGAGTAGCCGCCCTAGCTGAAAGGCCGGACCGTAACGCGGTCCTGGCCCTGTGGGCTTCGGCGGTAGGCTTCGGCGTCGAAGGCTTTGACCTCCTCATCTTGGTTTTTCTGCTTGCGCCAATATCCGTATCGTTCGGGCTCACCACGACTCGCGCGGCGTCTCTTATGACTGGCACACTCCTCGGGGCGGTCACAGGTGGTATCGGATTCGGCCTGCTTAGCGACTATTTCGGAAGGGTGCGGGTTCTCACCTGGACGATCCTGCTGTTCGGCCTCTTCACCGGACTCTGTGCGGTCTCCCGAGGCTACTGGGATCTTCTTGCTTACAGAACCCTCGCCGGACTGGGTTTTGGCGGTGAGTTCGGAATCGGCCTCGCCTTGGTCGCCGAAACATGGCCGGCCTCACTCAGAGCAAGGGCCTCATCGTATGTTGCCTTAGGTGGTCAAGCTGGCATCTTGCTTGCGGCCCTCTCGACGCCGCTTCTCATCCCGATCATAGGGTGGAGAGGGATGTTCCTTCTAGGCGTCATACCCGTCGGGATGTCTTTCGGACTTAGGAGGATTTTGCCGGAGCCCGAGGTCTTCGTAGAGGCGAAGAAGCACGGGCATACCTCTTTTCCCATTGCAGTTCTTTTCAAGGATTTCGCCACCGTTCGTATCAGCGCCGGAATGTTGATCCTGTGTTCGGTCCAACAGATTGGCTACTACGGTTTGATGACTTGGCTCCCGTACTACCTCACTGCAAGACACGGGCTCTCCCTCACAAAATCTGCACTATGGACCTGCCTGACCGTCATTGGCATGAGCTGCGGTATCTGGATGTTCGGCCAGCTCGCGGACAGAGTCGGGCGGCGACCCAGCTTCTTCACCTTCCAAACTCTAGCAGCCGTTATGGTGCTCGTATATTCGCAGCTCCAAAGCCCTGTGGCGCTCCTGATCGGCGGAGCAGTAATGGGGATCTTCGTAAACGGAATGCTTGGAGGATACGGAACCCTCATCTCGGAACTCTATCCGACCGAAGCACGCGCCACTGCGCAAAACCTGTTCTTCAATTTCGGCAGGGCTCTCGGAGGGTTCGGACCTTTGCTCATCGGCTTTTTGGCGAACCGCTATTCCTTCACTATCGCCATTGCATCACTTGCTTCACTGTATGTCATTGATCTACTCGCGACAGCCTTCCTCATTCCTGAAAGCAAAGGAGTGGTGCTTACGTGAGATTGCCGCGTTCGACCCGGGTCTAGCTTCACAGAGAATTCCAAATTTACCTAACGAAAGAGAGCGTCTTTGCGACGTGATCGCCCCATCCTTGTCTTAAAACGCCAACTTTAGGAGACCATCACAATGTTTCAAATCATACGGAGAGTCATTAGCAAGCCACTTCTTTTGCTGTCTTTGTTGTCGGTGTGTTGTTCGTTCGCAGGCGCCCAATCGACGGTAGACGGTTCGGTGGACGGACACGTCGTGGACAACACAGGCGCTTTCGTTGCCAAGGTTCAGGTCACTGTACACAACAATGGAACAAACGCGGACACCTCCGTGTTGTCCGATGCGGAAGGGTACTTCAGAGTAACCCGCTTGCAACCCGGTGCATATACGCTTACCTTCAAGGCGTCCGGGTTCACGACCAGAAAAGTCGAGCAGGTGACCGTCGAGGTCAACCGAGTCACAACCATCGACCAAGCGCTCGCACTGGGTAATACGAGTGAGACCGTCGACGTCACTGCGGATGCGCCAAGCATCAATACAACGTCGGCAGAGATCACCGAGAACTTCAACCAGCGGTCGATAAACAATCTTCCGATCAATGGGCGGCACTGGACCAATTTTGTGCTGTTGACGCCCAGTGCAGTCGCCGGTAACGCATTCGGCTTGATCAGTTTTCGCGGTATCTCTTCGCTACTGAATAACTTCCTGGTGGACGGCACTGACGACATGCGTGCGTTCCAATCATCCGAGCGTGGTTATACGCGCGTCGCGTTTTCGACGAGCCAAGAATCGATCCAAGAATTTCAGACCCTTACCTCCAATTACTCAGCCCAGTTTGGCCGGTCGGCCGGCGGTGTCGTCAACGCGATCACCAAGAGCGGCACCAACCAGTTTCATGGCGACGCCTTCTGGTACTACCGCGATAATGATTTTGGTGCGACCAACCCGCTAAACATCCTTTCGACGTTCAACACGACGACTGGCACGCTTACCTCTCAGAAGGTGAAGCCAACGGACAAACGTCACCAGTACGGCGGCTCTTTTAGCGGTCCGCTGATCAAAGACAAGCTGTTCTTCTTGTATGCGTTCGACCAGCAGAAGAGAAACTTTCCGTCCGTTGCGACACCCGGCTCAAGTTCCTTCTTCAACATCACACAGTCATCTCAGAACCTCTGCGCCACAACTGGAGAAAGCGCACAGGCCTGCCTGCTCAATCGCGGAATAACCCAGACGCAAATCAACAGTGCCGTAGCTTTCTTGGAGGCACAGACAGGTTTGGAGCCTCGCAGGGGCAACGACATTTTGAGCTTCCCAAAGCTGGACTGGAAGGTCAATAATAAGACGAACGCCTCCATCGAGTACACCCGAGGGCGGTGGGATTCGCCAGGTGGAGTTCAAACCAATCTCATCAACCCCGACGCGCTGCGCAGCTTTGGAAACGACTTTGACAAGGTCGATTCCGTCATCGGCAAAGTGGATACCTTCTTCAATTCACATCTGAGCAACGAGTTCCGGTACGAATGGGCTCGCGATTTCGACTACGAAACTTTGGAGCAGCCAGCCGCAGGAGTTCCTCTCACGGGGCCGGGCGGAAATCCCCCCGGCATCCAGATTGGAACCGCCACAGCGGGCTTCACTTTGGGCACGACCTCGCAGATTCCTGAGGCGTCGTATCCGAACGAACGTGAAAACGAAATCGTCGATACCGTCATGTGGACTCGCGGCAATCACACTCTCACCACTGGGTTCGACTTCCGTCACGTCAATGACAAAGTCAATTTCATCAGTTCGCAGGAGGGCTTTTACACCTTCGCGAGTATCGCTGACTGGATCACTCAGCTTTACGTGTCGCAGGGTTCGGCGTCGGGTTGCACCGCCACCAAGAACGCCAATGCTGGAACCTTACCCTGCTTCACGAACTACACGCAGGGTTTCATTGCGCCCGGCGGATTCTCCTACGCCACGAACGACTTTGCCGGCTTCATCCAGGACGACTGGAAGGTGCTGCCGAATCTCACGCTCAACTTCGGGCTGCGATATGACTTCGAGAAGTTGCCGAATCCCCAGGTTCCAAATTCTGCCTATCCTCAAACGAGCGCACTGCCAAGGGATTACAACAATATCGGTCCTCGCTTTGGCTTCTCTTGGGATCCCTTCAAGAACGGCAAGACCGCCGTGCGCGGTGGCTACGGCGTCTTCTACGGACGCATCACCAACGGAGCCATCTACTCTGTAATCTCCAACACTGCTGCTACCGGCGGACAGTTCACACTCTCCATCAATCCTGTGGTCGGCGGTGCACTGAACCCCCAGGCTCCTACCTACCCCAACACTCTGACCTCAGGGTCTACGACCGCAGCGCGCGGAATCAACGTCTATTCCCCCACGTTGCAAAATCCGTCGATTCAGCAAGCGGATCTGTCGATCCAACGCGAGGTGGGCTGGAATACAAGCATCTCGGTCAGCTATCTCCTCAATCTTGGCCGCGAACTGCCAGGGTTCGAGGACTTCAACATAGCGCCTTCAACGGGCACCCAAAGCTACACCGTCAATGGTGGAAAGTTCAACGGTGCAACGTTCACAGTCCCCACCTATTCCGCACGCGTCAATCCGAGCTTCGCCGCAGTGACAAACCTAGCCAGCAACATCAACTCCAACTACAATGCCCTGGTGTTGCAGGTAGAACACAAACTGGATCGCTCGCTACAATTCCAGTTCAGCTACACCTTCTCCAAGTCGTTGGACTATGGCCAGAATCAGTCTCTCTATGGAGACACGAACGACCCATTTGATGTCTACAACCTGCGAGCTGATTATGGTCCCTCACTCACGAACGTCCCGCACAAGGTCACCGGCAGCTTGGTCTGGCAGCCAGTGCTCAGCACCTCTAACCGCTATATTGCTGCTGTGGCAAATGGCTGGGAGATCTCTCCAACGTTGATTCTCCAATCAGGACTCCCCTACTCGTATGGCATCAGCGAGTCGGCGAGTCCGTTCACTACAGCTCCCAATTCATCGCTTTCGATCAACGGAAGCGGAGGAGCGAACTACCTACCCATCGCTGGACGGGACAGCGTTCGCAACCCGAGCACCCAGAACGTGGATGTCCGTGTCGCACGATCGTTCCCAATCGGTGAGAAGGTCAAGCTGGAACCACTGGTCGAAGGCTTCAACGTGTTCAACCGAGAGAACGTCTTCGCGTCGAACACAACAGCCTACACACTCAGCGGAACCACGCTGAATTATGCCAGCACCTTCGGGCAACCCACGACGGCCGCAACGACTGTCTTCCGTGAACGCCAGATTCAGTTTGCTTTGCGACTGAACTTCTAGCGGCCCGGTCAGATCAACAAGAGCCGCAACAAGCGCCGCAAAGAGACGAACTGTTCTCCTTGCGGCGCGCAATTTTAATAGATCATTTCATGGATTCAGTAGCGCTTTGCTCTTGTCTATTGCGCCGATACTATCCCAGATCTTGCGATGAAGGCGCTGCCGCGACAACCTAGTAGCAGTCCATCGAGGCAATCGCGTTCGCGGCCTCGAATTTTAAGTCTGCGGGCTTGTCTACCGCAGCTTCAGCAATCGCAATCATCTCTTTAAGGTTGCGGAAATCTTCAGCCGCCTTAGATGTAGCGAGTGGGACTTGGTGATAGTCGTCTATCAAGCGATCAGCATGGTCCGCAAGGAGCCTATAAAACACTGCATGACCCTGATCGTTTCGGATACTGTTTTCGCACGCCTTGCGAAAGGCCAATAGCGCATGAGTTCCAAACGTACTGAACTCTGGGACTGCTGCCGCAATTAAGAGAGCCATGGAGCCTCAACATGAATCGAAGTTGAACTCAAAACCTAGTTATACATTGGCGATTGAGCTTTGTCTAGAAAAAGAGACGCTTCCGATTGTGGCACATACTTCTATTCATTCTGTTGCCGGAGCTTTTCCTCACGCACATCACTTTGTGTGTAAAGAGAGATGAACGGGGCGTTACCGATGACATCCTCAATCGCTTCACGCCCTCCTTGCTCGCGGTCCACCAGGCACAATACCGCAGCTACATGCATGCCCGCTGCGCGTGCCGCATGGATAGCGGTCAATGTCGATCCTCCGGTTGTACACACATCATCCACAATAGCGACTTGGACGCCTTCGCGAACGAAGCCCTCGATCTGCTGTCCCGTACCATGGACCTTCTGTTGTTTCCGTACCAGGAATCCATGAAGCAATGGCGCGTCTTTATGTTCAAGTCGCCACCAGGCACTTGCCGTTGCCGTATTTGAAACCACAGGGTCAGCTCCCATGGTGAGGCCGCCAATCGCCTGCACTTCAGGCATCCTTTCACGGAGGATTGCTGCTAGCAAAATGCCGCTCAAACGTCCCCCCTCGGCGTCGAGTGTCGTCTTTCGGCAGTCAATGTAGTAGTCACTCTTTTGGCCGGCAGCGAGCGTGAAGTCGCCAAATTGAAAAGATAGGCGCGCTATAAGCGACAGTAAGGCGGCACGTTGTGCGTCGAAAGTAGAGAGCGTGACAAAAGGCATTTGATAATTTTAGCTGCTCAACAGTTTCACTGTCCGCAGAGCGTCTCAAGAATGAGACGCAACCGATTTCTATAGGCACAACTTGCTCGTGTCAATTCCCAGTTCATTCCCTTGGAGAACGGCGATGTCTTCCGTCGCCGCAAAAGATTGACAAACATCCGTAGGGCGCAAAGCGCAGTAAAGGGGAAGGTGCAGGAGGGGGAACGTCTCCTGCAAAAAAAGCGGGAGCCGATCTTCCGGCTCCCATCGGGTCTAGGCGGCTATTTTCTTTTTGAGCGGTGACGACTTCTTTGTTGGATTCTTTTCAGTCGGCTTGATGGCAGTTGGCTTTCGCCTCTTTATGAGCGACTGCTTCGGTGCGGTGAGTACGAAGGCGGCTTCGGCTTCGGCGAGGAAATCGAATTCGTTTTCTCGTGGGATATCGACGTATCCGGTAAGGGCAAGGCGAAGCGCGAAGCTAGTTAGCTTCTCGTCCGGTACATGGTCGAGTGCCGACGCCAGAATCTCCTCCGGGGTCTGCTGATGGTTTTCGTCCTCTCCTGAGAAGTGTTCCACTACCTCGTCGGTAAAGGTGTAGGGGTCAAGGTTGCAGAGGGTGCGGAGAAAGACCCTCAACTGGTGAGCGGTGAACATCACTGGTGCGTTCTCAAGGATTCGCTCGAAAGTGGCTTGACGGCCTTTCAGGACTTCGGCTCTGCGGTTACGCTCGGCCTCATAATCCGCCTGTTGCTTCTCGAACTGCTGCTTGCGCTCGTCCTCGCGGCGCTGCTGTTCCTGTTCGTACTCCGCTCTTTGCCGCTCGAACTCGGCCTTGCGCTCTGCGGCTTCCTCTTCCGTCTCGGCCTCCGGCGCGGGTGCCATCGTCGGGACGGGATGTGCGGCTGCTTCGGCTGCTGCCTGTGTGTCATGCACCGGGCAATGCTTGTCAGTGCAAACGGTCAACTTGCGGCCTAGCTGCTTGCCGTAGACCACGATTGCGGCTTTGGCTGCGGCGCACGGCATGACAGGCTCCGCGTCCGGGTTGTCGGTCACGGTCGGAATCTCCCGAACATGGCCGCGCTGAACGGCTCCCGGTCGCTGTTCCTTGGGATTGCGCCAGCCGTTCTCGATCTGGACGAGGCCGGGATGGGCTGCAATCTCCCGGTCAAGGAACGCCTCCACTTTGCCGTGGTAGCAGGTGGAGTCGAGGCACTGGTCGCCCTGAACATCGCAGAAGAGGGACGTGTTGTGTCCGCTGCGGCGGGGGCAGGTGACGCAAGCTCCGGCGGCGGGGTTCAGGGTGGGGTCTTCGCGGTCGAAAGGTGCATCCGCGAGAGACAAATAGAGGTTGGCCTGTATCCACGCGGCAACGTGCTTCGCGGGTAGCAGGTGGGGTTCCTTATCTTGCCAGTCTTTGCGCCAGCACTGCTCGAAGGCTTCGGCCTGGCTCTCCTGCGGGAGACGGGCGATAAGATTGGCGTGGCTGGCGGTGATGCGCTCCTGGGTGAACGCCTCGGCCACGGTGGGGATGAGTTGCAAGAGGGACAGACGGGCGTAGACATGGCTTGCACTCTTGCCGGACTTCTCAACCAAAGCGGCAACGTCGTAGCCGGGGATATCGAGTAAGCGTTGGAAGCCCTGCGCCTCCTCGTATGGGTGAACGTCGACGCGCTGGCTGTTCTCGACTTATCTTTAGTCCTTCAAAAGCAGTCCATGACGTCTACGATGTTCCATTTCAGTACGTCGTGGAATCGTAAACTGTAGAGCGTCTATGACGTGCATTTGTAAGTGAAGTTCTCTGCTTGCCGGAGGAAGGTAGCCCGCGTTGGCGCAGTGAGCGTAGCGAACTGCGCCAATGCGGGCTGGCGCCCAACCTCTGGGGGTAGATGTGGTCAAAGTGCAACGAATCATCATGGCGGATGGCCATGAACGCAGTTGGATCGTCCTGGATGCGAGTGGGCGGCCCGTTGCGGAAGTCAATGAATACCTGCTGTACCTTCATCAGCTCGGGCGATCACCGAATACGGTCAGGGCCTATGCTCATCACCTTCAGCTCTTCTACGCGTTCTTGATGGACGCGCGCCGCGACTGGAGGAAGCTGGTTCTTACCGACTTGGCTACGTTCGTGGGCTGGTTACGTCTGCACTCGACGAAGGCCCAACAGCCGCGTTCCGACTCGACTATCAACGTCGTGCTGGCAGCAGTTGGTTCGTTCTATGAGTATCAAGACCGGCTAGGTGTAGAGACGGAGATCAGCCGTTCACGCCGCTTCGGAGCGAAGAGTTCTTACAAGCCGTTCCTTCACCACATCAACCGGACACAATCTCTGCGACATGCTGTGATGCGTGTGAAAACAACGAAGCGGTTGCCTAAAGTCGTCAGCGCCGCCGACGTTCAGCGGTTGCTGGATGCCTGCGTCCATCTTCGGGATCGCTTGCTGTTGTGCCTGCTCTATGAAGGCGGGATGCGCATCGGCCAGATACTTGGCTTACGACACGCGGACATCCGTTCGTTCGATGGCGAGATCGAAATCGTCCCGCGCACCAATCTGAACGGGGCGCGGGCAAAGTCGCGCACCGCCTATGTTGTTCACGTCTCCAAAGAAGCGATGACGCTGTATGCAGACTACCTTGTACACGAGTGCCGAGAAGCCACGCACGACTATGTGTTCGTGAACTGGTGGGGCGGCCGCATCGGGGCTCCGATGAACTATGCCACCGTGATCGACCTGTTCCGTGCGCTCGGAAGACGGACGGGGGTGCGTGTGACACCACATATGTTCCGGCACACTCATGCAACCGAGCTGCTGCGATCTGGATGGGATGCGGCCTATGTGCAGAAGCGTCTGGGGCACGCCCATATCCAAACCACGACGAGCACCTACGCACATCTGTCCGGTGAAGACATGGGAGCAGCGTACAGCCGCTATCTGCGGGAGCGTGAACGATGAGCCGACGGAGTGCGGAGTGGAATCGCGCCAAGCAACACCGGCTTTTTACCCAGCTAGGCAGCTTCTGGGCGGAAGATGTCTGGGACATGCAGAGCTGCCCGGTGCAGGGCCTATCGGTAAAGGCAAACCAACGCCGTCTCCGCTTCGGATGCAAGTCGCAAACGATCAATGGAGAGCTCAAGTATGCGTTCTCGAAGAAGTTCGCCGAAGGCCAGTGGACCAGCACCCAAGAGCTGACGAAGGTCCATCTGCTGGTGAAGTGGCTCAACGGCCTGAAGCATCTTCCTGTGTCGCTGATGGAGCGCGACCTGGAATGGTGGAGGCGTTCGTACACGGCTTATCTTCGACGCTGCGGGATGTATCGCATGGGCACAACCCGTCGAATGGATAAGAGTCAACAGCCGCGCGTGACGCCCCGCGACAGCGCGTATGTGAGCACTCTGCGGCAGGCATACCTTGTTCTGAGGGACGCGTATGATGACCGGCCTGAGCAGGAAAAGGACATCTGGAATCTGCAACGCGTGTCGATGCTGAACAACCCGACGATATCGACGGGACCGCTGAACTTCCTGAACATCAGACAGCCTTGGCTTCGAGCGGCGGCAAAGTCGCATCTCGCCTACAGTCTCACGATCTATGCGGAGGGAACGTGTCGGACACGGCTGCAATCTCTGGTCTGCTTTTCGGAGTTCCTCGCTGCCGACAAGCCTCACGCCACGGCGCGTTCAATCACGCGTCCACTGCTGTTGCGGTATCTGAGCTACCTTCCGAGCCGGGTGTGTACCGGCGCGAGAAAGAACCACGTCATCAACCTGCGGACGTTCTTGGAAATGGCTCATCGCGAGCGGTGGTTGCCGGTTGGTCCTGAGCGGCTGATCCACGACGAAGAGGTTCCGCAGCCAATGAAGCATCAGCCACGTTATATCCCTTCGACGGTGCTTGACCAACTGAATCAGCACCTTCATGATCTGAAGCCATCGTGGATGCGAAAGGTGCTCATCCTGCAGGAGTGCGGTATGCGCATCAGCGAGTTGCTGCTGCTCTCTCTGGACTGTCTCTCGCAGGACGCGCGTGGCGTCTACTATCTCCGCTACCTGCAAGGCAAGGTCAGACGAGAGAACGCAATCCCCGTATCGCAGGAGATAGCGCGCGTCGTGCAGGAGCAGCAAGCGTATGTTCGAGAACGTCAGCAAGGCTTCGACCTTCTGTTCCCGAGCGAACGAGGTCGTCCGATCCGACAGGCCAGCTTCGCCCAGGCCATCAATCAGCTCGCCTACAACCATCGCATCATCGATGCGAATGGGAACCTCTTCCGCTTCCAGTCACACCAGTTCCGTCACACGGTAGGCACGCGGATGATCAATCTCGGCGTACCTCACCACATCATCCAGCGCTACCTCGGGCACAAAGGCCCTGAGATGACCAACCGCTACGCTCACATCCACGACAGCACCATGCGGGAGAAACTCTCGGAATATCTTGCAGGTACGCTGGTCGACGTCAGTTGCCATAAGGTCGTGGAAGAGAGCGCCAACGACACGGCTGAGTTGCAGTGGTTCACCCGCAACGTGCTGGCGCAAGCTCTCACCAACGGCTACTGTGCGATCCCCACGGTGGCCGGCCCTTGCCCTCATCCGAACGCCTGTCTGAACTGCGCTCACTTCCGCACGGACATCACCTTCCTCGACGTTCATCGCGCCGAGCTGCGTGAGACCGAACGGGTCATCGCTAAAGCCGATGCCAACGGCTGGACACGGCAAAGCGAGATGAACGCGCGCAAACGAACGAATCTGGTGAACATCATCACCGCTCTGGAGGAGACACATGCTTAGAAATACAGAAGGGCTGAAGCAGAGCGCGAAGCTCAGAACCTCCGCCGCTCTCAAGAAAGCACAAAGCACCATCCGTCAAATGCAGGCAGAAGAGATCCCGATCAACTTCCGCACGGTCGCGGCCAGTGCCGGTGTCTCGACCGCCTGGCTCTACAACACCAAACCTCTACGCGAACGAATCATGAAGCTGCGCACTGCCTCGAAGACGCCCGCACAGAACGATGCGAACCATCGACGGATCATCTCGCTGGATCGCGTCATCGCCACGTTGCGGCTTCGCATCAAGCAACTGGAGGCCAGCAACTGGAGTGCCCGGCGTTTTTTGAACCAGTTGCTTTGATAGAAACTGGCAATCAAGGAGCGTTTTATGGCACGACGGAAGAAGCATACGCCTGAGCAGGTGGTGAACCTGCTGCGGCAGATCGAAGTGGCAGTGGCCAACGGGAAGACGACCTCGCTGGCGTGCAAGGAAGCGGAGATCACCGAACAGACCTACTACCGGTGGCGCAAGGAGTACGGCGGGTTGCAGGTAGACCAGGCGCGGCGGCTCAAGGAGCTGGAGTCGGAGAACGCGAAGCTGAAGCGGCTGGTCTCCGATCTGAGTCTGGAGAAGTTGATCCTGAAGGACATCGCCTCGGGAAACTTCTAAGCCCTGAGCGACGCAGATGCGCGGCGGATCATGCTCAAGAGCAGGGCTTGAGCGAGCGACGGGCGTGCCGGCTGGTAGACCAGCCACGCGGCACGCAGCGCTATCAGCCGACACAGCATGAGGACGAAGATGTGCTCACGCGAGCCATCGTTGCGCTGGCCAGCCAGTATGGTCGCTATGGATACCGCCGCATCACGGCGCTGCTCAAGCGTGACGGCTGGCAGGTTGGCAAGGACCGCGTCGAGCGCATCTGGCGTCGTGAAGGTCTGAAGGTGCCGCAGCGGCAGAAGCCGCGCGGAAGGCTGTGGTTGAACGACGGATCGTGCGTGCGGCTGCGGCCCGAGCGCACCAACCATGTATGGAGTTACGACTTCGTGAGTGCGAAGACGTACGACGGAAGGACGGTGCGGATGCTGAACCTGATCGACGAACACAGCAGGGAGTGCCTGCTGGTGCGGGCGGAGCGGCGCTGGTCATCGGCCAAGGTGATCGAAGCGCTGGCCGATGTCATGGTGATGAAGGGTGTGCCGGAGCATCTGCGTTCTGATAACGGACCAGAGTTCGTAGCCCGCGATCTGCGCAAGTGGCTGGCGGATACCGGAGCGAAGACGCTGTACATCGAACCCGGTTCACCGTGGGAGAACGGCTACTGCGAGAGCTTCAACTCGAAGCTTCGCGACGAGTTCCTGAACGGGGAAATCTTCTACTCGATGAAGGAGATCCGGGTGCTGGCCGAACGCTGGCGGGTCCACTACAACACGGTCAGACCACACTCGTCGCTGGGCTATCGCCCGCCCGCCCCGGAGGCCTGGATCACAACGAGCCTGGGGTGTGGGGAGGCGGGAATCGCTACGCTCATCCCGCCTCCCCACACCCCTAACGGCGGTTATCTGAACACAGAGATAGCTGCGCTACACTAACATGCAAGATGGTTCAAAAGCTCGGGCAGGCCAGACTGGGCGCCTCAGAACTGGAACAGTTTTGGTATACGGAAGCAGCTACCGACGGTATCCAACTCATCCTTGGCGCTGGGCATCGAGAGACTTGTCGGATCACACTTGACGCTTGCGGACGATATGGTGAAGGCCGCCAATTGCTTCAAGGAAATGCCCGCGCCAGAATCGTAAGCGCCTACTGATTCGCGCCGCATGCACCTGTGAGCGCTATCGCTCATATTTGATTGGAATCGGAACCGATGACTAATTGAACCGCTCATTTGAATGGCATCGTTATGGAATCGATGAGTGGTTTCCGAGGATGGATGATTGCCAAGAGTAATACCAAGTCGTGTTTTATTGGTCACTTTCCTTTGTTTACAGTGGACTCAATGGAGTGCTTACGCAGCAACTGATGCCGCATCGATCCGCGTCACCATCACAGACACGAGCGGGGCGGTCATCGCCAGCGCGAGTGTCCAGGTAGAACGAGTTCGTGGGAAAAAATACAGTGCAACTGTTAACGCAGACCAGACATATTCGTTCTCGAACTTGCCTGCTGGAGCGTACTTGTTGACCGCAAATG
>Ga0209208_10002433_pt1 | contig 26628 bp, 18 predicted proteins | sample S1TSphfallax_3_FD_187694 | JGI IMG/M metagenome (GOLD analysis project Ga0209208, IMG submission 187694) | Host-associated microbial communities from peat moss isolated from Minnesota, USA - S1T2_Fd - Sphagnum fallax MG (SPAdes) (version 2) | ecosystem: Host-associated > Plants > Peat moss >...
ATTTCTGGAAGGGCTTCGGTGGTGTGGTCGGATCTGGTGGGTCGGGTTTGGATCTATGTGTTTGTTATTTCCATGCATGCTTTTCTTAGATCTATACGGTTGTTTTTTTATATTATTATTATTTTAAAAAATATGACCTTGCTTGTTTGTTTTGTTTTGTTTGTATTTTTTTATAAAATTTCTTTGTGTTGTTATTTTGTATTCACTCTTAGTTATTAATATTTTCCTCTGCACCAATTAATGGCTTATTAACGATGCGTGAAAACACAACAACACCGTGTTCTGTTATGCATGCCGTATTTATTTTCGTGGAATTTCTTGTTATAAATGCAATTCCAACTAACCACGTGATCGGACGGACGGACGGGAGTGTCAATAATTCCCTCCGATGATTCAAAAAGCCATAAATATGGCTCATTAATCCCGGTCGATCGATGAAAAAATTTATGGGTCTCTAAAGAATGAATCAATCAATGAACAAATGAACGTTTCCAAGAATACGACACGAATGATGTCAATGCAAACCTTACCGGTTAAGGTCAAGGCTTAACACCATTGTTGGATGTGAGAGTCGATAGTCCGTCTTCCTTTGGGAGTAGGTCCCCTTCTTTACATATGAAAAGCTTGCTTGCATGGAGGAAATTAAGTGGGTGTGAAAAAAACTCAATAAATTACATAGACATTTTTTTAATTATAAAAAAAAACCCATTTGTTTTCAAATCATCAAACGGGTTTTAATTTAATTAATCTTTTTTGTCGTTTTCTTCAAATCATTAATTTATTAGTTTCCATTATTATTTTTTGCCTTGCTCTTCAAATCATCAATTAAATAGATTTTTCTTTTCTTTTCTTTTCCTCTTCATAATAATTTTTTTTTCTTAAATTTTATTTGTTTATTTTTTGGTTTAAGGGGTTGTCTTGTATTCATGGCAGTATTTTCATTGGGCTTAGTTAACCAATAACTTAAGATGGGATATTGGAGTTTTTAGGCATATAAAAGCGATAACAAGGGGTGGGTCACACTATGGCCTTGCTATTTACATTTTTTTTAAAAAGTATCTTAAGGCAAAAGAAGAACTATGGTGAAATTAAAACATTTCACCATGCAAAAATATAATCTTTAAAAAAAAAATCCTCTAAAAAAAAAGCCAAAATCCTTCAAGATAATCACAACTCTATAACTAATCTCAAGTTTCAACAAGAGCCAAAATATCATCTTTCATAAATCTTGGCATCAAAATAGACCTACTACTAGTACTACTACCTTAGGGGCCAAAATCCATTAAGCTAGTATACTCTATAATGAATCTAATAAACATAACATCCTTGGCCTTGGGAGGCAAACCCAACAAAGAAGCTTCATAATGGCAAGTCAGAGGCAACTATGAAAGAATTCAATGAACTCATAATCTCAGGTGAGGTGTGGGTTCAGAGTTAAGATGGGATTTTCAGTTCAGTAGGGAAACAGCTTTCCCTTATGATTTATCATTAATTAGCTCACCACTAAAGTTATGTGTGCTTTGATTATTGTGCAATGTTGTGCAGACTATCAATCCCAGATTAGCAATCTCCAAGAAGAAGAAATTAGCCATTGTTGCACTTATACATTATTAGACTCATTCTTCTTTCATTCTTCTTCTTCTTTTAATTACACTCTGCATTGTATTGTAGACTCTAGTTATAGTACTAGGCTCTACTCATAATAGTGGAGGTTAATAGTACTTAAAGAGCTTTCTCCTCACCAGTGCTTACTTAGTATGTGACCCTGCAAAAATGTTTTTCACATCCAAGTTTAGTTGCTTACTCTTTTGTAAGCATACCCATAAAACTGAAAGTGGGACTGCATATATGTGGGAACTACTAATGGCAAACCAGCAATCAATCATGTTTGGCCAATCAAAAACAGGGAGCAGCAGTCATATCATATTTATTACACTCTTCTCTAGTAGGTGCACACCCCCTCTTGCGCCTTTTACAAGCCTCAGCAAACAGAGCACACATGCAGGAGCAAAACCATTTTCTTAAGATACGCAGCATATTTTGACTTTCCATCCATCCATCCATCCATCCATCCATTCATCCATCCATTCATCCATCCATTCATCCATCCATCCATCCATCCATGCATCCATCCATCCATTCATTCATCCATCCATCCATTCATTTCCAGGGGGGGCAGTAGATCCAGCCTTACAGCATCTCCACCGGGGTATATTAAGACCTTGGCAATGGCTATTGCCATATGAACGGTTTTTGTTTATTGGCCTTGCCTACCAAGGCAAGGATATTGTGTTTAGATTCATTATAGAATATAGTAGCTTAAGGGATTTTGGCCCCAAAGGTAATAATAGGTCTATTTTTTATATGAGAATTTTTTGAATTATGATATTTTGTCTAGTGTTGAAACTTGAGATTAGTTATAGAGTTACAATATCTTGAAAGATTTGGTTTCTCCTAGAGGTTTTTTATTTGAAGATTAGATTTTGCCATCGTGAAATCACTTAATTTCCATAATTCTTCTTTTGTCTTAGGATACTTTTTAATGTAAATGGCAAGGCCATAATGTGATACACCCCTTGTTACATAAGTAAGGGCCACTGGGTTTTTTTGTTTTTACTACATAGATATTCAACAACAAAAAAAAAGGTCTTAAAAGAAAACTACTAAACCAGTTTTGCAATCAATAGTTATGCTATTTATATATCTTTTGTGAATCTATGTTGCTAACACCTAAAATGAACTTCCTTCGTGATATGATAATTTTTGTTACATTAGACTCATTCGTTACAAGTGCATGTTTTTGCATTATTACTTACTTCATGGCTCCAATAGTTTTATGGCAAGATATCACACATGACACTTAGATCTCCCATTTGAATGTCTCAATAAAGAATGATTTTTCTCCATTCGAATTGCCAATAGGCAACGCCAATAGGCAAGAGCTTTTAATAATTCTACTCATTCAACACATTATTGTAAGTTTTAATTAATTATCAAATCTTCAATCTTCAATGGGTTTAACTATCATCTAGAGCCTTGGGGGATTTGGGGGAGGGTGGGGAGGGAACTCCCCTATTGAAACTTGAAACCATGCAAGTATTACACCATAGTACATAGTCTGGTTAGGCATATATTATTTTTTTGGAAGTGTTGATATTTCTGAAAAATAGGTGCCTAACATGCCAAAAATCTAAATGAAGCTCTCAAGCACAATACCTTCATTATCTAATATAATGTTGAATTGTAATTTTATTTCATTTTACTGCCAAACATAACTAACAAAACATAATCAAATTATTAGGCAACTTGTTGTCAAACTAGCCTAGGCTTGAGTGAGTAGTTCCAAATTCACACTCTAGATCTTTCAAATACTATATAAGTGAAAGAGAGTTTCTAAATGTGAAATTCAGTACAAGATTTTGGATGAAGATTTGGGTCTTCATCATTCTACTATTGATCAATGGCTTTGGGAGTAAGTTTTTCCTTCAGATTTTATGTCCTTTAAGTGCATCTCCAGCTGGTGCTCAATATGTGACCTGCAAAAAATTTCTTCACATCCAAGTTTAGTTATTTACCCCAGGGACAAGAGATAGGTCTGGAAGTACAAATAGCAAACCACCTGGATCAATCATTATGATGGGCCAATCAGAAACACTCATCAGAAGTCACATCATATTTCCTAGACTCTTGTCTGCTGAATCTTTTTTGAGAAAAAGATGGATCGGGCCAAGAGCAGATAATGAAAAAAGAAGCAAGCATTACTTTTGTACTGCCTACAATAATGACAATAGTGTCTTGCTTTGAAACCTTAGTTCAAAAGCTAGTCCAACCTACTCATCCATTAATGGGATTACAAAACCAGGTGCTGCATTCAAAGTTTACACACTCACAACTCTTTGGTAGAAATCTCAGCTAAATCCAAGCCAGCAATGATTATAGAGCAAAGCTAGAGTGACCTCGTGGGAGATCCAGCAGGTGTGCTAGCCATTGTTGGATCTCAAGTTTCATAGGACCAAAAAGATTTCTAACATGACACACTCATGAGGCATTACAAGTACACTCACAATAACCAAGTTAGGTACTCAGTAAAATTAGGCCAGGATATCATTCTTCAAGTAAGAATGAGGCATTTTTTGAAATTGTGAACTTAAGTAGCTTTCAAAATGGGCACCTAACAAGAACAAAATTTGAGCACATTTCATTCATATTGGATTGCATGATTGAGTTCTTCTTAAAGTCACCTTGTCTTTGAGCCTTAAATTCATTCTTTTATCCCTAGTTCATCCTTAAATGAGGGTTATCTATAAAGTGGGCAAAATTTGGAAAAAACTCATCAATACCCAGGATGAACTTGACACGATTTAAAGGTCAAGGCAAAAACAAAAGATAAAAATCGAAATGTAGAATAATTTTCAGATTTGAATATCAATTTTCAGAACTCAAATATCAAGTTCTAGATTTAAATAATAAAATTCTCTCAAATTCAAATATCAATTTTCAGATTCAATTAGCAATTTTCATACTTGAAATATCAATTTTCAGAATAGAAATATCAATTTTTAGATTCTAATATCATTTTTTAATTCAAATATTAATTTTTAAGAATGCAAAGAACAATTTGGGGATTGAAATAAAAAATTTAGCTTCAAAAATAATAATATTTATATAATGAAATATAAAATTGAAAATCAAATTTTTAGATTGAAATTATAATTTTCAGAATTGAGATATGAACTTTCATATTCAAATAAAAATATTCAAAATTAAAGTATAAATTCTCCGTTTCACAATAACAATTTTGAAAATTGAAATATGAATTGATTTCAAGTTCATGTATCTTGTTTGAACTCTAATTGAAGTTTTAGAAAAATTGGGTGTAATGGGTATGAATCACATATTCCATTACATCTCACATTGTGGTCATTGTATTTGTTTTGTCATGGAACAAGGGTGTCACATTATATTTGATGTTTCAAAGACAAAGAAAGGTGAGAAGGTTGTTGAGAATATCAAAACCAAAATAAAGGTTTTTTTTTGTAAAATAATATCACGAAATGGTGAAAAGTCACCACAAAAACCATGTTGATAAAACCCTTAATATGTCACAATATATAATTAATCTACCCATAATTAATGTATAATGTAGTCCCAATAAATTCTTTAAATATACCCTTAATGCAACCCTAATACATTGTAGAAATGCACATCAAATTTAGTTATAATACACCTTAATGTACATCAAAGGGCTATGTATATGGCATTTGGTTGCAAGTAATTTTGATCCCAAATGCAACTAATTTCTTGGATGAAAAAAAATCCAAAAAGTTGTCCAAACGAAAAGATGAATATGTCAATAGTCGCATGGTAGTTGCAACATAGTCACACTTCACCATGTAAAGTGTGAACATTGATAATTAATTGCAAAAAGAAATCAAATATAGTCACAACTAGCACATAGTTGCGTGTAGTTGCAAAAAGAATGGTTGCATATTACAAGATTTCTTCTAGTGTAGTAAAGTAAATAATAAATAAATAAATCTTGGATTAGGGTTTAAGGTATAATGTTGCTTTTTTTTCTCATACACCAAATGAAAAACATGGAAAAAAATAATTAAGAATTATTTTTGGGGTTTTTTTGGTGTCGATCGTGAACATTCATAATAAAAAACTTGTCCATGATACTTAAAACAAACTAGGAGAAAAACATACATTCTAATTTACATAATTATACAAGAATTCAATATTATAAATATTTGTAATTTAGATGTAAATATGCACTTAAAAATTTGCAAGCATGAACATTTTGACCTATTTAATAACCCATTAAAATATAAATGTTCAAACTACTAAATTTCTATACATTCAATTCCAAAAATGAATGCAAAATTCAGCTCATGAGTAATGGATTTAATATATTCAAAGTAAATGATTCAACTCATCTGCAAATGTTGATAGTTCAAAAAATGTGAAAAAACTAACTAACCCATTCAAATATAAATATGAAATATTAAGTTGTGTGTTTTTTAATATATATTGATAAATGCAATATGCAACATTTGAATAATGGTTTAAATATGTTCGAGGTGGATGATTCAACTCATATATAGATGTGAAAAATCATTAAATTATTCAAATATAATTACAAAACACTAAGTTACATGTGTTTCAAAATATTTCAATAAATACAAGTTATGTGTATTAATTTTGACATATTAAAAGTGTATGGTTCAACTCATGTACACATGTCAATAATTGAAAAAATGTGAAAAAAATCACTAACATAGTATAAATGTCAAGTTTTAAGTTATTACTTGTGTTTTAATATATTATTATAATTATAAAATGCAACCCATGAACAATGGTTTCAACATGTTAAAAATGGATGGTCCAATTCATGTACCATGTTGACAATTGAAAAGATGTCAAAAAAACCATTAACCATTATAATGCATTGTGTAAATAAAGTTAAAAGCTACCTCAATTTACACATCAACAATTTGAAATAATAAAAATAATAAAATAAGGTTCAAATTATGCTCATAAATGAACAATGTAGTGAATGTTAAAATATACACAATATTGACCATTAATTAATGGCCAAACTTAGACCCAATGGCTAAATATAATGGTTAAATATAATGATTAAAATTTGGTTTAGAATAGTGGTTAAACATAGGCTAAATTTAATGGCTAAACCTTAATTAAATTTAGTGGGTAAATATAAACATAATGATTAACCTAGTGGCTATACCTAGTGATTAAATTTAAGTTAAATGTAACAATTCAAATTTGGTTAAAATTTGGGTAACCTAATGGTTAAATCTAATGGCTAAATTTAGTGGCTACACCTAATGACTACACCCAACGGTTAAACTTACGTAAGTAAGTGGGTGGATAGGTAGGTTGGTTGTACAAAGGTGAAAATATAGGTAAGTATGTAAGTACATGAATGAGAAAATAGATAGGTGAGTAGGTAGATAAGTAATAGGTGTGTGGGTAATAAATGGTAAATATATTGGTGAATAGTTAGGAGGTAGATACACAAGGTAATAAGCCATGTTACATCTAACTAAAGATCATTGGTCATCTTGACTAAATATTTGACTAAATATTTGACTAAACAAAAAACCATTGATCATTTTGATTAAAAATCAATGGCCATATTGACTAAATGTTCAACTTGATTGAAGACCATTACTCATTTTGATTAAAGATCATTGGCCATATTGACTAAATATTTGACTAAATTAAATATCATTGTTCATTTTGATTAAATGTTCAACTTGATTAAAGACCATTGCTCATTTTGATTAAATATCATTGGCCATATTGACTAAATGTTCAACTTGATTATATGTATTTAGTGAAATAAATTATCATAATCGAGTTGATCAATTAGAAAATACATGTGTTATTCAAGCCTCTAACCTTTAGTCAAAATGGACATGTCCATTAATAAAAAATGATAAATGAATCAATTTGAACCTCTTAAAAAACTATGATTTGTAGTAATGTTTTGGTGAAATAATGCAAACCATGGATGATAAAATCAAAAACATATCCAATCATGGAAACATGGCGACAAATAAATGTACTTGAATCTTATGATCTGAAAAAGAACAAACAACATTTTACATATGTCAAGGGCTTGTGGATAGGACATTCTTAGCCTTAGGTGGGATCTCAAATTTAGAAGGTCCCGTATGCAAGCTCTTTTCCTATACATAAAACCCAATTATAAAACATATTAAATTTGAAATGTTCCTTTGTTCAATCTCTTAGCTAAGGAACTTTCATGCTTATAAGGTTTTGTTAACTCAAATTTTCATTTTATGTATATAGTAATTGATTGTTATCAATTGGTGACTGGTCAAGCATTATCATTTTGAAAACTTGTTAAGTTGTTATGAAGCAATAGGTAATTGGTTTGTTAAGTTAATTGGTAATAGGTGTGTTAACATAACCGGTTGTTGACAGAACATGTTTAGAATCAACCTATGACCAATAGCTACTATAGTTCAAATTTGAAATCCTTGATAGTTGTATTGGCTAGTGACTATTTGATTCAAAACAACATTATGTTATGGTATAAGTAAGGAGGATTTTAAAATGATGAACAACAAGAATTAAAGCAAATCTAAGTTTTTTTTCTTTGTAATTTTGAGTTTTGAATCCAATCTGGACTTTTGCCCTTTGTAAATAAACATCTTCATGTTAATGATTATATTCTTTCTTGATTTCAGATTTAAAACAGAAAAAAACATGTTGATGTTTGTAAGCAAGATGGAATTTGCAAAATAAAAAATTAGTAATGTTTTGAGAGAATAGAAAAAAAACCTTTAACAAATTCCTTTTATTCACTGTGAAAATGACAACAATCCTTTATGAAATGAAAGAACTTTTGGTTCCAATTCGTTTAAAGTTTTTGGAATCAAATAATTGATTTATTTAAAAAACCTTCAAATGATTAATAGTTTTCATGAAAGAATTGCACTTTTATAAAATATTATTTGACTGATTTTAAGTGGTTTGAAAACTATTATGGTATATCAAAAATAATTATTAATTTTTTTGACTTATATATCAAGATTAGTTCTTTGATTGTTTGAAAACCATATATATAGCCTTGAAAATCAATGGGTATTTAGTGCCATTTATAATAATTACCTAACATGAATGTGAGCCCCTTTAGTGACATGTAAATGATAGTTTGTTCAAGCTCCAAAGCCTCAAACTTGAAACCCTATTGAATGGCACCCCCTTTCACATGGTTGACCACCCTCAAGGCTGACACGAAACAAGATTGTGAAGTTTGTTTTTAAAAAGAAATGTTGTGTGGGTGGTAGCAATTTTTTCATTTTTCAATTCAAGTGTTGTCAACCGATAATTCACACATTGTTGATTGGGAAAAATGTCATGATTTTTGCATGGCTAGTTGTTTAGATAGCTTGTTGTTTCCATGTCTCATGTGTCCAAGTCCACCTTCTGAAATATACGAAGTTGGGATGGTGTGATGTGGTGCAAATGTTTTCAAACTTGTGATCAACTAACCATATCCACCCTTGGGATCCATGGATTAAATAATACTCAACAATTAATAATGTCAATATATGGCTGTTTCAAGTTTATAGGATAATGAAAATATGCGAAATAGAAAGCAATTTTCTTTTTGCTAAAATTACTAGTTGAGTGGAAACGATAAAAACCCAAAATGCATGCAATCTATGTATGGATTAAAACATTATTCCATTTATTAATTGACCTTTGTAATAGTAGGTTCATTCACACTCAATATGTGAATCTCTCCCAAAATTAAGACCACACTTTTTGTTCTAGTTCCTTTTATGTACTTAAATGAGATGTAAATGCAAGGATGAAGATCAATTGTCCAAATGATGGGTGATAATGGCTAACCAAATGAAATGATGTTTTATGGAACTAATGTGACCCCAAGCAATTTATGCCTTGGTTGAAATTAATTTTATATACATTGAATCCAATTGACTAGATGAACTCCATATATAATTATGCGCATTTGGATGGAAGTCATATGATCCAAGAGGAAAATTCCTTCTACTGCGTGAATGAAAAAAATCCCATGAAATTTCATGCTATTTCAAAATGAAATAAATTTAATTCATGGAATATCATTTAGAAATAATCTTTATGCACAAATTGTTCAATTAGAGTTTTAACATCCATTATGATTCATCTAGATTTTAAGAATGAACACCATAAAATGTCATCCATGAATCATATTAAATAACACCTCATATTATTTCAATATGATATACAAATCATGCATGAATTTATTTTATTCATGAAAGTTCATTCGAATTTCATTCATCAAATTTCATTTACAAAATTCAATGACAAGGTTATTAGCTTCATGTCAATTAGTTCTTGTGTGAATCATGTAGGTTTAAAGGTTTTATGGTTGTTTAATGCCAACATATATAATGCCATTAGGGGATGGGGGGTAAATGAGTTAGTCATGTCACAAGGGAACATGTAGTAGGCATGGTTTCATTTGAGGAATGTCTTTGTATAGCCTAAGTGAGGTTCATCCATCTATAAGAAGGATGTAAAAAAGAAGGCAACCATCCCTAGCGAGCAGCCTTTTTTTTTTAATAGTGAACTAGTGCAAAGTTGCATTGAAAATGCTTATTTTCTTTTTGCCAAATAAAAATTTCACTAAAATTTCAGCAAATTTGGTCACACCTTACCAAATCTATTGCTAGCGTTGCACTCATTTTCAATGTTAAAGGGCCACTTCATGCAAGTTTCCTCGCGAATATTTTGATTGTTTTGAATGTTTTTTCAAACCTTTGTCACCATCAATGTTAAATCGTTTTTGGATTGATTGGCACTAATGCACCATGACCATAACGGGAAAAAAAATAAAATAAAATAAAAAGACTGCTTGGAGGAAGATTAGCCATCTCTGGCTACAAACCCACATATGGAGTACAAATCTTTAATTACCAATTTATATTTATGGTCACAAACTAAAAACCAAATATATAATTGAGGCTATTATTATTATTATTTTCCTCACTAGTTCATCTTGAAAATTCATGAAATTTTATCCATCAAAGATTCATCAATTGAAAATTCACAAATGATATTTCATGCGTGCTCATTCAATGAAATATGGAATACCATTTGCTCGGGTATTGTGTCAATTTCACTTTACATGGCCCCCACAGCCCCTTCCTTTAGCCTTTTTACTAGTGTGGCCTGTGGTGTTGGCCCAAGTGTGAACTCGTCCTCAACTGATTTTTCCTTCCAAAACCTGTTTTTTTGGACTTTATTTGAATTTTCAGTTTCAGAAAATCACTTTAAAATCAAACATCTCCCACACTCTGAATCCAAATCTTACCAAATAAATTCCAATTAAAATCCTGCCCATCAAGATCTTTCCAACAACACCATAGGCACATTCCACTTCCTCCCAAATTTTCAGCTACGATTTAATTTAATTTAATTTTCAGTGAAGAAATCATTCAATATTCAAGAACTTTTGCACCGCAAGTCCAAACACCATGGAACCAAGCCCATGCACCCCTCCTCATCAAGAGCTTTCCAAAGACACAAAGAAGAACACGATTTGAAGCATCCCAAGCCCATGCACCCCTCCTCATCAAGAGCTTTCCAAACACACCAATGAAGAACACGATTTGAAGCATCCCAAGCCCATGCACCCCTCCTCGTCAAGAGCTTTCCAAACACACCAAGAAGAACATGATTTGAAGCATCCCAAGCCCATGCACCCCTCCTCATCAAGAGCTTTCCAAAGACACCAAGAAGAACACGATTTGAAGCATCCAGGTTTGGTGGATCTCATAATTACAAAACAAACTACCTTCCTTCATAGATATAGATCGATCTTTCTCATATTTCTTTTGATTTGATGGCTCTCTGAAGCTTGAGAGGAGCCCGTTCAAATTTCAAACCACCTTCTAAATTAATTTTGGACTATGTAACTGGCGAGAGCAGCCCGGTTACCAGAAAAAAAAATGAGCCACAGGAGTGGTGAGTTTTTTTTTCGAATAACCAGGCTGCTGCTCAAGCCGTGTTACAAGGATAATTTCATTTGTTCAAAGAAATATTTTAAATTTATTTATTTAATTATTTTGACGAAAATGTGTTGAAATGGCCAAGGTAATATGATATAATTTTTAGCACAATAATTTTTTTGAAATTTTAGCACAATAATTTGGCCTGGCCAAATTTCTATATATGGTTCAAGTAGGTGGTAGCCAAGAAAATTTATTTTACATTAAAAAATTACTTTCATCATTTAGCTTGTAACCGAATTTGGCTAAATTTTCCTGTGTATCCATCGCCACTTTGTTGCCCCCCCCCCTTACACAATAATTTGGCCACAGGGTTACTAGCGCGAGCTTTCCTTTTAGGGTTTCGAGGGTTTGAAGGCCATTGCAAGCAAGCAAGCAAGCTGATGACGTTCAATCAAGAATCGTCCCATCAAGAAATGCGTAGGTGGTGGAGGTGCGAGAGAGATTGATTGCATTTGGGTCGGATGCTCGAGAGGGAATTGCACGTGGGTCTACTTGGGATGATGCTCCTGGATTGTGAGGAGCAAGAAAAAAGCAATTGCCCAAGGGATTTTTATTTTTTTTGCTTCAAGCAGCAATGCCTTTTTCATCATCAGTGCAGCAGCCATTGCCATCATGTGCAAGCTCTAACTCTCTACTAGAATTCAAGGGCGGCAGCAGCTCCACCACCACCACCACAACATGGAGAACAGGGAATTGGACCAGGAGCAGCTTGCTGCTGCTACGTGTCTGCGTGCACCCCGCGATTCCGCTTTACCCATCAAAAACTTTTGCAGTACATCTCACTTCTTCCCAGAGCGCACCGGGGATAGAAACAAAATGGTAACATAGCTCTTGTTGCTCTCACTCTTGTTGCACTCTCTTGGTTGTTATCTTGCCTTGGTCTAAACTCTGCAGAAATTCTATTCAGGTCCTTTGCTCTGGTGGGATAGTGGTAGCAGGTTGGAGAAGGTAGGTAAATGCAATTTGCATAGAGAAACCCAGTGCAGCTTTCTCTGTTCTTATGATGTTATCTACACCTGGGATGTGAGGAATACATGGCTGATCAGCTTGATCTGGGTTCTGGCTGTAGACAAATGAAAGGTATCCGGATTTCAAACACAAGAAGACACAGGAAGCACTCTGGCTTGAGGACCGATGAAATCCAGCGTGAGTGGCATCAGAGATAGCTGCAATGGCACCAGGCACAGCGCAATTGAACATTTTTGCATGAAATCAGAAGCTCTGAAGGATGGGTAGCCAGAGAAGGCAATACAGCTTTTCCAACAAATGCAACAAGAAGGAGTGACTCCTAACAAATTCACCTTTGCTCCGTTGATTAATGCATGTGCTGGTTTAGGAGCACTTGAATGTGGCAGGCATGTTCATGAACAGCTCATTCAAAGTGGTTGTGAGTCTGATATCTTTGTGGGCAGTAAGTAGCTTGGTGGACATGTGTGCAAAATGCGGGAGCATCAAGGATGCTTGGACTGTGTTCAACAAGATGCCATTGCGAAATGTGGTCACTTGGAATGGCATGGTTTTGGGACATGTGAAATGTGGGCAAGGGCAGAAGGCACTTGAACTATTTCAACAAATGCAACAGGAGGATGTGTTACCAAACTCTGTTACTTTTGTGGGGGTGCTGAATGCATGTGCCAGCATGGTTGCATATGAAGAGGGCAGGAGTGTTCATGAGCAAATTATTCAAAGTGGTTGCGAATTTGATGTCTTTGTTGGGAGTAGCTTTGTGGACATGTATACAAAATGTGGGAGCCTTGAGGATGCTCAGAGAGTGTTCAATATAATGCTATCTCGAGATGTGTTCACTTGGAGTGCCATGATATCAGGACATGTGAAATGTGGGCAAGGGCAGAATGCACTGAAACTATTTTGACAACTGCAACAGGAAGGTGTGCAGCCAAACACTGTTACTTTTGTAGGGGTGCTGAATGCATGTGCCAGTGTAGTTGCACTTGAAGAGGGCAGGAGTGTTCACAAGCAAATCATTCAAAGTGGTTGTGAGTCTGATGTCTTTGTGGGGAGTAGCTTGGTGGACATGTATGCAAAATGTGGGAGCCTTGAGGATGCTTGGAGAGTGTTCCACAAGATGCCATCTCGAGATGTGGTCACTTGGAATGCCATCCTTGGAGGATGTGCGATGCATGGGCATGGTAGGGAAGCTCTTAAACATTTTGAACAGATGTGTGAAGAAGGTGTACAGCCAGATGATATCACTTTTGTTTTGACTTCTATCAGCTTGTAGCCATGCAGGTCTGGTGGATGAAGGCATGTGCTGTTATGCTGCAATGGTCACAGACTATATGATTTCTGCAAAAATTGGAAGATTACACTTGTCTGGTTGACCTTCTTGGGCATGCTGGCTATCTACAGGAGGCAGAGAATATGGTCATGGTAATACCCTGTAAACCACAGGTGGCTGCTTGGGTGGCTTTGCTCAGCACTTTTAGAATTCATGGTAATGTGGACATGGCAGAACATGTTGCCAGACAAATTCTTGAAATGGAGCCTGACAATGCTGCTGATTATGTGCTGCTGTCAAACATCTATGCTGCTGCTGGCCACAGGCATCTCTGTGAGAATGTTGAATGGCAGAGAAAGGAAAAAGGTGTGAAGAAAAAGCTGGGTCGCACCTGGATTGAAGTGAATAATGAGGTGCATACTTTTATAGTAGAGGATCAAGACAACCCCCAGATGATTGAAATTCATGGAGAACTGCAGAGATTGTCAGAGCTCATGCATGATGCAGGGTATGTGCCTTGTACGAAATTCATTCTACATGATGTGGAAGAAGAAGAGAAGGTATTTCATTTGTGCCACCATAGTGAGAAACTGGCTATTGCATGAGGGCTCATCAACACAGCTCCTGGTACTCCTCTTTGAATAAGAAAGAATCTGCGGGTTTGTGAGGATTGCCACACTTCCACAGAGTTCATTTCAAAAATAGTTGGGAGAGCAATCATGGTGAGGGATGCCAATCACTTTCATCACTTTGAAGATAGTATTTGTTCTTGCACAGACTACTGGTGATGCCAGTAATCTGTCTAGTCAATCACAATATCAAAGTTCATTTTGTTTACAATAGCATGTCTACTGGTATTGTAACACAGTCAAAGTTCAACATCCTTATCAGATGTGGTACCAATGAAAAGGCGGCCATGGAATAATAAAATCAAATGTGGTTTTAAACTTCAACATTGAGGTTCATGTTCATAAGAGAATGACAATAGATCAACAAAAGTTGAAAAAGGAAAATGGGTAAAGAAAAGGGGTCATGATGCTCTAGATTTCTATTTTTCATATATTATAGCCTTTAGTGTTTGTGCTCCATGGTATATCTTCTATAGATTCCACATTTTGATTTCTGTAACAAAGGGGGAGCTTTCATGAGTCCATGACTTTTTATGTGAGAGACAACTCTATCAACAACCTAGTTCTCAACTTACCCTTAATGAAAAATAATGTAGAGAAAATCACCTTTCATCTCCTACATTGCCCAACACCATAGTCACAGACATGTGACTTGTAGTCATTTGCGAGTAGATTTGGGAATATTTGCAACTACAAGATCAAATTTCAACTATTTTGGTCATTCTCACAACTATGATGCAACTATTAAAAATTACATCCTATTGGTTGGATCGATTTTACATTTTCTTTCATCCACTAATACATTGATATGTCCCATTAGTCGCAATAGTCACCAAATTAGTTGCATCCTAAAGGTATTCTATAATGACATAGGGGTGTATTTTAATGTATGTACTAAAAAAATTTAAATTTAAATTTAAAATAAAAATAAAAATAAAAATAAAACTTATATATATAATATGCATACGTATGTATATTTTTCATATAATGAATCTCAAAATTAATATTTGAACTTTGAATTTTTTATTCAAATCTGAAAATTGTTATTTCAATTGTTTAAAAAAATTTAGATTTTCAAATTTTAGATTTGAATATGATATAATCAATTCAAATTCAAAAAGGCTTATTTGATCTAAAAATTGATATTTGAATTTTAAATTAATATTTTCAAATCCAAAAATTATTATTTCAATTCAGAAAATTATTAATTGATTATAAAAATGGACATTTTCATTTTGAATAGTTTTATATGAATATGAATTTTATATTTCAACTCTGAAAAATTTTCATTTAAATTTTAAATAATCATTTGATTTGAACCTGAAATTTCAATTCCAAATTATTATTTTGGATTCTCAAAATTAATACTTCCAGTTTGAAAATTAATAATTCAATCTCAAAATGGACATTTCAATTTTGAATATTGTTATTTGAATCTGAAAATTGACATTTCAATTCTGGAAATTTTTATTTAAATTCAAACTTATTTGACCTAAAACTTGATATTTGAATTTTAAATTATTATTTTCGAATAAAAAAATTTAGTATTTCAATTCAAAAAACTTTATTGAGTCTAAAAATCAACATTTTGATTTTAAGTATTTTTATTTGAACTTGAAATTTGACATTTGAATTGTGAAGATTTAATTTTAAATTTAAAAAAATTATTTGACTTGAAAGTTGAAATTTGAATTCCAAATAATTATTTTGGATTCTCGAAATTAATATTTCAATTCAGAAAATTATTAATTGAGTCTTTAAATGGACATTTTATTTGAATATTTTTATTTGAATCTAAAAAATTAACATTTCAATTCTGAATTTTTTTATTTACTTCAAAGAACCTTATTTGATTTAAATTTTGATATTTGAATTCTTAATTACTATTTTGGAATCATAAATTTATATTTTAATTCAAAAAACTATTGATTGAGTTTTAAGGGTTTCTTCTACGAGTGTTATCCATAATAAATCACTCTTATAAATAATTATAAATGATTATGTTTATTAAATCTAAGTTACACTAAATAATTATTGCTATAATTTAAATTTTTATATTTTCTAATTGAACATAATTATTTACACTCTATAATTTATAATTTCAAACCTGAATTAAAAATTTGGAAAAATTATAGTGTAGTTAAAATAATTATTTTACGGATTTTATTTCACGATTTATATAATAATAATATTAATATTATTAAAAATTCCATGATTAATCATCGATGATAAATATTTTATAGTAAATTTACGAAAATTATGAAAATTAATGTTATGTTTAACAAATTATTGTATTTATGGTTAGTAATTACCAAGAGAAAAAAATTACTTGACCTATAATAATTTTTACAACAATAACTGTAATTATATAATAAGTAATGTAATTAGTTGAATAATAATTTTTAAGAAATTTGTGTAAGAATTTACTTTCTAATAGCAATTGTTAATTCATGACCTATAATTATAACATAAATATTTTAAATTGTTAATTTTAAAATTATAGTCATCAAATTAGTTTTACATTAATTATATTATATATAATTCGATCATATTCTAAAAATTAATAAAATATTTTTAAATGTTTTAGTTATCTACGTATTTATGAGTTATGTTTTAATAACTTGTGAATAACTAGATAACTACTTTGTTAAATATTAAGAAGTTGTTGCTTATTTAAGTAATTGATAATGAATACTGAATATTTGTAGTGTATAATTTATAATTTGAATATATGTAAATTTAATTATTATTAAATAAATGTTTATCTAATTATATGGCATGAATAAAGTTTTGGAATTACAACTTAGTTTGTGAGAAAGTTGCAACTTCAAAATTTATCCCATATTGTTTGTTTTTCATTCCTATTTTGAACACTATATAAACAAGGGGGTGTGCTCATCCAATTTCACATTAAAAAATTTGTGCACATGGGATGAGTTAATCAAAAGGCTTAACCCAAAACAAAAAAACAAATTATGCACATTTCTCCAACAAAGAAGCAACTATATGCAATGATTATCGAGGTGAAAGCACACCTCGAAGAGTTTAAAGTGTTTGGACATCATTGGAGTAGGAATGACTTAATACTTTGTGCAACATAAATCTTGAAATGGAGTGTAAACCTAAGAGAGCAGAGGGTAGTGATGGAAAGCAATTCTTCCGGGATGACTTGTTTACACCCGTGGTGGTGGGTATTTGATAAGCAGTAAGACATTACAACATTACTACTTCCTAGTTTTTGTGCCATTACTTTCAAGGACATAAGCAAAGGATATAAATGTTTAATGTTGTTTTCAATGAATTTTCAAGATGTTATTTCAGGATGTTCTAACTACTTGAATTTTCCATTTCAGGTAGGTTCAAAGGTCATGGGCATGTCACTGCGAGAGTATCGGGAGCTTTCTCGCCGTTGCATTAATCAGAAAAACTCAACTGCACACTTTGCAAATATTGAGGCTCTTGAGCTTGCTGTTGCTCACTTTGCACATGCCATCAAGCTCTTTTTTGACTTTTGGACTCATTTTCTAGACCAATGTGGGGTCATTGAGCGGTTCCAAGATTTCAAAAAGACCTTTCCTCATAATTTCATTTAGAAGGTAAAGATCTTCTTTCATTTGACATAGATTTCATAGATGGTTTATACTTATCCTCTATTGATTTACAAGTTTTTAGGAGCTCATGCATGGTTTCACTCATCCAAATGTCTAGCACTCGTCTCTAATTAGTTTTGTTCCTTCCCATTTTGCAGAGCTAGCTTGATTTGAAAGTGTATGTTTTTGAAGACATGGCATATGGGCATGGGAGTGGAAATCCTTCACATTGAACAACATAATGCTTAGCTACCCAAATCTTTTGTGATCATTGTTATATGTTCCTAATTCCATTCTTTCCACTTTTTGACTCTTGATTTCAGTATGCTTAGACTTGCTATTGCTCTTCCTAGAGGAGATTGGTAAGTGTTTCATTTCTTGTTCATATAATATTCACCATGTAGAACAATTTGGAATGGCATTCTGCATACATCTTTTGTGGATAGGTCTTGATAGTCCACTTAATTGTTGCTTTTCTACTTCCCTAATTCACTTCCAACCAAAATCATCATCCTGCTAGATTGTTACATAATACCATCATAAGGAACTGTTATTCCAAAAATTGGAGACCAGTGCAATGCTTATGGTAAATGGATTTGAGATTTTGATGTCGCACAACATGTAGGGGTCATTTCTATGAGGCAACTCCTTGACCTTTAGAACTTAATCACAATGTAATATTTCTGGCAGGGTTGATGATTGCATGCTAGCTCCTCTTCATCTGTGGATACCCTCCCAAAAGGCATTCAAATTATCTCAGACCGAAAAAACTCAGGAAAACAAGCAATGGAATTCTGCTTTTGAGAACCAAGAATTGTGAAGCTTTGCAAAGAATTGCCAAGTTGTGTACAACAGCAACCGCATGTCTTACCTCTTCAATGTCTTCATAAGGTAAGATAACTTGTGAGATTACAACCAGTAGAAAGATAAGCACCAAAGGCAAAGGCAAATGCAATGTAACAGTCCAAATAAAGTTTATTGTGCTATCTGGATGAACACAACAGAATCCTGTCTTAAGGAAGGACAGACCCCAGCAGTAGAAGCAGCTAATCAATGCCTAGTCTGGGGACACTGTAAAGAAGGCAAAAGCTCACTTTCTGACACTGTTAGGAGATACCACTATCAAAGATTGAGCTCAAACTTTTTTGCACATTTCTGAACAATCCCCGAAAGATTGATAAGAAGGATTTGTATTAGTTGACTCCTGACTCTCTTTGTCTGTTGTATATTTCAGGATAGTTGGTATCGGAACTTGTGTTTATGAAGAACTCACCTTCAGCTGCTTTGCAAAGACATTAGAGTGGAAACACATGTGCAAGGCTCACACATACTCCACCCATGGTGCAGGAATGACCACTCTAATGCACATGAGTAGCTGTGCTCCATCACCTGTTGTATGGAGTTATCAAATTGTCAATAACAATTTATCTAGATGATCTGTTGCTGCACTTGGAAAGAATTGCTCTGAATGTAGCATGCAATAGAGAATTCAGTACAGAGGCAAGAAAAAGATTGAATTCCATCACCTCATGCAGTGGCAAATTGAAGATGGTCAGAATTGGTCCCAACTTTTGATGCACCTCTGCCCCAACAGGCTTTGATTGATCCTGTGACAATCTCTGAAGGAATATATTCAATCCATGTATTCTGATAAGTTTCTCAATTTCACATCTTTGCCCATGAGAGTTGTTCCTCATTTGGAGGTTTGATGAACCCTTTTAAGTGTTCTCCACAGTATGGGGAGGAGACAGTGTGTGGCTTGTCATTACTGAAACCCTAATGAAGCATTTAGAATAAATAGTTTCTGTTGTTCAAAGCTGAGATTGTAATGAAGCATTTGGAATGCATTGTTTCTATTGTTCCTTTTAAGAATTCTATGTGAACATATTCCAATCTTTGGATAGACAAAGCTTGAGTGTTTCATGGTTAAGCTCGTGGTGGAGAGATGTCACCTCAACGAAGTTTTCCCAATTTTCCTGGTGCTAAAGAGAATGATTGTTTTGATTGTTCCCTTTGTGTGCAGAAGAAACCTGAAAAAACTCCATCTTTCAATCCATATCATGCTCTGACATCAACTGTCTTGAGTGTTCTCACTATGCCAAATATGATTGCTACCTGCAAGCACTTGTTGCAAGTGCTCTAGCTCCTCCAGTCTTGGATGTCTGGTGGAATGGATTTTGCTCAGATTTATGCTAAAGGCTGCAATTGTGAAGGCACTCTTATACAATTCCAGGTACTTTATTCATCTTTACTTCCTCACAAGGTATTCCTAGACTTTTTCCATAATATTGTTTTGGATTTTAGGAATGATAGTTTTGATAACATTTGCCAGTTCTATGACAGTACCTTGTGAGGCTTGGATAAGGCATTTCCCATGGATAAAGCATTTCCCAAACAGTCCAGATTCTGATTTGGAACTAGTTAGCTTTGCAGCCACCTTGGGACCGTTTACTCCTCCTGCCATGATCTCTATTGACCGATGTTCCCTTGTGTGAGGAGTATCTTCCGACTCTCTCAACTGTCCAGCTGGCTGCTTCCACTACTTCTGTAAAAGAAAGGTTGGCTATCCTGATATCTACCCTCACATGAAGACTAGCAGGCTGCTTCTCTTTGAAATATGTTGGTAAGGGAACCCCCCAACAGAAACAGGAGAACTACTGACAACTTCAATCTCCAAGTCAAAAGTCAACAGGATGTCAACCTGCTGATTAAGCTTCAGAAATGGAAAACGGCAGTGAGAGAATCAACAAGAAGTAATCATTGGTGGTCAAGATCATTAAGCTGTTTTTTGATCTATTCATTTGTGAATAAGATCATTCACAAAGAAAAGGCTCTACCAGAAGAGAGTACTTGACCTGAGACTTGACTTCACTTTAGAGGATTTTCTCTTTACATGGATTGTGTACTTCAGAGAATCAAATTTTTCAGCAAACAAACCATGAGAAGTAGGCAGTTGACAGATACAGAGAGAGGACAACATAATAAAGCTTATGATTGCCATGATCTCTGAGTGTCACCTCTTTTTCCAACACCTGAAAAATTGGAAGACATTACACAGAAAGCAATTAATCTAATTGTTGTGCAATGAGGGCTCTGTCAACATGTGATGCGCGAGAGTGGCTACTTTAGGGTCTTTGATCTACTCCTTCAAGAGCACTTGGTATACAGTGACAGAATCCCTCTGCTGAGCTTTGAGACAAACTCTTTCCAACACTTTTTCCTCCTGATCCACTGTTCTCACTCTTTCCTTCACAGTTTCTCCTGTGCACACTCCCAAGTCACATCAATAACATACATTGTTTAAAGATGTCATTCTTGAATCCGAAAAATTGACTATGAAAAGCTTGGTTCCAGAGAAAAAGCCTAATGCTTTTGAAACTGAAATGACCCATTCTTACATTCTCTTTACAAACTCATTTCTTTCCTCTCACTCTTCCTCCTCCACCTTGCTAGGTTTAGGGATAAGCTGACCTCTTCATCTTTGTTAGATTTCCCTGCATGTTTCACTTCATGCTCAGTTGCCCTCAACTGTACAGTATAAGCATGAAATGCTTTTTCTCTGTCATCATGCTTTACAGCTCTGCACGGCAGGTGATCTGCACCTTTATATACAACCTTCCAAATGTACAATATTATCACAGACTGTACACAGGATATTCAAAAGGATGGAACAAGGTAAGGGCAGCAATAGACTTTGCTTTAACAAAGTCATTTCTTAGACTAAACAAGTACATCACTAGCTTTGTAACTTTGGAAACCTGATATGCCAGACCTTGGCCCGAGTGAGTGGCAGTAGTGATATCACATCACTCTGACAGTAGAGCCCAGAAACCAGCAAGTGCAGCTGCATGTTCAGCCCTTAATCACTCCTCCTCTACCTCAGGAGCCTCACCCTGCAATCCAGAGTGATTCAACAAAAAGCATAGCACACACACATGCTGTATTCGCCCTGTTTTCTACCCTTAGCTAGATTCAGACCCAAAATCTGAAAGGAAGCCCCATTCCAAACTATTCCAACTCTCTAATTTGTCCTCAAATCATAGAAATGGAATGCATAGTCAACATAGAAACAATCTTCAAACTAGATATCTGCACTTTCACTCTGCTTGCATCTTAATGGCACATCAGTGTTCCATACCAAGGAATGCTCTAAGGAGTAGGCAAACCACATCAAAACCCAACTACCTGAAGGGGATCTGACAGCACATGTCTCATTGAGCAATGACTCAAAGATCCTTGTGCTCCAAGGATTCAAATTGAGGATCATGGCCCCACAACTTGGAAAATCTGTCACAGTCAGTTGAGTGCAAGATGTCCTGCAAACAAGTCATCACCTTGCCTCAGCAATACACTAGACATGATAGATTGTGCCCTTACTTGTGGTTGCTCTTCACTCTATGCAGAATTGGCCTCTCTGTACTATGACAAATTTTATATCCTGAGTAGAACTTTCACAACTTCGCATCCCATACAAAGAATAAGCCAACTCTTTGCTGCACACAACCTTGAATGACACAACACATGCTGCTGGGTTTATTTCAGCCTATGTGATTGCCAAGTATCTCTGTCCCACCCAACACTGGTACTGTGAGCACTAACTACAGTGAGTTGCAACAGTGCATCACCTCCATAAAAAATGGAGCTAGCTAACATTATTCCACTGACTTCAAGAACATGTTTTCTAGAATCACAAATGACAGCCAAATCAGAACAGCAGTCACAAGCATGGAGATTAGCTACATGTAATCCTAGCCATATCAAGGTTCTTCAAAACCGGGGATCCTTGGAGGAGTGTTTGGTTGCAGCAGGCAATTCTAACATCTCTGCTCTCCAAAGGCTGCATGTGAGCACCCAGTGCCTCGAGCTTTTGAGTGCTTAGAAAAACTACTGGCTTCAGAATTACTGGCAGGCAGTGTACTCAATTTGTGCTCTAAAAGCGCACCATTGCAGATTCTCATCTTCAAGGCCATTCTCTCCTTCATCTTCTTTGTCAGACAGCTTTCCCACTGCTAATTCCTTATCACCAGGAATACCTTGTGCAATGGTGAAAGCCGGCCGGTATGTATCGACCGCTCCTCGGACTTCTCCAACTTTCTCCTCAGATGTCAACAATTTTGCGGCCTACATGTTGGGTATCTGCACAACACAATTCCCCTACCAAACAAGAGGAACACATCACTGGTGCTCCAGTTTTTTAGGGCTACTGGAGCGAGCCATCATTTTTGGGGTTCAGGGGTTTTGGAGGGTTTTAGGCCGTTGCAAGCGGACTGATGACATTCGATCTGCAATTTTCGCATCATGAAATGCTCCGGTGGCGATGGTTGGAGAGAGATTACATTTGGGTCAGACGCTCGAGAAGGATCTACATTTGGGCCTACATGGGATGAGCTTGGACTGGGAGTAGCAAGAAGTGCAATTGCCAACTGGTGTTTGTGCGTCGCAGAACTGTCTTCTTCATCATCAGTGCACCGAGTTCAATTGAAGGGAAATATTATTATTTTAAAAAAATTCATAATAACATTTGTTATAATTGATTTAATTTAATTTATTTTATTTTCCAGATATTGCAGTAAATGATGAGACATTAGAATGGAGTGTAGATTTACTTTTTTAGATGGTTCCTACCATAGCTGGCGACATGGGTCTAAATTTGGCGATTAAAAAATTCCAAAAAATGATTTAAAAAAACTAAAACACAACATTCTTTCATGTTTGTTTTTTTGAATTTTTTTTTTGCCAAAAGAAAAATTTTGGCACAGAAAAAAAAAAAAACACTCAATAAAACCCAATTAAAAACTCAGTTGGACTAAAAGTCAAGATAAATATTAAGAGGAAAAAGAAAAGTACATGTGGCAAAGAAAAGAAGGGGAAATAAAGAAAAAAGAAATATAGATATATTTTAGACAGGTAAAAAGACAAAGATGATGATAAAAGAAGGAGGGTAAAACTCTTGGATGGAGAATTAAGGAAAATGATCGGATGGAAAAGATTGGATGATGGTGCATTGTGTGGTTTGAATGAACTCTGTTGAGCCTTCAGCTCTCTCTTAGAAAGAAATTAAGAGGAAAAAAAACCCCCATGTGGCAAAGAATAAAAAGAAAGAAAAAAAAGGAAAAGAAAGAAAAATTGATGTCTTTTACACAGACAGGCAAAAAGACAAAGATGACAGTAAAATAAGAAGGGCAAAACTATTGGATGGAGAACATTGGATGAAAACTACTGGATGATGGTGAATTGTGTGAATTAGATGAACTCTGTTGAGCCTGAATGAAAAATGGATGGATGAGGGTGAATTGTGTGGTTTAGATGAACTCTATTGAGCCTTCGTCTCTCTCAGGAAGGTCCGCGGGAGGAAGGAAGCGCACAGTTGCTGCGCGAGAGAGAGAGAGAAAACCACACGGTGGGGGTTCTGCTTGCTTCGTTTTGCTGTTTTTCTCTACATCCAAGTTCCCCCAGAGCTTGGAATACAGGAGAAGCGTTTGCAGGGAATTTTTGAATTTTTTTCCAATTTTTATAGATCCTTTTGCTGTGGAAAATTGCTTTCTGGATGTGCCACTTTTTGTGTCTTCTGTCGTAGAAGAACCTCCCCCCCCGGCCCCCAGGTTCTTCATCTCTTTTTTTGTTTGTTGCAGTGTTTGTTCCATTTTGAGGCTGCTTCTTTTGTTTCTCCTCATTGTAGTTGACCTTTGTGGGGGCGTTGCCGTCAAATTTTGCTCTGTTCCTCGTGCTTTGCAAGCCGGTCGGGTTTCTCCATAGAGAAGAATATCATGGTAGGAATGCTAATGGACATGTTGCCGAGTGCTTGCGCTGTCCTCGTTTCGTTTGCTATCTCTGTTTGTAACTGTTCTCTAACTTAAGGTCTCAGGTACGCAGTCTTCAGGTGTTTGTTCCTTCCTTAGTAGTCCTGAGGTGCAGTGTAGCGATGCTGATGGAGGTGTGGCCGAAAGACGACGAGAGCAGCATCACGCTCCGTTTGGCTCCACCCTTGCGCCTGGAAGCAGATGGCTCAGGAATGCCGACAGAGGTGTGGCTTAAGGAAGACGAAACTAGCGACGTGACTCTGCGGTTGGTACCATTGCAGCAGCAGGCAGGAGGAGGAGGAGGAGGAAATCCGGACCAGTTCCAGAGACAACAGGAGGAGGGCGACTCCTCCTCGGAGAAAGGACCTCCTCCTTGCAAAAAATCCAGAAAACTACAATGCGGCCCCTCAGATCTGCGTAGTAGAGGCGAATCCCTGGAGCAGCAAGGGCAATCATCGAAGAAGCAGCAGCAGCAGCAGCTGACGGCAGATCAGGTAGATGCTGCTGTCGCTACCCTACATGTCCATTCCGCATATCTACGACGTTGCCAATACTTCGATGCATGCTTGGCGGAGCGTTGGTCCAAGAATGACCTTCCTCCTCTTGACCTGACCTTGGAGGCCCGCAGCAATCCGCGGGCTTACACGCGATGTATGCAGCTTCTGTACGCCCAGCAAGTCTCTCCTGCCTCCTTTGAGAATGTGGCACATGCTATAGAAGTGTTGCCTGTTGCAGCACAGCTTGTTTTCCAGGACTGTGTAGACACCTGCATGCGATACCTGGCATTGATGCCATGGAGTGCAGTGGATCTGGATGCTATTCGATGTGCAGTCTCCACTTTTCAGATTGCTCCTTCGCCTGATCTGGCTGCCCGGCTTGGTACTTTTGGGAACCTGGCAAGAGACAGCTCCTTGGATGCATTGAAAAAGGTACTTGAGACTTTGCTTTTGAAGAGCATGCAGTTGAATCAGCAGGATCAGATGATTGAGACTAAAGTGCTGGAAAACAGAGCTGCATTTGAGAGGTTACTGAAGGTGTCAATGCGGGGACCGGCAGTGTCTAAATCTGTTGCTACTGTCGTGAAAGCTGTTATGTACGATGCTCTACAGCGGGCTGTTGACGATTTTAGGCAACATTGCAGGATCCCCCACTTGTATAAAGATGAAGAATTCTCTGTTGCAGGCAAAGGTTTGTTCTGGCTGTTGAACTCCCTTGTTGATTTTGGGATTGCTGAGTTAGCAGCAAGGACGATCTTTGTTGACAGATCCTTCTCTCAAATGCTGTTTGGTATCTGGCCTCTTGTTAGCACAGAGTATGCATACTCAGGTCTCAACTTTGTCCAAGACACCTGCAATGTCCTTGTGCGCTATCTGGAAATAGTGGCAAAGGGAGAAATCTGGTTGGAGAATTCTGTGCGCCTGGCTCTGGTTGAAGCATGGCTGCCAGAGCTGGTATTAATTGATTTCTGTATCTACGAGGCCACCAAGAAAAATGTTGACAAAGCCCTGAATGGAGTCCTCAAGACCCTCCCTCCTCTTGAGCAAGTGCCATATCTCAAAAGCTGGCCAACACAAAATTGGCCAAATCTTTCTGAGGCATTTGATGCATGGTGCAGCACCATGTGCTCCAACCTTGCATATCTGGAATTTGATGAGCAGCAACTGAATGAATGAGCCATTCAGGCTCTGTTCTTGTGGTGGTGGTGGTGGTGGTGGTGGTGGTATTTTGCAATTTCTAGCTTGTGTTGCATCTATGTTGAACAGAAAAGAATTGACCTGATATGAAGTA
>Ga0209208_10002434_pt1 | contig 26627 bp, 14 predicted proteins | sample S1TSphfallax_3_FD_187694 | JGI IMG/M metagenome (GOLD analysis project Ga0209208, IMG submission 187694) | Host-associated microbial communities from peat moss isolated from Minnesota, USA - S1T2_Fd - Sphagnum fallax MG (SPAdes) (version 2) | ecosystem: Host-associated > Plants > Peat moss >...
AAGTGAGGGTGGGGTGTTTTGGGGGGAAATTGTCCCATTTCTTTTTATCACTTAAAGACCTTGAATAAGGCCACTCTAGGAATTAAGGCCCTCTCACAACTTTTGCCTCATGCAGTCTTTAAAGAGAGTGTGAGGGTGGGGTGTTCTAGAGCTGTGCGCAGATGGGAAACGGTGATGGCAGACGACGAAGAAGAAGAAGAGTCGGAGAGGAGAACCGGCCTCTGCATTTTAATTCACCGGCAGAACCGGTTCTGCCATAGAAAATGCAGGCCGGTTCTGCCGGTGAATTAAAATGCAGAGGCCGTATTTAGCTACTTTCCGTAGCCACTGTCCGTCCGGCTTCACGGGCGGCTGGATTCCGCCGGTGAATTAAAACGCAGAACCGTCGCGTCGGACAGACGCACAGACGTAGTGAATTTATACATAACATATAAGATCTGTAAGCACAAGCTGTGCAGGTTTTCTAGGGTTTCTTAGGGGGGGTTTTTCTTTTGGGGGAGGGGAAAGGAAGCCAGCAAGCAAGGAGGAAACGAAGAAGAAGAAGAAGAAGAAGAATTTTGAGAAGAAGGAAGAACCCAAGTGTAGGAAACAGATATGGAGCGACCACTTCCTGCCATAGCCAAAGCATTCCAGGAACTGGAGAAGGAGGTAGAGAAGGGCGGGGAGGCGGTGATAAGCGTGGCAGATTTTGCGCATGCTTGCTCGCTGATATCCGTGCTGTTCGGTTGCCTGGGTATGGCCTTCAAGTTTGCAGAGAAAGACTATGTATCCAAGGTTGTTGTTTAATGTTTTTTCCTTATTCTTAGACGAGGATTTCTCTTTCTGTTTTTTTGTCGGACCTATCCTCACTCCTTTCCTTACCTCTTTCTTGCAAACAGCGTTCTCTCAAGTTTATGGCATCGGTAGTAGTAGTAGTAGTAGTAGTAGTAGTAGTGGATTTGGTTGTTCCAGGCATGATTGCAACCAAGGTTTTGCTTATTAGGGTTTGGTGGAGCAATGTATCCCCTTTTTTAGGGTTTCTAGATCTTCACAATTGACATCTACTTGTGCAAAACAAGTAGTAACCGAAGATGGAAAGATGGCCTTGTCCATGCAGATTGCAATCTATTTACTTGAATATGCATTTTGTTTCTGTACTGCTTTTCTTCTACACAACCCTAGATGAACAATTGCTTCTACTTTGCCATAGAAACTTCAAAGAGGAAAGAATGTGTTTTTTTTCTTTTTTTTGCCTTTGCATGCATGCAGGGGGAATGATATGGAGCAGTCAATTCTCTCTAGCTGAATAACAGATTTTGCTTTGGGCAAGGAATTAATTTCTCTCTTGTTGAAGTTGCAACTGTTTGATCAAGGCATGCATCCTGGATGGTACTGCATGTGCATTTTATCAGCTACAGTTAGAGGGCTGGGTGCATGTGCGAGATTTTGTGCAATGTGAGAGCTGAAATTGTGGAGTTTCTGGGTGTGCAGGTTCAAGATTTGTCTAAAGCAGCAGACGAGTTTGAGAGCTTGCCAGCTATGATAGACTATGATATTCGCAACAATTCCGTGCGGGATGGTGGAAGCCATACCCGTAATTTGCTTCGGGTTCTGCGTGGAGTTGACATGGTCAGACTACTGTTTCAACAAATTCTTATCACAGAGTAAGTTTCTTCTTCCATCATTTGTGGGAGAATAAACAACCCATGTGCAAGCATCTGTATCTGATAAATACCTTTGTAATTATATTTTGCAGTGAAAGGTTTGGCACATTCACAAATTGTTTCAACTTCATTTGACTGAGTAGTCAAATGGGTCTTGGTCCTGTATGAGTGGTACTATTTGTTGTAACAATCCATTTGGTTTGATAGTTGTGCTTGGTTTTCTTGTTTAACAGAGGAAACACATTGAAGGATCCAGCATCCAAGGCATATGACCAGGTGTTTGCCCGACACCATAGCTGGACAATCCGCAAGGCAGTAGGGGCAGGCATGTTTTTGTTGCCTTCAAAGTCACAGTTTCTTAAGAAACTCAATGAGGAAGGTATGTGTTACCAACCCACATCATGTTCTCAAATGAGAATACTGGAACTTTACAGACAGGCAGACTGTGTTTCCATCTTATGTTGACTTTGTTCACAGGTGGGCAATACTGGACTTGATTTGTTCGTTGTTATGTGTGACTTACAGAGGATGATGCACGAGTTCACATCCAAGGATATGCCACATCATCAGGTCCCATTGTACAATATGTGACCCACCTTTTCTTGTCTAAAGATCTTGGGACTGAGTGGTAAAATCTCCAAAGATTCCTTAACACTAAACTCATCTGGAATTCATTGACAAAAGGTACTGTTGGTGTTTTAAATTATCTATGATCTGGTTGTCATTGGGCTAAACCGTTGATATTGGTGATGGACTCCCCTTTGAAGATTTCAAACACTTCCTCAAAGTAGTGGGAGTCAAAGCATCTGATTACTATTCTACTGTTGATACTAGATGATTGTGTAGACAAAATGCAGCTGTAGAAGCACACAGTCACTTAGACAAGTGTGCATTTAAAAAAATTCAGTTTGCTGTCCTCTATGATAGACAAATGAGAAAAGCAATGGAGTCAACCTTCTCAAATAACAAAGGATGAACCATTTGGCATCATCAAGGGAAGGGTAGTAGGAGAGAATTTCTCTCCCTTACAAAAGTCTTGCTGTCTGGGACATATTCTCATAAATCTCTCAAATCAAAATTCTTCCTTTTACCCAATTGAGCTGCTGCTTTGCCTTCGCCTCCAATCACAACCCATTCTGAGACTCAGAGAATAGCATAAACTTGAGGATTATCTGTTCTGGTTTTTTCACTTACAAAAATAGGTGGGAGACTACTAATAGCGAGACACCTGGACTGATCATTATGATTGGTTGCACAGAAACAGGGAGTAGTAGTCAGATCATATTTATTACGCTTCTTTGGCGGATGTTAGACTTTGTTGTGGCATTCACCAATCTCTGCAAAAGTGGGATAAAGAAAGTCAAAACATGCCAGTTTGGGTCGGTGAAATAGTTTTGGAATGTTTTGAATTGTCTTCATCCGATTTTCATTTGTAAGTTCACACACCTAGCACCAGTGGAGGGCTTTTAACATTTCTTAACCACCCTCTTCTTCTAGGGTCCAACTTTGCACTTGTATTTCAAAATGTCAGGGTTTAAGGCTTGCACACTGGTTACAACAAGTCTACATATAGAAAAATGAAGCCTCCTAAGCTAGTGCTCAGTATGTGACCTTGCAAAACTATTTCTCAAATCCAAGTTTTGGTTACTTACTTTTTTCCAACCCCACCCATAAAACTGAAACTGGGATTGTAAATAGGTGGGAGACTACTAATAGCAACTCACCTGGAATGATTAAACTATCTAGCCAGTAAAAATAGGGGAGCAATCAAAATGATTGGATTGTGTTTATTAGATTGTTCCTGGGCTCCTCCAAGTCTTTTAAGTGTGCATTTTTTCAGGCTAACAACAGTCTTCTAGTGAATCCTGCTATATCTTATCCAAGATTTCCAATGTAGATCTCATACTAATCATTGGTGGAGATCAATGTTTTTTTTTGTGACAAAAATTCATCAAAATGTGGAAAAGAAACATCTTTGTGAAGATCTTTTGATGAATCTAGGCAATTTTTTTCCCCCCGCCAAAATTAAACCATTGCAAGGTCTATTAGGCCAACCTTACCAAGGATGCCTTGGATCCATCATTGCATGCGATGAATAGCAAGATTGTCAAATTGCCACCCTATTATGAAACTATGACCTTTGCCATCTTTTGAGTTGAAGGATAGGACCATTGCCATTGTAGTACAACATTGAGAGGAGCTTCATTGCCAAAAGTTTCATTTTTACTTGTTGCATTTTGTCACCGTCTTTGATTATAACAACATTGCCATTGCCACATGCTATCTTTAAATCTAGAAGCTAGATTGATAAAACCGATTAGCTTAGCTTTTACATTGACTAAATTATGTTCAAGCCTTAAGGTAATGTATGTTTTTTGTTTGTTGAGTTCGAAGCTTCAACGATAGTGTGGTGCATTGTACAATATGTTCATTGTGTGTAGCAAAATTGAAAGGTGCAAATGCAAACAATGACAGTAATGAGCATTCATTACAACTTGCAAGTTGTGTTATTGTAAAAAGTTGTTTAGTTGCACAACACATTACAATTTGCAATCTTCAAGGCATTTGTTAAGGCAACAAGCTTGAGCTCCTAGTGTTCATTGAAGCTTGAAGCCTTGAATGCAACTTGCAACATCTCCATTGTGTAAACAATGACAATGGTCCACATGTAATTGTTCTAAGATTTGAAAACATCATGATGTTTTAAAGTGTTGAAATGCATCACATTTTGCTATTTTGAGAGTTGTTGCAAAATTCATGAGCTTGTTGCTTGAATGTTTAAGTTAGCCCCAAATTGATTGTGCACATCAAATATTGCAAAGTAACTTGAGGTTTGATTTGGGACCCAAGTTTCTACATCAAAGTTGAAATATTGTTGTATAAAAGTGTTCAAACACACCTCATTTCTTCACTTGCATTTTTATGCAAAATTCAATTTGGCTAAAGTTGTTGAACATTCCATAAAGGTTAATTTTCTTTTGAATTGTCTTTTTTTTTGGTGCACAATACTTCCTTTGAAACCCCTAAATTTCAAATATAAGGTTTTTTTGTCATTAACACAAAAATTGTAAAGACACATGAAGTGTGCAAGGCCAAAGTACAACCAAATATTATTGCAATAAAGTAAGAAAACTTAAACATGAAAAAACCATAACAAGGTTATGGTGTAAGATTACATTTTAAATTGGTGTTGAATAGATTAAAAGGAATGGGGCTCCTACTTTTATTTTTACCCCTTTGGGGATTTAACTCAAAGAAATTTTCATGAAAGCTTCCATGTGCCCACTAACTAAAAAAAACTTTTAAGGAGGCTTCCTAATTAAAAGTGAATTATGAGTTTATTATAATTAACTAAAAGTTAGCTATGAATCAACTAAAAAATATTAAGAGTGAATTTTAAAAAATTAAAGGTGCACTAGGAATTAATTAAAAATGAATTATGAGTGGTTTATGAATTGACTATAGGTGAATTATGAGTGGTTTAAAAGTTATGGGTGGAAATCCATGTGTTTGAACTCCATTCATCATGTGATCATATTTGATGTTGATGTATGTGACATTTTTTTGGCAATGATTTAGTGAATTAGTTTTTGGCAGCGAACCTAATGTTCCAAATTTTATTGGCACATTTAATAATGGTGTATTAACCTTTCAAAATGTTTTGGGCAATTTGAATTTTGTTTAGTATTATGGTGCATTGGCCTTTCATGGCATCCTTTATGTTTGAATTTCTATTGGCACCCATGGTGCATCAACTTCAACTTTTGCTAGTGTAGTAAGGATTGAAGTCCATGTTTATCTATAACCACTGAAAAAGAAGAGAAAGAAAAAATGTGATATTATGAGGAGTTTCAAAGATGTGTGGGTTACCAAATTTTCATGGTTTAAATTAATAGAAAAACCCCATTTGTGCAAATGACACTTTTTAGTTGTTTAAGACAAGTCACAAAATGGGGTTTTTCTACTAGTGGTTAAGGTTGTGGTAGATCTTACATGGCATATGCACATGGTGTGTTGCAAGGTTTGCTTCAAGGTTAAAGGTAAGGAAAAACTTCTAAACCTTAAATTGGATTATTTACAAAGTCATATAGGCAAGCAAAATGCTTTAGCTGTTCATCTAGGAATTTTGATGGGTGATTATTGCGTTAACAATGATACCCAACATCAAAAGGATGAAAGGGTTCCTACTAGTTAGGGTCCAAATTCAATCATGGAGATGGTGGTCAATGGAGGGAAGGCATGTATATATATATACATATATGTTAGTTTGTGGCAATCTTCCATTTGTTGAAACATGGCAGACCCATGATTGATTTTGAGCACATGATATGCCTTTTTGACTTCTTGAATGTTTCCCATACCCCAAGGAAACACTAAACAAATTCAAATGGGTGGGAAATGACAAATTTTCCATGCATAATATCATTTTGAAATAAACTAAATTGTTGGTCTAGTAGACCAAGTTCATTTCAATCAATTGTGATGGAGTCATCATGGTGGAAAATCATTCTTAATTATTCTATTCATGTCTATGTTGTTGAGAATTAGTGCACATTGTCAATTATTTTGAATCTTAAGATAATTATAGATGAAGGTACATTTGACAACTTCATTGTTGTAATAATTCATTCTCTTGTTATTTTTGGTGGGATATTAAAGGTTGACATTGTTAACAAAATTGTGTGTTTTGGGGTTGATGGTGATTATAGTTTTCAAAGGTTTGAAGATTGGTGTAATTATCCAAATGATCAATGAATGTTGCCCTAGGGATGCATTTTATGGCACTTTAGTGTAACCTCAATATCTAAACATTATCATCTTTGCCCTAGTAGCAAAAAGTGAAGGCTTACTTGCTTCTATGTGTACCTACTACAACTAGTCCCCCAAAAGACACTTAGAACACACCAAATTGGTTGAAGGAATTTAATCAAGGGGTTTGAAAATCTTGCTACCAATTTAGTTGTTGCCATTAATTATGAACCATTGTGTGATGTGAAAATTCTAATGGGATTAAACTATATATATGTTGCCAATGTTGTAGGCAATATAAAATGTGAACAAACTTGCTCAAAATAATGAGTGCTTCATTTGTGACTTTGTTATAGTGGTGAAGCCCATTCAAGCCCATCTCTACATTCTATATGTAAACCTTGAGTTGCAATTTTCACATTACTAGTTTCAAAGCTTATGGATTTGGTGGGGACCTTTTCTAATGCATTGCCCACAATATGGTACCCTAAACCCACCACCAAAATGGATTATTTTGCCTTTTGTTTCAACCAATACTTTTACATGATGCACAAAACAAACAAGAGCACTAGAGTGGTATCAATGTTTATAGAACATGATTATGCAATTACATGCCAAGATGTCAAAGACAAATGCACTTTTGTTGCAAATGGGTTGATAAATGAACTTGATGGAATATTTCTAGCTCAAAAGCTCATGAATGCTACTAGCATCATTTACGTTCATATTGGGTATAACTAGAAATTGCCTTGACATTCGTTGAACATTTGAAAAATTTGAAAACACACTACTACCTCTAAGAAGACACAACCAAATGCACTTTCCTTAGATCAAGATTTACTTGAGCATCAACTTAATTTTTTTGTGACCATTGTGAAATCCAATAGTGAAGGTGTAATGAAACCCCACATGACTGTAATCCAAACCTTCAAATGTGGAGGCATTTTGCTTTTAATGTGATTTTAAAGAGTAGGATTTTTTAATACATGAAGCTTGTTGACCTTACAATTCTTGTTATTTTAAGGAATGTGGAAGATGAATGCACATTTTTTACAATCAACTTCATGAAGGCCAAATTGAGGAATTGACTAACAATTAATCTTGATTTGGTTGTTAGAAGATATGTTTAGGATTTTTTTACATTACAATTTTTTTCATTCCATGTTGCCATCAAGTTAGAATGAACCAAAATCTTGCAATGGGTTGGAGTTATAACATTTCTAAGCAACTCTATGAAAAGATAATGTGTTTTATGAAATCTTCATGAGTCCTACCTCCTACATTTGAACAAGCTCATAGGTCCAAGATTCTCCCTTTCAATATTGTTGTTTGTAGATAAGGGTTTTGATACTATTGTATTATGTTTTGCAAGTTCACCTTCCATTGCAACATGGCAAAGTCCTTTTATGCACTAGGGTTCAATTCCCTTAGAAGGCATTATATGGAATCTACCACCATAGATTGAATTTTCAACTATGAATTTTGGAAGCATTTGTTATGTCAAGTATTTGATTTCAATATAATTTCAAATTTGGAATTTGATTTATGGATTTTCAACTCTAGGATTTGATTTTTAGAATTTCTACTTTAGAATTTGATTTCAATGAAATTTCTAGAAGTCATTATTTTTAGGTATCAAGTTATTGATCTACTTTAGTTGACAAACATTTTGTGATGCTACATTGCAATAGTTACTTTCTTTAGTTTTTCCTTAGAAGTTTCGCTCCTAGGCTTTAAGAGCAAGTCACAAAGAATTAAGTCTTGTATTTGCTATAATGTGAACAACTAGTATTATTGTGAATGCATTCTAGAAATGTTTTATCTTCCATGAATACAAGTAGCAAGTGTATCTACATCCAATTTTTGGAACATGTTAATCATTGTAGTATTATTGAATGGCTTGGTTTGGATATTAATGGTATCATTCTAACTTGTGTTGCACATGTGGTCTAGTGGGACAAAAATGGAGATGCATTATTAAAAAAACTCTTTAGGGCTTAAGTTCTTTAACTTAAAATTAGTTAACCTTCATGGTAACCTTATTCAAGGTTCCTCACTAACCATGGTAAACCTTTTCATTCCTCATTATCTTATGATAGATATTGACAATTTAAAAGTATAAGGTTTTTCTAAACTTGGTTTGTGCTTTTAGCAAACCATAAATGGTATTTTAAATTGTCCTATAAGTGTTTCAAGTTATTGACATTATTTAATGTACATGCATTGGAAATTGGAATCATTCTAGAATCAAAAAGTGGATTATTTGGTTGTGACAAATGTTGAAGCTTGTGTAAGTGTCTCCTTCCAATAACATTAACATTTAACATTAAAGTACAGTGGTGGCAAATTATGTTAATTTTTTTACTATATTACATGACCATAACCTTTTAGTGTTGAAACAATTGTGACTTTCCATTGTCCTCATGATATTGCCACGTGAACAAAAAGAACACTTTGAATTGTTATCTTCAGGTTTTCATGTTTTCAAGTGCATGTAGGCTTATGTGATGGTGTCAACATATTGTACATCCATTTTACACATCATTTGAATGGGTTAACATTGTAGGGCCAAGTTTGGATTTCATAACAAGTAGCTAAATCCTTTAGAACCTTCTTCAAACTTTATTTGTGTGTATGTCTAGGTATGTTTATAGAGTGGGGTGAACAATTGAAGTTGGAAGATAAGGACATGTTTGACATTTGTTATGAAATAAGAAAATTTACTTTAAAAATCCATTGTGTGTAGTTAAACTTATGTTTCTAACATTTTCAAAAAAATGTATATTCATGATTCAACTTCCATCTTGAAGTTGGCACATTGAGAGAAAGGCTACTAACATTCTATGCAATGGACCATGTGGTGTAGGCCAAAATAACTAGATCAAAGTTCCAACTTCAATTGCCAAGTGATGATCAAAGATCAAGGGTATTGAAGATGATGTTAGAGTTGTGCAACAAAAGGAGAGGTAATTGGCTTCCCTTATTATTGTATCAAGTTTTATGCTTTCCTTTTGGTCCTAGTTTTGTGTTTTGTAGAAAGAGTTGGATGTGTTTAAACACTTGAAGAGACTTGTTCATGAGATTCATATATTTGCATTGATAATAACTTTTCCCCAATTTATGCAAAATGGAAAGAGCCTTTAGGAAAGTGGAGATGGAAGCCAACAAGGTGAAAGCCCAATCTCAATATGTTTTTTCATGCAGATGTTCCATTCCTTGTGTGGTTAAACAAGAATGAACTTAGAGCTTGCTTGACAATGTGAGTACCACTGATGTACACCCAACAACAAATGTTTGGTGTTGAAAATTACATTCTTCAAAATGCATGTACATGGTCATTGCTTTCTAGCTAGCAAGGGAAAAGATTTTACTATTCAATATTAATTCACAGATGTGTCACCTTCAAGTTATAGAACACCATCCTTTCTATTTAATTCACCATTTAGTATATTCGATATACATGCATAAAACATGATGAATCATGAAGTGGATATTCAAAACAAGCAAGGGTGGTTTTAGTCTATTAGGGGCAAGCATATGATAGTTATTAAAGCAAAGGTATAGGTCTTACTTTTGATGGTGGAACATGGTTCTTATCACAGAAGGTTGTTAAGGAGGCCTTAAATTCAACAATAGTATTTTCACATGTTGGAACTTGAGGAAAGGCTTGCGAAATGGGTGACTACTAATAAGTAGAATTTCATTTCCTCTTTGGGTGTATTGTTCATAGTTGAGCAATATAAGGAAGGTTGTTTATTCTAGAGAAGATGTAGGAGCAAGTCATGTATACGAAGTTAAATGCCATATGTGCTATTATCCATTCTCTAGTATTATTTGCAAGTCCCTTTGTTTGGATTTTTGTTGGATCGCCATATTGCTCATTGGTACAATTTGCGTTCACCAAATTACTCAATGGTACAATTGAAAGTTGCCAAATTGCTATAACCTTTGTATAGTTTCCCTTGCAACCTTGCATCTACTTGTAATAAGTCCACATAGCTTGAACACTAAATTAAAACTATTGTCATAAAAAAACAACCAAGAAACTTATATAGCCATGTCTCGAATATTTTCATTTGGTACTTTGCCACTTTAATCCACCCAACTTAGAAGATAGGAGCCAACTGAACAACATTGAAAAATCAAAAATAAAATCATTGGTGGAGATGCTTCAATAAGTACAACCCAATGTTGTTTAGTTCTAAATTACAAAGTTCAATTTTTTATTTATTATTTTTTTAAAATTCAGTTTTCTATCTAAAGATCCTGACCTTGTTTTCAAGAATGTTTTCACTCTTCTAGTTTTAGTTCTAAATTTAACAAAAAAAAAAATTATTCCATGGTTTGGTTCTTATGTTGAGTTAGGGTGCCCTAAAACTTGATCAACCCCAAGAAAACTCTGAATACTGATCATGATTTTGTGTTGACAGATTGTGAGTGCTAAAATTCAAAGTCTTTTTTTCTTCGATTAGTGCAATCAGAAAACAAGCTAATAAGCCTTCAAAAAGTTGTAATTTAAATCAAGACTGATTTGATCTTGTGAAACAAATCAGGTTGCAGGGTTTCAACAAAAGGGTGTCGAACTTGAGTTCAAGTCACAAGAACCTGGAACTAAACCCCAGTTTCAAACCTGGACAATTGAGCAACAATGCAACAATTTACAATGCAGGTAGCAATATGTTTCTGGGTGACACCTGCCACACAAGGCCCACTCCATATGAGAGCTAGAGAGAGAAAGATGCTTGCTCATGTGAGGAAGTATGAGCAAAGGCAATAATAACTGTAAGAGTACCACCTTATTTGCTGGCAAATTTTGAACACTTCATAATTTTGTACTTCCTAGAAATGGATTGGGAGCAGTTTGAATAGCATTGGAATTTTGAGAACATTTGGGGAGACCTTGGGAATTCTGGAACATGTACATTGGATCCAGAGTCATGACATATCCAAAAAAGTTAGAGAGATGTTTGATAGGGGCAAACTGGAAAGATATTGCTTGGGCAAACTGAGGAAATACCTATTCAAGGATCTTTGCATAAACATAGAGAATGAAGCCAAAATGAGCATTAAGTATTTGGATCCACAGATAGAGTTGTTACACAAAACAATCACAACAACATGCCTGACATTTGGGTCAAGGGGAGGTGGAGAGGGGAGGTAGCACCTTGCCATTTCTCACACTTGTCCATGGAATGGGAAGTCATAAAATCCTGCATATCTTGTGAATGGATACCCAGTTTCATAGAACAGTACCCAATTTCACTCACTTTTTTGTCTACACTCAAATTGGGGATGAAACAGGGATTAGAGAGTCAAACTGGGGCCCAAAGATGGGGTGACTATGTGGATACATTTGATGTATCAAGCAAAGTTTTGTGAGCATCATTGACCCAGTTTGAGCACCCTTGTCTGCAATGAGATGATCTCTTGATGAAACCCAAATAAAATCAACAGGTCTCTTCCTTGATATATCAAGCAATCTCCTTCCTGGTGCTGCATTCAGATCCCATGGAGGCAATCAGATCCCAGGTCCGCTCCTCAAACCTCAATCTTCAACAATTAAAGATGAGCAGGAGAAACCTAACATGTTGATGAGATTGCAGAGAGAACCCCACAATAACTCTTTGAAGGTAATAGATGTGTCAGTCAGTTTCCAGCGAAACCGGAACTAACATGACAAGAATGAGCTTCCTTAGATGCATCATTACCATATGAGTTTCACTCACAGAGTATTATCTCCACAACTCCCTCACTGACTTCATCAGCTCCAAGTTCCCAACAAGTGGGTGGAGTCGGAGTATGTAGTATCTGCCAAAATTTTAGGCAAACAATCAAACAGAAATCTGAATCCTGATCAGTTTCAGTTGCACTTCCAAAAGCAATGGGAATCCTCTGTCATGAGGTTGGCTAGCACTCAAGAGACATATAGCTAAATGAAAAGTCAAGAGTATCCTTGTTCAAGCTGCAACACACATTGTGAGGGTAAGCTCCACTTTTCATTTTTGCTCATGTCCTGTACAAGCAAGCCTCAAAGCCCAAGGCATATGAACAGAAGAAACCTGGAATTCCCCTTCCATCCAGTGTTGATTGCAGGGGCAAATTCTGGAGTTCCATGAATTGGAAGGCCACCAGTCTTCCTGGAAAATAAGTTCCACTGGACAAGCACTCCCTTGCTTATAGTTTCTCCAGTCCATATACTTGCATGATGAATGTGATTACTAATCAAAGACCTGCAAATGATCATGCCATCCATTCTGCACTGTACAGCAGCACCACAATTGAAAGCACTGGAAGAATGTGGACTGGGTAAATACATGGGTCAAGCATCATTAGATGTCACATCTCTGAAAAAGGATGGCTTTCTCTCACAAGGTGACCACACACCCATCTCCAGCATTAATATCATGCCAATTCAGAATAGGTGACTACAGACACATGCACAAACCAGAGCTCCAGAAGTCCTGAATTTCAGCCATTTACTTCAAAATCCACGAAAATCCAGAAGCTCACATCTCTGAGGAAACGAAACTGGTTGTAGCGAGCTGCAACCGATCAAGTAACATTGCACTAGTTTTTAAGTTGGCAACCAACAGTACCAGTGAGTTTCCCAAGCTATGGATATAATTGTAGAAGACTCGATCTGCTGTTCATTAACTCTGCACATTCTAAAGAAACTTCGCCAAAGATTGCGAGTCTGTTAACTGTCTTTGGTGAACAGCATGACTTAAATAGAGAGCTCAAGCAATTTTACTGCTTGGCCCAATTCTTCATATCCAAGCAAGCTTGATGGGAGCTGTTGATCTTTCTGGTCAGACGATTCCATCATAATAGTACAATGAAGGTGAAACATTTCTCAATTGAGAGGTGCTCCAGGTTGTGGAGTTTCAAGGCTGTCAGTAGACTCATGACCAGTTTCTCCTGGGGTAGCTCCATCAGTTTCTGTTGATTCCACAACATCATGCTTGCAGAGAGGGCAAGATGCATTGATCACAAGCCACTTGTCCACACACTCTACATGAAAATAGTGTGTGCATGGCAGCTCACGCAGCTCTACATCGTCCTTGTACTTGCCAAGGCAAATGCAGCAGACTGCATCTTCTGGTGACACCAGTCTTTCCTTCTCTGTTCCTGCTGCAACCAATCCTCCTTCCCCTATTCCCTCACTATCTGATTCGCTTTCTTCCTTGTTCACTTTGGTGTTGTTTGCACCCTTGAGTTTGAACTTATAAGTAGGCAATGCAGCAATTGCCTCCGCAGAGGCTCCTCTCACTTGAGAGGAATCCTCACGATAACCTAGAAAGGAAATTATGCATGGCAAGCAGCAGCAAATTGTCGCACACAAAATGAAGGGCATGGCATACCCTATGCAACTGAACGTAAGGAACACAATACACAACCTGCACCCAACATCCATGTAATATCATTAGAGCATGTAGAGCCTACACATGAAAGGATGACTGATCATGGACTCCTTCACTGTAAAGGAACCTTGTATAGCTTTCTCCACACTTAGTCCTTCAGAATGAAACAGGCAATTTGAGTTGCAGAAGATTACCTGTACAAGTTGGGAGCTTCACTTGAAGAAGAGTGCCCACCAAATACCCAGACAGTGCCCAGCACAAACCATACTGCAAAAAAGCAGTCAACTGCAATTTTAAATCGCTCCATCAGCATCCCGACCCTACCAAACAACAGTTCCAATTCAGTTCTTCAAGTCTCCATAACATACATCTGTTTCAGTGATGTCTACCATGCTCAAAGATTTCAGATACAGATATGACATGCCAGAAAAAGACAACAATTCCATTGGTAATCAATGCCCATTTTCATTGGGTGTCAAAACCTGAGAAATGTGAAGGAGAGGAGCAATGTAAGCAATAAAAACACAGCTGATTGCCATCAGTTGAGCATTGCATATAGTAACTGTTCCAAGAAAAAAGGCGCAAATTCAGAGTGGGAAATGGGACAGCAGGAGATCAGGAATTGAGAGAGAAAAGTAGGAAAGGCCCTCTACATACCTGTCCCAGCCAGTTGCATCTCCATTTAGGCTTCTCTGCCTCTCTGCCTGAGATTCTTCATCCTGCTGCTCTGGAGTCATTGACAGATAAGAGGTCTGCTCAGCTGCCCCCGTAGGTGTAGTTGGTGAGGAGGTAAGTGGAGGAGCCAGTGCATCCTGCTCACGGGACCGGACATTCCGATACTTATATCGCCAGTATAAAAGTGGTAATGAGACAAGGCAGCCTGCAGCGTAACCAGCAATCCATAAAGCCAAGGGTGCCTCTGGCTTCTCATCCCTAGAGACAAAGAGGACAATAATGGAAGCAATAATCTGGCTAACTGTGACAACAACTTCAAAAGTTATCCAGATCCCAGATATCAAGTGACTTGCACGATGTCGGGTGCCATAGCTGTTGGAACTGCCTGGTGACAAAGAGCTTGCTGAATTTGATGTGAAAGATGCCTGAGCCTGAAGTGATGAGCTGGGAGACAAGTTTCTAGATAGAGTCTCTCCTGCCATATAAGACAATTCAATATGAGTAAGCTTGTCTTGCACATACAAACATTTGCATAATTTCAGGATGACCTCACCTTTGAATTCCTTTACAGCAATGCTAACGAGTTGCAAAGAGCTGCCAAGACATAAGCTTCAGAATTCCCACAAACCTGGGATCCTAACCAGAACTCTGTCAACTCAGTGTTAAGCACTTTGGAGACTGTTGAAAGCAAGGCTTCATGGAAGAAATCCATCTGGCTGTGGGGCAGATGTAGAGCTCAGGTAATTACCTCCAGCAGTCTCTCCACCTGGAGGAGAGGAAGGCACATCCAGACTTGAAATTGGTGGAATGTTAACCACATGCTGGTGATGACCGGATGCTGGAGTAGCCATCAGTAATGGAGACGTGTCACGATACTCAGATTGCTGATCCCAGACCTCATGTCCAGCAGCCATGAGAAACTCTCATACAACCTTCCTTCAGCGAGTGGCTGGGAGAGAGGAGCAACACTTCACGTTGACTGTCTTCTCTGGACTGCACTGACACACAGAACAGGGTTGCTCTAAATTGAAGTGCCTAAAACACAAATTTTGAACCGTCCTCTGCACACTGTTCCTGCGCAAATTAAACCTGTAATTTGTGTCCTTTGATGATCATGGGCTTGTAGTACTTGACAGACCCTTCACCAGACCTAAGTTAAGCAATTGCCCTGTCCTTATAGCCAATAGCTCAGGCATCGATGCTGCATTCCCAAAACCACCATCCTGCTCGAGGAACAAAAGAGGGAGCAGAAAACCCAAATCAAAGAGCTGCAACCACCAGAGTAACAGAGAAAAATTGATGGCTAATGCACAAGCCAAGTTCCAGCTTTACTCCATACAGCTCAAAACAATGAGCAAAAAATTCTCTGCCTTGAACTCCCGAGCTGATGAATGCTAATACCTCTGCAATCAAAGATCTATCACCCAAATCAACAATACTAACCAGAGTCAACAAATGGAGTATAATTCTGATCAAATCATGACAGCAAAAGGAGTCTGAATATGTTCTTATGTCCAAATTCACTAGAAAGAATTCTGTCTCAACCTAAAGAAAAAGACTAGGGACAGACCCAGGGGTGGCAGTATTACTCTCAACTTGCTATTTCAAGCTTGATACAGAACCTTCCAAATTCACCAGAGACAGCAAGATCAGGGGATTGATTCAAAAGGTGGGTGTTTTAGGCAACTTCAGTACTGCTCCAGTTAATTTTTCTTTGTAAACAAAGAAAAATATAATTAAACAAAAGGCCACAGATCTAATTTCACAAGAAACCCTAGGCATTCCCTCTTGACTTTGCAGGTGCAGCAGCAGCATTTCATGAGTGATGTAATTGACCCGATGAAAGTTCAAGCAATAGTGATCCCCCAGTCCTGCTAGATTGCAGCAGTGATTTTGCTACCACAAAGTGCTGTGGAGGTTGACTACATGAGACCAAAAGAGGCATCATCAGACCTACGGTGACTCAGCCGTAGTGAAAATTGTCTTCTAGCATCAAGACGCACGAGATAGACCTACATGGCGATATGCCTCACCTATAGTGGTCAGCTGCAGTATCCAGCCTGAGCCGTGGAATTACTACCAGAGCAGCACATCGAAAGCAGAGTACATGAAACAAAAACCCTCATGAGTTTGTAGTATGATCGACCTCCTGCAGACCTTAAGCAAGACGAAACTTTTGAAACGTAGGACGATGTTCATTGAACACTTAGGAGTACCGTGAGAGTACGAACAACTTGTTGCTCCACACATGACTAGTCATGATGGTGAGCATAAAACGCGTCGGCGTATACAGTAGTAACACGGCCGGGAAAAAGAAGTAGCACATAGAGAGAGAGAGAGAAACCACAAAAACAGATCCGGAATGCCGTAGACAAAACGTCGGCGACCAGCAGGGTACGTAGAAGGAAATCTTCACCTTATTCCAACTGCGACTCAACGGCCTCATTATCCAATCTTCCTCCCGCAAATATCATGCTTCGCCGCGGCAGTACTGCTCTTCCCTAAGAAAACCTCCGGCCTACTAGTCGCACAATTTCATGTTGCTTGCTTGCGCACAGAAGATCGACCTTCCATGAGAAGAAAAAACGGAGAAAGAGACCGGAACTCCAAGAGCCCTAGTAGAAGCAAAATCCACCCCACCGAAAAGAAAGAAAAACATAAAACACACACACACAGGAGCTGTACAGCACTTGTTCGAAAGAATTTCAAATCAAGCGATAATACAGCAACTCGAGGCGGATATTTTTCCCACTAGCAGCTACTCGAGAGCAGCCGAGCCACAGAAGATTAGAACTTACTCCAGAAGAGACAGAGAAACCCCAAACGCATGATGGAGAAACAACGAGTCATCGGCAGCGACAAGCCCCGTGCGACGACGCGTGCGCGCGTTTGCTGATCGAGAGAGAGACGACCACCCACACCTAATTCCGAACCTAGAGCCGAACCTGTCCAAGGTCCCTTTCGTATCTACGACGAGCCTAAACTCGGGCTCTGTGAGTCTAATGTTCCGAACCTGAGACCATTTTGGTCCGGAAAACGTATTATACGAAACAAACCCCTCGTATATACGACAACGCCGCGCCGCGACTTCCGAATCGAAGGGTGGCCCGGATTCTCTGATGGCTGTACAACGAAAAGGAGCTGGTACCCGGGTTTTTAGGGGGCTGGGTGCGGAGCCCCCTATTTTCAAAGGGAGGGGCCTATAAATGTAGGTACCTATAAAAAGAGTACCTATGTTACCTTTTTTACTTTTTTTACTTTAATCCTTTTTCTTTCTTTGTTGAATCCTTGAGTGGGATAGGTACCTACCTACCCACCTACCTACCTACCTACCTACCTACCTACCTAGGTGGTGGCTGCCTTAGGAATGGCCAGCTAGGTACCTAATTAAGTAGGTCTAGGGAAGTGTGAATAGGGTGGTGGAGGCGGAAGGCAGTGCGATGTGGGGATGGATGGATGTCTATTGAATCATTTCATCCATTATTAATTTCTTAAAATTTTCATTCATTCGTCCTTCACTCGGATTACCTTATGATTCCGGGTGGGTAAAAAAGTAAAAACCGGCAAACGTGAAAATGTAAAAACTACGTAAAAATTAAGTGGTCCAAAATCATTTACTCATGATGAGGTGAAACTTGATCCACACGAAAAGTAACATATTTTTATTTTATGTTTAATAATTTCTTTCAGCTTGGGATGCAAAGGGATGATATCCATCCATCCATCCATCCATCCATCCATCAGGGATGATTGTCTCTTTGTATACATAAATTTTGAATAAAATTTATACCAATTTTGTGATATCAAAAATTTGGTGACTAAAAAACAAAAAAAAAGATAGAAAAATTGGTTGAATTCACATTAAAAAAAAGGGAAAAAATCCAATTTTTTGTGTATAAAAAAATGACAAAAATTTTCAAAAAAAAAAAACATTGATCATGGGGTCTAGCAATTAATAATAATTATATGTGTTTTTTTCTAAGTGGTAAAGTAAGGGGAGAAGGGAAATGTGAATGGGGCTTGTGACTTTCTTCTTCTTCTAAGGATCAAGGGCAACTAAGGAGAAGAAGCTTCATTGCTTACACAAAATGGGAAAAACTTGGCCACTTAAGGTGGGGACCCTTCAAGACTTTTGTGTGCTGAAGAACTATTTTCTCTAATTTGACTTTAGGTTTTTGGAACTATATTTCTTGCTAGGGTTTTGTTAGGGTTTTTTTTATCTACTTTCACAAACTTTGGTAGGTTTAGATCACATTGTTTGTGGCAATTAGCATTGATCATTTTAATCTAGTATAACTTACCATTAAAGTCATGAAAAACCTTTTTCTTTCTCTTCCATGAATATTTATTTTCAATTGGCCTTGGTATATGAGAGAAACCCAAGATCCTTAGAACATTTTGACAAAATTCACTATTATCCTTCACAAATACTTTTTTGAATTGGAAGAAATAAAATTTCAAAAACTTCAACAATTCCTAAAATAATATAAGTAGTGTCGAATTGGCCAAGGTACTAGGGTAGTGTTTCAACCCATGATAATCCACGTATAAAGCTCATTTGAATGCAATAATTAATACAAGCAATCCAATTGATTTTGTAATCTCTAAACTAAAACTCTTGATCTTGTTAGTCCTAAGAAAAGCCTGGAGTAAGGAGGATTTGGATTTGACATAATGATGGACGTTTGAAATGCCACATAATTCAACGAAGCCTTTTGATATGGCATTCAATTAAATTATGGAGAATACACCAAAACATGAATAATTTTTAAATTGAATCTTACGTCTTCATTTTTTTTGAAAATCTTGAATGGGTGACCAATGACCAACAAGGAAATGATTATCAAGTTTCTTATATTATAATGCGAAGTCAAAAATAGGAGGCACCTTACACCTACTAGAAGCTTCTTGTACCTATGTAAACCCACTTGAAGAAATTTCCTTGTGTATTTTCGAGGGCACCTTATATTCATGAATGTCCCTCTACCAAAACCAAAAGAGGAAGGATATAACACTACTACTCCTTAAGAATGGGAAGGATCTTATACACCTACTACTTGTAGATGTAAAGGTGCATTCACACTTGGTGTTAAGGACCTCTAGTATTAAGTCCCCTACCACCAAGCTAGTCATTTAGAACCTAAACCTATTTACCACAAAGATTTTATGTTAAATTAAAAATTCACTAAATATTAAATAATCACCCATTTAACATTGGGTGCCACCTAAGATGCCACCTAGATTTTTCACTTAACATTGACTTAACATTAAGGTGTGAATGCACCTTAAGATAGGTGTAAGATCCCATCCATTCTTGAGGAGAAGGTGTAAATAAAATCCTTTCTCCTCCTTTTGCCTCATGGTCTACGTATGTTTTAAACGTTTGCCTGCAACGACCTTTGTCTCTCGTCGTTTTTGTTAGGGCAAGTCCATGGATTGGGGACATTCGCAAAATGTGGGACCCCAACATCTATCACCTCATCATCCTTGGGTCCCTTGGGTGGTGAAAAGAGAGGCCTTGTCCTTCTTGCATTGGGCCCCTTATTTTGGGAATGAGGCCACCACTCTAGGGCACCTAACCATACCCATATGTTAACTCCTCTTGACACATTCATCATAGTTACAAGGTTGCATGTGCAACATGCTAAACACTCCGTATGAACTAACTTTGTGAGTGTCAAATTGTTGTCATGCATGTTGTCAAAGATGACTTAACTCATTTTATTTTATTTTATTTGTTTTGTTTTGTTTTCTAGGGTTGACATGAACATGATGGTGAGTAGTTTTTTTGGTGGTCCATTGTCCTTGAAGTGAGGGCCAAGAATACATGACTAGCTAGAAAGGGTGTGTCACTCGTTGCGATATTCACTCACGCACTTTCATGGGAAAGGTTTCATGAGGGACCTTTCCTTGCTTCCTTCCTCTCCTTTCCTTTCCTTTCCTTTCCTTCTTGTGTCACACTTCTTGGTTGCAATGGTCAAGAAAATACAAAAAGGTTGTGAATCTAGTTAGCCTAGCCTGCCGAATACCTTGGCAACTTCGACCCATGTTTGTCGAAAAAAAATAAAATAAAAATCCCATAAATAAATAAATAAATTTTTTCCCATAAATAAATAAATAAATAAATAAATAATTTTGAAATTTTCATTTTGAAAAAAGTATTATTCCTGAGGATTCAAATTTTTTTTCCACGAATTATTGTTTTTCTTTGGAAGAAAAAACACACACACATATATATAAATATAATTTTTATTTATTTATTTATTTATTTATATTTATTTTTCAACATTTCTGAAAATAATATAATTAGTGTCAAAGCTACCAAGGTGCTTTGATTTTATTTTTTAAATTTTAAAAACAATTCTGCTGGCTCCGGGCATGTAGAATCAAAGGGTATTAGAGAAATGTTTCCTGAGCAAAGAACTGGTCAGTTCCGGGTATTTCAACCACTTGAAAGAACCTCCGGGTTTCATGAAAGAGGCGGAAAAGAACCTGTAGTTTTGTATGGGGGTTACTTGACTCTTTGAAAAATTTGAGAGCCGTAGTTATATTACGAGAACCGGGTATTTGAATCTTGATAACCGTGATTCCATATCAGAACCGGGTATTTGAATTTTTCTAAACCAGGGTTATCAACCCAAATGACTCCACCCTGATACCCGCCGGGGGGGGGTCCATTATCCCACGTTTTATGTGGCGATAATGGCATTGGCTTTGTGTGGAGCTTGTGTAAAGTGTAAAAGGCCCACCAAGTTTTAGTGTTTTCTTTGGGTCAATTTTGTGATATAATCTTTGGCAAAATTTGGCTATAAACAAAATTTGGCTATATAGAAAATTTGGCTATATAAAAAATTTGGCTATGAAAGTAAACAAATTTGAGCATCTTTTTTTATAAAAAATTTGGTGTAATATTTGGAACCAAATATATATACATCTAATTTTTTTTATTCAATTTCTTTTCAATTTTGGTATAAAAAACCCCCCCCCAAATCATTTCATTTTTTTTGTTTTCATTTTATTTTTTAAATTGAAAATTTCTCACCCCCAAAAAAAGGGTTTCAATTTGAAAAAGTGAATTATTAAATTTTCCTAATGATCATTATCCATATGACACATTTGACATTTAATGAGATATGAAAGTAAGAAAATTTCAACATCTTTTTCTAATTTTTTGAACTATAATGTGACTAAATATAGAAATATGGTGATTTATATTAATTATTTTCAAATTATGGTGATAAAAACCCTCAAAAATCACTTGATTTTTCACATTTTCATTTTATTAATTTTTGGGGTGAAACTTTTCCCAACAAAGGGTTGCATTTAAAGAAACAAATCATTCATTTCAACCTAGTCGACCTAAGATTGTCAAACTTTGGAGGAAAGAAGATGAGATAAACAAATAGCCCATCACAAAATATTAGCCAAAATGAAATTTGTGTAGCCTAATGCAATTAGATTGTAAATGCCCAAATTCATAGGTTGAAATGCATAAATGTGTTTTAAGTGTGGACAAACTTATCAAAGGCAACATCCATGATACAAAATCCTTTCTTATTTACTAATATCTTTTACCTACCAAAAACTCTAAAAATTGAAAATCCATTTGTCAAAATTAAAAATTCAGAATATATTAAAAATTTAGAAAGTCCTTGCCAAAATCAACATGTATTACAATATATTAGTTTTTAATTCAAACCAAAGTTTTATCTCCAAATCTTTTGGGGAGGACTAATGGCATAAAAATGAATCAATTATAAGGTTAGTAAGTGAAGTGTCAACAATTTTAGATGATTTTCATCAATAAATCATAGTGTTATTAAATGTGCATGGTTCATGTATGGTGAGTCATTAGAAACCCTATAATGTGATTAAATGTGCATGGCTCATACATGATGAGTCATTAAGTGAATCGCTAGTTCTAAGGCTTTTGGGATTTTTATTGTTAAAGTTCTTATTAATTAATATTAAAGGACTCACAAGGCTAGTTTGTTGTAAAGATAAGAAAGTTAGAGATTACATAATAAATTTAAAGATCTCATATTTGTGAATTGTGACTTTGTTTTAAAATTATAAGTGAAATGTGAAGGAAATTTAATTTGCAATTTGGTGTTTGAAAGACTTTTGTATCTCTTGTGAAAGAAACTTTGATGAAAATTGTGTGCAAAAAACATTAGTTCGATAGAAAGGAACATAAATATCATGGACATGTAACAAATTACATGTTTTTAATTCCTTAAATTTTGTGCGTCTATAGATTTCTAAAACTAGAACTTGAGATAGTCCTAATTTATTTTTTAATATGAAACTAAAGGTTTTTCATGAAATTAAAGAATTACCCAACATTAGTTGTCACCTTTTTCATCAAATGACCCAAGAAAAAAATTCATGGTTTGGGGTTCACTAGTGGAAATGGCTCTTTAATGCCCATTTGAGAATCTTCCATTTTGAAGTTGCGATCTCAACATGTGTAACTTTTCACCATTGTTGTGCGATTCTCTTTTTTTCTCAAAGGAAAAATTAGAGGATGAAGGTGGTTATAAAAACTCTTGACCAACAAGTTTCAAAAAAATCGAACAACCAATAAAATATCTTACCTTGATAAATTTTTGATTCTTTCAGAAAATCCATAGTTCTTTGAACATTTTCAAAAACTTGAATACTGGAGGTTATTTTATTCTAAAATTAATATTTTCATAAATGAAAAACCCAAGTTTTTTAAATTCTAAAAGTTTTCAATAACCCAAAATTATAAATTATAAAAAAAAATTGTCCAACATTGGGTATATTAGTTGTAACATCATAAAAAAATTTGTGTGATTTTTTCTTTTCAAAAAAAGAATTGACAAGTCCAAAGACATTGACCTTTGATTAACAATTCAAATATCAATGAATCAATTACAACTAAAAACCACAATCTTGCAATAATCAAACAACCAATCAAATAACCTCCTACCTTGGATCATTAGTTATTCATAAAACTTGTTGGTTCTTCAATTATGAATTTTTTTGAAAACCCAAAACTAGATATATCATAACAAAATCAAAGAACCACCCAACATTGGTGATTAGTATCGTCTTTTGAACTTTGCACACACTAGCTAGTCTTGGTATTGGCACATTATTTTTTTTTCATACCAACTTAATCTTGATATTTTTTGAAACTTTCATACTAGTGTGGTCCACATGACATTAAACAGACCCCCATTGAAATTTGCAAGGTCAAAAGGGGTGTTAGAAAAAGTGTTATAGCAAAAAAATGCAATTTTGTTGCAAGGATTGCCTAAAAATTTGAAAATAAACTAAAAGAATGATGCAATGAATTCAAGTTGTAAGGAAGTATGCTAATGGTAATAACTACAACCTACTTCCCTATGGTGGTGGGTTTGAATCCCATAATAAATCATGATGTTGGATAGAACTCAAGAGACATGACTAATGAAAAAAATTGATTTGGCACATGATGAAGATGTAAATTCAAAACCTTGTTAGGACCAAAGATCCCATATAGGACTATAAAAGAGTTATAACTCAATGTCTATCAAAGAATGCCATGTTAGTTAACATTGGAACCATTGGAATTTGACAATTTACATAAACACCATATCCAAGAATTAACAAACTTTCTTATGTTGCAATCAATCATCTTTAGACTTAATGCATGTTAAAAACAAAATAAAATTGGCTCAAAGTATAAAGCAAAAATAGTTGACATGTGTGTAATATTTGTAATATAAAGACAACCCAATAGTTTGGTTCATGTCTATCAATAATCAAACTTAATTTCATCAAAATACAACAATATTCTATGTCTCACAACTTGATCACATGTGATTAAAGGTTTTGTTTCAACAATGCATGTTAGCAACAACCAAGGCTTTTTGAATGTATCACAAACAAATTCATTTTTTTGCATCTATGACTTAACATTGCCCATATAGTTTCATCATCTTTCATGCTTTTGTTTCAAGTACCTACCATGAATTGGTTGGAATTATTTGAAACTTTGAACAAGAAGTGGAGTGAATGGTTGTGCACCAATGATCATTGGTAGACAAAAAGAAATGAGTTTGCAAAAATGATATAGACTTGACATGCCAAAAAAATCATCACCTTACACACAACCCTATTATGTTGTTGAACATTGAAACATGATACTTTTCTAGTATTCCCATTGGTTTTCAAAAATTCTCACAAACCTACCAAACCCTATTACACATTCAATCTTAGGAAAAAAAATAAAAAATCATTCCCATCTTCAATTTTGTAATTGAATTGAGTTCACAATGCATAAATGTTCATAGAACAATTGTTTACTTCAACACAATTTGCAATCTAGAGGAGATTGTCAAAAAATTGGTGTTTATAGGTCTTGGTTTACTTATTTGATTGAATGGATGTGCAATTGAGGAGATTGAAAATTTTAAATGATGAAATGTCTTGCATCCTTTTGAACTTCTCTTCAACATCTTTTGAATTGGAGGCAAACTTGAGTAGAAATTTTATTCTCATGGGTTATGAAGAAACTTAGCTCATTTGTTGCCATGGGCAAGGCCCCCACCAAATGTTGGGAGAGGGGACAAGGTTCAACTTGAACACTACTTACTTACTTAATTGCATAAAAAGCCTCCAAGAAATTTCCTTTGTAATTTTGGTGAACCTATATCTTGGGAAAATGCCATTATGACTTTCATGTAGGTTATCCACAATAATGTGAATTAAAATTTGAAGAATAATCCTCCATTTGCCACTTAGCTGGTAATGGCATGTTTTGCCAGATTTTTACAATAGGTTCCAGTATGTAGCCAAAATATAGCAGGATTGTTAAAAAATTTCTACTATCGTATCTTTTCTGTAGCCAAATTTGGGTAAATCCTCTTGTGGATAATCACTTTACCACTTGGCCACACCAAAAAAAACTGGATTTGGACCAATACAAAGGATATATTTGAAAAAAAAAATGGCCCCAAAAAAATTGCAATATTTCCAAAATAAAATTCTAAAATCACCATATTTCTACAATAGACTCCAGCAAGTAGCCAAAATATAGTCGGATTCTTAAACTATTTTCTTATTTTCATATCTTTGTATTTAGCCACCAAATTTGGGTAAATCCTCTTGTGGATGATCACAAATGTGGCTACATCATAATTAAAAAAATTAAAAATTAAAAATTGAATTAAATTTTAAAAAAAAGAAGTGATGCATACCTACCCAACATTAATATTTACATCTTTATAAGGTAATTTAGGTATATACTTTTATTGGCCTTGGCTACCAAGAAGGCAAGGATATTGTGTTTAGATTCATTATAGAGTATAATAGCTTAATGGAATTTGGACCCTAGGTAATAATAAATAATAGGTCTATTTTTATACAAAGATTTTTGAAAAGATGATAATTTTGGCTTGTGTTGAAACTTGAGATTAGTTATTATAGAGTTATAATAATATCTTGAAGCACTTGGGTTTCTTTATTTTAGAGGATTTTTTTCCAAAGATTATATTTTTGCATGGTGAAATATTTGAATTTTTTTTATAATTCTTCTCTTTGCCTTGAGATGATACTCTCTTTGATGTAAATGGCAAGGCCATAGTGTGTGACACACCCCCCCCTTGTTATGATAATAACATAATAAATACTTTTTCATGTTCGGCAAAAATAATACTATTTTTTTTTGTAAATGTTGAAATTTTTTTAGAAAATTAAGCTCCCTTCCTACTGAATTTAAAAAAAATAAAAATTATTTGCTGATGGCAAATTTTCATAGAAATTCAAGAAATTGTTACAAGATAGTTTTAGGGTTTTAATATGTATATTATTGCATGTACTTTAAGTGATTTCAGGCCATTGTTGAATATATTTTTAATTTAAATAAAATTTTGCCAAAAATTCAATATTTTATTATTTTATTTTATTTTGGCGGAAGTCAAATCTTCTAAATAAAATAATTATTTGGCGAACCTGAAAATGCACTACAGTAATATAGCCAGGAGGAGGAGGAGGAGAGAGAGAGAGTAAAATATATCTTTGCTGGAGTTAGCTAAATATAGAGAGACAGTAGCTAAATATAGCGAGACTTGCACATGGCTGCCAGAGTGGTTTGTTCCTTTGCAACGCTAGCTACCGCCAGATTTAGTCCTTCTGTCTCTATTTCTCTTCGTATCGGATTAGCGTACCCGAGTTCGTTTGTCGCCAA
>Ga0209208_10002435_pt1 | contig 26625 bp, 16 predicted proteins | sample S1TSphfallax_3_FD_187694 | JGI IMG/M metagenome (GOLD analysis project Ga0209208, IMG submission 187694) | Host-associated microbial communities from peat moss isolated from Minnesota, USA - S1T2_Fd - Sphagnum fallax MG (SPAdes) (version 2) | ecosystem: Host-associated > Plants > Peat moss >...
ATTTGAGAAAAAAAAAATTTCAACCCCCTTTACTGTCGGCAAGTGTAGCTCCTTTGTACCAAACTCGGTGATGTTGAAAATTTGAAAGAATGTTTTACACCTTGTAAACTAAAATTACTTAAAGCCTGAGACAAATCCAACAGTGGATTTAAGAGGAAAAACCATTTTAATAAAGAATCTAGAGGCTTGTTCATGGAAATCCTTTCATGAACTTCATTACCATTACTTGCTACACACAATTTCCTTCCCTGCTTTTTTGTTTGCACACATTTTTTCCATGAACAACACTTTTTCACACATAACAACAAGTTTTTCTTTTACACACTGATTTCCCTCTTCTTCCCAAGGAAAACACATAAGATAAAACTCCCATCTTCCCAAGCTTCCCATGACCCTTCCTTGAGCTTGTTCTCTTTGTCCAATGGAAGTTGTGAAAATCCTTCCTTCTAATCAATGGCCTCCTCATCCTTCATGAACCAATGATAATAAAAAATGATTTGCTTTCCAATGGAATTTGGGATGAGAATTATTGTGCCCAATGAAACACTAAAAAGGTTCCATCTTCAAATCAAATAAGATGATAATCCTCATGACCAATGGAATTGAAGGGCTCATCCTTTTCCCTATCTTGGGCATCTTGATGGGGTTTTTGAGTTTGATCATTGTCAATTTCGTCCGTTTGATTTTAAAATCTTACTTTTTCATCCTAATTATTCCAAATAACTAACTATTAGAATAATTTATTGATAATAATAACTAAACATCCTTGAGTTCCCATTTGATCAAATCAACTAAATGGTAGTAGTAACATTTTTATGTACCAATTACTCTTTTAATATCCCTTAGTTATTTTTTACCATGTACTAATTAATTATGTAGTACATAATAAATTGGAACTAAATTTGGAGTCACAAGAATCCCCATGTACTTTTAAATCCACTGTCGATAATAGGGCTTCATGAATCCATTGGAATTAGGATGTATGGGTTTTCACGAAGTTCTGTCGTCATTGCCACGCATTACGCCTACCCTAATTTCTTAAATAAAAACATTGACCCCTTTCTAATGCAAGTACCAAATTGTTTGAGTTACCCCTTCAGGTTTTATTGATGTAAGTGAAAATTTAGTCATGGCAGATGATGTTGTTACGCCCTTGAATCCTTCAGTTGCGTTAGTAGAAGAGGAAGAGCTTGAAGAAACATCACTTGACGTGAATGTTTATCAACAGTCACATGAAAAAGAACCATCCAGAAGAATGGTGCGCACTTAAGTTGATCGTTTAGCATCGGATCGTTGATTGTTTCTTAACCCACATGCTTTAGCGATCTACTTAGAATTTGTTCGTGCTCGTGGGGTTGCGTTAGAAAGGTTTGAAGATTGTTAATGTGAAAATGATGATGTTCGTCTTCATTGTCGAACTTGAGTTTTAGGTGATGGCCATTATCGTTGGCTACGAGGCCCAATCAACCCCCTTTCCATGGAACATTGTGCCGAATACTTAGTTTGCACCATTTGTCGCATTTTTGGATTTTTTGCAGTTGTGATTTATCACCTTTAAGTCGTTTACTAAATTGTAATTCTTGAGGTTACTTAGGAGGAAATGTTAGTATTTAAATTTTATCTTGATTCTATTTAAGAGTCTAATAGAAGTGAAGATTGAATAAGAATGTATTAGGACTACATCCTAGAAGTCTTACAAGTACATCATTATTACTTGAGGATTATTCTACAAACTAATTTAATATTGTCATGGTGAAATGTTAATGTTAATTATGGGCTTGTATTCCCAATATATCAGTGAAACCACATCTAATTCTACATCCATTTTCACCCCTTTGCAACATAAAAAGGATAAGGCATTTTAGAAGGTTTACTAGGTTTTAAAATTAATTAAGTGTTACATCAATTAAAATAAGAATGTTGTTTACACGTGGAAATATTCAAAGGCTAATTCAACTATTAATAATCAACACTTGGAAGTTTATAAGGATTCAAATCATTATTACTAAGGAAAATTATGGAACTAAAGTTTAACAACTTGCTGAATTGTAATCCATGGCTCACACATACTGGGAAGCATATCCAAAGCTTAGATATGATACCCTTTTTGCAACTCTCGAAGACATTTTTTTAATACTTTAAACTTCAATCAATATGAAGTAGGTCCAAGAGGATGTGGATGAACAAATAGTGGCACAATATGAAAAGCAAGCCCTAGTAGAAGTTTTAACAGAATAGGAAGCACAACAAATGTTTGCCCAAATAGAGTCCAAAAAATATGCTACAATAGTTGATGTTTCTCCATCAACTTAGTTTGTTACAACAACTGCAACAACATCGACCTCATAGGATGAGGAGGATGATGGTCATACATACCATTATAAATGCACAACAACAGATGCAACTATAACAAACTTTGCAAATTGAAGAAATTACTACAATATAAGAACATTAATATGTGGAACTATAAATTATAGTTGTAGACTAGGCAATTGCAGAATATACAAGAATAAAGGGTAGTCTATTGTGCAAATATAGGGTTCTTTCAATACACATGTCCATACTAGGATTTTGGAGATGGAATCCAAAGCAAAGGGGGGGTAATGTTAAGGGTAACACTATATTATAGTAATTAGAGAAATTAGGATGCATGGGGATAGTGAAAAGGTATTGTGATGTCCATTATGAAATAGGTTAGATAGAGGAGATTTAGTAAGAACTAAGTGTACAATAGTGGAAGATGAGTAGGTGAAATAGGGACTGTTGAGGTGGAATTCAAATTAATTTAAGGTGGGAGAATTGAAGGATTTGAGGATGCTTTTGAAGTTATTTGAAGGAGTTTTTTTTTTACTATTTTTGGAACATAGAGTGGAAAAAGTAGTAGAGTTTTGTTTTAAAGCTAAGATAACAATTTTGATGAGGAACACAAAGTTATTGAACTTTTTTTTTTAGGGTTTCCATGTTCTTTTTCATAATTTGTTTTTTTTTCCTTTTTATCAATGTGAGAAGTAAAATTATTGTAGAATTCTGATAGATTCAAAATTGTGCAAACATCTTTGATATTAAAATGTGTTGTTGAATAACATTTTGAATTATGTATTGAGTCTAAGCACAAATTTCATGATTAAAAATGAACATGTTATAAGAACAAAATTTGAAGTTAAAATAATGTTAGAATATTAAGATTTACTAGTGCTTATGTGTCATTTTTACCACGTGCCACAAAGGACATTTGAAATGGTACTCGTTAAAATGGTTGATTTGGGCATGTTGCAAACACATGTGTTGGTATGGACATAATTCCTTCTAGTGAGGGTTAATGGCCTATTGAACTATTTTCATTTTGGGTTTGTAGTAGGTAGTAGGTGCAATTTGGTGGTCCAATTTCTTTTGTTTTGAGTGACATAACATTTAAATGTGTAATAGGGCTTAATAGGCTTTTACGAATTTTAAAGGACAAATGGAAATGATAAGTATTAGGAAAGGACTTCTATTTTCAATATTTAATCATAGATCAAAACTATGATTTAAAGGGCTAGAGATTGGTGAAGTATGTTTCCATGAATGGTATTATAAGGTATGTATGTAATCGTAACTTTTATTTACCTTATAGTGAATTCATTGGCCATTTGATCTCTTGCTTTAGGTTTTTTTGACACCCACATTGATCTCAGGTCATTGATATGTGGGGAATTTGTAGATTGCAAATGTTTACCCTAATTTGAAAAACTTGTCATAGATGTGATTTGTTTTTGTTTGACAAGTGCATCATTTCCATGAAGGTTTGGTTTTCAAAAGGTGTTTATTGGCCATGTTTAGTGAGGTTACACAATCACCATGGTTCATTAAGCTTGTAGTAGATGGTTTGAATTCATTTTTAGTACTATAGAATGTGAGAGTATCAAGGTTATAATGTAGAGAATTTAATATTTCCAACTAGGTTGGGTTTGATGGATCCTATCAAAAACAAATGTTATGTGCTTTTGATGGCATTTTTTTCATTCTTTCAATGATGATCATACATTGAATTAAGAGGTTTCTCTTCTTTTGAATTATAATATATTTTGCCCCCCTAAAAAAAGGTTTTAAATATTTCCTTGTGGTTCAAAACATTTGAGGTATGTGCATAACATAGTTCCATGGCCAAAGATGAAGCTATTTTTCCAAAATTATGAAAAAGTTGGGTAAGATCATAAAGGAATTTGTTGAGTATATAGGTGTTGCTATATTGGTGAATTTGGTGGAGCATTAGAGGTGGACACAACCATTGGGCTAGAAACCTTACGTCCTAAAGTAACAACTATCTAATTATGAAATTTTGAACCATGATGTGTCACCAAAAATAAGTAGTGGGAAAATGAAGACTTCCTCTTGTTACAATATAATCAAGTATACTTATTTGTTTCCATTTTGCACACATAGAATAGAGGTGTAGACCTAATTAACCTTTTTGCTTTGACAAATCTAATCCTATTGCATATGTTTAAAGCACATTTTGGATTAGCACGGTCCAATTTGATTCTAATGAACTATCATAGTTTATTAAAAGTGTTTTACAAAATAACAAACTTTTCGACATTCATTTATAATTTCATGTGACAAAGTTCCCTTACTGGATTCCACCAAACAACATGTAAAGCCCCAATCTCCACCTTCCCTTCAAAGTTCAAACAAAAGAAAAAACCTTTCATAGAAAGTTTTACAACAATATGGATGAAAGCATTCCCTCATATAAAATTTTCAAAATTTCACATTTAGGTTATAATATTATTAGAGTTCCCACCAAATCAAATTTTGCTTCCCATTCATCCCCAAATCCAAGAAAGTAAAAACTAAAATAATTTGAAATATATAAAACTTGAGTTTGTGAAACAATTTTAAGTAGGCTTTCAAACTTTTTAAGGACTTTCATCATTTCCAAATATTTTGAAACATTTGACTAACTTCATGTGTCCAAATTAATCTTCCATATGTAGCAAAAAAATTCTAGAAAACTTCAGTCTTAAACATAGGGTTTTGCCATCAACATCATACACAAAAAAGTACCAAATAGTTTTTAAAAGTTTAAAGGAAATGTGGTTAACTTCCTAAATCCAAAAACATGTTCCATTTAGTAATCCACTTCACCTTAAATTTTCCTTGTTGCATTTTGGTAATCTCCATATCATAACTCGCATTTGATAAACAACACACACCCAAAGACTAAAGATTTGTCTCATGAAGCACAAACCAACAAATCCATAATGTAGCACCAACATCTTATTGTTACAAACTCCTTCTTAAAAAACAATAAGCAAAAGGAAATCACATACAACAAATAATGAACATTTGATCTAATACACAAAATTTAACAATGTACATAATTGATTAAACTCTCATGTTTTACCAAGGTTTCATAACTAATGTGACACACCCATTTTGCAATAACCTCACCTCAACATCCTTCTAGACATGTTAATTTTGTTCATTAGGTTGAACATCAACAATTTTTTGTAGACAACAATTTATTTTGTTCAAATTGGTTTAGTTGTATGAAAATTTTAAGTTGTCAAATCAATGATGGCTTGCCATAGAAATTTTTACAATTTCTTTATTGCCCAAAATAAATTTAGTTGCCAAATTGAGTGATTGAATTTTGTCTAAAAAATTCAATTGCCAAAATGGTTGGCCAAAAACTTTTAGTCACTAAAACAAGTGGCTAAACATGTTTAGACCTTGTCTAGAGATCTTTTTTCGCCAAATGTTTTTCAATGATTGCATAGAAAAATTTCAATCATGGCCCAAAGATTTTTAATCATCCAATCATCAATGGTTCAATTTTTACGATTAAATATACATTAAGAAAACATTTTGATATTTGCCCAAAAACATTTTGATCACCATGTGAATATTTTTTTTCAAAACGAAAGTTTTTTATTTCACATTTTTGTTTCATATCTCTATAAGACTATGAAATAGGTAGTAAACAAGTTTTAGGATGGTAGGTAGGAGGTAGGTAGATTGTAGGAGATAGGAAATGGGTGCAAATGCAATAAATGGAACCACATACTACAAGGTTAAAGTCCTTTCCAAGCTAGGACTTCACATTTGAAAAAAAAAATGTTCAAATGCATTTTAAATGAAATTTATCAATTTCAATTGCTTTTGCTTTTATAATCATGAATGTTAGGACCTGTTGAAAAGGAATGATGCACATTTGATAAGGAAAAAATGACATTTGAAAAAAAAATCATTGTCATAGTTGTTTTGAACATATGTTGTTGATGAGGTGTGAGGTCCATAAGTCAATCTATACATAAACAATAACTGTTGCAACATCACAACTAAAATCAATCACAACAATGCAAAATAAAATCAAAAGCAACTTGGAATTTGAAAGCATTAGCCAAAAAAGAAAAAAGAAAAAAATGTAAACATGGTTAGTTGGGTGATTTATCTAATCGTCATCAACTTGTAGTAATTAAAAAAAAACCAGCTTCTTCAATCAAATCATAATTCTCTTCATCTAGAGAATATTCAATTTTCATATAATTTTCAAGAGTAGTAGTAGGTGTGCAATTCATCCTTGGATCATCAAGCCATTTTTTTACCACCATGATTATTTGATCTACATTTTCCACTTGTAAACAACAACATTGCAAGGCTTTCAACTCGCCAATAAAGTTAACAACATATTGAGTTTCGATTTGGGACCTTGGAATCCCAAGGATTTGCTTAGCTAAAAAACCAACATTAAAAAATTGATTTTCATGAGAAGGCCACTAAGAAAGAGGATCAACACATGCAAATGAGAGGATAACAATATAACAAGAATATAAAAAGACTCTTCCATGGATCCTTTAACATTATATATATATATATATATATATATTTCAAACTAAGAATTAGACGCATCAATAGTTGTTGCACATGCTTGGGAAATAGGATTGAACCAATCAAATCAAGTCATAAGAAATGGAATCACTATTTTTGCATCATATTCAAAAGCAAGACGAATTGTTTCCCCAAACCCCACATAATTTTCTACAACCCATAGAAATCTGAAATGGGGATCCAACATGATGGCAAAGATGTTATGAACATTTTGTGAATCAAATGTTTTCAAAAACAAGAGGAAAGGTTTGATCACCTTATTGACTTCCTACTAAATGTTTTTTTGTAAGATGAAGAGCTCTGAATCAAATTCATCAAGAATGTCAGACCCATCATTAAGTTTCATTGCCTTAATTTATACAATACTAGAAGTAAAAATAACACATTTGGATGGATGAACATGACACTAGTTGTAATATAGTTGTAGGGAGAACCATGAATCATTCAATATTGAACTATAATTGCACAACTAAACAACAATAGTTGCATGTAAAGGCTAGTTGCATCTAGTTGTAAAAATAATGGTTGCAAATGACAAGAATTTTAATATTGTTTCAAGTGGTTATGAAATGATTGGATACGAAAAACCAATTGGAAATTGAATACAAACTACTAATGTATAATGACATCCGTAATGTTGACTAGACTTATCTACCTACTTGGTTACACACCCACCAACCCACCTACCTACCTACCTATTTTTTTGGGCTTTTAGATTTTGGGTGTTTGTTTTTATTAAGCAACTTGTGTTGTAGTGGGTAGAGTTCTAGTGTTCAATCCTTCCACAAGCTACTTGAATTTGTAAGGTGTTCATGTTTTTTTTTATTGCATTTATGAATTATTATGTAATTGCAAAATTTCTATACATAAATCAAATTTGAAATGTGGCAATGCATATGCTCTATACATAGAATGCATAGTTTCTTAGCATTTAAAAACCTGGCTCATTCATAATTGACAAAAGGGGAAAAAAAAAAGGTTGAATACATAAGCATCTTTACAACTAATCTGTTAAAACTTAAGAATATATATCCTTCTTTTAGAAAAAAAGAAAAACATGCAATGTTGATATCTGGAGGTTTGTCCTAAAACTGGATAACAGGACAACACTGCTTCACACCTCTTTTTGCCTTCAGTGAATTTCATCAATTTTACATTAATACCTTTCCCATTTGTAGGCATGTTTCATTTGCATTGAAGTTACTGTTCAGGAAGGGTATGAACCATCTGCTTGGGTGGGAACAGCCAATTTGCAGCCCTCTCTGGATTTGTAGATCTCGAGGAAATGAAAGTGATTACAGGCTTTTATATACCAGTAAGTTGAAAAAGCTTTCAAAAGGGACCCACTATCAGTTTTTGAACTCAATCTTTCAGAAAGCCATTTGTGACATAGTGAACCCAGCAAGTAGTGTGTAGTGTGTACCCATTGAGTTTGTTTATTTCATGATCTTCTGTCTCTGACGAAAACACAAAGAAAACTTCAAAGGAGGAAGGAAACAAAAGTGGAAGTTTCTATTGTAGGCTATGTATCTGGAGGGCAATGTCGTCATGCATGCAAAAAAATTCTTCGGCAGAGAGCCAAGGCCAACAAAATTCCAAGATTCCTAAAGGAAGATTAGCAGGCGGAAGAAGGAAAAAAGTTAGTGGAAAGAAGAAGGAATTTAGCTGATAAGAAGGAAAAATACTCTGGAGCAGCCAAAATATAAAACTGGCCCCTCCTGCAAGACCTGACGACCCATGTCAGAGAACGTTCCAACCAGATGTCACCGACTGGAAAACACCGAACCACGATAACTACCTGCTGCAAATAGAACTGGCCCAGCCCCAACCCGCCTTCCGCATGACCTGGTAACAGTGATGACAGGGGAGTCTCTCATGTCAAGAAACGTCCTTCAGTCTTCAACGAGGAGTGAAACTCAGATTACCACCAAAATTTAAGTATCATCTTGCCTCTTTTTTGGTTTTTGGTGCGCTTGCATCGATGGTACCTGTGTATTATTACTATAATTATTCTTGAATCTTATGCCTTAGATGTATTAATATTGCGTTTCCAGCATTTTTATACCTGTATAAAATATTTTCTTAAAATGATTTTGTGAATAATAGTGTTTGGAGTTGAAATATGGGTTGGAGAGTGAAAGGAGGGCCCAAAGATGAGATTTATTTACACTAATGTTTGTCAAACCGTTTTAAGTTTTCCATTTCTTTCTGAGCACTTGCACTAGAATTTTTGATGATTTGCTTATGAAACATCTTGAATGGAGACAAACTAATGTTGTCAACTGAAAGGATTTTTGGAGATGCTTGCACTAGAATTTTTGATGACTGCGCCGTGCCTGCTATAAATGGGTGCAACAGCCTTTGCAAAAGCAGCTCTGGAACTCACTGACTTTTGCAAATGACCACTTGCCACTACAACATTCGCCGTCGGTACATGAGGTGATTGATTTTACACGTACTTTTCGTGACAAATTCGCCCTTTTGAGGCCGACCCATTTCGTTGTTCTACGCTCGCCAGCCAATGCAGCAGTTTCGGTGGTACGTACCTGGTTCGAAGTAGGATTCACTCACAAGTCTCCGGCTATACTTTCCGCAGGTGTAAATGGTGACATTATGGGGCCTTTTCTCCGCTACCCCAGGGAGAGGGAGCTCTGGACTAGCGTTTACTTCACCCCCAAGTGAATTCACCTCCAGTGTACAGTCAAACTGTGACCATGGTGGACTTAGATATCACCCACTAAAAGGTTTGTAAAAGGTTTGAAATTTCAAATGTAACCCAGTTTTGGTGTCTTATTGAGGTACTTATATTTAAGTTTTCTTCCTTTGGTGGCACAGGTGTTCATCTGTGGTTCCACTTCTAGTTACATCATTTTCAAGGGTGGGGAACAATGGTCACTCTCTGGAACAAGCCCTAGTAGAACCCATTACCACTGTACCCAGCTCAATGGGTTACTAGGTGGACCAGGGCATGGCCGAGTATTTTGTCACCCAGGTTGGAATGCCCCAGTTCATTATATGTGCACATAGTTGTTATTGCAGACAGTAGTACAAAAGTACTGCTTGCTTTTCTTTTTCTTTATCTGCCCTCTGCCTGATCCATCTTTTTCTCAAATAAGATGGATGATGCCCAGACACACTTGGGCCCATATTATGCACGTCTTAGGAATGTAATGGACAATCCCAAAACCTGCATAACAGAACCCAAAGTGTGCATGTGCAGCATCAAAATGTTTCTGTGCACCATCGGACACATATAGGATGGGCAAAAGGGGAGTCAGTGAAAAAAAGAACCCATTTGTACGGCATGCAATAACAACTATGTGCACATATAATGTCAGGGTCTTAAATGTTGGGAAAGGGCCTCCTCACCTCTCATAGTTAGACTAGTTTGATAAGTACCCTAATTTCAAAACAACATTTTTTTGAACTGAAATTTTGCCACTTGATGATCCAAAAAAAGTCTAGTGCTACTCATACAAAGGATTTTCGTTGAAAGAGTGCATCAAAGTTGCCAGCTTGTGACGTTTTTTTTTCCCTGAAATCTCCACATTTAGACAATAGGGTCCAGCAGCTCACCAAAATACAGCAGGATTTTTCAAATTTTCTTCTTCCCTCTCTGACCCATAGTCAAAATTTGGTTAATTCCTATTGTGCATGATCAACATTGTGGCTACAACACAAATTTGGAAAAAAAATATTGCATCATAAATCCATCTACAAAGGAAGGTAGTTTGTTTGTTCTGTTTGTTCTGTTTGTCCCATTGAGATCTCCGAAATTGTGGTACCTTTAGCCGCGTCTCTTGGTAATGCTGGAAAACCTTTGATTAATAGGGGTGCACTGAGTTTGAAATCACTGAATTGGTTTCTTTATGTTTTGACCTAGGGTAGAGAAATTATTGAATATTTTTTAAAATAAAAAATAAAAAGTACAGTGAAATTTGAGAAGGCTCTTGGTGTTTTCTCTGCGAGTAGCACTTGATGAACATGATTTGGAAAATTTAGACATAAGGTGCAGGAGATATAGAATTTAAAAAATTATTTGGTCATTGAGAATTCAATTAAATTACCAAAAAAAAAATTTGGAAGGAAACTGGGTTACCAATTTCCAGTTGGGCCAATGGCACAGCCTACAATAGTTAGTTTTAAAATTTAAATAAATAAATAAATAAGAAAAGTTAAGAAAAAACACACACACACGTACACACACAGTTTGACTTATAGTCTCCAGGGCAGAAATGCTCCTGATAACTTGTTGAGTAGTAGTTGGGATATAGGAATTTTTGGCCATGGTGAATCAGCACCCACCAGAGCACCATCCACTGGATGTCCATTCTTACTCAGTTGCGGAGGGTTTAAACCCTATACCCTCAACTGTGGTCATATTTGGTTTCACCTTGGTAACCAATTCTGTAGGAAATAGGTCTCATATATAGGTAGATAGGTAGGAAAATACATAACTACTAAGTATATAGATGATTTATACATAGGAAAGGGCTGTTTTTGGGTTTAGAGGTAGGTACCCAAAAAACAAAATCCGCAACTGAGCTAAGAACCACCATGGTTAGCTAAGGAACTGAAACCCAACAGAAAACTGTTGAGTAACCACTTATCATTCATCCTTGATGGTGCACTGGTGGGTGCCGGTTTACAGTTGCCAGAATTTTTGACCTAAGAAAACGGCTAACTGTCACTTCTAGAATCCCATGCTATTGGAGCAGAATTCAAACGGACTGACGTAGGGACCACGTTCCGCGAACCTGGCCGTTAGCGGCTACCACTGGTCACATTAGGGTCCCTACGTCTTGGTTCTCGGTAACATGACACATGCACGTACGAGGCAGGGTTTGTGAGTGCTCGGGGGGCGAGTTTTCGTACTATGGCGCGGAACAAAAACAAAGAACAAAAGTTGCCATTCTTTTCGGGAAGAAAATTTACATGTTGCCATATCTAGGCAATTAGTTCCTATTGGTCTAGCCAAATTTGGTTCATTCCTCTTGTGGATGATTGCCAGTCCACTCTACTTGACAAAATTGGGGCAAAAAGAAAACCCTATGTAACTAGGAGGAGGAAGAGGAGGAGTAGGAGTAGTACCGATTCTAAGCTGCTAATATCGAATGGAAGACTAGCAATCCTTCAACCTCCTCTGACAGTGCATCCAGCTTTACCAGGCTGGTGGGTGACCATACTGAATTTAGAACAAATTTCCCATGCAGCTGCAGGTAGCTATGGGTTCGACGTCTCGTGGGTTGACGGTAGCCTAATCTCGTAGCTATAAATTATCATTCGAGCATAACCATCACCCCATCACTCAATTTACAATTCTGATCCTGCTCAGCTGCACGTCCACCTGCTCTACTTCCAGTTAATTTTACGTCGCCTCCACCAGAGCACTTCAGCTTCATCATTATCAATTAATTCGCTGAGTTGCTTAGCTGATCACAGGAGACGGAGCTGAATCTGAGAAATCTTAAGCTGGTAAGCTAGTCAATTATCTTATGAGTATATTCAGTGTCAGATCTAGCTGAATGTGATTTCTAATCTCGAGTCCTTGGGTATTTGGTTGAGAGATTTTATAGGAACCTCTTAAGAAACCATGCTTCAGCCTGATCTTTTACGCAAGCTGTTCATTCTAGCTATCTAGCTAGCTGGGATTAATATCATCTTCGAGGTTTTGCTACTGTGCCACTACCACGGTTTTGAAGTCCTGTGACAAAGAAAGAACTTCTGGGTAGCAGAAATTCTATCTACTAAGCAAGCTAGTTTGTTTGTTTTCTTTGATTTCATTGAGATCTTGGTACTCTTCGATGAATATGGGTGCACCGAGATGCTTTGGTCGTGTTGAGACATAGGGTGCAAGAGTTATACAATACTGAAAATTTTTGTCAAAGAAAATTCAACAGAATCAAAACTGAATATTTTAAGGAAATCACGCTGAGCTCTTCATACAGTAGGAAAGCCAGTGACGATTCAGATTTCTTGGAGTGATTTTGAAGGTATTAGACCTAACGTGGGGGAAAAGTTTGAGTAATTACAGTCAATGGGATTAAAAAAATTTATATGAAAAAATTTCTTTTTCACCAATTGAGGTCTATCGTCAAGGTACGTCTAATTCCCACTTGGGCCAGCGGCAGAGGCTACACTAGGTCCTGTCCATGATATTCTGGTGAAAAGCTCAATTGCTAATTATGTTTATCTTTGTTGAACGCGCAGTATCGTTATAATCTGGTTGCTATCAGAAGGTGGTACTATTGTAACAAGAATCGTTCAAGAGCTACCTAGTGCAATCCATCTTGGAGGACGAGTAATTACAGATTCGCACCTTCAATTCCAGACAAACAGAAGCATGTCATACAACGAGGTATAAACACTTCCCGATTCCATTCAAATAATCGAGTTGACTTAATGGTTGCATTAATGTGAACTCGGATTAGTATCTACGTGTCTGATGACTTCCATAATATTTTTCTCACTGATCTGAATTTGGATTAAAGTTCTAATCAGCTGCTGGGGTGGCAACTTGGAATTACAGTGGTCGTGGCGTTCTCAGGATGCACCTGGCCCCAGCAGCTACATGTCTGGAGACGACGAGTATTCAAGCGAACAGGTAAATCATACATCCGACGTCATTCGTCATTCAAGACATTGCAATCTTCTTGTTCCAAAAATATACTTATATCAGTTGCAGTTGATTATATTATAAATTCTGTAACGGGGAACATGAGGTCGTAAGAGAAAATGATCAGTTCATTTCATGATGAGTAGCTAGCCAACTCCTAGATTACGCGATTCCTACAATGTTGCATATATACTCAGCTAGCTGTGGGTTGAAAAAAGCTGCATGGATCGTATTCAAGGAAGTGCTGATCATCGACCGGAGAAACAATAATAATCGATCTTCTTCATCTCATCTATTTGTTTTGCAGATAACCAAGAAATTCAAAGCAAGACTGGATGAGCGCAGCTTCACTAAACTAAAGAAAGACCTCCTGACCTTACGTAAGTTTTATATATATAATGCTTCCCTGCTATTTATGTTGGAAAAATAAATTAATTAATGTTTTGGCGAGCTCCTTCTGTCATGTAATTATACTGACGAGGTGCGACGTGATCGGTACTCACAGTTTCAGTACACATATGCTTGCAGAGTTGGATAACGTGGAACGATCCGGAGATGTGGTTTATGTCACAGGCTATGATGAGGAGGTTCTGAACGGCCAGACAATCTTAAACATGTTTCGGAAGTATGATTCCAGAGCTACACGACTTAGCTGATAATTCCTTCAGCTGGAGGTCTACACTGATTAAGCGTCGCGCTGCAATGCAGACCGCCAGCGGGCCTCTTGGCTCTTATCATAAATATATAAAGAACCTGCAGACATACAGTGATAGAAGAATATCATATGCACTACTTATGGACTAAACTATAGTCATATTCATTCATTCATTCATTCATATTGCAGCTTGCAGAAAGCTCATCAATTGGTCGATGTCAATTAATTTCCAGACGGCAGGACTACTAGCCTTAATTGATGCTTCTAGTAGGTGCAGACTGAGAGGTATCTCTAGAGAATGACCCATGCTTTCTTGTTGCATGGACATGCGCGTTTCATTGGAAATCTACAAACAGACGAGACCATCCCGATGTCTGGATTTATAGATACTTAACTACCGTCAATTATATATAAGCTGCAATTAGCAGTTCAAGCTGAGTCCTTAACACGTGAGAACGGATTCCTCGTACAACGGATCAACCCATGTGAGCTAATCGAGGGCTGATCTAACGCCTGCACGGGAGAGCAGTATATATATCTAGTATTTAACTGAGCCATTTGCTGATTCTATGACAATTTTATAGGATGTTGTCAGCTCTAAAACTATATTTTTTTCTACTATTGGAATTCCCGCCTCCTGGGCGGGTTTCCACTTAGCTACGGCCCAGTCCTAATTTATAATAAAGTTCGGCAGGTTTATAGCAGTAATTTTGGGCTAAGTTCTAAGTTTGGATGTATTTTTGGATGCATGCATTGTTTATTGTTGAGCTGGGTCCCTTATAACTGAATTGTAATTCGCTCCACTATCCATGTATAAGGCATGATTGGTTGCAGAAAAACGTTCCTACTTGTCAGGTTGATCAATGTTTGACCCATAGGATAAGAAGCGCTAAACTGGATGAAAATGGGTAAACCATTTACATGCTTCCATCAACCAGACTGCTAACTGGTGGGCGGGAAAAGAATCTAGAGTCCCACGTCATTTGCAGAGCCCCGGTGACGTGCATGAAGTTCTCCACATCTACTTTCTCTTGAAGGCTTTGCATACTCAGAACATCTTTGCCCGCCATTCTTTTGGAGTCGGTTCTCATTTTCAGAAGTCCTCGGAAAAACATAAGAGCCTCGGACAAGATTGGAAGCGTATTTGGAGGAAGGATTGTGAACCTGAAGAGCCCATCAGTTTTTTCCATGATACCCAGGGGGTATCACAAGAACTTGTTTAAAAAATTGTCTATTTTTAGGCAGTGTAACACCCTCGGCCGCGACCGTTACTGAATCGGACCCACATCTGCTTTGCCTCACGCTTCATCACTGGAATTAGGCCCACCTCAGCTCCAGCTCATCCAGGCCCTTATTCTAGTAATGCCGGTAACCGTGGGGGTTGTTAACCTACACGTGGTACCCCGCTTTTAGGCACCTTGACAGGATGTAATTCAATTAGGAACAGTTCCTGATCAGAAGGAACATTCGAGCAAAATACCAGCTAGATCTAGCTTGATCACCAAAGAGACATACGTGATTGACTAGCCTGTAACGAAGTGGTGGACCTGAATCAATCCTGATTGACGACGAAAGCAAGCATTTCAACAGAGCATGAAAGTCTATATTCTCTACGTATGCATGTCTTCCAGGTCGTAAGCACTGGCTCCAGTGTCCGATTCAGGCACTTTTTTTGTGTGATTTTCCTAGGTGGGACATGAGGCCAGCTCAGTGGCTAGGCCTTGGTCCAGGATCTGCAGACTGCTAGTTCCATTTTTGGTCAGTTTCACTGGTGATGTAAATTCACCGTCGCCAGCCGACAGACACTCTGCTTGTGTGAATCAATGCTGGGCAAACACTGGTCAATCTCTGGAACAGGCCGTAGTAGTTAGAACCAGATAGTCTCCGCGTACTCGGACTAGTGAGCCAAAGAGGCGGCTGGGACGGACCACGGATCATTGAAATATTACAAAGAGAATAATACCTTGAGACCAGATGTCTTTGCACATTCCTGGAGGCAAGGACATAGTGCAGCCGCTTAAAGGTCTCTATCCATTTAGGCTCCTCTCATCACGGTTACACATAGTATGTCGTGATCATAGCATGCCTCACTAGAAGTCATTGGATTGGGACCTTGTTTTCTTGCTGCATGGACATGTGCTTTTCATTGAAGAGCTACAATTGAGTTGAAAATTAATTTGTGCAGGTAATTTGTGCAGGAACTTTTAATTCTGGGAACATTTCATATGTAAGGAATTTTTTGAAGAACATTAAAAGAACACATTTTTCTATGAAACACATGTCACTTTATGATGATTGACATTTGACTCAGAGCTCTTGCAAATTTTGGTCAATGCTTGACCAATAAAACTAAGAAATCATAAGCACAATAAGTTGAAAAAAAATAATGAAAAGTTGTTGGGAGGTAGATTTGTGATCATAGCAGCTTAATGAAAAAATGTTCTAATTAAAACTTGTTTACATTTCTTTCCTTTCTCGTGCAACTCTCTAGCACAACTCTTTGAAAGGTCAACATATAACAACTAGTTGCAATTCTTAAATATTACGCCCCATCCTCTTATCAAGCAATTCCCAATTGTGACCAAAAATTTGGTACAAATTTCAATAATTCTTAAAAACTCCAATTTTCATCAAGTTCAATTGACTCAGTATACAGAAGTCTCCATTTCCTCATGTAGTTGTGAACACGCTTGAATATTAACTGGCAATGATGAAGCGCCATAGCTAACAATGGGTTGGCATTTTGTTAAAAATCATCTTGAAGCATTGAATCTATTTGATGTTTTACTATGACCTAATGAGATACTTGTAAGTAAGTTGTATCCTTGGGTGGACCTAGGAACATCACACCTTCTTTTTCCTGAACCACTTGAACTTTATATATAGGAAACACTCAAATGAGACTTTTCATAAAATTGTTTTTTTGAGTACATTCATGAAATTATATAAACTTTGAAACTTTTATGAGATAAAGTCATGCCTTTGTTGAGCCTGAGTTGCACCCATCATTTGATGCTTTATCCCCTCCAGGCTACTATCCGCAAAGTCGTGAAATTTTATTAAATAAGGATATGAAGTATGAAATATTGAGACTCGGGATTAAATGCACGAGGCACAAGAACATTTATAGCTACAGTACACAAAGCAGCAGCAGTGATTGGTTGAAAGCATTCAGGAAAAAACAAGGACATGGCAAACTCAGTTCAGCACCAAATTTGTTGCTAAACTGAGTTTCATGCGCAGTTGAAGCTTAGTGTACCTTTTTTTTTTTCCCTGTTTTCTGAAATTTCATCCCAAGTATGTGATCAAATGGGGGGTTTTGATGTTGTCTTTCCTTGATTTTACTGATAATTTTAATGTATTTTGATATTCCTAATCATTGCATTTTTTTAAATTAATTTTTAATAAAAATTATTTTAATATTTTGGTTAAGAACAAAAAATTTGACACATGTTAAATGATATTTCTTAAAATAATTCTCAAAGATAATTTAGATGGTATTTTTAATTTTTTTCTAAAGTATGCTTTTAAAATAAACTTGAGCCAAATTACAATTAGTGAAACAACTAGTCAAGTTAGATCAAGTGGACCCATTAGGAACAACTTCAAAAAATGGTAAAATTAGACAAAAACATTTGACCAAATATTGTTTTTAAACCTTTTAATTCTATTATTTCTTAATTATTTTATTCTCATGTTTATTGATTTGATGCCAAAGTATATGGTTTTAATTTTTCATGGGGATTTTTAAAAACTTGTTATAAATTCATAGTTTTAATTTTGTTATGACTTTTACCAAAATTTGGAATCATGCTTTTGAAAATTGAAAATTCATAATTAAATAATAATAACAATAAATATCATTTGAAATGCCTTTGAAAGTAAAATCAAAAGTCTTGTTTCAGAAGTTTGATTTCAAGACAAAAAGTTCAAGGAAAGTAGTTGAACTACTATTAATTACAATCCTAAATTAATAAGTAAATTATAATGATTAATCAAAATTCAAAATATTTTTATCTTGTTAAACTTTCAAACTTTATACTACCTGTTTAACTAATAACATATTTTTACTGATAACCCTTTTTAAAATGTAAGTTGTTAAATATATTTTTCATGAAATTCAATGGGTCCAATGAAATGAAGGTGTGATATTCTTTGTGGTAGGGTGTAAGCATGTTCGAATGGTTCAATTCTTCTTTTAAAAAGAAAAATAGCTCATGTATAAAGTTCATGGCTGAAAACATGATGAAGTAGGCCAACCATTATCATTTTTCACCAAGTTTGAAAATATATTTGAATTGCATTAATTAAATTTTTTATTTTCTTGCAATGTTGGGTTCAAACATGCTCAAATGATCCACATCTACCCTTTTGTCATGTGCTTAAAAATAATGGGTTAAACAATGAAAATGTTGTGATATACCTAAATTCCTATGATCCCAAATGTTGTTACAATATTTTTTATGCAAAAGTATAACTTATGATTAATCATGACTACATAAGTCATTTTTCAAGCATTTCACGGTCAAAGCAAAATAAAGTATACAAAAAAAATAAACGTCTCCATTTAAACTATGTGTCACACATATAATTACAAAAAAAACATCAAATTAAACGAAAGTATATGTCAAGTGACCTTCATTTGTTGTATTAGGTTAATGAAAATATAGTTTTCAAAACATGAAAAAAAAAAAAACCTTAAAAAGTATATTAAATTATTTTTGAAACTAATGAGTTAATATGTGTTCAAACCTACTTTTTCACTTAGAAATTTAATAAAATAGATATTTATTAATTTATGATATGAAGATCATCATCCGTTTTACCAAGCCATCAATTTTTTTTTAATTTTTTAATTTTATGAAACCCCATTTGACACCTACTTGAAAGTTGAAACAAAAAACCCACATTCAAAAGTTATTTGTATTTTTAAAAACCTACTCAAAACCTACTATTATAAGTTGAAATTTGAAAATTAATGCAAATTAATGTAAAAACTACTTATTTAGGAATGGAAATCAAAGTAATTGAAAAAATCTTGAACTGCATCATGTGTAGTGATTTGTTTTCCTTCATAAACATGATGAAGTAGGTGTATCCTTGATGAATCTATGGGTGACCACATATGCATCGAAAAAGACCATGTAGCCTAATTTGGTGCGTAATGTTCAAGAAAAGTTGTTAGAGATTATTCGAAATGATGGGATAATTAAACTCAAGCAAAAACTCAAGCACCTAAACTTAAGCATGCACAAGATTTTAACTGAACATGATGATAATCAAAAGATAAATCACAGATGATGTTGGAAAAAGATTGTTCATGCATGTTCTTTTGAAGATGATTTGTTCCTCTTGTCATGCCCGTATGCATGGCCTCATACATGATGGTTGATTACGGGCATGCCAATGATGCTTTAAGGTTAATGTACGTTTTTAAGTAACTGTACACTATTAGGTGTTTTAAGGTTATGGCTTGTTTAGGGTTTCAGCTTTGTTGATGACTGTGTAAAAGGTCAAGCTCTTCCTTTTTCTTGTTAGTTTTTCTAGAATTCCTTTGTCAAGGAGAGTTTTTTCCATAATTAAATTGGATTTTTAAATGCTCACAATGACTATTACACAGCCACCGTTTACATACACTGCGTTTTTTTTTCCTTCTTTTCAATTTAATTCTAGAAAAATTACTCTTTATTACTTAATGTTGAAAGTAACAAATTTTTCTTGGTTTTGAGTTTCTTGGGTTTCTTTTTGCTTGTTGGTTTCTTGTGTTCTTGAGTTGTTACTATTTTTTCTTCGTTTTCTACTTTTGTATTATAGCTACAACATGCACAACATCAACCATAACTAACAATAACATAAGCGAAGTAGAAGGTACACCAAAAACAAACTACAAGCTGTGAAGTTCTGAGTTTTGGAACTTCGGAGGGAGGGAGGAGTGAGTAGCTCCAAAGTTTGTTTTATTACCAACTTTAGGTCTTGGGAGCACGTACACACACACACACACACACACACACACACACACAAGGTTTGATTGCAATACAAGATCTACACCAGGTGATGCAACCCCAATTACACTTGCTTTCTTTGTACATGGGTTTTGAGGCTAGCATTTAGGCTATGCACTCATGTGTGTTTTTAGATTGTAATCATGTAGTGAGTAGCCCTTGTAGTAGCTCTGGAAGAAGAAGAAAAGATTTTTTTAAAAAAACATGAAGTAGAAAAAAAACATCTCTCTGCATGCCGTCATTATAAAACTCACGAACGCAAATCGCTCTGTAACGCCATCACTAGCGCAGTTGCCATCTGTTGTAGTTCTGTTCGACATCCATTACAATTCCATCGGATGTTCATTGCAATTTCATCCCACATCTATTACAGTTCCATTAAATGTTCGGCGTAGTTTCATCCCACATCTGTTGTAGTTCCATTAAATGTTTGTCACAATTTCGTTAAATGTCCATCATAGTTTCGTCCCACGTTCATCATAGTTCCATCCGAAGTCCGTCCTAATTTCGTCCAATGTCCATCATAGTTTCATTTGACATCAAGTAGCTTTCATCTAACATTTGTCAACTTATGTTTGACGTCCGTTCGACCCCTTCCATCCATCGACATCTATCTGTCGTCGTTTATCCCCGTCAATGCACCGTATTCTTCAAATCTTACTTACGTATTCGATATCATATTCCTTAAATTGTATGTATTACATACATACATAGCTGATACCATATTCTTCAAACCATATGTTGTGTTAGGACTTTGTAGCTAATGCTCTGTATTGCTACAAAATTTTGGGGCATGAGACAACACCATGTCCTTAAATGATGAGAACATTACCATTGAGCTAGAGCCAGGGTATCAAATACAAAATAACACATAATCATTTGAGCCGATTTCTTTGAGCTCACGATTTTCACGACAATACCATCAAGCGTCTAGAGCGCCATTGTCATCCAGTAAAACTCCAATTAGGTATTTAGGTTTAGGTTACACTACATCAATGGTACATCAAAGTCCATTTGGAGGGGTAAATTAGTGGGGTGCGCCTATTGCCGCACCAGCTTTCACACCATCACCATATATTTCGCTACAAGTCATTACCTCTACACCCATATACACCATGGAAGTCAACACTTCATCTGGGAGAATTGAAAAGTTCAACAAAAGGCCAAGTACCATTTCTTTGAGGGAGTTCAAGGCAACTTTTTCAACCATGGTTTGTGAATTGGAGCTCAAGTATGGCGATAATTACACTGAAGCGTTTGCATTCAAATAATTAGCCCATTATGTGCACTATGAGGCATTGGATGTCTACAAACAACATTTTCCGAGGATTTTGGGCATCACCCAGACCCTAATCTAGCTTATGCCAAAGCCATCGACACCGCCTCTCAAGCTGCACTTCAAACCTGCCATTACACATCATGGGACTATGCCCAATAATCCAAATTCGGTACCTACTTCAATAAACTTTTCTCCTCAACAACTCATTGTTACTACTGCAAACATTCCTCCTACCATTAATGCACCAACTTTTGCTGATCCAGTCAGGGAATTCTTTCAAGTTCTTGAACTAGAATTTTCGATTAAGAGTTCTGGACATGTCGCCACCTTCTTTCGACAAAAGGATGAAACCCTTAAGATGCTCTACAAGAGGCTTTTCAAGCTTAAAGAAGATACATAGAACATCACTAACCTAAAAGCTACCCATCGATATCTTCGTTCGTTGGAAGGTACTTCGACACTCCATGCGCAGGTTTTATAACGGGTTTTTACAGAATTTGGAGATTTGTACACTTTACTGGATGTGTACAACATTTTTGAAAAGCCAAAACTGGCTCATGCACACTATGAGGCTAGTACCATGAAACTTCCATCACGTTCAAGGCCTCAACCTCCACCAGTTATGCCAACCATATCATCACATTCTTTTTCAAAGGTTAAAGGGATGCACTTGGTTGCACCCATCCTACCTTCTTATAACTACTATGGCAATCCTGCCCACAAAGCTAGTGAATGCAACATTCCTTTCGAGGATTTATTTTGTGATTATTATGGGAAAGAAGGACATCAGAAAGCTATTTGTTTTGCCAAGTTCCCAACACAAAAGCAACTCCAATTATCATGGTAAAATTTGCTTGCATCTTTTGTTGCCCTTCAACTCAGCCTTCCACTCAGGCTTTCCCCACCAAAGGTAATTCCAATGAGAATGTTAAGAAAAAGGAGCACAATGTTGACAAAAGAGAGGTGCTCCAAGCCCATGCCACTCAAGTTCAAACTCTACAAAATGAACTCAAATCATTGAAGGCCCAACTTGCGAATCTAAAAGGGAAGTCTTCCCAACCAGCTAGTCATGTCCAACCTATATAGGCTTCAAGATCACAAGAGGGACCTCCTAGGTCGTTCTATGGCCTCTCACATGATGCCATGGTGGGGGAGTATGTTCTTTCCAGTGCACATAATTCTAGCCCTACATTAAAATTTGCCACTTCTTTTTGCCCTTCTTATTTCGCGGCATAAGAGGATAGTGTGGCACTCAGAGTCATTGCCACTAGGTAGGTAATTCAAAGTAATGGACTCGCATATGGTTCAAGTCCTATTACCAAGCCTAGAGGAGCTCAAGTAGTCATGCCATAATCTTTTCGTCCTTTCAACACAAAAGAAGATTACATTTTGTTGGGAAGGGGGAAGGAGACTACTACACCACAAGCTGCTAGGGCATCAAATTTTCGTGTCCTGGGAGTACATGTACATCAAGAAAAAACATAATTTTCCATTGATTAGCTTATGGAGTGCCAACTTCAAATGCGTGAAATGGCACAAAAGCTTGTGAATATACCATTGTTTTGTTTTCAAGATTTGAAGTTAAACACCATGGACATAATTGCAATACTAAAAGATATCCTAAACACTACATCAAGTCCTCTACCAATCCCTAATCCACATGCTACAACGGTCCCATCCAACACCTTGGAGAAACACTCGATTGGCTCACGTGTTGCACATTGTGTTCGTAATCTAGTCACTAGTTCTAACATGGCTAAACTAATGGGTTTTCCTACTTCTAATTCTACATTCACATATCAGAAAGGAGCTAAGAACACCTCACTTGTGTATTTGTTGCATAACAAAGGTGTTGTGAATAACCATTGTCTCCATAGAGTCTTTCACTCATTTTTAAAGGTGGTGTTTAGTGACAAAACTTCCATCGCCACCAGAATTGCCATTGTCGGCAATATTAAATCAATAATCCAAGTGGGAGGACATACACCCAGAATGGTACTTCTTGATACAGGTGCCCAACCAATGATTCTTGGAGTTGAATTTGCCAAGAAGATGGGCATGCTTGACTCCAAACTATGGAAATCTATGTGGCAAATTCACACCGCTAGTGGGAGTGTAGAGGAGGTATTTGGGGAGAGCTTGGATTTGAGTACACTCAACTTCAATGAAGGTACAGATCAAGAGCTTTGCCTACAAGTTAGATGTTCAGTCACCAATGCCACCAATTATGATGTGTTCATTGGGCAAAGGGCCTTATTTCCACTAAGTTTCACAATTGATAACCGGTCGAGCATGTGTACTACCGAGTGGATTACAAGACTGATGGCCACCACCTGGGATACATACCCCTTGATTTACATGGGAACCATAGTCCTATGGCTAACCATTGTATGCTCAAAGAAACACACACTATTTCCTACATCCAACAAGCTAGCCACGAATGAATAGAGGGAGATGAAGAGGAAATAACTTACACCCAAGCTACTGAAAGCTTGAAGGTGGTTCCTACTAACATTGAACACGAAATAAAAGGTTTACAGATGTTCAAAGCAGCCCATGAACCCTTAGTGAAAACTCTCTTTAATTTTGAGAACATGGAGAGCCATGGCGAACCAATTAAGCCAGTACTTTGTCAACTAATCACCTGGACACTGCCTAAGGAGGGGATTACAATACTAGAGCTCTTTAGTGGTATTAATATAGGTCTCGAAGCCCTACTACAGTCAGGGATGATGGTTCGGAAGTATTTTTACATAAACATTGATCTTATTGTAATGCAAGTGGTGGCATCAATAATGATGGAGCTCACAACCAGATTCCATGATAGTTTGCAACCACTGCATGGAAGGTTAATTCACTTTCTTACCCTCTAACATACAACTAATTCAAAAGAAGCATGTGGAATTACTTGGCCCCATGGACCTCATCATTTCAGGTTGGGGATGTTAAAGATTTTCAACGGCTACATTTGGAGAAGGCTTGAGTGACACAAGATCCAATCTCTTCATGGACATGGTACGATTGATCACCTCGACTCAATCCATTTCTCCTATGCTTGGTTATGTAATTAAGAAGACCCCTTCTCAACTTGACTAAAGGTAAAAAATCCAAGAGCACTACACGTTGGTCAAGCATTACCTTGGAAAGGCGCTCTTATTCGATGTGGCACAATGCGGTTTCCTATGCACATCGACTATGCAACTGGTGAACCAACCTTGCACCACTCTTAATTCTGCAATTGGCTTTGAGATACACCATTAGAAAACCCAACCTGTAGGTTTCTCACATATTGGATGATCAGAGCTTTTGCCAACTAATTACAAGGCAAGAAAAACCTCTTTGGTTTCTTACGAACATAATAGGAAAACCAAGAGGTGTTTGGCCCACCTTTGTCTCCTTCCCAAGAACACATGCCTTTTAAGGTAATCAACCAAGCCTAGTGTATTGTCATGCTTCAGCCACTTGGGATGAACCAAACCTAGAAAAAAAAAAGGGGCTATGGGGTTCTAAACTAGCACTATTAGTCACACCAAGGTGATTAGATTGGAACATAACGCTCTACTAGGGAGAAGCATGGACCTGAATTCCCTTACATGGTTGTTGGTAATGCGTGTACTCTTTCAAATGTACACATCACTAGCACTAATTCAATCAGCTTGTAGTTCTGGTGATGTGACTACATGGCACCTTGACCAAATACACTTGCCTAACTTCAACACTTTACATTTCACTCTTAGTGTTGGGGGGGGAGGAGGAGGTACCATGTAATTTGAATTGTTTCTAATACACTTGAAGGTACATTAACTTTTGGAAAAATAATTACAACCTTCTACAAACCTCCGCAGTTAAATAGTGGAGAACCCAATACACCAAGTTCTTCAAACACACTTTCCAACTCCATTCCATGTGTTTCCAACTACCATTTTGTTATGGGGAACCAGCTCACCAAGAAGGAGAGAGACTGGGTTACAAACTTGCTAATTAAGTATGAGAATGTGTTCACATTTTCAATGAAAGACTTAGATAGGTGTAAGATCATGCAATTTTCTATAGACCTTACAAATGAAACCCCCACCTATCGAAGGAAACATAGGTTGAGCAAGCATGACTAGGAATTAATAGATGAAAGATGCAAAGAGCTCCATGAGGTTGGTCTCATTCAGCCATCAAGTTCTGATTTCGTAGCCACTACAGTAATGCTAGCAAAAAAGGACTCAACTAGATTATGGACTGAAAAAAAGACGTGTAGGGATTATAGGCCTTTGAACCTGGTTACACCTCATGACAGGTACCCCATGCCCATCCTTGATAGCATTCGATACTCAAACATCTACACAATTGTGCATCTAAGGCAAGGCTTTAACCAGATTGTGCTTTCAGTGAAGGATCGCAAAAAAATGACATTCCATGGAAGCAACAAGTTATGGGAATGGCTTGTGATGCCTTTTGGATTGAAGAATGCACCTTTCTTCTTTCAACAAATCATGGACCAGGTTCTCGAAGGGGCATATTTCCTGAAGTGTTACATAGATGGTGTCCTAATGCATAGCAAGGGACTCCTATAGCTCATTTTGAGGAATTATTCAAAAGGCTCCACGAAGTCAATATGAAGATCCTTAAAAATGTGAGTTTGTTGTCACCTCAATAGTCTACCTTGGACACATAATTTTGCCAAATGGTATTATGGCTCATTAGGCCAAAGTAATAGCCATTTTGGAGATGCCCAATTCTATTGATGTTTGCACTTTGAATAGCTTCATTGAACTATGTAATTAATACAGAATTTATGTCAAAGACTTCAATACTATTGCTCATCCTCTTTATGCATTGTTAAAGGGATGTTGCTTAGACATGGAGTGAAGAGGTTTAGGAAGCTTTCAACACACTCAAGGAAAAGCTTTTAGAGTTCCCCATTCTAAAAAGACCTGATTTTAACAAGGTCTTCATTTGACACACTGACTGGAGTGCTATCGGTATTGGTGTTATTCTTGGCTAATTTGATGAGGAAGGCAAGGAATATGTTATCGCCTATGCATCCCAAAACAACAAGGCTAAGAGCAACTACTCTTCATACGAGGGGGTGTGTTTTGCTGTTGTATGGGTCGTCATACATTTCAAGCCTTATCTTTATGGCACTAAATTCACTTTGTATACCGACCACCAGCTTATCAAGTGGTTGATGACCAATGACAAGCTTACT
>Ga0209208_10002436_pt1 | contig 26618 bp, 9 predicted proteins | sample S1TSphfallax_3_FD_187694 | JGI IMG/M metagenome (GOLD analysis project Ga0209208, IMG submission 187694) | Host-associated microbial communities from peat moss isolated from Minnesota, USA - S1T2_Fd - Sphagnum fallax MG (SPAdes) (version 2) | ecosystem: Host-associated > Plants > Peat moss >...
GGGGGGGGGGGGGGGGGGGGGGGGAAAGGGGGATTTCTCATGAGTTCAATGATGTTTGTGTAAAGCATGGAATCTTGCATGAACTCATCACCTCATATACTATCTAGCAAAGCATAGTAAACAAAGAAAAAAATTGGTCCTTACTCAAAAATGTTAAGCGTACACTCAAATTAGCACAACTTCCAAAAGCATTTTGGACAAATGTGATCTGTCTACTACCTATATAATATGCAAAATCATTAGGTATGACTTATTTGTATCTAATGTTACTCCTTTTGAAATGTGATATGGTCAAGTTTTCCTTTACATAATTATTGGGTAGGGAGAGCATGTTGACATAAAGCTCACTTATAAAGTGTTGTATGATAAGGGGGTGAAAGACAAGTCTTTTAGGTGGTGATGTTTTGGACAAAACAACATCCAATTGCTTTGCATGGGGACAGTCAATCTATCATTATCCTAACAAGGGATGTGTCACAGTGTGGCCTTGCCATTTACATTAAAAAGAGTATTTTAAGGCAAAAGAAGAATTATGAAAATTCAAATATTTCACCATGCAAAATTATAATCTTCAGAAAAAAACCTCTAAAAGAAACCAAAATCCTTTTAAGATATCATAACTCTATAACTAATCTCAAGTTTCAACACAAGCCAAAGTATCATCTTTCAAAAATCCTCTTACAAAAATAGACCTACTACTCAAAGGCCAAAATCCCTTAAGCTACTATACCCTATAATAATCTAAACACAACATCCTTGCCTACCAAGGCAAGGCCAACAAAACATGGAGTATGAATTTACTAACTCCACAAATAATTGTACATAGTTCTTTACAATGACGAAATGTGTATACTTAAAATATATTATCATTGATCAAGATCTAGACACCACTTTTGTAGGAAGGAATAGGTTGCCACCAAATTAAGATAAATATGGAAAAGTTGAACAACTGATAGTGTGATTTTGGAGTGTGGATTTCTATGTGTATAGAGAGTGTTTTTTACAATAAAATTGGTCTCTAGTGATGTACAAAAGTGCGAAGGATGGCCTAAGGGTAGGCTTTTGCTTTGGGTTGCATGCTCAACATTTGTGTGTGTGGGATAAATGGAATAATAATTAGACGTGTTCTTATTTCTATGTTCTTATTTCTATGGCATAATCATGTATAGTTGCCAATTAATTAGCTAGGATGCATGAAGGTGTACATTGCATTCAATAGGGAGGTATGTACTATGTACCATAGGGAGGCACAAATGTTCATCATACCATAAGCGGCAAGGAGATAATAAAAGGATATTTGAATAGCTAGAATATTATTTGTTGAAGAAAATTGAAGTCCTTATAGGTGGTGCCTATTATGAAGTCATTTTTCCATCATTTTTATTTATCGTGTCTCTCTTGTTGCGCTATGCATAGCATTGTACAATATTAGCATTGCAACCATTTCTGCATACCTCCAATAAATTGCATTTTTTTTTGGAAAGTAATTATTGGCTACACAAGTTAGTTTGGTCAGCCCAATTCAAATAGTTTGTGAGAGTTCTAAAACTAAGGTTAAGGGATAATTATCACAATTGGTTATAATTGAATGGGTTGTAGCAAATCCTCATGTTGATTAATCATTTATGTTTTGGATATTGGATTGTTTGGTCCAATTGATTTGAATATTTATGAAAGTTTAGATGCACATTGTAGTAATGAATTGGAGTTCACCTTTTTTATATGTAGATGTTCATAGCTCTTCCGATATGACTTTGTGTTTATTAGAAATATTTTTCAAGTGTGAAGATGTGATCATTTATGTAGAGCAATAAATATTGAATATTGTAAGAAACTAAAAAATAGATGTGAATGTCATTTGTAGTGATCAACATGTGCAACTAAGGACGTTGCTTGAGTGTTTAGATATGATTATATGAATTTTCATTAAATATGAGATCTAACTTCAATTTTTAATATGAAATAGAACCTTATCAACATAAACATGCACCTCAAATGTGGTACATATGATTCTATTGGAAGTATTATAATAGAAAACATATTTAGGAAAAATGAACCTTCCTTTTAAATATTTATGACATCTTGAATTGGAATCCCTTGTAAAATCACCACATATTAATTTTCAAAAAATGGAAACCATTTCTATGGGAGTAGCCATCATTCTTGTAAAAACCATTCTTTAAATAACATTACTATTGTTATTCTGATTAACATAAAGATTGTGACCTAAACTTGACAATTAAAAATGTATCCTTGTGAAATGTAAAATTCCAAAAACAATACATACCAAATATGTAAAACTTTTGTAAAATATTATAGTCATATAAAATATCTAATTTGCAAATACTTATAGTAATAAGTTTGAAACAAATTTAATAGGTTGTTCGTTTGTTTGTTTTATTTTTTTAAAAACTAGTGTTGCTTAGTTATAAAATTTAGACCTATCCATAGAACATGAATAAAAAAAAATTAAAATTTTCTCTTAGTATAAGGATATGCACCCATATATCCCATCAAAAAAAAATTATACTACTAATTATGCATTCATGAAAAAATTCATTCATTACTAGATATGCATTTGCGAATTTTCAAAATTATAATAACTTGCATATATGTATAGCAATAATAATCAACAAGTTGAACATCTCAATTCATCTACAAACATAAAAACATGTAAAGTAACTTACAAGGGAATTGAACCCCAATATTTTACAAAACTATGCACATTGTATTGCAAATTGCTTGCAAAAAAAAACAACACCCACACAAACAACAAACCACCCCAACCCCACAAAATAAAAGCCCAAAAAACAAAAAAATTCTAACAACTTGTTGAGCTCCAAAAATCAATCCATAAATTGACAAACCTAACACATCAAACAAAAAAATAAAGGTCATTTGGATAGTTTAAATTTGTAGCTCCTTGAAGTATTCAACTTTTTCAATCAACTCATAATTATTCTCAACTAAACCAACTTCAACCTTCAAATAGTCTTTCAATCTATATTTGGTGTGCATTTCAAGCATGGGTCATCAAACCAATTGTTGATGATAGTGATAATTTAATTGCAATCATAAACACATTCATGTTCACTATTTGCACTTTACATTCACCTTTTGTATTTTGCATTCAACGCTCTCACATCTCATGCCATTAAAACAACCTTGATAATGACATGGCCACTATTGTCCTCAACCTTCAATCTAAAATCCTAAACTTTAAACCTTGAAAATCAATCAATATTGCATCATTTAACTTAAACCTTAACCTTAAAAAGATGATCCATGTTTAGACCATATATGAATATGATAATCATAGCCATCACTATTTATCACCAAATATGCATATATTACTCACAACATCCATAACCACCTTAAACTATTATGAATATGATAAGGATATAATATGTAAATGTCCAATCTAGATATGAATAAAATATGGATATAAAGCTAATACACACCTACCAATTGTGGATAGGGTCAATTATAAAAATTGAATTAAAATCTAGCTAGCTATTATATATATTAATAACTAAAAAAAAATTATAATCAACCAACACTAGAAAAACCTTTACATTCGTGTGAAGTTTGATATAAAAATTTGACTTAAATTGAAAACCCAATTTGTGAATGATAATAATGGGAAAGATTAATTAAAAATAGGTGGTCAAATGTAACATTTATTCCAACAATGATGATTCATTGAAACTAATTTAGGTAAAATAACTTTAGTATCCATAAGTCATCATTTTGAATGAATTGTCCTTCAGACAATTCTAAATTTGAATTTTTTAATTGACTTTCAACTAAAAAAGGATGAAAAAATATATTTTTGGATGTGTGTATTTCCAAAGGTTTTTTCCAAACATCATAATTACAATTAGGTTTTCAATACCTTCATGTACCAATTTTCACCCCATTTTTTTTCAATTGAATATAAATCCAAATGAATTTGAATTCAATGGATTTAAATCAAAATTAAGAATTTGGGGTGCAAGCAAAATATTTTGTACATACTTGTTACCTTGTTTTCTACTTGAAAGCAAGACAAAAATAGTTTCTTTAACTTTTTGCCTTCTTCTACCATTTGAAAACAAATAAAACCTTTAGTTTTCTTCATGGGCATCTCTACCCTCCTTTTAGCTTCACAAAACAATTTGTGTCAATTCATTTGGACTTCAAAAAGTACCCCAAAAGTATCCCCAACAATAATGTCATTTTTTAGAGGGGTGGGGATGATCTTAGTTATGAAAACAAATTTCATTACCCAAAAAATATTATTAATTCATGTTCACCACATCAATATTGAATTTATGGACATGTACATTTTGATTAAAACCTCAAAGCATGTACTTTTTGACTAATCAATTTAACTAGATTGGTTTATTTGAGGGATACATCTAGTCAAGTTGGACAACCCTAATCAAAATGGTCAATGGGTTTTAGTTAAATGAAACATATGGTCAAATTGAACATAAGAAATTGACATAATTAATCAAAATTATGACCAATGTTTTTAGTCAAATGGAACATCTTATGTTAGGTAATAGGTTAGCCCATTATACATAAGTATTATGTACCTACCTCCTACCTCCAACCTATAATTTTACAACCTATTTACGTACCTACCAACCCACCCACCTACCTAAAGGGTGTATGGGCTAGTGGTTCATTTTAAATAGATACAACATTCACAAGAATCATAAGCAAGTTTTTTACAAATGATCCATATGGATATGGTTATAAGATTTCGTTAGTGTAATCTTTGATTATTAAAGTTTCAAACCCTTATGAAATTTCTTAAAACTAAATACATCCATATTGAAAAATGATACTATCAGCCGGTATGGTGAAATCATATTCAAAATCCTAAAAGGAAAACTCATAAAATTCATAAGAATAAAAGCCCATTAAATGTTTCAATTATGTACCCATTGGGCACAAAAAAATTAGACAAACGAAAAGAAAATTTCATTTCAAAATAACTTTTGAAAACAAGGTCGAATTCTACCTTTTCAAGAGTTCATAACTACCATTTGGTTAAGGTTTCACAAAAAGAAAATCACATTTAACTTTATGATTTCATTCTTCAACCCATGCTTAGTCACTATAAACAATTTGGAGTGGGATTCAATATGAATTCTTGATTTTTCTAATAATCTAGTTAATTGACCAGTCCATATTTTTTATTTCAAAATTCCACTATTAATAATGATTGCATTATTTTTAAAAAATAACTATTCAAATGTCTTTATAATCAATGTTAGTTTAAAATGAATCATCATTTAATGAATTTAAAATTAAATTATTTACCATAAGCATTTAAACACAAAACACTTTCCAAAAATTGTTACTCTGATTCCAAAAATGAGCCACCATACCTTGCATTCACCTTAAATGTACTACCTACCTACTTACCTACCTAACCACCCACCCACCTATCCACTTATTCACCTACCTCTTACAATGTATTTACCTACACATCTCATAACCTTGTAATGATGTGTCAAAATAACATGTGAAATAGAAAATTAACAAAAAATATACACCTTTTAATGGTGTGGTCCATTGGTTAAGGACTTGATTTATCATTGGGGAAATCAACAATTCAATTTCTAATACTTAGGGGGCTAAGGTAATTAGGTTAAGCTAGGGAAAGTATGCTATCACCTACCTATTTAATTTCTAACAACCTACATACCACAAAAAAAATATTTTTGCTAATAAAATTTTAAATAAATTATGTAAATATGGGAATAAATTTGATTAGTCAAATGGTCCATTGTTCAGAATGACCAGTTAAATGATCCATTATTATGTTAATAAAAAAAACCACCCAATGACAATAGACATGTCAAAATTGATTTGTCTAAAATGATGGAGTGGTATTTTTGACACTTGTCCAAATTGGAACACATATTTAATTAATTTTGGACTTTGCAAAAGTCCAAAAAAACCTATACATGATTTACATTGTGCAAACAATGTCACTTTCAATTAAAATATGACTTAGTGGCCACCAAGTTGTTCACCGCAACAAAAGATTTTAGGAAAACAACAAAAAACAAATAGGTCAAACATGCAAATTACACCTTGTGGCCACCATTTTTTGACCACAACCAAAACAAAAATGAAATCATTAACATAATAAATTAAACACAGATCAACAGAATTTATTGAAAATTTAAAATATAATTTGAAGTTTGAGCCAAACTAGTGCCCAACTTGTTGATAATTATTATTGCAAATGAAATTGAAAAAACAAGAAATTCCAATGGACATATTAATGGAATAAACATAACATATTTTTAACATACAAATTGAACTTAATTGCTAACTATAATCTTATCATAAATGGAAGACTATTTTAAGTAACCCTAAAACAATGCAAATCTTAAGAGTAAGGTCAATTCCTCCTCATCTTCGAACTTTTGTGATGGTTAATGATCAAATATGCAATTATAATCGCGTTATCTTGAAATAAAAATCCTAATGGCAAACATTGTTTTATCCTTTTTAAAACTACAAACGTCGTTTCAAAACAACAAGCATAACCAACTACAAACAAAACTCAATGCCAACAAAAGAAAACATATAACATAATATTTTTCAACATATAAGATCAAAAATGACATGAAAGATCAAAAATGAAAACAAATGAAATGATTTAGAGTGCATACCCAAAGAAGGTTAGGGCATTAACAAGATCATCATTGTCACAATTCATATATTGCATGAACCAAGAATAATTTCGTGAAGAAATACTTAAACAAAACTTAGATTACTTGACCAAAACATCATAATGATCTCGAATTGTGCTCTTCAAAGGCAATTTAATTAAGGTTGGCCACAAATGAGATGCTAAGTCCAACAATTGCACCTTATTATTTGGTAATAGTTCACCCTTGAAGGACTCTAAAAAAAGACTACTCCACTTTGGATTTAGAATTGTTTTACTAGGTTCATTGTGAATCAGCAATGTTTGATCTTCCTTCTCGTAAAGTAACCCATAGCAACCATAGTACAAATGTTTCAAATCCTTTAAATAATAATAGGAGCCAAGAGAAATTTGACTAGAAAACTCTTCAAACATTATTCACGTTTCCAAATAAAAACAAACTGATTCATGAACATATTTAGAATCAGCATTGGAAAAACCTCAAGCACATCCTCCAGTTTCATATGAGACCAAATTGTGATGTAAAACTTTTCAAATGTGCAAGCAAAAAAATGTTTCACTCTAGCTCTCACTTTGACTTTACTCTTGTCAATATTTCTTCCAAACACTCAAGCATTCCTTTGTAGAACAACAAATTGAGGGAAATAGCAAAATACACCATTCACGCTTAAAATTAATAATTTTTTCGGCCCTAAAGGTTTTGAATGTAGACATGAACGCAAGTATATACTTTGCTCACTTGAGCTTGATGTGAAAGAATTTTGAACTACAAAAAAACTAAAGTATGCCCTAATTAAACTCATGTAACATAGAATATTAGGGCAATATGCACACCTTCAAAATTCAACTCATGATCAAATAACAATGTCTAATAAAAAATATTGTTGTCATGTTATACAACACATTGACCTACCCTAAATTAAAAATTTATTTCAAGAAAACATCACATGTGGGCATCAAGTGACATTACAACATATTAAACAAAACAACTACAAAAAGCTAAAACTAAACACATGCAATAAGCCCTTAGCAACCACCAGACCAATTCCAACAAGACCCTAGTAGCCACTAGGCCAAATCCAACAAGACCTTGGCGACCACTAAGCCAGTTCCAATAAGACCTTGGCAACCACTAGGCCTATTCAACAAGACCTTAACGGCCACTAGGTCAGTTCCAACAAAACCCTGGTGGCCACTAGGTAATATATATAGAAATCTTTTAATTTATTGCCATGAAACTAAATATGCACAATTTATAACACATGGAAAGATAATACCTAATTTACATTCAGTAACAACCAAATAAATAAACATCAAACAAAAAAAATTCAACATGGCATAGGACATAATAGATAGAGAACTAAATAAAATATTTCACCTTTTTTATTTTTAGGTTTAAATTTCATCATGTTACAAAAAGTATCATTACATATGGAAGAGTAATGTTTAGCCAATTTCTCATATTGATGGTTGGAAGGGAGAATGGTTTGAGCAAGTAATCACCATATGATTGGGATCCATAAAACGTTTCGAAAACAATGGCATTATAAGGAGGAATAAATAAACTCTTGTAAGGCATGTCATCTATAAGCGATGTATTTTCATAGTTCGTACCATGAAAGACACCAAAAAATGCATTTAGGTTTTTATGAAAAATATGTTTTTTGAGCTTTTTAGGGAGGAAATGTTCATTTTTTAAGCATAGCACTTGGTCTACTATTCTTGAAGATTCAAGGTGAACACCAATTCTTTCCTTGATTATTTCCAAATGATTAGAGAAATTTCTCTTCATTGTAGAAAACCATATGTACATAATGAAATTTGTTGCACAATTAGAGAGGAACTTTTCAACCCAAGCCACAAAATCACTAACTGAAATCTAGTTGGACCCTCCCCTATTGCTACTAGTATTCCATTCAAGTCAAAAATCAAATGGTACTCATTCACTTCGATTCACTTAGAGATTTTTCTGGCAACCAAGATGTTGTTGCAATTTCATGCAATCTTTACTCAGAATGTGGATCATATGTAAATGTGTCCTTAACATTGAAAAATTATGTGTAGATGGCTACATCATCTAGTCCTATCATCTAGTTTTCTAGCAACAACAACGGACATTGGACCTATGATTTCACCAAATGCATGCATTCAAAAGAAAACCCTCACATTGAAAAATTAAAAAAAGTTATTTTGGCAAATCTTGGACTACTTTGAACTCTCAAAGATATTGGACAAATATTCATAATGGCATGAAGTTCAAATTTTCAATTTCTTATTGTCAAGTTTAATTATCTTCAGTTGTATTTTAGTAATGTATTTATATTTGTTAGCACTCCAATAACAATAAAATAACTTCACACATCACAAAACTTATAAGATTATTTTTTAAAAAATATTTAATTTTAAAATAAAAAAGGTAGCATTACCATTTTTTAGCTTTAAAAGTGCAAATTTTCAAACATTTTTTTTCTTTGGCTAAACTACCTTCAAGATGAAAAAAACATGCAAAGGACTCACCTCCAAATTGTCGTTATGGTGAAAATGACTTTCCATTTCTTGACCTCCAAAATGATATGAGGGATCTTTTGTCAAAGAAGCCTTCACATCTTGGATACAAATAATGGTTTGGCCATCCATTAAGTGTGTAACCACAATAGTTTCCTTCTCCTCACGAACACTAACACAATCACCTTTTGATTCATTCTTAGAATTCCCTGAAGTAAAACACAAGACATCAAACATGATTTTAAAATTGAATTGAATTCAACATACATCTCTTCACAATGCAATGACTCGAAAGATTCAAGAGAGCTCACCATTACTATGAGAGGAATTGTTTTTGCTTAAAATTCCATGCCTCGTATTAGAGGGATCCAAGTTCTCGAATGTATTTAAATTGCACTTGTGCGGTACAAATTCCAATCCATTTGCACACAAAGTTGAAGCAAATAAAACTCCAATGCATAATTTTGCATATCATAGAAAACATCATAATTGACCACGGCTAAACAATGAAAATATTAAAATAGGGCAAAAGACATATTTAGAAAAAGACATTACATTAATTTTCACCTATTCATATAACGTAGAATATTACATAATATTAGATAGATGGTCATTGATATTTCAAAGGAATAGTTTGATGTGTTATTATTGACAAGCTTGGTAGTTGCAACCTTCAACAAAATTTTGTATTTAATGCATAAGAATTGGGAGAACTATGCTTAGTGACTACCATGCGTTTAGAGACATCATAGGTATTTTGCAATATGTTACACAAGAATGCCCAGCGGTCACCAAGTGTTTAATGACATCATATCTATCATGGCAGTCGCCTTAAGTTTACACCTATGTGTTCATCGAACTAACTATTGATAAGCTTGGTAACCACCAAGTGTGTAATTGACGCACCCCCAAGCTCCTTGATGGATTCAACTATGAACCCAAAGGTGAAGACAATCAAAGGGGGAGGGAGTTGGGGCACGCTCCCTAATTTGCGACACTTCAAAAGTAGAGGGGTGTGCTAAAGCTCTGGGATGGGACTAGAAAGATTGACAAGCAATTCACTTACTCACATGCACATGCACAAATCAAACAACAAGTTGGTTAGTGCGTAATTGTAGCATTTTGGTGCACGGACGAGCCACAGGTAACCATGGACTCATAAGACTCACCACGGCTTGGACTTTGCGGAAGCCACCACCTTCTCCCTTATAGTATACTATGTGCTTGGCCATAGGACCAACACCCAAATGTCATTTTGTCCTGGGAGTCTCGAAATTTTCACAGTTTGGACTCTTGCAACTTTGGGGGCCCATAACTTTGTATTCAGACCTTCGATTGGAATGAGGTCTAAATCAAAGTTGTAGCCCTAATCAAGAACTTTTCAACGGTATGTTGCACATTACCTGGACACAAGGAATTTGGGGTGATTCCTGACTTTTAGTGGTCGAGAATCAAATTGCCAATTTGACTCTTGGCCCTTCTTTTCGCCATAACTTGTGTGTTAAGTGTCCAAATGAGTCATGTGAGCCGATTTTAGACATTCGAGTTCCAAGAGCTACCAATGATATAAGGAACTTTTCAATCCATTGGGTTTTGACCTTTGCAATCATTCTTTAAAGATTTGGGGTCCATCGGGACTCTAACTCCCTAAAGTGGGGGCTCATTTGGGAGTGTGAGGGTTCATTCCCTCACACTTTTTTGCACTCTCAGGAGCATGAAATGTGACTCCCAAGCTTCATACTTGGCCTGCACTTTCACAAACCCTTGCCTTGGTTGCGACCCCAAGGTTAGGGTTGTGACATATATTGCCCAATTTGGGGCAATGATACATCGAAGTCAGTGGAGAAAGAAAAGTTTATAAATTCTGGACTATCCAAATACATGGATTTCTAGAAGGTAAGCAATGTGCAAACTTCCACATATGAAATGAAGATAAAGCCATATGTGGAGTATTGAAAATATATTTTGTTTCATTTGTTAAGATTGTTGTTGCCTCAAAGTATAATTCTTTTGGAGGGCTTCTAGCCTTCAAGCAATTGGAGATCTAACTATGCTAGGGCTTCTTTGTTAACCATGATGGATGTTGTTGATCTAGAAAATCTAATTTGAATTTCTTGTTGTGGGCCAAAGAACATGAGACCTTTAATTGCATACAAGCCATTTAAAGATCTTAATGTTGGAGATTTTGTCTTCGTGAGACCACATGATCCAAATCTTGTTCTTCTTTGGATGGAAATAATAGAAGGTGATGTTATCAAGGATGAAGATAGTGAATATTTTAAAATGGTGAGAGTTCAATGGTGGGTTCTTATGAAGAAAGGATCAAATTTGGATGAACAACATCTATATAAAAATTGTTCGAATGGGAAGCGGAAATGTAATTTAGCATATCCAAAAAAATGGCTTCACATTCCAACTATCTTTTTTTTGTTCATGTTTGGAAAAATACAACAAACAAAAGTCAAATTAATATATGTTGAATGGATTAATAAAAATATTTTTTTGTCGAAATTTATCCATGTACATGATTTTTGAAGAGTAATAATTTAAAACCCTATTTTGTTCCACTTGATCTTTAATCTCTAGTGGCCACTAAGCGTCAACTTTCCTACATGGTATGTAAAGCCCCAAAAATAATGGATTTGTTATAACATGAATAATAAAATTGCATGCATAGACATTGTTATTATTGGTATGTTGTGCCTTGTTTGTATTTCATAAAATTGGAGTTTTATTTTTGTTTATTGGGAGCATTTACTTGTGACTTTCTTATTTGATAATATATTATGTATTATCATTTGTTAGGCACCACGATAATTACTATTTTAATTATTAATAGATTTGTTATTATATGATTAACATGGATGGATCAAGTTGTCATTGTTAGAAATTTAGCATGTTGTCCATATATTAGATTCAAAACATTGAATTCATTTTTTTCACTTTAAATGGGAGTTGCATCATTTGGTTTTCATAACTTACAATTTTTATGTTTCACATGGTGGCCATTAGGTGTTCAATTATATTTTAAAAAGTTTTATGGTGTATATATATTTGAAAAGTATTAATAGAATTTGTGTGATAGTTGTATGATGTTGTAGTTTCACTAATTTGGCCTCTCGCCTTGCTTCAAATTCAAGAGGTTGAGTTTCTTGATGTCAAATGGGAACACTAACATTTGGCTTTCAATCACTCATGAAAATTCATAGTCTTTTCTTAGATTTGACATGAATGTTTTTAACATAATGTGTACATGGATCTTTTTGGAATTGCTAGTTACAAAGTTGTTTTTATTTGGAAATAATGTAATTGAAAAATATTATATTATGACATTCATGTCAAAAATGATCATTAATTTGTTAAGTTTGGTGGCCACCAGGTGGAGTTCATTCCATCCACCAAGTTGGATAAAGTCCTAAATTAAAATTTTAGTCTTAAATTAATTAAATATGTGTTCTAGGGTTTTTTAAACTAGATTTGCTAGTAAAAAAACCAAGATTCCTACTATTGTATGTTTAAGAATTTCAAATTTTCAAATACCTTTTGCAACATGTAAACAAAGTGTAGGGCAAACCCATCCTTGGATGGTATCATTACAAACCACTTCACCAAAATTCAAGGAAAGGTGAATCTAGTTTAATTTAATTGTTAAAAAATAATATTTTTAAATTGTGATTTTAAAACATGAATGCAATGACTTTTCAAGACATGTTAATCATGATCTTCGAAAATTGCTCAAAATTTGATCTTCAATCCACTATCTATTAAACAAATAAAAAAGAAGATTATTTGAAACCCTCTTAGATTTTTTTTTTAAAATGAAAAAAAATGTTCCTTTTATGTTTTTAAATAAAGGAACCCTAGGTATTTCTTGACCATTCATTTGGAATATTAAAATTAATTATTGTGTAAATCCAATTGAAGTTTCAAATTTTACATGGCTTTGATAATCCTTTGATATAAAATTTGAAATGAAAAAATTCATTAAATGGGCGCTATGCTGTCTTGAAGTTGGATGGGTGCTAAAATTTTGGGGTGTGACATTCCTAACGGTATCACCAAAGGATGGGTTTGCCATAATGTATATGACATATAAACCAAAGTTGTAGCTTATAATATAAAAAACTAAACTTTAAAATAGGTTACATATTTTGGTATGATTTTAAATTTTGATCATTTTTGAAAATGAAAAGCATAATTTCACAAAATCTATACACTTTTAGAAATTCATATTCATTCAACAATTATTAACACAAAATATGTGATGTATTGGGGCAACTATAATTATTTTAATTAACAAGTTGTGAAGGATTTTATTATAATTTCTATCTTTGAAAAGGTTTTTCTTTTTGCAAAATGATTATAGTCCTTAGAGTAAAGTAATCACAATAGTTCATTTGACCTCATTTGGAACTTCATGAAAATGGATAATAACATTATTGGTTTTTAATTTTTAATCAATGGAATATGAAGTTTGGGTATCAATAAATTGAATATGTTATATGAAAACTAAACATGAAATATGTTAAATGTATATGTAAGTATTGGTTTTGTGCATCAAATGCTAGCTTAGTCAATAAATACCACACCTTTTGCCAAGGTAAACGTGCAAGAAACAATCAAAATTTCCACTTATATTTTCTATTCCAAGTTTTATTTTCAATTTTGGCACAAGCCACAATGTATTATAAAAAATCATGTTCATTTATGGAAACATTTATTTTTTAGTTTTCTAGCAAATGTGACCTTCATATCATGAACATTGATTAGCATTATTAAAAACCCCTATGAACATTTAAAATTATTGAGCCACAATTCATGGATTAATTTAGTAGTTTCATTTGTTTATCTTGGCACAAATATATACTTGAATGCATAATTAATTTTGAAGACTCGCACTAAACATTATTCCACTTTGATTGAGTTAAAAAGCTTTTTTTCTTTCAATAAGAAAAGATAAGTGCATGAAGAAATTTTTTTATTGTAGTCAAACGACCTATTTCAACTCTTATTGGAATGTGTAGTTCATTGCAATTTAGAAGCCCCCTTATTTGTTTTAACATTTCTTTAAGCTACATTTTAAAATCCAATATCAAATTCTTCCACCTTTTGTTGGGCATAGGTGTTGATGTGATTTGATGTGGATGTCCTCAAATGACATGCTTTAGAAACAACCTAATTATTTTGCTTCTTGTTATCAATATCAAATGAAACCTAAATTTCATCCAAACACAACAATGTTTTGGCTCACAATTTGATTGATTGATTTATTTACAAATAATATATATTTAAAAATAATTCAAGTTTTTTTGGAAATCATGAGTAAATTATTTTTTAATTCAAATCACATAATTAGTTCATGCTCTATGACTCGATCCTCTTTCATGATTTTAATTTGAACTTGCCTTAGAAGGTAATAAATGATTCTTTTTCAAGCAATTACATTCAAAATGAGTTAATGGCATAAAAAAAACAACAACTTCATTACAAAAAAAATCATTGGATATCAAAAGACATAGTGTGAAAAGAGAAATGGAAAATTATCAAAGCATGTGAACAAAATCTTCGCATGGAATTGTATATGATAGCAAACTTGACAAAAAAATGGTTTGCACCTTTTCTCAATTACTAAATCCTTTATGTGATGGTTAGTATGCTAAGCTTGCTACAAAAATGTAATGATGTTTCATTTGTATCATTGAAACACAACCCTTAATGGGAAGGTTTTTCTTTCTCATTTTTGTGATGTAGTTAAAATGGTGATCATCCATAGGGTAGTAAACAAGCAAATTTGGTTCCAAACAATATATGATTTAGTAAAAAAGTGTAAGCATTTTTCACAGGGAAAATAAAAGGTTTTCTCCCCATGGATCCAAACCAATGTTTCTTTTGGGTAAATTATTGCTAGAATTTTATTTTTTTAAAAGGGTAACTACAAGTATAAAGGGAAAAAGGGGGGTTAATCAGTTTAAATTATCAAAAAACATTTCAAGCTAGATGGGATGGGCTAGAAAACTACTTTGTTGCACCATAGAATTATCAACCTTAACCCTATGTGTTTTGGATGTTGTCATGTGGTGCCATGGAAGGCCATCAATCTTGTCAAATGGCCACATTTAAGCTATTTAAAAAGCCTATTTATGAGAAACCTAAACCATTTGTCACTAACACCTTACTTTTATTGTGTACATGAGTTATGCATAGTTTGAGTTTCTTTGTTTTCATCACTAATCATTTGTTGAATGCTATGGAATTTTAGTAATTTGTTGGTGAGTTTTACAAATATATATTTTTTAGGGGTCATCATTTGAGCCTTCACAAATCACAAGTTTTTGTTTAGGGTTAAAAGGATGGTTGTTTTTGCAACATGCATCAACAAAAGATCTTTCATCACACATTAATATTTCTCACAAGTTCATCAACTTTCCTACTAGCAAAGGAGCATACCTCTCTATGTTACCCATGTTTGTTATGTGATGCAATGCAATTTGCCTTCAATTTGTGTGTGAATTGATTTTGAATATCATTGATCGATGTGGAGCCATTCAACATCATGAACTTCATTACCATTAATTACCACAACATGTGATGAATGTTTGTTTTATGCAATCCTTTGTTATGGGAGATTTGTGATTTCTATGAAAGTGTGTAACTATGATGTTACTAAGTGTTTGATTTCTACATGGGACTGAAGTGTGTGCATCTGTAGGATGAAAGTTGTTTATGGTCGGTGATGATTCTTCACAATCATTTATTGCAAACACTAAACATGCATTACCTTTTGTGATCCATGTCAATAGTGTGCTTCCTTCCTTTTGTTTTGCACGATTTTTATAATCTACATAACCATAGATGTTTGAGGAATGAATTTAGACCATAAAAGAAATAAATGTAGATTTGAGGAATTCAAAAATGCACCTTGAATCTTTTGCCTTTCTTTTCGATTTGTCCAAATGTCAACATTTTGCAACCTCTTTTTTTATCTTTTTAATTGTCTATAAAATTAATGTGCACTTGGTAGTTCTTGCAATGTACACTTGAGAATGTTGGATGGTAACTTCCATATTGTCAAATGTAGGATGAGGTGGCAAGGAAAGATACTTAAATTACTTGTTCCTAAATGGGATTCTCTTTGTAAACATGTAATTCACAAGAATGCTAATAAGAATACTAAGACTAATGTGAAGTAAGGGGATTAATATTACTCCAAATTTTGTAAGCATGCCAAGAACCAAAAATTGTTTTCTTCTTATAGCCATGAGAGTGTGTGTTGCCCAAGTTGCAAATGGCTTGGTAGGGGAGAAGGCAAGGAAAATTGTGCAATTTTTATTTTGTATTCTTGCATTTGTTGTAGCAAGGATGTCTCATAATAGAATATGAAGCATGGTTTGAGTTCTTGATAATGCCAAAAACCAACAAGAAGCATTAGAAAGATAGCTCCGATTAGACAATGGTAAAATTCATGCATCAAGAAATAATGAGGGCAACTAAGGTAGTAGTAATTGTTATGTTGCTTTTAATTGTGATGGATTTTATATAGTTAACAACCAAACTTGGTTGTTTATTCATTACTATGTGGTGCAAAACTAGGTAAGGATTTGAATTTTCATATGTTTGGATTGGGTGTTTAACGGATCAAGGAGTGGTAATTTGATTAGCGGGGTGAAAGCACATTATGTGAGGTCTTATATGGATGTCACATTGGCATGTTTTCATGTATCTTTAAAATACAAAAAAACAAAACATAGTTTTTAAAATAACAACAGGGGATTCACTTATGTAAAGCTAAGACCATTAGCTTTAAGAGAATGCAAAATGCACATCAAATTCCTAGATACACAATAAGTAATGGACTTTTGAATTTTGGCAATAGTTTTCATCCCACCTATAACACATATGGATTTTTATAGATTACAATGTATTAATCCCATGTATTTGAAACCTTGGGATATTGCATGATTGATGTTTTAAGAACTAAAATTGCATTGATGTGAATGAAATATGAATTAAATTTAATATGTTATGGATTTTTCAAGGTCCCAAAAAATTCAATTATTTAAAAATATAATTTAATCATTAAAAATAGTTATTTCTTCAAATTTTATTTTTGGAAAATTTAAAAATGTCTTATAGTGTCATGCCTTGACATTGGAAATGCACATGGAAAACATATTAGCTTCAATAACATCTAAATATTCACATTTTAAATCAATTTTTAACAACACTAAATATGGACTCTCAAAATTGATTTTGTTCTACTAGAAATGAGACACCTTAATGTGTTTCCATTCAATGGTGGTGTGCCAAGAAATTAGATTGCACATAAGTTCATGTATTTTGAGACAAATGGTGTTACAAAATAAATTCATGACACCTATGTTCCTCATTCTATTGGGGTCCATTGTATGGCCCATTGCACTTATTTAGTGGTTTAGACATTATCAAGACTACCTTTGGTGATGCACCTTGAAAATTTGTTGTAATGTTTATATTTCTATTTTGCACACTCATTTAAAAAACATTTGAAGTTAAGTTTTTTTGCTAAGTTCATGGCAACAAAGGGGGAAAAAACTCTCCATAGTATCAAGACGATAGATTTCAATGTTAAGCCCCACCAAGAGAGCTATGTTAGAATATAGAATTGATCTTTTTGTGAAGATGGCCTTGGATAGCCCTATAAACCATCAAGTTATGTTGAATTATGAGCATTTATGTGACATCTAGATTTTGCTTGGACTTGCTTGCACTTTATCATTGCTAGAATTTGTGCATGCTTTCATCAAGTTTACACAATCCAAACATGGTTTTGAATTTTGTGTGTGACCCAATGGCAACCATCAAGGTTTGTCAAGGTGATCTTGACAATATGTACTATGATCAAACTTTCAACTTCACTATTGATAATTTTTAGGCCTTCATATCATTGTTGGAATTTAAACATGAAAACATGTAGATGCATTGGATAGGACATAATTGAATGGAGTTCCACCATTAACCTTTGAGTTGAATGGCTAATAGAATTGGGTAGTTCATTATGATTTGGAGATCATTTTACCTTCAATGATGACGAAAGATGTATATTTGTTATTGTTGAATCATTGGTGAAAAACTAGTGCAAAGGTAACTTTGCAACTTTCTCCCTTCTACCCTTCACCCCCAATCATAAAAGCTAAAATAGATATACATGTATCATAAAAGCTAAAATGCACTTCATATGTGGCCCTATTGGCTACTTTGAAAAACTAAAAATAAAAAACATTGATCGAAACCCAATATTCAATTCAATTTTTAAAAAATTACATATTCAACACAACAAATTAGGTTCTAAAATTGCAACCACATAGGACAACTTATAAGAATTATATGTTCTTAAATTCTATTATAAAACTCTACAAGTTTCAATACCAAAATAAAAGTTTGGATCAAAGTTGCACTCATAAGAACATTGGACCAAATTTCAAGTTAATATTTTTAAATTTCCAATAACTTAGTCTTTAGAAATTAAATGCATTGAAAAAGTAAAATTGAAACCCTTTCGAATCTTATTTTCAAATCATCATGGACTCCATTGAATTTATAATAAGTTGTATACTAAATGTGAGAAACTTTAGTATAAAATAATATGTAACAAATATTTTTGAAACTAGTTGGTGAATATGGTGTTGAAGAATATGTTTATATTATAAGCTTGATATACTATATACTTCTAATGTGAAAATTGAAAATATATTTTAGGCCTTTATTAGACAAGATTTTTTTTAAAAAAAATGTCATCTACTTGCATATATTTGTATTTCTAAAATTTTACTTAAATGCATATTTAAAATGTGATTCTTCAATATCATTGTCATAATAAATCAAAAGACATGTCCATATTGATAATTGAAAAAAAAAACTTTGAAGTTCAGTACATCAAAGCATATTTTATGGTTACTTTTCATTATGCTAACAAGAATCACAAAATGTATACTTGATCATGATTGTGCTTTCACCTTGACCCTGTTTTAATTGTACATGGCTAATATACATTTGAAGTTTAAACATGTAAAAGTACATAGAGGAACATAATTGTTTTGAGGTGGATAAAAAAGATACAAGCCAAATTCAACCTATTGCATATATGCATTTTGACATTTTGCAATGCATGTGGTTATGCTGGATTTGTTTGCATTATGGTGACTAATTAATAGCTATTGTGCTTTGGCATTTATTTATGTAGCTTGCACTAATTAGTCTAAACAAGGATCTTATCTTTTCCTCTTGGAACCATTTTAATTTGTATTACAATTTGCCTTTACAATAGTATTATAATGGATTCAAACACTCTGCTCTTAAACTGATTGTTAAAATATATTTTGGTGTACAGTATTAGTGTTTTTTGTTTTCAATTTGTGATGTAGCCAAGGTGGCAATCGTCCATAAGCAGATGTAGCCAAATTTGGCTATTAAAAATATGAAAGTAAAGTTTATACTTAGCTTACTGTGATGATAGTTTTAAATAGATCTACCCACCACCCAACACTGGTTGACAGTTGACATGTTGACATCCATGTCTGGTAAACATTGCTGAAATAAAAACAATGGGGTTCAGCTTCCTTATTTGAACAGCTGAATTTCAACAATTATATAGTGGGGACTGAGTCAGTTGTGTTTGATTTTGTAACTAGGCTTGGTATCCTATTGAATCTTTATAATAAACCCTTGCAGTTTGTGGTGTTGTTTTAGTCAGGAGAGAATTGGGATGCAGGTACTAAAAAGCTTTTTAGTTTGAAATGAGTTTGATATATACCATAATACTTCCATGAAATCTCTGTCTTAAAGCCCTGTCTGGTTGCTGCATGTCTTCCACTCAAATTCGTCTTCTCAGAGGATCATCGATTGTCATAAGTTGGACCATAAAATAGACATCTTGGTTAATGGTTGATGTTTATAAGGAAGGAAGTAAAGCTTGAGGGTACTTCATGTTTTGAGAATTAAAACACAATAGGAGTTTAATATTTTTGGATATTGGGCTGACTGTTGTAACCTTTGATCACCAATGTAGTGTAGAATGTAATTGCTTCAGAGCAGCACCTTGCACTTCGTCTGGCCTTCATGTGCTGGAGAAGTGGCCACTGTGCTCCTGTCTGCACTACTGTGATGGAGCAATACCCATCACTGTTCCATCTTAGAGATGGAGTTCACACTGTAATATGGTGGTCAGATTGAACACTGGGTCCAAGTGTGAAGCCAAAAAACCTGATGTCCTTGTCTCTGAACTCTACACATTGTGCTTCTCCACAGTCTTGATATTTGTTCCTATGGTTCTTCAATTTCAGGGGTGTGTCAATTACAACCCATTAGGTGGCACAACTTCCCATGTGCCACTATCAAAAGTACAGACAACATGCCAAACCACAGAAATCCTGAAACACCACCTCACCTCCCTGTCACATTGGTTATGTAGCAGTACAAGAAGTACTACAACACTGTGTAACCAACCATTGGACAATGCAGCTCTCCTTTACCAATACCCGATCACCTCTGCACAGCTTGCCATATTACACTCAGTCAGTTTCTTGTAGGTTTCCATCTGTACCCAACCCCACCATAAGTGCAGGAAGCTGAATGGAATATCTCTAGCATGGCCACCTATCACTGTCATGTCCCAGGGCCTGATTGTCCTCAAAAGCTGAGGAATATGGGTAAGATACTGGTGCTAGCAGCAAAAGTTGCATACACACAAGACTTCTAAGACCCTTGTTTGTGTTGTAGCACTTGTACAATCAAGTTATATGAGATTTCTAGAATTAAACTTAAAAGAGGGCCTGAAAAGTGTGTTAGTCATCAAAGGAAAGCTGAAGTAAGTAGATTACTTACAGAGTTTGCACAAAGCAAGCTGTAGAAAAGTAGGGAGGTACAGTCTCAGCATCAGACCTACAGACTGGACCGCATCTCACACATCCTGACAGAAAGCTGACAATTAAAGTGGCTCAATTACCATGTATGATGATACTTGGACTTATTCGCAATCTGCCCAATGTGCAACTCCTCCAAACCAGTAGACGCAAAAGGTGAATTCCCTTAACCATTGCACACACAATGTAACTGAAGAAACAAGGGTAAATTATATTTGCCTCTATTGGTTTGGAGCAGTTGCATGGTATGTCAAATTGCTGCAAGCACGGTATATTAGTGGATTATGAAATCACACACCTGTAGAAAGACATGTGAGCAGCTCATGAACCCATAGATTCCTCAGAACACTATTCAATCCCTGGAGTTTTGGCTCTGCACAATAATTTGCATGAGTAGTCTTTAACAAAATTTGGAAAAAGAAAACCAACAATATGTAGAAATAGTGAAACCATCCTTTATTGATTAAGCATGGAAAGGTAATGCTCCACTCTCAGCCTGTTCCCCAGTCATCTCTTTATAGACATATGGTCCAGAAGCATTTCTAACTCATTTGCTGAGCAGGTGAGCACCATGATTCTCCCCAGTAGTACTGTATGACACCATCATCATCCTTCTCCACAAGGAAGCTATTTACATTCAGCAAACATCACACATGCTGAATTCCCAATTAAAATGTTCACTCATGACCAAAATTTCATGCTCCCCTTCAGATAGAGGATGTTGGAGCATCATCTATATCTTTCACGCCAACTACCACTCTCAGAAGGTCTAGACCAATCCTTGCTTTTGTCAGGTCAGAGACATCTCCCATGTCAGGCAGCTGGACACCTACAATCTCACTAAGCTTCTCCACATCCTTCCAAATAGAATACTGAGGTGCAAATTCCTCCCCAAGAATTCTTTGTATGACTGTGATCTCATTCCACAAATGGCATGCAACCTCTGCAGTTGATGGAGGATATGCAGGCAACGACTTGCCCTTGTCTTTTTCCCTCCAGTAACTCAATAGTCCCTCAAATTCTCCTGAAAATACATCAATGCCAATGCTTGTAGTTGATCCAGGAGGGAATTCTGAAGAGCGGGATGTTATGATATCACTCCTGCGCTCAGGCCACTCTTTGAATCCTTTCCCAAACTCTTTGAACCTGTGGTGTTGTCGTGGTGGTGCCTCCTCATACATGGACAATGGACTGATGGGAGCATATCCTTCATCATTGTTCTGCTCCAGAGAGTCTGCAATACTGGAAGGTGCTTTTGGTATCCACTGGTTGTTGTTTCCTCTTTCTTCTCCATTCAGAGTGCCATCAAGGTGCCTTGGAATCACATACTCAGATTGTGGCATGGTCACATGAAGAGATTGTACAGGGAGGATTTCCACCTCATGGGGTACTATGGTACCTGGCATTTTTCTTGTCATACTGTCCTTCTCTGACTCTTCTTCCATTTTAGGCACCTCATCAAAGCCCTTTTCCTTTGAGGCTGATGTTACATCAGATGGAGCTGTTGTGATCTGTGCTTCCTCAGGCTTTTCCTCCAACTGAGAAGATACAGCGCTTACCAGAGGTGCTGCTAGGGCTGCTTCTTTCTTCAGAACTTCCTCAGGTTCTGGAACTGGTGGATACCCAACCAGAGATTCTGCAGCAGCTGCCTTCCCTCCTACTAAAGCTCCCTCAGGTCTTTCCTCCAACTTGGGAGGTGGAGTGCTTACCAGAGATTCTTCTGCTGCCGCCTCTGCTTCTTCTTCTTCTTCTTCTTCTTCTTCAACTCTCCGAAAATCCTCGGCTTGCTGTGATTGAAGCGGCAATGGCCATCCCTGCTCCAAAGATGAATCGGTGCTTCCAATGGATTCCAACAACTCTTCTGAGTCTCCTTCTTCAGCACCAGCATCGCCAAGCCGGGCTGTGTGAAAGCTCAAGGCATCTGCGGTCCTTTCTTGTGTTGCTTCTCCATCATCAGTACCTGGTGTGGTGGTGCTCGTTTCTCCTTCATCATCGTGATGGCCAATACTGTCTGATACTTCTTTGGACATGGAAACTTCCAAACCGTCATCATAGCCGGTCTCTGATCCTTCGTAGCCAGGGCTGATGTCCACGACTTCCTGACCTTTCTTCTGTTCTTTGTCATCATCGTCGGACAATGGCAAACACGAGACTGAGTTCTCCTGTAAATGATGAAGTTCTGGAGATTGCAAATGTGGAAGATCATCATCTCTTGGAAAGGGCTTGGAAGTCGACGGAGATAACACATGGAGGAGGAGGAAGTAGGCACCGACTCCGCACAAAAGAGGAGCGGCAAACAGCAATCCAGCGAAGAGGGAGAAAACAAAAACGGGCAAGAGAATCGGAATCGAGCCCAGCACAAGAGTCCACAGAGTCAAACGCTTGCCCGTCGTCCACAAGCAATGCGCCGCGTTCCTTGTCTGTATCAAGATCCATCTACCTCGTTGCCCATTGTCGATATCACTCCTCCACGCCTCTCCTGGAAACCCTCGTCTCCCATAATACTCTACTAATGCTTTCATCCTCACTCGCTGTTGCCGAGAATTGTCAAGAAAACACAGGAGCAAAAAAAAACACAGAAAAATCGATCTCTCTCTCTCTCTCTCTCTCTCGCGTTGTCCACTCTCCTTTCTTGTCCCGATTCTAGACTTCCTCTCGCTCTCTGTGCCGCGTTCCGAAACCGCAACCGTCTCTCACATTCTAAGAACAAATCAGCAAAATTAAGAACCGAGAGAAGCTCTCAAGTACCGTATTCCAGCAAAATTCCCGCAAAATTCGTCTCTTTTGAGGTTCACCCCACTCCCCCTCCCCTCCCCGGCCCGCCCCGGCGCTCCACGCGCATTTCTCAAGCGCCCTTCAATTCCATTAACACAGCCATCAGCACAACCTTCAAACTCGCGTGACTTTCACCAAATCCTCTCTTTTCTTTTCTTTTCTTTTCTTTTCTCTTCTTTTTTAGCAAAGCGTCGGCAGCGGATCAGCGCCAAAAATGGCCACAAAACCCATCAAGTTCTCTATTCCGAGAAAGAGTGCAGCCGCAGCGGCGCAGGTGCGATGCACGGAAGTCGAGAGAAAGCAGCTGCACGAGAACGATAGAGAAGGCACACACCACATGGTCGGTCGGTCACAAGCGCAATGGTGGGTAGGTAATTAAGAAGGGTGGGACTGAGGCGCTGTTTTTTCCGGCTAAATTAAAATTTAGTCAGTTGGTTTTTCTTTTCATTTTTTTTACCAAAAAGGCTAAAATATGTGTTTTCCTAGTTTTTTAGTCGCCATATTTCTTTTTTAATCGTCATATTTTTTACCCTTTTTTTGGTGGAAAAATCACCAGATTTCGCTAGTGGGTTCTAGCATTTTAGCCAAAAATGTGAAGGATTATTTAATATTTGAAACTATCATACCTGATCTATAGCCAAATTTGGCTAAATATTCTTTGTGATTGATCGCCAGTATGCCTACACCAAAAAACCCTGAGGCGAGTGGGAGTTCCAGAAGTGGGGAGAGCGCGCCTCTGCTAGACGCCACTGCCTGTTGATTCCAGTCCAGAATGTTCAATACAAAGTCCAAATCGGATAGAGATAAGTTACCACGTGCAGGAATGCGGGTTTGGGTGTTCAGCCAAGTGACACGTGGAAAGGTACCTGGCCACCTGGGTACTTAGGGTTTAGGGTTTAGGGGATGGTGACTTGTAAAGCACTGTCAGATGCTTGTAGCTAGTGGTTACTTCGTAGATACCTATACAGTAGAGGGCTCAAAAACCCAAGTAAAGTGTGAATTACCATATGGTCACTGGCAAGGTAAGTCACTTTTCACCTGCTTCAATTCAAACAATTCCTCTTTATACAAATGAATTGAGTCCTGAAAACTTTTTACCTTTCAACCACAATTAGGCTAAAGGTACTTTCACACTTGGTGTTAATGAGTCTAGTATTAAGTCCCCTAACACCAAGCTAGTCTTTCAGGACCTAAACCTATTTACTATGAAGATTTTCTAATAAGTTTAACATTCATTTAACAATCACCCATTTAACATTGGGTGCCACCTAAGATGCCACCTAGATTTTCGCTTTACACTGACTTAACACTAGGTGTGAATGCACCTTCAGTGCTTGAAAAACTAAAGGTCTGTTCTAACCCCATTATGAACTGGCAGAATTGTTTCAGTGTATCTAGAGGACACATTATGAAGTGGAATCTGTCTTCCGCAATCGGTGGGGGTGTTTCAAAAAGTGAGCGTTTCATTTTTCCCCACACTTTTTTTCATTTTTATTATGGTTTTGCTTTATTATGCCTAAGTGTAAACACGACTATGTAATTGTTTCAAGTGTGAACACTACCCTAACTGCTACCAAACTTTTGAATTTCTTTACAGCTGTAAGCTATTTGGAGGAACTAGTTTGAACCCCATGCCTAATGCACAGGTGTGAGTGTATTTGACTGTACATATTACAAAATTACAACTACAAACTATATTTCAAAAACCTCTTTATATACCACATTCTGCATGTATTCATGGGGACCCTGGCTGCTGAAAATCTTGTTGGGTTTGTTGCTGATATTGATATCAAAATCTTGGGGGTGCCCCCCCCCCCGCCCCGCCCCGGGCCTGGCCCTTTTCTAGATAGCAACACATGGGCAGAGGGGAGGGGGGTTTATTTATTTTTGCCAGGGTTTTCTTCCCTGTATGATGCCATTCATGGATGGATGACAGGACGAACGGATGGATGGACGGGTCATGTGAAAAAGATTCATAAAAAATGATCACGACATCCTTTATTATATGTAATTCTGAGTGTAATTGCCTCAAGTTTGAACTTGTTACCCAACTAATTTTTTCCTTCCAGTTTTTTTTGGTTAATTAATTAAACTTCCAATGACAAAAATAATTCAAAATTCAATATTTTTTACACCTTAAGACTACAATTTTTCAAATATCCTTCATTAAAACCTACTCTCTAAGGGCTTTTCAACAATACTAAGAGTGTGCCCAAAATCCCCTCTACTTTTTTGTTTTGATTTAAATGAAATTTTGGTGAAATTTTGTTCAATACTGAATAACTTCTCCACTAGGGTGAAACATTATCAAACCAACTCAGTGCACCTTTACTCATTGAGGGGCTTTCTCACAAGGTATCTAAGAGCCCAACAAGAGGCACCCTAGTTTGTGATATCTCAACGTGAGAAACAAACAAAGCAAATAAACTACCTTCCTTCATAGAGAGTTTACCCTTTATAAATAGATGTTCTCAATGCCGTTGGTTAGTTGTCAAGTGTAGAGTAAGATAGCCTAGGGCAAGGGGAAATCCCTTTTGTTTTCCCCTTTTTAAGTCATTTCATGATTGTGCTTTTGATTGTCTTTTTCTCAGTCCTTTCATGAATTAGCCAATTTCTTAAGGGAATTTGTCAACAATTTACTTTCTACAATCTTATATATTAAAGCTACAGTGGTGGTGTCTGTCTGTTACAGGGTTGTCTGTTCTGCACAACCCTGTCACAGTTTCTATGGCAGAACTGTGTGGGGGAGAGGGGGGGAACAG
>Ga0209208_10002437_pt1 | contig 26616 bp, 25 predicted proteins | sample S1TSphfallax_3_FD_187694 | JGI IMG/M metagenome (GOLD analysis project Ga0209208, IMG submission 187694) | Host-associated microbial communities from peat moss isolated from Minnesota, USA - S1T2_Fd - Sphagnum fallax MG (SPAdes) (version 2) | ecosystem: Host-associated > Plants > Peat moss >...
GAAATGTCTTACAATTTGCAAAAGGCTGTAGAATGGATGAAAGGTCAGGGCAACTTGATCACATTCCTTTGAGAAAAAAAAGAGGGCATGAAATTTTCATTTAAAGCCATAGTCACAATATTGCAAACATAATAAGTTATATATGAATAAGATATATGCATGAGAAATCAACTTCTTCTCAGTACTTAAAATTGACCATCCAAACTGAAATTGTGAAAATATCTAAATAATATAATTAAATCAAATCAAATGTTAAGGGACCATCATCATTGACAACAATGGGAGTCTTTACCAAATGTATCACACATGCATGAAACCAATCACCTAATTGGGGACTATAGTGCTTGCAACTCAAGCCTTTTTGAAATAAAATTGACTTCATAGGTGAGATGTTATCATGCATGGGATGCAATTGTGTTACATGAAACTCAACATGTTGGGCTACTTATACTATTTAATGTTGATATTACAGGCAATCAATCCAGCTACTATTAATAATAATTTCATAGATGTTATTTATTGAATGTGAATAGAAAATTGGAAATATTACTAAGCTCTAACACAACTTGGGGATGTGTGAAAATTTTATGGAATGAGTAGGCACCTGGACATATTGTCATTGAAGTGTTGATGTGATGAAAATTATCAGCTTCTATGACATAATTTACAAAAATTGAAGCCCACAATTAAAGATTTTATCGATGGATGGAGAAACCACCTTTCTTGTGGGTTTAATAATCATAAAATGTTCTATCCAAAAGGGTTAAGTATGTTTATATTGTTGGCTTAATCATAAGAATGTCTCCTACTCAAGGAGGTGAGATAATTGTCTTATTTTAAAAAACATCAAACAATTCCATATTAAAATATTTATGTGTACTACTTACAAATGTGACACAAGTTTTTTTTTTTGATAGTGGTATGAGTTGAAAAGTAACCCTAACATTGGGCATGCAACCAAGGTTGAGACGATACAAGACATGCTAAATTTTAATAAATGTTTAAAGCATGGATAAGGAAGGCAAAGTGAATAGACTCCCATACAAAATGATAGACATGTGGCTCAAGCGAAAACACTCCCACAAACCCAAGGAGCATTTTCAATAGGAAGATTCCTAAGGAATTATGGTTGTTGGAATGAACTTTGAAGAACAAAGCAATTTTTATATCATTCAAAAAGTTTGTTAGATTTAATAAGCTTATCCTAAAGATCAAATTTATTAATATTTAGTGGGAAGTGGCATTTAGTATCAATTTTTTCATATCATATCCACTATGATTTGGGATGAACATTTTATTTTGCCCCTTTTTAACCACCTGTTCTGTTGGGGCGGGGGGGGGTGGAGAAGAAGCATATGCAAAGCTTCCACATCCTTGTAGATACAAATCTAGCAATTTCAAAGATTGTACACACACAAAACCTGCTGTTTTTGAAAATCAAGAAAATACGAACAAACAAGAGATCCAGTAAAAGTGAAAAAATGGACCCTGGGATTTCAGTATTTTAGGGTTTGGCGCTTTTCAATAAAAGCTCTTTAAACACGCATCCCAACAAACTGAAATTTTGGTTTCCCGCAGTTTTCCCGCGGTTTTTCGTCTTCCCAATTGTTGCTTCTCCTTCCGCGCTCATACGCGCACATTGGCCTAGGGTTTGTTGGTTTGTAGATGGTTTTTTGTGTGTGTGTGCTGTGCAGGTACATCCAATCTTGTCAACCAAGTTTGTCGACGACAGCAGCTGAATTCTCTGTAGCTGATGCAGTGCGCTTAAAAGGTTTGTCGTTCTTCTTCCCCTCCCAGCTCGCCCTCGTCCATTTCCATCTCTGATTTAAGTTATGCACCGCCTGCGTCTGCAACTGTATTCTTTGGCACGGGCGTACGGTTTTACTTTGTCACTTGGATGCTCTTCCATGGAAAATTAAGATATCAGTTCTCGGCAGTTGTGCAAAATCCTGCAGTATCCAGTGCGCTTTTCAGATTCATCATTTCATTCTTGTGGTTACATTGGAGAATAATTGTTGCAAAGTGTGACTTCTACTTGTTCTTCTGATGCGTAAGAGTTTCTACATGGTTTTCTTTTTGTTTTTTTGTTTTTGAGGTGTCTTGCTTGAAGGTGATTCTGGAAGTTTGATACGTTACAGGAAAGTAAGGACAGTCAAGTTCAGCGAAGAGCGACGAAGACTGGTAAAAAATGGCGGGGATGTTGACGGAAAATGCAATTGTGGCACTGAATAACGGTGATGTGGATCTACGTCCAATTCTTCAGGTCAGTGTATCAATTCGTGCGATCTACAAGGTGCTATTTATGCAGCTAATGGTTACCAGCTTCCTATTTGTCTTATAGGTTTGAGGTGTAAATGGAAGCTGCCTTCAAACATGCCATTGTATGATGCACGAGCATTTTATCACAACTTTTTTGTGTGTTAATCTGGTGTAGTTGTATCTGTTAGGAAAACAGTTGGATTTTGGATTAGTTCCTGTTTAATTAACGATGTATTCATGGAAAGCTTGTGCATGAAGCTCTTGTGAGTAAATTAAGTGGATTCTAATCAGACACTAGGAGGATAAAATTGAGTCCTAATTTATCTTCTAGACAAACTATGGGAGATCTCCTTGATCTAAGTAGTAAAGAGGATTATAGAATCTACAGCACTTGTGGAGATGTAGAAGAAGATGGTGAAGTCTACTACATTGAAAGCTTGTTAAGGAAGCTATAAGTACCTATGACTATTTGTTTCTACAGTAAGGCATGTTGTCTCTTGTAAGTTAGTCAACCCTATAATTCATACTGTGATTACCTGTGTAGGAGTTGATCTAGTGAACAAAGCAGTGAGTGAAGTCTGGAAGGTGCAAACTAGTGTACTGTTACAGAATTGCTTCTTACCATGGTATTTTGTTGATGCAGGTCATGGACATTCGACAGATAGGAAATGCTCAAAGTACACAGGAGCGTTATCGCTTGGTTCTTTCAGATGGCATCCATTTGCAGCAAGCCATGCTGGCTACACAGCTAAATGAAAAAGTCAAGAATAATCTAGCTGTCAAAGGCTCTGTGGTGCAACTTCTTGAGTACATCTGCAATACTGTGCAGAATCGAAAGTATGCCTTATTTGTTGATCTCTACAGAAATGAGGGTTGTATATTTGCATTAGGTTGATGTTTATATGATCTGCTATTTGCTCTGGGTATAAGATCTTTGTTTCCAAATCTTTAAATGGCTCGTGATTGCATTGCAGGATCATTATCATTTTGAATATGGAGATTGTAGCTTCTAGAGAAGAGATAGTAGGAGATCCAAAGCTTTTGGGGGCAGGACAAGAGCAACAAGCAGCAGGACCAGGTTCAAACCTCCAACAGCAGCAGCAAAAGTTACCTGGAGCCAATGGAGCTTCAGGTCAGGGCTTGCCTCAACAAGCAGCTCCATATACCAATGCTGGATATAGACCAGATGTTGCAGGTGTGGGTCCTGTAGCTGGGAGTTACTCTGATGGGCGTGGAGGAGGGAGTAATGTCACTCAGGTGGCAGGAGCATATAATCCCTACACTGCTGCAGTTTCTGGGGTTAAGCCTGACTCTGGGGGCTTCCAAAGATCACCTATGGGTGGAGGAGGTGGGGGTGTTATTCAGCAAGCTCAGCCACAGAACACCTTTGGAAGAGCTAGTGTTGCACCTCCTTATCAGCCTACCCCTGCTTATTCAAATAGGGGACCAATTGCTAAGAATGAAGCACCTGCCAGAATTGTGCCCATTGCTGCCTTGAATCCATACCAGGGTCGGTGGACTATCAAGGCAAGAGTGACAGCCAAAAGTGAGGTCCGCCGTTTTCACAATGCTAAGGGAGATGGCAAGGTGTTCTCCTTTGACCTTTTGGATGCTGACAAAGGGGAGATCCGAGCTACTTGTTTCAACAACGTTGTGGATCAGTTTTATGACAGTATTGATGTGGGCAGGGTGTACTTGGTTTCAAAGGGTTCTCTGAAGGCAGCACAGAAGAGTTTTAATCATTTAAAGAATGACTGGGAAATATTTCTAGAGTCTTTGTCCACAGTGGAGCCTTGCTTTGAGGAGGATGGATCAATCCCTCAGCAGCATTTTGACTTCAGGCCTATCAGTGATATTGAAAGTGTTGACAATAATGCAATGGTTGATGTAATTGGAATTGTTGTGTCAATCAATCTCTCAAGTACTATTATGCGGAAGAATGGCGTTGAGACTCATAAGAGAACTTTGCAGATCAAGGATAGGTCTGGCCACAGTGTGGAAATCACAATGTGGGGGAGTTTTTGTCATAAGGAAGGGCAGCAGCTACAGGATCTCTGTGACTCTGGCCAGAACCCTGTCCTGGCTGTGAAGGCAGGCCGAGTGAGTGATTTCAGTGGCAAGTCAGTTGGAACAATTTCAACTACACAGCTGCTTATAGATCCTGATATATCAGCAGCACATCAGCTGCGGGATTGGTTTGATCGGGAGGGACGACATTCAGTTTCCCATTCAATTTCCAGGGAAGGTGGAACTGGCATGCGTGCTGAGCTCCGCAAAACAGTATCTTCAATCAAAGATGAAGGGCTAGGCAGAGCAGAGAAGCCTGACTGGATAACAGTAAGAGCCACAGTATTCTACATCAAGCCAGATAACTTCTACTACACTGCCTGCCCACTTGACAATGGTGGTAAGCAGTGCAACAAGAAAGTGACCAACAATGGTGATGGCACATGGCGGTGTGATAGATGTGATCGCCATGTACCTGAGTGTGACTACAGGTCAGTCTCTAGCACTTCCTAGTACATATAACACACTGTCCTATTGACTAAACCTGGTATCTGTTGAATGATGGGGACCTTTATCTAAAAAATTTAGAGCACTGTGAAAGTTTGTTGGCATCTGTATGTGTTCCACCTAAATGCAGGTAGACATCGTCAATGAATACATGTCCTTATGAAATTCTGTACCTTGTTGTGTTGCTATTTAGAACTTAAATCAATTGGCTGCAGGTATTTGCTTAACATCCAAGTGCAAGATCACACTGGTCCAACATGGGTTACAGCCTTCCAGGACGTTGGTGAGGAGATTATGCAACACCCAGCGAAAGAGCTTTTTATTTGGAGCCAGAATGACAACCAAAAATTCATTGAAGCCATACAGAAGCTGACGTTTACAAAGCACCTCTTTAAGCTGAAGGTGAAAGAAGAGATGTACAATGATGAGCAGCGGGTGAAATCAACAGTGGTCAGGGCAGATCGTATTGACTGGGTTGCAGAGAGTAAGCTCACAATAGATTCAATCACAAAGCTTAATCGAGGAGAAGCTGTTGATATGCCAATGGGTACTGCAACCAATGTTGGTGGTACATATCCATCTGTGACACCTGGGTTTGGTGGGCCATCATATGGTATGAGTACCAGTGCAGGCACAGAAGGAGGGATAAACCATGGTAGCGCATATGGAGAGAGTGGAACTGGTACTGGTGGATATGGAGGGAGTACTATTGGCACAGGTGCCAGTAGGTATGGAGGGAGTGGAGCTGGTGCTGGTGGATATGGAGGTAGTGCTGTTGGCACTGGTGCAAGTGGGTATGGAGGAGCTGGTGCTGGTGGATACAAAGGGCATGCAGCTGGTGCTGGTGGGTATGGAGGAAGTGGAGCTGGTGCTGGTGGATATGGAGGTAGTGCTGTCGGCACTGGTGCAAGTGGATATGGAGGTAGTGCTGTCGGCATTGGTGCAAGTGGATATGGAGGGAATGGGTTTTCCACCACTGCTGCTGGATTTGGTGGGGGTTATGCTGGGAATGGAAATGCTAGCAGCTATGGAGGAGGCAGTGGTGGTGGTGGCAGCACTACTCAGTGCTTCAAGTGTAAACAGGAAGGTCACTTTGCAAAAGAATGTCCAAATGAGGCCCGTGGAGGTCAAGCTGGGTCCACCTATGCTGGCAACAGTGGCTATGGTGGTGGTGGCTATGGTGGTGGGGCTGCTTCATCTAACAACTGCTACAAATGTGGGCAAGGTGGCCACTTTGCTAGGGACTGCCCAAATCAAGGAGGAGGTGGAGGTGGGGGATATGGTGGGAGAAGCTCTGGTGGAGGGGGTGGTTATGGCAGGCAAAGTGCTGGCTATGGGGGAGGTTATTGAACAGTCTTATTAAAGTGAGGGCTTTTTCAATTGGAGATACTGCTCTGCCAACAACTGTAATTGAATGATTCTGTACCGTACAACATTTAATTCTCGCTGAGAAGTAGAGGTGCAGGAACCCATGAAGAGGGATGCATGGGGTATTAGCAGAGCCAAGTGAGAGAGCTGCAGCAAGTACGATAATTGTTTTCCAATAAGATGCCATTCCTGTCCACATATTGAGGCTGTCTTGTACAGTCTACACAGGTGTACTGCAAGCACATTTAAAACTGTTCCTTGCAGGAGTTTGTTGCTCTTGGTTTGTGTGACAGTACAAGCCATAACATTCTGTGTAGGTGCTTGTTGACAACACCATGTACAGGTCTAAATTTTGGGTTCAAGTACTGCTTCTACTTGCAGTAATGCTAGATTTAGCCATGGTTTCCAAGCAACCACATCTGATCAGGTTCAACTTGATGGGATGCTGAGTTCCATTGTTATATGGACAGACACTCTTCTGTGCTGGAAAACAAAACTTGTAACATAGGATTTTGCAAGAGAACAGGCATTTGTTCCTTCCATGAAAACTCATTACAAGGTTTTTGCCCTTGTTTTAAGTGTCAGAACTAGGTGAATAGAAAGATTTTGCATTGTAAGAGAAATGTGCATACCTGCTTAGCAATCATAATCTCTATAATTCTCTTGCCTTCATGATGGTATCTGTTCTCTCCTTCAATCCTGACTTTATTATTCCTTCACACTTTTGCTTTTGAGGCCTTACTAACTACTACTGCAAACAAAGAGCAGTGACTTGGAAATTCATATCTTGGGCAACAACTGCTGAGAGATAAATGAGATAACCAAGACCTGGTGGTTATTGATTTTTTATTCTTGAAATTGCTGACAATCCTAGCTATACAACCTTTGCCTCCTGTTGCAGTTTAACAAGTATACACCAGGGAAAAATGAATTTTGTGTATGGTGTAAAACAACCCTATGCTTAGTAATCATCTTCCTCCTCTCCAGGTATCCAAGGGCGAAGCAAGGACTCCACAGTTATCCGCCGAGCTGTGCTTAGCATGAAGATGAAAAATCGGCACCCATCAATCTTGTACTCCTCGAGTGGATTCATGTGACCAAAGCATCGCACATTCACCTATCAAAATCCCACAATCCACCAAGCTCTAAGCTAAAATAGATGCATTCAGCATTTTGGTGATGATTTTTGGATGCTGCAAGAGGACCAAGTAGTCTGGAAATAAACAGAACTACTTACAGCAGAACGGAGGCGATTCATGTTGACAAGGTGATCTCTCCAATACCAGTCCAATGCATTCAAAGCCAATGCTCTCTGCCACATTCCCTCCCCCAATTTTGGAAAAGACTGATCAGTCCATGAGTCAAAAACCAGCAGTTTGCTGAAGCACTTGCATTGTTGATAGGTTGAGATTTGAGTACCTCCACTAGTTCAATGCGGTTATGAGATAACTGTGAAAGCTGAAGCTTCTCTTCATATGTCCCAATTAAAATGTCACCAATGTACTTGCGCAGGATGTGCACTTCCTTCTCATACTTTCCTGCCCTGAGAAAGTGCAGCAAACTCTTTTTTGTTAAAAACCAGTGCATCCTCACAGACTGGACATATACACTGATGGAATAAGCATAGTTTTTGACAACACATGCAATTCCAGGAACTGGTTTGTCCAGAGAACAATATGAAGGAGAGCAGAAATACTCACGGGACAGAGCCATCAGAAGTCATTTCCAACCATCGTTTCATTGCACTGACTTTGCTGCGCAGGCCTTTAGGTCCTCCTCCAGGAGGTTTAGGAAGACCAGGCAGCACAAATGCATCCAAATTTGCCTTCTCAAATTCTACCAGTGCAGCCACCACCATGTCTGCTGTCACATGACTCAGCACATCTGTGCACAGCCATCCACCCCATGTGCAGACAGTCTTTACTTTGGTAACTGCAGCTTATTTGTAAGCAGCATGTTTTGTCAAAGAACATATATGTGACAAAGGAGCCTCCGCTGACTCTAGATTTAGCAGAATCAGAGACTATGTGTGACAAGCTTGTGAGGGTTAAGCTTAAATTCATTTTAGCTTTTTGCCAACTCCAGACTGAACAATACAGCAGATCCAATTAGATGCAAGAAGACCCAACCTGAGGGAGTTTGCACATTGGGAACATCAACAGAAAATGTTCTATCTGCCAATTCATGAAACTCATTGAGTATGCTAGAAATCTTCCACTTCCTCGGGTGCTGCAATAATAAACTACCATCTGTCAGCAGCTGAGGTTGCAGACTCCTCAATTGTCAGCATCAATTGCAACTACAAGCAACCAACTCTTACACCACATGTTTCAAACTTCTCCTGTCACATGTAGCATCTTAGCTGCCCATTTGTAGTTTTGCATTAATCTCATAATTGCTCCTGTGAGACTGAATGTGGATAACCAATTCTAACAAGCCATTTCAAAATATACTAACCAGCTTCAGAGCAACAACCCCAAACAATCAGAAATCCTCTCGCATAATAATGGGTAATGCTATGTCTTGCTGCATTACACTAATATGGTTGTAGATCCTAAGTTTCATCTGACTTCTATTGAGACTGCAAATGTATGAGCTCAGAATCTCATTATTTTAGTAGCTACAAGGCCCCTCTGTATTTGAATCTTCTCGAGCTCTACTGTCAGCACATGCCAACTCTATCCCTTCTTCTTATGATACATAGAACAGTGTACCTTCGATGAATCAACGTTCTGGAGAATCATTTCATCTGCCACAGCTTGCATGTACCTAGCAGGATAAGAACCTCATCAGGACTATTTTTTTCTGGGTGGTCATAGCCCCACATGGTCAACCCACCCTACTTCAACACATTCACTCCTTGATGGGTGCCCAAAATGAATACATCCATGTGAGTAGATTGAGACAATTCACACAACTACAAATTAGAGGACATGAAGCAATGTGAGTTTGAGGAAAGAATAAAAAGCTACATGAATCTCAAACTAATAAAAAAGTGAGGGACATGGTAAGCAACACTCACTTAAGAAGGCGCTGTCGACAAGAATAAGGGTCGTCCAACAGCAGTGCTTGCCGAAGGGTGTACACATGCTTCCTTTGTACCTGTGTTGTGACAATGTCTATTTCATTCCCATGACTTTGTTTTAAGACATATAACTGATCATAATGTGCAACACTCAGCTTTGTGCCAGAACACAGAAATGTGGAAAAACTCATTCAAACTCACAAAAACATGAAGGATGCTTATGATGCATCACTTGTACCTTTGAATCTGAAATTATGCACCCTTTTTTCCTGATACTGATATTTAAGTCTCTTGGAGATGACAACCCACAACAAGACTTGACCTAAAGCAGTTCCATTTTGTGTGAATTCAGTTGCACTATTTTCTTATGGCAATCCCATGCCATGGTAGAGTGAATACACAACCAACATTACCTCCATAACTTCATCAAACTCAACTAGACTTTTGCGGATGCCAAAGTAGTAGCGTTCAGCAGCTGTCTGCAATGCAAGAAGCTGCAAATGTCCAGAGATCAACTCATCAGTATAAGTTTGCCAAATAGCAATGAAATTTGTGAAATGGGGCATTCCCAAAATTGAGAAACAAAGAGAGAACTTGCCATAATCCCAACTTCATAGCATTCTTAACATGCCTTAAGATAGCAAGTTGCAAACCAGATGCATGCCACAAAAGAACAATACGCTGACCAACAGAAGGGACTACTAGCCTGCTTTGCCAGAGAGCCATATTCAAGAGGAACATTCTCCTCCAAGCCAAGTTTGAGCACAATGCTGTTTGCCCATTCCGTGTTGAACTTGCGGAACATCTCATCCTGCAGGCTGCTCTCCATTTGCAAACATTTCAGTACTCCTGTACCTTAAGTCTCTCTATACAGGTGCAAACTGCCAGACTCTTCAAGCCCAAGTTTTACACCACATGCAGAACAAGTAACAGCAGAACTTTTTGCGATATGAACCAGAACTAATGATGAAACTAACATGTGAAGGGCTTGAAAGATCTCATGTTCATCTTCCTCATCTGGAAAATTACGAAGTACTAAGATGAAATACAGAAGGAGACCTGATCATGAAGCGAGTGGATCCCGGGTCACCCTGTCTGCCTGCCCTTCCTCGTAGCTGCAAAAAGCCATCAATGACCACAAGACCAGATTAAGATAACTCTGCTACAGATCAGGGAATTCCCCCAAAACAAATCTTCATTACAGCATGATCTAACTAGAAATACATCGCAAAAATTGAGATGAAATTCCAGTAACTTAGTGTGTAGTGAATCATTACAATCTCCAAAGCCCTTTGTGCATTTCATGTGGAACCACACCTGGTTGTCAATACGCCGAGACTCATGCAGTGCAGTTCCAATGACATGAAGCCCACCCAAACACTTCACCTCTGCTCCTTCATTGCGGCAGTGGATCTGGCAATCCTGCAGCATGGAGAGGTAGGCAAGAGCTATAGTAGGTCCCAGAGTGATGATCTCTGCACCCTGCCCAATTGCCATCTTTTGCAGCTCACTCTCCTTTTCAGATTTAGCAAGTTCTAAGGCTACTGCTAGCCTTTCCTTTGCTTCACGATAGTTTAACTTTGCCCCATTTGGTCCACATGTATATTTTGCTGCACCCAAACATCAATCCAACTAAGTGAGCCAGATTGAACTCCTCTGGCAAAAGGTTGCAATGCATCAGAACAAAGAAAAGACATTCTTTCACTGTCCTTTCCCCAATTATTCTTGACAGGAATCAAGTTCCGGGACATGTGTGAAACAGGCCCTGAGCAAGGAAGTTGTAAGACAACTACCTGCAACACATGCTCTTGCAAGCCGCGCCTGTGTGGCTGGACTTTGCTTTATCTTTGAAAGTGCCTACACATCCATATCATGTCTTCAGCACCCAGTCTCTCTTTGTCTTAACCTGTCTAGGCAACTAGGAGTACAATCACAGCAAAGTCTTCATGCTTCTATAAGACATTCTACGATGTCAGAACTGACAATCTGATTTTGGTCATAAAATGGTGAGAACAATTAGGTCCATGGCAGTGAGAAGTTGCCCATGACTACCCACCAACTTCATCAGCCCCTGATGCTAGGTGTAGATAAGTACAACGAGCCGTGCAGGGACACCTAAGTGTGTTGATAGAAACTGCATCCCTCTACCATTAGAAGAACACAATAGACTATACTTTAATTTGGAGGAACAGCAGCTTACCAGTTGAGAGAGAGGGACACCATCTGTGTCAATATTGGGAGCCTCACTTGTGATGAAGCGTAGTAAGCTGTTTTCCACCAACTCCTTTGCCAACATCTTTGTCCATCCACCAAAATCAATGATCATATCAGTACCACAAAACAGGTCTCAGAAGATCTTTGTACTCAATGGCCACTTTAAAAAACAATCCCATGGAGGAATCCATCTCTCCATGTCCTCATAATCCTATATTGACTATCTAAGGTAGATGCTTCTGTGAACCAAAATTGAACAGCAAGACTTACTTCTGGGTTTCCCCCTAGAATGATGTCAGTTCCACGACCAGCCATGTTGGTTGCAAGGGTTATTGCATTCTTTCTGCCTGCTTGTGCGACAATCTCCGCCTCCCTAGCAGCATACTGCACCCATCGTCTTCTAATGCAGTTAGATGGTTCACTACACAAAGGTCAGCTAAACATTTCTATGGCTACAATCTAACAAGTGCCCAAAACCAATCAGCCACACCCATAATTGAAACAAAATTATTTGGCAAGGAACCTTGGGGCGAGCATTAAGGATATTGTGAGGAATATTCCATTCTCGAAGCAGGCCTGAGAGGTACTCTGACTGCTCCACACTGCAAAAGACCCATCACTGAGATAAGCTTTCATGAACCAGATACTGTAATCTGAATTGTTTGCACTACCCAAAATGACAGAACAACAAATCTTGCACTGTTGTGTTACCTCATGTCTTCTCTAGTGTAACTTCCATCAAAGAATACAAGCAGACCTAGTGTATTAAACATAATGTGCTTGCACTTGAACAAAAAAAACCTCCATTTTGATGAATCACATTCTGAACATGAAATGTAACCTGGTTGTGCCAACCAACACTGGACGGCCTTGTGAATACATGAACTCCACCTCTTCCCTCACTCTTTCCCATTTTCCTCTTGTGGTCTGCACAAATTGCAAGTCATGAAAGAGCTATCATGGTTTTTCCTTACGAACATCTATCAATACAGAGCTAGAACCAATCTACCCAACACCTCAAACATGCAAAAGAACAGACAATGCCAGTAACAACATGTGTTCTCCAGAAAGCCAAGTTAGCATCACATTCAATTCCCCGACAGTTGTGAAAATTTAGACCTTGCACCCATTGAGTCAACAATTTCTGCATACATAGTGTCACCACTCCTAGTGTCACAAGAGCAGCATACATATCAGTGTGCAGACAATGCATATGATGCTATCAAGCACCATGAGTTAGCAGGTGACTGAGACAAACAGGGAATAATTGAAGCGGGAAGTCTTGGCGAATGTTGGGTAAATTGGTTGGCACTTCAACCACAGGCATCTTGAACATCTTCAAAAACTCTGATTCCTGCACACAAAATTTGCAAAATAATTAATTAGAAAGATTTTGACAAAAGTATCATGCTGAAAGACACATGAATGGTTTGAATCACACTTGCCTCTGTTTTGGCTGTGCCTGTCATGCCAGAGAGCTTGGGATAGAGCTTGAAGAAGGACTGATATGTAATTTGCGCTACTGTCACTGCATCTGCCTGCTCACAACCGAACCTCATGTAACTAACATTTGTCTCTACAGCCTCAGATCAGGCCTCAGATCTGAAGGATTGTTGGCAATACGACTGATGAGTTCTGTGATCAGAAGCACAGTCATACTTACTTGAATCTGCAGTCCCTCTTTTGCTTCAACTGCTTGATGAATACCTTCTGACCAACGTCGGTTCTCAACAACCCTACCAGTGAACTGTAGTCACAAACCAGCAACAAGACATCAGAACATCTGCATATACTGCCCATGATGACAATTCCTTATGCTGTGACACGCAGGATTTCAAGCAAATATTTCAAGGAATTCTTTCAATATACAAAGGTGACCCGCAAAGATGGACACGGCAGGAAACTCCCCAAACCTCATCAACAATCTGAACTTGACCATCCTTCACAATGTAATGGACATCCCGTTGGTGGAACTCCTTTGCCTTCAAAGCAGTCATAACAAACCTGCAACATTCTTGACACTTTTAACCTCCAAATCCTGTTGGCATTGACACTGAAAACAGTCTAAGAAAAACCCATATCTTTGCCCCTTCTGCATGCTGGCAAGATTGTCACAGAATTGTAGCGAAAATTTCCAAAATGAAGTGCAAAGGGCAAGACAGACAGACCGAGCCCAGGGGTCGTTCTCATCCCAAAGATCCTCAGTTTCAAGAGCCAACTCTGCAGCAGCTACACCCTCCTCAGTTAACTCCACGTTCTTGTCTTTGAAGTCCACCTTATAGTGCTGCAATGTATGCAGATGATTATGAAACTCTGCCTTTCTTCCTCAAAAACAAGATGGAAATATGACTCCAAGACAGCAATCAGCTATCTACTTAATCTCTGGAAAACCAGAACAGAAAGAGAGAGCCTGCTGAGAGTGCTTTCATTCTACCACCATGATAGGTAACAACACGTATCATGCTTCTAAATTGAACATCTTCTATAGATAATGAATGCCAGTACCATCCTACTTAAGGGGGGGAGAAGGATATGGTGGAGTGCTTACGTAATCAGGTAAAAGAAGTGCAGCTACTTCAGCAGCAACTGGATATCGAGCTGCATCCTTAATAGACTGCAAAAGGCATAAACTGAGAAAAAATCATAACACAGCCATTGGATATATCTTGAACACTTTATCTTCACCAGACCAACTCACACACTCAAAGACTACCAATTACCCAAATTTCCATTTTTTTAGTTTAGCAGCAACACACCAAGCAACTGCTCCACCAGTGTACAGTATCAGTATCAGAACAAATACTGATTCACCATAGACATGGTTTGGGAGCATACAGTGCAATAAAGGGCACAGCACATCACAGGTGCACAGTGTGACAAATGACAACCAATGCATGCCAACCAGTGATTCCTCAAGTGACATAAGACCTCTGCCAAGGATGCTTATATCTGCTCTTCAAAGTTTAATTGGTCTCAGCAAAATCTTACACAAAGAATCCAATTTTCAAGAACAAAAACAAATGCATCCCATACCTGACTACTGATGAGGAGAGGGTTCCGACCCTCATCAATCAAGACAGAGTCCACCTCATCAACAATCGCAAAGTTAAATGGCTTGGGCCTACATTCACAACCCAAAATTGTAACTCCACCCATCAGAAATCCCAAGTGGTTGTCTTGTTTCAGAACCCTCTGCATACTCTCACCTCAAATAAGATAACAAAGTTGCAACTTTTTACCATCGCATGACAAGATCCTCCTTCTTCTCACTGATATTATCACGCAGATAATCAAATCCCAGTTCCTGCACCCAGGAACAAGTTCACTAACTGCTTCAACACAAAGCCTACCTGTTGCACCTAGTAGGTTCTATCCTTTCCACAAAACTGAGAGAATAAGCTTATGTCTCAAGAGAGACTTCAGTTCTACCCATACTAGTCAGATTATATTAATGATAAATGACTCAAGCACCTTGTTATGGGTCCTATCTCTGCAACTGTCAATGATCAAAGAACTTTTGTTGCATTCATTCTTGAGAAAGTAAGTGCCACATACAGAATTGTTTGAGTAGGTGATATCACATGCATAGGCAGCTTTTCTTTCCCAAGGGTGCATCCCTGACTGCAGGAGAAAAAAGCATCAACATCAAGAAATGTACAGACATCCTTTTGAAACTAGCACCACCAGTACAGCACTAGTTGCTGTGATAAACAAGTCACTGAAGAAGAACGCAACAATGTGACAATAGCAACAGATTGGATCATGGAGGACACCTGAATTAGACCCACAGAAAGGCCCAGAAAGCGATGAATTTGGCCCATCCATTCTGCATCCCGCTGCGCCAAATAATCATTCACTGTCACAACTGCAGGATGTACCATGATAATAGTTGGCCTCAGTGATATGATCCTGAAATATACACCATTGGCTAACCAACGTAAGTGTACATGCCAGGAAATCTAAATGTGTGTGCAAGTTCAGGTGGTGGTGGTAATTGGAATTCCATGCATGACTAGGATGCATCAAGGAAAACAACAACAAATGAGAATCTGGGCACATGTTGAGTTTGTACCATGAACTCCTTCACCTGCTAAAGAATTGAGATAAGCTGTCCCACAAACCCACTCAAGATGGTCAGTTGCAGTTTGCCTCTATATTTGGTCTTGCTCCAACACTTTCCATACAGAGAACAGCATCATATAGATTCAGATACCATGCTTGAGAACCTTTCATAAAAGCTTCAACAACAATCCCCCCTTATCCAGACCTATCTTTGGGCATAGCACAGGAGGCCTCCAAACAAAGCAGGTAAATGTGAACTTGAACAGAAGAAACACTTCTAATGAGGCTCACATTGGAGCTCATAAATGTGCAAGTACTCTAAATTTTGGCACCTCTTTTTCATCAACAAAAGTAATTCCTGCCCAACCTGCTAGTGGAGACACCAGTGTTTTGCCTTCTCCTGTTTTCATTTCTGCAATGGCTCCATCATGAAGCACTGCTCCCCCAATGATCTGGCCACAGGATATAATGTGCCCATATCAAATAAAGCAATCAGAAAATTCCAGTACTCTGCACACCTTACATATGTGCATTCTAACCAGTTCTCATAACACAAATTCTGGAGAAAGGTCATAAACTCAAAGCATCTCCACCCACATAGAACTTCTTGGCCCACATGCATGATCACAATAATCATATACACATAAAATATCAGAATCCTTCAGGAATGGGCTTCCCTAATAGCAGGGACCACAAACCATCAGCTTGTAAGAATGTAGGCACCAAACCTGAACATCAAAATGGCGCATTCCAAGAGTGCGTCTTGCTGCCTCACGGACAACTGCAAATGCTTCTGTACAAATCCAGAAGTAATGGTTCAGAATTGGAAAGAAGCTTCACAATGCAAAAAGAACCCTGATATTATTAGCACGCAGGAAGAGATCTTGCCTGCTTGAATATCATTCAGTGTCTCACCACACCTCAGCCGCTTCCGAAACTCATCTGTTTTTCCACGCAACTGCATTGCAAAGAATTATACAGATAATTAAATCTTTATCTTACCTTACTGTAAGAGTCCTCAAAACATGAGAGCTTGAAAATATACTTCCAACATGTTCAAACCTGCTCATCAGATAGTCTTGTCATCCAAGGCTCCAGTTCATTGACAGTTTCAACCAGCTTGAAATAGTCATGCACCACCCAGTGATTCAAACTCAACATTTGTCGCCAATTTTGCTTGAAATACACCGCCACCTCCTGTGATTGCACAGAATGCAAGCTCTTAATTGTATGAGAAGATTCCTTGCTGGCCTTGAATCCCAAGTCAGAGTACCAACTCTAATATTAAATGAAATCAGTGACCTTAAACCCTGAACCCTAACTTCTATGTGATGGTGAGCTTAAACCCTAAACCCTGCTTGGAACATGTGAGCATGAACCAACCTTTTAAATCATCATTGCAGTTGAATTGTATGACATGAGTCCTTGCCGACCTTCGAATTCCCAGCCAGAGTATCAACTCTGAAATCAACAGTGACCTTAAACCCTGAACCCTAAATCCTAACTTGGACATGGCGGTAGAATTCTGGACAGCAGAATTTCTGGACCATGAAACCAAACAGAAAACAAGTGCTTGCGTTCAACAGAGGAAAATCTTTTCTTTCTATGACCAAGTGAAGACAGAATTCCAGACACCCATGCGAGACAGGGACAAACACAAAACCTGTACTGGAGTAAGCCAGTTTCGTTGCAGGGATTCTTCTTTCGGTTCAGAGACAGCAACAGCAGCACCCAAACTCAAACCTGCTTTGCATCCACACCCTAAACGCGGCTTGGGCTCCACATACACCTTCCCTAACTTCATTCTCTTTCTCAATTCCAAACTACCTCCTTCAGTGAAGCTCTTCTGCACCCCGCTACCGTTGATAGCCCTCCTTCTGCTTCTCCGTTGCATTACCACACACTGAGGCCTACTTTGGGTGTTGCAGATGACGCCTTCCGTTAGCTGACAAACAACCTGTCCTCCTCCTCCTCCTCCTCCTCCTCCTCCTCCCGGCCATAACTGCACAACACCCAACATCCCTATGGCTATGGGTGTGGGCAAAAGCGTCCGCCTTTCCAAAGAAAGCAGCTGTAGCAAATAGACACTCGCTCAATCTTCCTTGGCACAGCACCATCGCCTCATCATCATCATTCTTCTTCTTCTTCTTCTTCTTCTTGTGTATTTCTGTTGTGGGTGTGTTTGTGCGGTTGTTGCTGTGGTGTGACAGCGGTCGTGAGCCATGAGCCCAGTGAACTATAGTTAGAAACCAACCAAGGCTCTTGGTTTGGTGGATGCATATCATCCATCATCCATCCGTTTTAATGTATTCATGGATGAAATTATTTATATCAACTTTTTCATATCCATGTGCATCTGGGCACTCATATACATTTTATTTTCATGTTTAATGAATGTATGGATTTATCCCCATTTTCATGTCTAGTGCATTATGGATTCATAGTCATATTCATATCATGGACTTTTCATATTCATGTCCATTTTTTCTTCCTTTTGTTGGTTGGCTTTAGGCAAAGAATGTGTGACAACTCTTGAAATTGGAGAATACGCATAAGAATGAATTTAATTGGTAATGAAAATAGTTGCATTGCCCTTTGAAAGAAGGCCCCTTACAATTAGTTTCCACAACTTAATTTAAGCACAATATCAACAAATAGTCATGTGCAATGTTGACAAAATCCATTTAGATGTGTTATGATTGCATGATCTTCATATGAAAATACATAAAAAGACAATAATGGAATATGATCTACCATGTGCAAGTCGAGCATGTGAATATTTGGACATCAAGGGAACAAAGAATCTAGTATCAAGGGCACATTCTCATATTTGCAAATGGTGCATCTTAAAGTCCCATCATATGCATGTTGTTTCATGATTCCTTTTTGCAAGCAAAAACTTCATTACAACTTCTAAAAAATCATTGCTCAAAATTGTAGCTCACAACAAATTGGAGTTGAATGATTTGATGAACAATTATCCATAATAATTGTTCATCAAATCATGCAACTTCCAGTATTCAACTCCCAATCTATTGGAAATTGTCTTTCTTTCTTTTTTATTTTTTTTGGAGAAAGCTTTAAAATTTGAAATTTGTTTTTCTTCTTCACATCAATCTCTTTGCCATGATGATTCATGGTGGAGCATCACATGAGATTTGTGGTTGTGATAATTTCATGTAAAAAATCACACAAATATCTTGTCACTATTTTAACAAGAGATTGAATCTTCTATCATTTTTTTTTTGGTGCAGTGTCATGTTCAAGACCAAAGGTAATGAAATGGTGCTAAGGTTGATAAGTTAAAAGTGAGATGGCAACAACTACCAAGAAGAACAAGAATGAGAATTTGTTTGACGCAATGATTTATGGTTGTTTATACATTGCAATGGCAAGTTAGAACTTGACAAATCACTTGAAGATGTGTTTGATGTAGTGGTTTATGGTTGTTTAATGCATGAACTAATCTTGGTCATTTTTAAGAAAGGGGTGACTTGAACAATGTTTATTTGCAACTAGCAAATTTAAATAATAAGATTTTATGAATTTTTTAACCCTTATTGAGTCAAGGGGAGTGACATACTTGCTATTCCAAATATTGAATAGACAACAACTAATTTTTCACACAATTCTTCCAGTGTTAAGCCAACCTTTTATTTTAAGATCAAGAATTTTATTTCTAAGTCTAATTTCTCAATTTACACTTAGTGACATTTTCGATTATTCCATTTTTCAAACTAATATAAAATAGAATCTCTACCATTGACGATTTTTTTATGTTATCTTTCAAAATCTATTCTTTATTATTTTGTTTGTTCATTCAACTTATTTATTTCTACAAAATTTTATTTTAAATTCTTCAATGCATGCCCAAATGAAGTTATGTAATTGTGTGTGTGTGTTTGTGTGTGTGTATGTGTGTATTTATTTGTTTTCCTTTCAATTTTGTGATGCAATTGAAATGGTGGTCATTCACAAGCTAATTTAACCAATTTTCAATTTTAATAAATATGAAAATAATAGAATTGAACATCATTGTATTTTTTTGCCATATTTACTTGAACCACATAAAGTGGTTTAAAAAGACATTTTTGTTTTTTTGTATTTTCTTTTCAGAAATCATTGAATTTGTGACAAAAAAATGTTCAAATGTTTGCACCAAGGCAAAATTAATTGGCACCAAAAAGAAAACTAGGTTGCAATATATTTAGGAATACAAGGGATGAATGATTGAAGCCCATTTGCATTTAAGTTTGTACATTTTTGTCACATATTTAACTTATTTGGGCCACATGAAAACATCAAATAATAATCAAAATGATGACAATTAATTCATTTATTGCTAATTCAATTGCTCACTACATTATGTTAGATGTTATTGCATATTATAGCAAACAATTTCACAACATTCAACCTATTAAAAATATATTTGTTTTAAGTGACATATTGATTTATGATTGGTTTGCCCCTATTTAAGGTAATTAAGAAGTGACAAGTGACAACCTCCAAAATGGAAACAATATTAATGTAAATGTAAGTTTAATTGGAAGATTGTATTTTGATTTAAACTTGCCCAACTTTATTCCAAGGAAACAAGAAGACAAGGGAAGTAGAATGGAAAAAACAAATTGTAAGAATCAAGAGTAAATATTTAAACAAACTATTTTAACAAGCCATAACACTCATTGAAAACATAATAACTAACATATCTACAATTAAAAATAAGTTGAATGTGGGGATGGGTAGGGGTTTGATAAGTGTTGGGATTTGGAATGTGGCCAACACCACTATCATGACACAACTTAAAATGGAAGTGGTTTACATCTTTTGTAATGTAATTAAATCTTGTTGTTTATGAAAGGTTATAAGGACCAAAAGGGGTGGAGCTTCCAAGCCTTTCATCCCCCAATTGTTGTTAGCACAAGCTTGGAAAAAACCATCAATATTTTTGTTTAAATAATCAAAAAATAATAATTCCAATACATGCATGAATTGGTTGCTTAGGTATCATTTTTTGTAATTCATTTCCTTTATGTGGGTCACTTTTGAAATTATGAATCCTAACAACAAATCATCCAAGGTATTTTTAATCAATGCCTATGGGATATGTGATGATAATGTAGGTTAAGGTGTGGACCCTATCTTTGGATAGGATTATGTTGACATGTTGATGAAAGGTTTGTTGCATTAATGAAGGAAACATGTGAAACAATGGATGTAATGACATCTTGCACTTCATCATGTGTTCCCATATTTTCATTACTAACATGGTATGTGTCATTGGCTGAAGTGTTACCATGTCCTCAACTTATTTACCCTCCCAAAACTTGGTTTTTTAAATTGTATTTGAATTTTTAGTAGCGGAAATCATTTAAAATTGAATTTCTCCCACATTTTGAATCCAAATCTTACCAAATAAATTCCATTAAATCCTTCTCATCAAGATCTTTCCAAAAACAACAAAGGTACATTCCAATTCCTCCAAAATTTTCAGCTACAATTTAATTTATAGTGAAAAACTCATTCAATATTCAAGAACTTTTGCACCGCAAGTCCAAACGTCATGGAACTAAGCCCATGCACCCCTCCTCATGAAAGCTTTCCAAAGACACCAAGAACACAATTTGAAACATTTCAATTCGGTGGATCTCATAATTACAAAACAAAACAAAACAAACTAATTTTGCTTACTATTTTATGGTGTATGATGTCAATTATCATCTACATTTTTAATATAACCCACAATATACAACTAAATTATCACTACAATTATGTTAATTTGATTACATATTTACACCATTTGTCAAAATTACACATGTTAAATGTAAAATGATGGACATTAATTTTTCACATCATATTTTGGATAATATTTTAATTTGTTAATAAGTAGTTACATAAAACACCAATTCCTTGTAATATCATATGCCACATCATAATGTCATATGTTACATCATGTCATAATTATTGTTGTTGGTTAATCAATTTAACAATTTACATTTTCCACTTGAGTGTATATATAATTGAATGCATGTCCACATTATGTTAAAGATCCATTCCATTGATCCATTAGTTGTAATAACTATTAGATTGCAATTACACATGTTGACACATAAGCTAAATAGTTGTAGATATTGTTTATAGTTGTTTTTTAATTGTTGGCGACCACTAGTTGTTTGAGAAGTGATTGCATAGGACATGAATTCTTTTAGTGAATGACTTTAAGAATGTGTTTGAGCTTAAACATAGTGAAGTCCTTTAAACCTTTGAAATATGTCATAATTCAACCTCTAAACAACAATTAAAAAATTGAAACATATTATTTTAAAAATTGTGTTTTGCAAAAAATATAAAACAATTAAATTTAGAACAAAAGCATGTTTAGAAGTAATGTAAATTCATTCATTATGTGAATACTGGCATTTACCATTGAAATAAAAAAAATTGATCTCAACTTTTGGACCAAATTTTTGGTTTTGTGATGACTTACATGTTTCAACAAGTTATTGAAGTTTTTCCTTACTTTCTACCCTTGAACAAATAACACAATGTACTTGGTGCACATTACCTATGTTGTCTACCATAATTTTTTTCCCAAGGAAGGTATGCAACCCACTTATTTTGGAAACATTGCACACTTTCATGATCATGTTTTGTTTTTTCATTATTGGGGTCAAACTAAAAAGATCTTTTAGATGTGTAATGAGATATTGCAAAACATTTGATCCAAAATCAACTTGAGTTTGTATGTCAAGAATAAGGAAGATGAACATAGAAACCTAAAATTTGTTGGGATTGACAAATGAAAAAACATCGTGAAAAAACAAACATAAGCAAAATGCACAAATCATTCACAAAATGTTCTTAAAATATATAGATTGGTCAAAAAATGTTACCAAAATGCACAAATCACTCACAGATAGTTTCCAAAATGCATAAATTACTAATGGAATGTTCTTAAAATGCATAAATCATTCATAAAATGCATGTTGCTTATATTTGAACCTCGATGTTCATTGACAATACATTGCATACTAAACATTTTCGCCTCCCATACATCATTTATGGTCTAACATTTCATTGTTCAACACCATTGTTTAAACACAAGCTTTTGAAAATCAATTTCACCTTGTGTTGGTTTCAAAAGTTTGAACAATGAGCAATGAATACAATTGCAATTTTGGAATCTACACAACTTTAATGTTCACCAAACCAATGGCACATTCAAAGAATGACATTGTTTCAAGTTTGTGATTCTACAAATCTATAAAACCATATACACCTTTAGTTACACATATCCATAATTAAGTATGCACAACAACTACACATAAGAACAAAGGTTTAACATTGATGAATGTAATATTTTCGTAGAGTTGCGAAAGCAAAAAACTCCTTTGAATTGTGAGGAGTGAAAATGGTGAAAATGATGGTTGGACAATGTAATGAAAATTTCAAAAGAACGACTTGTTGGTTTTCAAAAAGTAAAATTTAAAAGAATTGTTCGGTTTTAGTTATTTTGAAATAATTAGTGTTAGTTAAATAAGCAACTAATTTTGAGTTTTTGTTATTTGATTTTTTAAAGAATAAATTGATTCCAAGCATTTAAATGAGGGCAGGTTCAATTTTTATGACCAATTTTGAAAGAAAAATTTGGTTGATTGTTGAATTAGTTTTCAAATATCCCCCTTAAACCATGTTCATTATTCTAGTTTTTTTAACAACTTTTATACTAGGTCAAGATTTGGTTTTCAATTAACCCTCCTAACTTGAATATATTATTTCAAGTATGAAATTGGAACCCAATTTTTTGAAGGAATTTAAAAAACTATCAACTAATGCATTACAAAATTATAGTTTTAATGAAGGTGCATTTAATTCAAGGAATTTTCCTTGAAATCCTATAAAGCCTTTGAAATCCACCATGGCCAAAATGGAACACCAAGAAGAAATCAATAATCAACCATGTGGCAAATGGCAACCAAAATCTAAAAGTTAAATGATTTCTTAATCCACATTAAAGTTAAAAACACAGAAAGATTAAAATATCCATATGTGTGCCCACTTTAGGTTAATGAAAAAAAATGAACATATGAATATAACAAAATGGAAATAAAAAGGGGAATCACAAAAAATTAATAATTATTCCTAAATAAACCCTTCTTCAAATTTTGCATCAAACTTCACTAATAATTAAGATTATATTTTACATGCATCTATAAGGTTATAAAGGCTCAAAACACCCAACCCTTGGATCATTGGGCCAATTTTTGTTAATAAAAATCATCTAGTTGAGGTGTTGAATTTGTAACAAACACCTCCAAAGTGTAATGACAACTAGATCAATCAAGAAAATCTTTTATCTTAATTTGGCTTGTTGGATTTTCAAGATTTGACAAGCCAATAATCCCACCATTGGACTTTTGGTTTTTCATGCATCACCAAGACAATGGGCATTTGTAGTTGTACATGTCAACATGGTAATGATGAAATGCACCAAGTTTTTCTAACAAAAGGTGGCCCATAGCTTTTGCACTAGTTTTTGCAGTTTGAAAAAATCCTCATTCTCAAATTATGAGCCCTACACTTGAACCTCTTCATCACACACCGAAGGCTTCAACACCTTGTAATAATCCATTGACAAAAGCAACAATAAACCAATATCATATTCATTGACCAACGTAAATGAATTTTCACAACTTGCACCAACCACATATTCTTGAACCTTGTTTCCAACATTAATGCAAAAATATTGTGCCCTTTTTCCTTATCAAACCCATGTAAAAAAGAAAAAAGGTTGAAAAGCTTCCAACATTTGGTGCTTCATGTGAATCATGATATTTGTTAGTTCTATATCAAATGCCTTTGCTTCTTCATCACCCACATTATTAGGGACAACCACATTAACAATTTCATCATGAACCTCACGTGTTTTGGTGATGACAAATTGCAATGTGTTGTTAAGCAAACAATGTCCATGGCTATAATTCAAATCACAAATAGTCATGATTGGCCTTAATACTTTCATCACAACTTCACAAACTACATAAATACTTGGAGATGAAACACAATTTTGTAATGCCATCGTTTGTCAACTATAACACAATGTGATTACATTCTAATAAGCCAGTGGATCTTGCAACAATAAAACACAAATTGTAAATCTATAAATCGCTTCAACCACCACATAGGTCAAATTAAACCACATCATGCCACCATAAAACACAATTTAAAGCGAGAAGGCCACCTTGGAGGTCAAATTATATCAGTTCAGCCATTATAAAACTCATCTTTAATCAATTAAGACACCACATAGTTGAAATTACATTGAAAAAACTACCATAGAATTCAAATTAAATCAAGTAAACATCACAAAACTTAATTTAAAACAAAATAAATGACATCATTAAACCAAATAACTCATATTAAATCACACCAAACATTAAAGCTCAAATTAAATCAATAAGCCACCACTACAAATATAGTAAAACAAAATAAATCACATCACTAGACCATAAAACTCAAATTAAATTACACCAAACACTAAAGTTCAAATTAAATCAAATTAGCAACATGTGCAAACTACAATTTATAAATTTTCACAAGGCTTGATGTGTAGCCATGGGTGTTATGATCAAAAGTGGAGTTATGTGGGGTGATGTTAAGGATATTCTTTTACATGTTTCATCACTTGTAACATTATTATCCCCACCAAGAATAGTAAAGTGTTTTCAATAATAAATGTGCAAACCAAAGTGGAGCACTTATCATAGAATATTTCAAAAGAACATAAAATAACAATTGACAACAAAATTGACCTTGGGCAATTTGACCTTGTAGGTATCCCATATCCCTTCATCACCTTAAAAAGTAGTTCAAATTGTGGTCAATTTTGACATTGATGCCAATGGTATTGTACAAATGTTTATGTTCAAGATAATACAACCATGAAAAAACAAGGTATCAAAATGTAATCACCTAGAGACATGTCAAAGGTAAGATGTAAGTCCATTTAAAAGTTGGTGAGGATGTTGAATTTCATTCCTACAACATAAAATTTGACAATGTGGAAGCCATCAAATAAAGTATCAATGTTGTTCAAACAACTTCAATGAAAATTGAAGTGAATTTTTACTTCCTACCCACGGTAGGCTATGAAAAAAATTACCTATAGAAAAAAAAACCATGGAAAATGTGGTTGCTAAATTCTTCCCCGATAGACTACCTAAGGAAACGTGTATTGGTGTAAAAATAGTATGAAATATTAAAAATTTTGAAGAGAAAAAAAGATTGCCATTATTGAATTCAAATCAATAAGGACATTATGTAGTTCAAAATAAATCATTAAGGCCAAGGAAAAATTCAAATTAAATGACATCAAAACAAGAAAAACTCAAAATAAATCACATCACCAAATCAAATAGTTGAAATTAAATCAAGAAAGCCATTACAATTCAAATTAAATCACATGAAAAAGTTCAAAATAACTCAATTACGGCACCATAGAGCTCAAAAATAATCATCAAGGCCAAAGAAAAAATTGAATTAAATGACATTAAAATAAAAAAAACTCAAAATAAATCATAGCATTAGACCAAAAAACTGAAGTTAAATCAAGAGGGCCACCAAAGCTCAAAATAATTACCAAGGCCAAGAAAAACATGAATTAAATGACACGAATTTATTTATTTTAACTTGAAATAAATCACATCACCATAACACAAAACTGAAATTAAATCAAGGCTACCAAAACTTAAATTTAATCACATGACGAGCACCATAAAATTCAAAATAAATCAATGAAAGCACCATAGAGTTAAAAAAGATCAATTAGGCCACCACAAAACTCAATTTTTTTCAACTGTGAACCCTACAAAAATGAAGCATAGAGAATTTCTATATACTTCATCTTCATTAAAATGTTCAATTTGTAGGAGTTGAGATTAAAATCCACACACACCTTCTCCCACGTTACTTACTTTTGCTAGATTTATTTTGTCATTTGATACATTTGTGGATTTCAATTTAGGTAGATTTGTTGATGTACAATGTAACTTGTAAGCCACCTTTTCATCAGTAATGGCATATTGATATACTTTTAATAACACATGCCCAAGACAATAGCCATCAAATGGTTTGGATGTGTTAAAATGACAACACACAACCATTTTAAGAACTTG
>Ga0209208_10002438_pt1 | contig 26615 bp, 24 predicted proteins | sample S1TSphfallax_3_FD_187694 | JGI IMG/M metagenome (GOLD analysis project Ga0209208, IMG submission 187694) | Host-associated microbial communities from peat moss isolated from Minnesota, USA - S1T2_Fd - Sphagnum fallax MG (SPAdes) (version 2) | ecosystem: Host-associated > Plants > Peat moss >...
CACCACCACATGTAGTTATACAAAACAAAGAGCTCACAAATCAAGTAAGTTTATTCATTCATTTCAAAATTTGATTTTATCAACCATTGGGGATTTTGGGAATGACATAAAAAAGCATTGGAGAAAATCATTATGTACCAAATGTTGTTTGGTGGCATTGTAGAACATCAATTATAACATTAACAATTCAAAAATAACATAATTATTACAACATAAAAATCAAGTTGCCCAACAATCACAAATCATAAATTTCGACTTAGACATGAAATTTGATGCCACCAAGGTTAAACAATAGACTATCAAGCAAATATATGTTTTTATTTTTGTGTCTATTTTTTTTGTCTTTTTTTATTTGTATTATGTTTAAATTTTTAACTTCTTTTGTTGAAACAAGTTTTTATTAGTCTTATTTACTTTTTAACAATCACAAGTCCAAAGCCATTTTATTGCATTTAATATAATGTGTGGGTGCATTTGTTGATACAATAAGAGATTAAAGAGTGACACATTTATAATTACATCATAACCTTTCAATATCATGAAATTTCAATAGAATTGGTGTGAAAAATATAAACAAACATTTTTGTGCAAAATTCACAAGCTTCAAAATATAAATAGAATATAACTATTTGAATTGCACATTGAGACAAAAATACTCATTGATAACACTTGTTTAAAATCACACATTTGAATCATCCAAATTGATTATTATCATCACATCTCATCAAATTGAGGTTAGCAGTTTGAATTCACAACCAAACAATAAACAATATAATGAAAACAATGCAAGAAAAGTTTGTTAACCAAACTTATACCCTATAATTAACCATGGTAATTATAAATCCCAATATCTAGTATGGCCATTTTGAAACTCATGTTTTCACAAGCTTCATTTCACCAAATTTACACCATTCGTTCAACTAATTTCTTTACCTCATGATGGTTTTATGAAATTACATAATGATTTATTAGTGTTTTCTCACACAACTTTTGGAACTTCCCACATATAATATGTACCTTGGTTGGTGAATGCTTTGGTTGGAGCACCAAACCTATTAAACACCCTATCTAAAAATGCATAAGCAATTTTTTTCATTGTTTCAATCTAATAGTGGCACCAATTTAATTATTTCAAGAAATATTTTATCATAATTAAAACATAATAATTATGTCACATTATCAAACTCACGTGAAAAATTGAAAAACAAACACAACACAAGAAAGTGGTGTGATTTCAAATAAAAAAGACTAGATTGATTCACCCCACATTGGCTTTTTTTTGTGGCAAAAATTTGCCAAAATGCGAAAAAAAAGGGCAGGTGAAAGCCCTTTTGGGAATAAATGGATTTAAAAAACAAATCGCCATATTTTAACCTCAATGAGGCACATGATGCCACTCAAGCAATGCATGGTGTAGATCCATCAATGCTTGCATTGCAAGGTACACATCCATCGTCACCACGTATCCTAAAACAACAACTCATTGTCGTTGTCTCCCGCTAACCTCTGTTGGACATCATCAACTTCATAATGGTGTGAAAGGTGCCATCACCATCACTCAACGAAAAGGAGGAGACTTGTGTTGCCATACACATTATCTCTTTCATTTGTTTTCGCCACATTCTTTTATTTGGTCTTTTTTTTTTTGGTAGGAATATGGAGGTTTAATGTGCAACCTTCAAAGCTCTTCAAGGTCATTGATGTTTTAGGTGGCTACTCATTGAGCGCTCAATGTTGCAAGTTGTAACATTTTCATTTGTGATGCTACATGGAGAGTAAATCAACAATTTGATGGTGGTGGTATTGAGTGATCATTGAGTAAGCAGTCAAGAAGGCTAGATTTTGGAACAATGGACATGGCATTGAGATTCTTGTCAATTGACTCCTAAGATGTTTGTAAGATAAAAACTTGCAACTTTCAAAGTAAAAGCCTTTCAACTTTCAAGTTCACTTACTTATGCAATTTACTACAACATTGTTTACATTATTGATCCTTCTTTAAGATTCAACTTTCAAGGGTTTAAGGTTGAAGGATTCATCACCTTTACAGTTTCAATTTTTTTGTGCATGAAATAAAATGTGCTCCACACAATGCCGCCTTTAAAGCCTCCAAATTTCAAATACAAACTCTTTTTTTTTAGTTATTTGCCTTTGGTAATTGTGCAGATTGATTTAGGGTATAGTTTTACATCATCAAGTTTACTTAACATGGCTTCTTTGTTTAGGTTTGGATCTAGTGTTGGGTCGTCCAATTTATCAAGTCATTTTTCCACTTTGCATCATCAAGTCAATCAAGCAATGCCCATGGACCGCATGTGCCATGTGACCCCACTAATGCATTGACCCTAGGTGCTTCAAGTTTTGTTGAATTGGGCACCTTGGGTGCTATAAGCTTTGTTGAACTCTAAGGCACCTTGGTGCTATAAGCTCTATTGAGCTTTGAGGCACCTTAAGTGTTGCAAATTTTGCTAATTTGTGTGGTTTTTCAAATAGAGGTGCTTTTAGTACTCAAAGTCATGCTTCTAGGGAACTAACCAATAAAAGAAATAAATAGGCAAAAATTATGAAGGTGTTCAAAAAAGAATGGGCTGCCTAATTTCCTTGGGCTAAACCTGTGGTAAATCCTACCAGCAAGACTCACATGGTGCACTACAAAGTTTATTTGGTTGAAAATAAGGACAAAATTCTAAACCTTAAGTTGGATGGTTTGCAAAAACATGCAAGAAAAAGGAAAACATTAACTTATTGTCCATGAATTTTGGTTGGTGAATCTTATATCAGCAATGACAACTAGCACAAAATAAATGAAAGGGCTTATGCTAATCGAGGTCTAGAGACTATATTGCAAAGTTGGTGGTCAATGGAGTGAAAACATAAAAATAAATAAATAATTGTCCAATTTGTGGCTATTTTTCATCTCTTGAAACATGGCAAACCCATGACCAATTTTGAGCATATGAAAGGTTTGTTTGATTTTTTGAAAGTACACCATATGCCTAGGAAACATTAGACATACTCAATTGGTTAGGGTATGGCTACTGCCATGGATAATGTTATTTCGAAATAAACTATGTTGTTGGTCCAACAAGCTAGATTCATTTCAATCAATTGTGACAAGGTCACCATTCTAGACAACTACTTTTGGATTTTTGTTCATGTATATATTGTTGAGATTTAGTGCAAGGTGCTAATTCTTTTGAATTTGGAAAGAATTGTCAATAAAGGTACATTTGACAACCTCACTTTTGTAATTATTCATTCTCTTGTTGTTTTTGGTGGGATGTCAAAAATTGACATTGCTAACAAAGTTGTCTACTTTGGGGCTAACTTTGTAATAGTTTTCCAAGGCTTAAAGATTGGTGTGACTATCGAATTGGTTAACAAGCATTATCCTTTTGTTGTAAGGATTCACTCTATGGCACACTAGTGTAATCTTGTTGTCAAGAATTTATCATCCCTAACACTTGTTACAAATATTGAAGCTTTGTTTTCTTCTATGTACACCTGTTACAACTAGTCCCCAAAAAGGTGTTTGGGGCGCACAAAGTTGGCTAAGGTGATTAAGTCAAGGGGCTCGAAAATTTTGAAAAACATCTAAACTTGATGGATCTCAATGTTGGCCTTTTCTAAAAGACTAATATTTGAGTATAAGTTTATTGTTATGAAAATGTCTGAAGATCTTCCTATTAATCTTATTGTCGCCACTAATTATGAATTGTTTTGTGATGTGGAAACAATGATGGGATTAACTTCTATGTTGCCTAAGTTGGAATTAGTGCAGAACTTGGATAAACCTACTCAAAATAAAATTTGTTTCAATTGTGATTTTGTGGTAGTTGTGAAATTGACTCAAGCTGATCTCTACATCCTTTATGTGGACCCTGAATGCCATTTTTCATATGACCAATTCCAACATTTTGTGGATTTGGTGGAGTTTAAATTTGATACATTATCGATAGTTTGGTACATTGGGCCCACCACACAAATGGACTCTGATGCCTTTTGCTTCAAATAATAGTTTTACATGTTGCACAACACTAATAAGTGCACAGGAGTTGTGTCCATGGTCACCAAAGAAGATTGGACAGTTGTATGCCAAGATATGAAAAACCAATGCACTTTTGTTCCAAGCTTGAACATGATAGAAGGTTTCTGACACAAAAGCTAATGAATGTAACTAGCATTATTTACCCTTAGTATGGGTACAACTAGAAGTTGCCATGATGTTCCCTATGCATCTACAAATTTTAAAATCACATTGTTGTTATTGGAAATTGACTGAACCAAATGCCAAATCACATGCGGGTTTATTGGATCATGTGTTGCTTGAACAACAATCTAGTTTTTTTATGACCACCATGTAGTCCAATAGTGAAACTACCATGAAACCCCCACATGACTATAATCCAACCACTCGAATGTGGAAAATGTTTACTTCTAGTGTGATTTTGAAAGATAGGATTTTTGAGTATTTCAAACTTGTTGAACTAACAATTGTTGTTGTTTTGGGGAGTGTTGAAAATGACATTATGAGAAATCACATCCGCCAAAACCACACTACTTTATAATTAAAACTCAAAAAACAACTTACATACAACTATTATACAACTATCCCTTGGGTATTACAACTATTATGCAACTATCCCCTTAGAAATACGGTGTATTAATAAATAAATTGCCATGTTAAAAAATCAATTAGTTGTATTATAGTTGTAAATGAATTGAAAATGGGTATTCTACACGATAATTTATACATATGATACATACATATGTAGTCAACCATGTTTGATTTTTTTAGGAGCTACATTGTAGTTGCATATGGTAACTACTTTAGAACTATTATAAATGTGTCACTAAAGTAACAATTATGTTGCAACTAGTGTGTAATGTACATACATGTGATTATGCCATGTGTCCACATCTCCACCACCTATGGGATACATTTGCAACAAATTTTCGATTATGATTCCCATTGATATAATTAGTATGGCCATTGATGCACCACTACTAAAATACCAATGTTTAATTATGTTATGACTATAAAAAAATTACTTATGATTTAATAAGGATACATATTCATTAGTTATTTATATTTTCATCATATGTGTTTCATTTTGAGTGATTTAAAATGTTATGGGAATGTTACCTCAAGTTCTAGAAATCATCTTTGAAATGCACATGAAAATGAGGAATGAAAAAATAACAAGAAGATAAATAAACTTTCCAACTTACAAAACAAAGTTTTTTTCTTTGGACCCCTCCTACTTTCAAACCTCATAACTTTCTTATTTCTTATTCATTTTAAACAATTTAAAGTGTTATAAGAGCACCACACGAAGTTCTACAAATTATCATGGAACTTTAACAACAACAAAACAACATATAAAGAGTTTTGTGGGTGTTTCGGGATTGGCCTTTGTAACATTTGGTGGTTTATTTTTTGAATTTTTGACCCCTTTATTTTGAGGGGCCATGATTTTTTCAATTCTATTCCATTTTTCACAATTTTTAGTGCATTAAATGTTCCAATAGGAAGGGTTCAAGTCTTGTTTAGATGCCAAAAATAATGGAAACCCCCCTTAGATCTAGCCTACCTTGAACACTTAAGTGTTATAGTTGCAATTGAATTGCAATTAATGAACAACTAAAATATTTAACCCATATGTTTTGTCTTTGAATCCCATGTTAGAAATTATATAAAGAAGGTTTGTTCTTTTATGTTTTCACATTAAAATACATGTGTCATTTTAGGATGAATTAAAAAAAAATTCACCTAAAGGCAAAACATAAAATAAAAAATAAAATTTCATGGCTATTATTTAGTCCACTTAATCTTGTGCTTTCCTACTTACTTACCTACTTAGGTAAGTAAGTCCTACTTTTTTACCTACCTATATAGGTAGGTAGGTAAATATGTAGGTATGTAGGTCTTAAAACCCACCAACCTACCTATCTATGGTTATGTATGACCTACTTAGCTATTAAAATATATATATTTCCAAAATATGCCATGTGGGAATTTTTTATTGTGCCACATGTCACAATTTTGGACTATCATTAATAATCATAATGGACAATGGATATCAATATTTTAAATTTTTTTATGTCCAAAGATCTTCATAATGTCACGTGTTATATTTTAATAGATGGATGATAGTTAATGATGTCAGCATGACATCATGTGTGTAGTTATAATGGAGTTGAAAAATAGTTGAAAATGAATTATTTTGATTGAATTGCAATTGAGTTGCAATGAGTTGCATCATATATACGATGAGTTGTAACTTTGCAACTCATGTAACTTGTCCACGAGAACTCACATGATATAAATACAATGAGTTGCAAGTGTTCGTTGTAATTCAAAAATCGAGTTGCAAGGCTAGTTATAAAATCCCTTTTTTTCTCATAATGTGAACATACTTTTTTTAATGTCACATTCTTAAAGTCCAACTTGAGGCATCAACTAATTACTAATTTGGATCTAGTGGTTAGATTGTATGTTTAGGACTTCCTCACATTGCATACTTTTCCATTCCAAATTGCCATAACAAATTGGAATGAGGCAAAAGTTCAATATGGGTTGGAGTTGTAGCATTTTGGAGTAGCAACTTTGTGTGAAGATAACCTACATTTTCATGTTGTCTTCATAATTTTTTAACTTTTGCATTTAAGCAAGCGCATTAATCCTAACCCCTATTTGTGATGTGTACCATTTCATGTGGTTTGTAGTAGGGGTACTAATGTGTTATGTTTTGTAGGTCCACCTTCCATTGCAATTGGGCAAAATCCTTTTTTGGACTAGGGTTCAACTTTTCTGGAAGGCATTGTACATTAATTGTTGGATGTTTGTGATGGATATTTTCTAACTAGGCATTTTTGAATTGTGCAAATATGGGGATACCTTAGTGGGATCTCACCAAATCATCCAACATAAGAGGTTTTTCTTTTCAACTATTTCATTAGTGCCAACCCTAGAGGTAATCTGACCTACAATCATCACTTTCATGGTTTGGGACTTGCATTGACTTTGTTGTTATCGGGTTTCGAAAATACATTTAGACGATCATGTCAAACAACGGGTTTTTCTTTCAATTGAATACACAATGAATCTATCTAAAGATCCTTCCAAAAAAGTACATATTCTTGATTATGGAGTCTAAATAATGGAAACATGGTTAAAATGTAGTTCCTTTCTCTTTGCATTCAACTTGAGGCTTTTGATCAAGCTAAACATCAACTATGGGTTTGAGTACAAAAAAGGTTACCTATCTTTTGGACTAAAAGGATTGAGTTGTGGGTTCAATATTGTTTATTTTGACAAAATCAATGGAGAAATGTTTTGTGAAAAAATCAAATTTTATCACCAAATTGTTCACAAATATAGTCCAAGTTTATTAGATTGCTACACCTTTCGAGTTTCCTTAACAATCATGCATTTACTTCTAGCAAGTTCATGTTGCCATATAATTTGAACATTAAACTAAAACTATTGCCACCATTATATTTTTCAAAAAACCATATAGCCAATATTTTCACTCAATTATTTGCCACTTTAATCTATGGAGATTAGAAAATAAGGGCCAATTTAGCAACAATGAATTTTTTTACAAAATCATTGTCCCACTTGGGATTTATATCCTATTTATAAGTCATAATAATTAAAACCATATTCACATTGAAATTAGTTCCAAGTTAATTTACCCTTGTTTATGTACTATAATTAAGATATAATTGTTTAAATCACAATAAAAAAATTCACATGTTTGTCTCATAATTTTGCATTCAAATCTCATGATTACATTTTAGCAACTTGAGCTCCATGTTATTTCACTTATTAATGACCATGAAATGATGGAAAAAATGAGTTGATTTTGTTGGAATTAAATCTCATTTGAATGCAACTTGAATTGTTTGAAAAATTTATGTTGATTGTAACTTTCCTCACACAACCAAATTTTCTAAAGAAATAAGTTAAAATTTTATTGTAATCAATTTTGTATTTTACAATAATGTATTAACTTTGATTTTTCATTAAATTTATTGTTTGACTTTTCTATCAAAAGATAAAATTGTGCATATTTCATTATGTATCTTTTTTTGTCATTCATATTTTGGACATTATTTATTTGTGAGGCATATGGCTAGCCATTTGATTGTGTTATCTTTTTTTTTTCCACACATTGTTGAAGGTTTTCAACATGAGTAATTCATCATATTTGGTTTTTTTTTGTGACTTGATTTTGTCCATGTATTGAAACCATGTGTCCCATTGGGAAATATAATTCCCATCTCAATTTCATCAAGGAAAATTGTAATGAAAGTTCAAGTTATTGAATTTAATCTAAAATCAGAAAAATTCAGTTCAATAATATGTTTTCGGTGGCATACAAGGATGAAATTAATCTATTTTTTCATTGCAATAAACAAAAGAATTCAAGATAACTTTTCAAATCTAATTATTGTATTAAAAGAAAAAAATCTAAGGGAAAAAAAAGATACAAGACAAAAAAATCATGTTTCATATCTTTAAAAATATCACCAAAAAAAAGGTGGCAAGTAACTGAGGTTTTTATATGGCCTTATTTTGAATATAGATATGATAACTATTGGCAATTATGAATGCCAAAATATAAAATGACATTTGTTTTTGTTCATGAATATTACATAAACCAAATTTGATAAATCATCATCATTGGAATTTTAGTAATAAAACTATTACATATCATGATTTTTACATTAGTTTTTTCTAATACAAATTCAAGCATAATAAATAGTGAATAATTTTATTTTTTAAAAATAGACTTATCATTTATGACAAAATTTTACCTAATTCCATGTTGACTAAGATGACTAAGATATTTGAATCCATTGTGATTAAAATGTTAGTTGATGTGACAAGTCTAATTTAATTTAAAAAACTTTTGAAATAATTTGAATGACAATGATAATGTCAAAGTTGGTATATAGGTAAATAGGTTTAAGGTCAATTAGTTGTCTTGTCCTACCAAAATGACTATAAGGTCCATTAGTTTGGAATTAATTTAAGTGGAGTAGAAAGGTGTTTTTTAGGAATTGATTTTTTTCAACACCATAGTTGTAAACGATGGCAATGATGAACATATTTTCAATACCTTGTGCACCAATTTGCATCTTGTTTATCTTCAATTGAATATTGGATGCAATTCAATAAAATTTGAATTTCATTCAAAATATTTGAATTAAATCTAGAAATTTGAATTCAAGGGCATGTGCCATGCAATGTCATTCATTATTTTCATTCAAACGAAACATAATTTTCACAAAATCAACTCTTTTTTTTCATTATTGTTCCTAAAAGTGTTGGACGTCAACATTTTATTAAATTAAATTTTATCAAGTTATCTAATGTTAGATATTTTTGCTTGATGCACTTAACATATTTTTAGAATTATGAAACCTTTGAGTTAAAGTTAAATATTTATGCATGTAATTGTGCATGCAATATTAGAAGAAATAGTATTTACATGTGAGATGTTCAGCTCTTAGATTTAAAAATAAAACCAAAATTCGAGGTTGGATAATTCAAGATTGTATAATAAAGTTTATAATAACTTATGTGATCTTAAGGTTGGGTGAAGATCGTAAAGATTGTAATAATTTGTGTGATCGTAAGGTTGGGTGAAGATCATATAAAGATTGTAATAACTTGTGTGATCGTAAGGTTGGGTGAAGATCATAAGGTCTGTAATAACTTGTGTGATCCTAAGGTTGGGTGAAGATCATGTAAAGATTGTAATAACTTGTGTGATCCTAAGGTTGGGTGAAGATCATAAAGTTTGTAATAACTTGTGTGATCATAAGGTTGGGTGGAGAGCTTGTTGAAAATCTGTGTTTTACTTATCTCTATTCTCTCATTGACGCGGCTCTCAATTTTCAAGAGGGAAGAGGTTTCCTTGGAAAGTAACCAAAGAAATTTCCTGAAATAGCGTCCCCCGGGGCAAGTTTGCATGCAATATGAGTGGCATGAAACGAACAAAACATCACAGAACATCCAAATCCCTGTCCGGACACGGAATCGAACTCCGCACCTACGACCCCGCCCCCTCACTTCGGAGTGTGCACAGTTCACACGCCGGCTACGCTCGCTCGTTCCCCTGATCGACTGCCGTGGCCATTTGGGCGCCCACACGACTTTGCAACGCATTTGCTGCGGGCCAAGAAGAAGAGAGATGACGATCGGAATTTGGAAGTCCGGTTGTGCGTTTCTTGCTCCCACAAGAAGAGGCTCTTCTTCTTCTTCTTCTTCACAAATCCAGGATTTGAAGGCGAGAATTTTTTTGAGGGTCAGATCGGGCGGGATTGGTTTCTTTTACCCTTTGTTTGCCATCCCCTCCTCCTTGAATATGCCCGCAGGCGTTGCTGCTTCTGGTGGTGGTAATCGTTTTTGTTCCAGTGTTGCTGTTCATGCTTTTTCTGATGCCCAGGAATGGACGGGACTGCAAGCGTGGCGGACAGGGAGCTTGAACGAGTTCCGTTCCTGGGGGCCTGAAGGTCCCATGGTAGATAAGTGTGAACTAGCAATGCAAGACTCGTATTGTGGGGGAGAAAGCGACAGGGAGCATGATAGAAGGCTTCATTGCGAGGAAGCAATCAATCGAGTCTCTTCAATCCCCGATGCGTTGGGACAACAGTCCTCTATTGACGGATCGATTCTTGCTTTCCATAGACAGAAGTTGAGTAGCTTAGAGATGGTGAGGGAGCGGAATCTGGATGGAAAAGGAGCGTCGTCTCTGGCAGAGTGGGGCGCTCTTGTGCTTGGAACTCCAAACCCCGTTGACAAAGCCTTTCTTACTCACCATGCTTTCCGCCTCTGGGTCGATGGCAGCCTACCTCTTGGCGTCTCACAAGCGCCTGATTCTCCTGCCAGACCTGCAAAACCGGAGCTGGTAAGTTACAGAACGATCTTATTCATGATCAGCCATTGCAATTGAACCTCGGAGCATGCATGTCGCTCTCTAACTCTCATCCTTTGAAATAATTTGTGCCAGAATTGAACATGGAACTATGCACCCTTTGAAAATGCTTCAATTCCATGTCTGAATAGTAAGCATTTTGTCTGACACTGACATGCAGGTACATCCCAGGAAAGTGCCACAGCCAAAGGGCACAGGCCTATCTCCAAGTGCTCATGCTCTTCACAATCTGGCCCATATTGAGCTAAATGCCATTGATCTTGCTTGGGATACAGTGGTTAGGTTTTCCACTGCAAGCAGGGACCTTGATGACCAATTTTTTGCTGATTTTGCACATGTAGCTGATGATGAGAGTCGCCATTGTCTTTGGTGTCTTCAACGCCTCTCGGAACTTGGATTCAGGTACTTGGATCAAGGTTATTATTGCCTTCAAAAGTTCTTGAACCTTCTAGAGTGACATGCATGTCGATCTAACTCTCAAAATCAAGAAGGTTCAAGAAGGTTCAAATTCACATCATTGTGTTTAGGCCCAGAGCCTCAGGAAAAACAAAAAAAACCTAATTTTTCCTTTGACACTTTGGTATCTTTGCAACTTCTCTCTCTCATTCTGCATGTCCCTTTCAGCATTTGCAACATTTAAACCGAATTTGGCATTCAATGCATTCCTTATAGTTTCCAGATGTTCTGTTCTGTGGGTCTTAGGGTAATTATGTGGTATTGTCAGGGTAATCAAAATCATGTCAATGTCTGCACAGCAATCTAATGCAGTCGAGAGTCTTTATTAAACATGACTTTTTTTCTACTGTTGAGCTGGTTATGTCTTTTCTTGTATGTTACTTTGTCAAGTCTATTGACAATAGGCTTTGAAATCATGTTTCATGTACTTTATTTCCTTTGTTATTGTCAGGAGTATGAAGGATAAAAGAAAATCCCACACAAAAAAAATATCACCTTGCACCACGTTTTTTCCTGGGCATGCCCTCACTTCAAAGGCTAGAAGAGAGGATTAAAACTTCTGTCTACTTGTTTTCTGGTTTTTATCAGTTTTCCAACTCTCAGGCTTGTTATTTTGTGATTACAAGGGTGTTGGAAGCATCTGAGTTCATAAGACATTAATGTGTCATTCTCCACTGGTTATTGGAGGAGGACAGCTATGGCAGCATGCCAGCACATAACCTGCTGCTGAGGGACTGTCAAAAGACAACAGGGAGTGTGACAGCCCGACTTGCAGTCATCCCAATGATGCAGGTGTGTTGCATCAAATCAACCAAACCTGGACTCTTATGTCTATGTCTTAAGGTGATCCATTGATGGGGCAAGGACTAATGGAAAAACAATCATTTGAGGAAACATGCTCATGACTACACCACTGATATCTATGACAATATCTAGACAGTTACAAAGTGAGATTTTGACACAGCATATGGTGCGGTGCATAGGAGGCACGCGGTTTGGATGCTGGGCCAAGACTGGTGGAGAGGTTGATGGGATTTGGGGATGCTCGCAGTGCCAGTATTGCTAAACACATAGCTGAAGAAGAAGTTGCTCATGTTGCAGTGGGTGTATCTTGGTTTCTATCTGTTTGTAAACAGCTTGGCATGAATCCTGCTTCACGATTCCAAGGTAGCATTTCTCATGGAGTTTTGGTGTTCCTCACGTTTAGATGTATGAGCGTAATTGCTATATATTTCACATAGAATGGTTGCATATGAATAAATGAACTGACAACTGCTTCCACTTGTGCAAAGGAATGCTAAAGTGCCAGTTTCGATCTTTGGTTACAGACTTGATGCTGGAATCTGAAGTGCAACTAAAGGGCCCTTTCAACTATTTGGCACGCTCCACAGCTGGATTACCCCGGGACTGGTATGCAGAGACAGCCTGATGCTGTTTGTTGTCAGTAACAATAAATAGTTGTTTTGGGAAGGAGATGAATGCATGTGAATGCATATTATGTGTGTTCCTGTTGTGTGTCTGCATGCTCTGTTTTCATTCCTGTTTTAGGCTAGATTGCATTTTTAAATGTTGGAAGTAGAATACTGCTGTGGGCAATGGGCCACAGTTAACATTATGTATAATCTTGTTCCTGAAAATGATGTGTGGGCAGGTATGATTCAGCCTACCGGAAGGCAACTGTGGAAGCAGCAGCTGCGGTTACCACTAACAAGGTTTGGTGAAGGTTGAATTGGCTATTGTCAGTCGAACTTTCCATTTTCTACATACATGAGCTGTGCACTCTAAACTACTAATATGGCTTGCTTGCAGGTTGCTGAGTCCACCCACAACACTGAGGATGGAACATCGAATGTGGATGCATCAATCAGCAACAACAGCACTACATCTTGCCTACCTGAGGTAAAACCGTGGTTTATCCTTGTTTCTACAAATCGCTACTGTATCTACAAAGTCAATGGGATCCAGAACACAAGTTTTCAGCTGATAGCACAAAAAAGAAATGTGCATTTCAGTTTCTAGGAGGATTCTTTTCTCTTCTTTAAATCGAGCAGCAAGGTTCACCCCATTGGTCTGCAGACTCTAAATATCCTGTTGTGCTGACATCAGGATCAAGAAAGAGGTTATCTCCTGGAACTTTGTTTCCATCATTTGTTTGCACATGTTTCCTGCCCATCTGTCCTTTCGATGGTGTTTGTTTCAAACTGAATGGATTGGCAAGGGGATCTTGGTGCAGGTGTATAAACGCTTGGCCCTGGTGGTGGCTATGGAGAATGAGAATGCCGAGTCATGAAGATTGTGGTCACCGTAGTGCTCAACTGTAAATAGAGATGATTCTGTACAGTCAGCTGTGACATTGACATTATGACTAATTAATTTTTTTTGAAAAAATCATTTCATTTTTTATATTTTCCATAAACTACTACACAATAGTGTACTGTGATATTGTCATATGAAGTAATGAAATCATTCAGAAAAGAGCCTGTGATAATTATGAAGGTTTTTTGCACCTCAACTTCATAATTTCACAAAAGTTCAGTTCAAAATTTAAAGGATTATTTAATGTGAAAAAATTCAGTTAAAAAATTTAAGGCATTATTAATTGATGAAACTGATCTTAGGGTCGGTTGTTTTTTCTTTTCTTTTCTGGACCACACAGGTTATCAATATCAATATCAAAAATTGAAGAGCCAATTTATCAAAAAAATTGGGTTATAACTCTAGGTTATGCATAAGGATAAGTTATCAAATAACCGCTGGTTATTCTACCATACGCCGATTATAGGGTTTGAAAAAATTTTAATGATTTTTTTTTTCTGTTTTTTGTTTATTATTATTAGTATTTAAAACATTGATAACCTACCTGAATGATAATAAGTCATCTAGGCATTTTATTATATTTCTGAAATTTTAATACCAGAAATTATCAATTTAACTGATTATAAAAAAAAACAAGAACCGGTTGGTAAGATATTATTAACTCGTTTGCTAACTGGATTGATAACCGGGTCAAACTAAATAACCGGCCAATAGTGATATATACATGGTGGACCGTGGTAGATAAAGGTGGTACTTCCTCAGGTCATACCAGCCGGGTAGGTTCCTTCATACCACTATTGGTACCCTAGTTGGTACCATGCCAGCTCCTCTGATTTTTAATTCTGGAGTTTTAAAAAAAATAATTCTATGCTCTCCAACTAACCACTGTGTGTGGGAATCGTAGTTAGGGCTTGTTAACCCGGTTAGGTTAAATCCGGGGGGTTAAGCCCCAAAAAAAAAGAAAAAAGAAAGGCCTAAAAGTAGCTCTGGTGACCGTTTGGGAAACCAGAAGACGGGGCGGTGGGACAACTGACTGTAGACGGTTGTCATTTGCGTTTCGACCAATGATAATGGAGAATAACGGAGGTTCGCCGGTCGGTTCTCCCACGTTGCAGCCATAGTCGCCGGTAGCCGGTGGTCAGTTATCTCTTGTCCGTTTAAAAAAAAATTCAAAGGTTTGGAGAGAGAGAGAGAGAAAGAGAGAGAAGAGTTTTGTAGTGAAAGGAGACGCGATGACGAAAGCGCGAAACCCTCGACCGCTCGCTAGTGTCCTCACATCTGCGCTTGCTCCCGCTCCACCATCGCTGATGATGATCATCATGATCATCATGGCAGGCCCGTGCGGCGCCGGCTAGATTTTTTTTATTCTCTTAATCTTCGGGACCATGCCGCGGATGGAATGAGGAAAAAAAAGGGATGTGAGATGAGCGGTTGACGAGGAGGAAGAGGAGGCGACGCGAGAGGAGGAGAAGGAGGAGCAAGAGCAAAGAGCAAGAGCAGAAAGTTAAGGGTTTTTTCAAAGCTGGGAGTTATTCCTAGGGTTTAGGTTTTGGTTAATGAAAAAGGGGAGTAGTGGAGAAAAGGGGAAAGGGATTCGTGAACGGTAGGAACATAACGTGATTAGGTCGTGTTAGGAGTAGGTGAAGAAGAAGCTCTGGACGAGGAGAAGGGAAGTGGATGCTTGTTGATGTTGTTTTTGTAGTGGTGGAGGATGATGTTTGCATTAAGGAGATGTGAACGCAGTTGTTTGCAGTGCGGAATAGATGAGGTTTGTTTCAGGAACGGCGTGGTTTTGGCGGTGAAGGAGAAGGGGATGGAATTTGTGAGTTTGAGGAGGTCGAGGAGGAGGAAGGGAGCGGCGAGGTGAGGAGTGTGTTTTTTTTAATATATGTCGGTCGGTAGGGAGAGGAGGAGTAGGAGGGGAGGATTATTAGGATAAGAAGAAAGGGCTGGCTATGGCGAGTTTCAATGTGCCGCCGGGGAATAATGGTATCACGGAGAATGTACAGCAGCAGCGATCTTCCGGTTGTTCTTCTGGCGCTGAATCTGATGACGATACTTCTCATCAATTGCCTCCTGTTCACGGGTAAGCAAGTTTTTTACTTTTTAGTTCTCTCTCGCTCCCTCTGTTTGTGCGCATCTCTTTCTCTGTTACTGTGTCTTTAGCTGTTCCTCCATTCTTTTAGTGGGAGAAAGGGGGAATTTTTGGTGCTTGGGATTCCCTATCCAAAGTGTTTGTCAGGGTGCAAGCAAGAAGGGGGAGGACAAGGACTTATCCTGACATCTTAGGGTACTGCAGTCTTCCCTGAGATGGCACAAAGTGCACCAAGCTGGCCTGAATTTTATCCCCAAGGGGGTCCCTACACTGACTGTCATTGCATCACATTCCTTTCTGATGATGGCCTCATAAAATTTGCACACTGGGAGCATGGTAGATCTTTGATTGACATCTCACAGCTGTATGCAAAATGATGTGGGCACTGAGGATTTTCACAGTGTTACTAGGCCATATTGCATGACCCCCTGGAGATATGCATTGCAGAACAAACTGGAAAAATTATTTCACAACCTTTGCAGGCACTTGAGACCAGTGTGTTTGAATTGTTGAATCTGTCTCTCTGCATGCAGTTTATAGCTACATGAAATATGCAGGAGATAGAACAAACCCTCTGTTGTTGTAAGATTTTTACTAGGCACAGCTATGGCATGTGGCCTCCATGCATCTTTTCTCCTTGATTCTGCTACTTTGGACAAAGTATGTGGGTGTGATGAACAGAATTAGGGGTTTGTTATTGAAGCATTGGACCATAAAGGTAATCTGATATTCCAGGTGCTCATTTGATTAACAAAGTAGTGAATTTGAGTGGCTGAAAATTGTCTTGGAAAAAAATTTGCAACCTCAAACTGCAATTTACTTGAAAGATGGTGGTGAGAACTTTTCATCATGACCAATCTCCAGAGGGAGTATGGCTAAATTCAACACTCCATTTTTTCATGTATAAGTGGTAGTATGCGTGGGGGGAAGGAAATGATGGTCAAAGATTACATTGCAGTGTTGCATGCCAGTTCTCTGCACTTCTGAGTTTCCCAGACCCATTCAGGCACATATCAATGAGGTTTATGCAAGAGTTGGAAACTTGAACTGAATTGTGTATGTACTATGCAGACGTACAGGAGGCCCAACTCGGCGATCATCAAAAGGGGGTTGGACACCTGAAGAGGTACTTGTCATGGCCAATTGTGGTGCTGTGTCGTCTTTTTCCCAGTACAACAGTATATTTTCTTAGAGTTCCAGAGCTGCACCTATGGAAGATCAAATGTCCTTATTGTACTCTGAACAATAGAACCACTGTTTTGTGGTTATGGGTATCTTATGAGTGCCCCAATGTGTGTGATTGGTGACCAGGATGAGGTATTGCGGCGAGCTGTGCAATGGCACAAGGGTAAAAACTGGAAAAAAATTGGTGAGCTTTCATGACCTTAGCATGGTTGGCTCTTTCTCTCCATGCCTTCTTCACGTGATATGGTCTGATTTAGTTAGGCTTCTCTCTTTTTCTCTTGAGCACTGCCACTGTGGACACTCATGGAAAAATGTTTTGTGATGGTATATGTATAGCGGAGTTTTTCACGGATCGAACTGATGTACAATGCCTCCATCGGTGGCAAAAGGTGCTTAACCCTGATTTGGTCAAGGGTGCTTGGACTAAATCAGAAGATGACCGCATACTCGAACTAGTGACCAAACATGGGGCAACAAAATGGTCCATGATTGCTCAGCATTTGCCAGGACGGATTGGGAAGCAATGCCGTGAAAGGCAAGCACTGGCAACCTCACTATCTCTTGACATAACTTTGGCCATCAAGCCAGCAAATATGCTATAGATGCCCTTGGAGGTTTTTGAAGTAATTGTTGTTCCCCATTTGCATTACTGACCTCTTTGTTTCACATTCATTTGTGTTGGTGAACAGGTGGCACAATCATTTGAACCCAAACATAAAGAGGGAAGCATGGACAGAACAGGAGGATTTGACCTTGATTCATGCCCATAAACTTTATGGAAACAAATGGGCTGAGATTGCCAAGTTTCTGCCAGGCCGGTAATGTTATTCTCTCACTCATGTCTGTAGCTTACCTTTCTTTTGGTATTTCAATCTACATATCACCCAGCCAGCTGTTTGTAAACTGCATAGACACTTGGCAACTGACTAAGCAGATCACATCTGCTGGGGTCTTGCAGTACGGACAACTCAATCAAAAATCACTGGCACAGCACTATGAAGAAGAAAGTGGACCCCGCCACAGCCACAGATCCAGTATCAAAAGCTTTGGCTGCATACCAAGCACATCAGGAGTCAATGAACCCCATAAATTCAGTGGATCAATTGGAATCTTCAGTGAGTATGGTGGGGAAGGTTGGTCTGTTAACAAATGAGGCTACCACTTCTAGTCAGTTAATCAGAGACATCCATGCAGCATCTGGCACTCCTTCTATGACCCAACCACTTCAGGTTGGTGAGCAGTACAATGAGGCAAAGTCAGCCAATGCAGCTCCTTCCTCAACTGCATACTGCATTTTGTCTGCAAACCATGAGAATGACCCCAAAAAAATTGGCAAAGGTGCCCATATGCAGAAAGAGCATTCCAGTTGTGAAGCTCTTGCTGTTCATTCTGGATCTGGGACTTTGCAGCAATCATGTGATGTCAGTCCTCAATCTTCAGGGCAGTCTCAGGGATACTCAGGCTGGTCTTCGAACCAATCACTAGGATACTCTGTTGGCTTTGCTGGGGTGCCCATGTCAAGGACACTGGTACCATCACTTCTATCACAGCAGCTGCCATTGGGCAGTCTCCCAGAATCAGGGCTATTGTCCACTGTGGAGCTTCCTATCCTCCCTTCTTTCTCTGTTGTCAGGCCTGCACTTGAGATGGCATCTTCATCTTCTCAAGAATTCCAAAACAGTTCTGTCCCTATATCAATGTGTGCAACAGGGTCCTTCATCTCAGCAGGCAATGTGCCAGTCACATCATCCAATTTGATGCCCTCAAACGATACACTAAGTAATAGGAGTATGGTGACCAATGAAGGGAACCTGACCCTGATGGATCCTAACATGCAAACTTTTGAATGGATGAGGAGTTGCTTGTTTAGCAAATCACCATTTGCAGCCCCTGTAGCTCTTCCCTCAGGACATTGTGACACAGAGGCAGAGGAATGCTCAATGGAAGTGGTTGGCTACCAAGATGAGCATTTGAAGGCTGCCAATCAAGCAGTAAATTTGAAAATGTCGGGACCAGCTCCAGAACTGGATGGTTCAATGGGAATTGCATTGGATGCTTTATTTTATGAACCTCCACGAATTGCCTGTTTAGCAGATTCACCTTTTCCAAGTTATGATTTGATCCAGGGTGGGCAATCACTCCAAGCATATAGCCCTCTTGGTGTACGGCAGATGATAATGCCTCCGGGTAACTGCATTACACCTCCTCCTTATGAGCTACCACAATCTCCTCTTCAAGATTGTAGTCCACAGTCAATTCTCCGTAGTGCTGCTAGAAGCTTCAGTGGCTCTCCTTCAATTTTACGCAAGAGACCACGCCCACTCACAATTCCCCCAAAGCCACGGAGTGTATGTGATAAAAGAGATGAGCAATTGGGCCAAACTCGGATGAGCAGAGGTAGTCAGGACAATGCAGTGGGGTTGAGTGGTTCTATGAAGACAGCTGATGGCAGCATGGATGGGAAGCCAAGTGAGGGTTCTGCAAAAGCTGCAGCCTGTCAGGCAAGAACTGCACTCTTTGTGTCCCCACCTTACCATCTTGGGAAAACTTCAAGCAAGGTTTCAGGTGCTGAGGACACAGGGAGTGATGTGCCCAATGACACACAGTATACCTCCCCAGATTGTGCAATTGACAGCAGTGGAAAAGTTGGTGGCAACAGCACAACTTTATCTGCTAGAGATGGTAGGCATGGAGCTGCCTGTAGCAATGGACCATGGGAATCGGCTGGTGGTAAATATAACAAGAGGGGGCGACCACAGGGCTTAAATCATGAATGTGACATGGGCACAAGGAGGAGAGGAGGTACAACAGTGCCAGTGAAGGTAAAGTTCTTGGCTATAGAGAGAGGCTGATGTCTGATGATTATTGTGCAATCTAGGGATAAACTGGGCTTAATTTTTGTCGGGACCATTGTTACATACATTCTTGTAACTGCTAAAGCCAGGAGGTTTAAAATGGTATGGTGTCCTCTTTTTTCTTCAACTCAGGCTTACTTTCATGAAGCTGTTTCCAGAAGACAGAGAACAGGCTTAGGGATGTCAAGCAATCAGGCATCTGATTGATCCCTTGACATCTGTCTTTTGCTGATATCACAGACTTTCCAGGACGGCTCTCTACTGTTTGAGCACCAAACTGCTGGCCAAGGGCAACCCTGCTTTCCACTGGATGCAAACACCCTACCAACACACCTTGTGATGCTTCCAGGTGCTGAAAATGATGGAAATCCAAAGGTTCTAGGATCCAAGCATGGATTTAGCGACATGAGAGCTTCATCATGCGAGGCTGGTGTTGTTGGGACAGGGGGCTTGATGTCTGGGACTGTATTGTCCAGATCTGACAGACGCGAGATGATGTCACCAGGAGCCATGTCAACCTTTGGTGTCTGGGGGTCTGTAACATGTGCAAGTACTGGGGTTGCAGTTCTTCATCACACCCCTGCCAAAGATTGGCTCACTGAATTGGAGTCTTTGTATGTCAGGACTTTTGCCTCATTTCTTTTCATTGTGCAGAGACAATAAGACAAATGCCATAGCAAAACAATGATCCTCTCTTGGTTTCCACTGACCCAGTAATCCTGATTACAAAGTATCTTGTAGTCTGTATTCTACTATTGCTGTAAGCTTTCGGAGTTTTCATGGAGGGTTCTAGATTATGTAATTATGCAGTGGTCTCTCAGATGAAGGGTATAAGTCTCAGATCCCATTACAAAGGTGGGAATAGAATGCTGATGTAGTTGAATGTCATGAACAACAATTGCAGTTTTGCATCTCCAACAACAATCTGGAGGGAACCTTGGCGTATGGATCCAAGCCCATCAGCTCAAAAAGATGGAGGCATATCTTTTCTGGAGGTGATTATCTTCTTCTTTGTTGGCACCAATCACTCAACTAGTTGCAACGAACTGGATGTATATAGCATCAAACAGAGCAGAACAGACATTTATGTAATGCCTATGGAGCCTATCTGGTTATTGAAATTGTGATTGCAAAACATCTATAGGAATTGGAGGCAGCTGTGGATCGTGGGGTGGATGATGCACTGGGCATCATGCAGCATTTGAGTGAGCAAAATGCCTCTGCTTACTGTGAGGCGGAGGAAATTTTAGCCAAGCCTCCCTCTGCAGAGTGCATGCCCTCTCCTCCACCCTGTTACCAGACACGAGCAGATGCAAACCAAAATGCTCATGATTGCAAGGAGAACATAAGGGGTGGGTCTGACAGTGTCGATGGAGGAACATCATCTTTTGTTAACTGGCTCTCGGTAAGTCAGCCATTACACTTTTAAAATGACAGATGCATACTTAAGATTTTATCTTCTGCATTCATGTAAATTGCAAGTTCTGACATTGTGTGTGTTGTGTGCCAGCCATTTCATGTAGACTTTTTGTCACCAGATGGTGCTGTTGCTGGAACTCCTGTGCGGGGTGTATCATCAGTAAGCTTGACTGGGGGTGCAGATGACAATCACTTAGTTAGTGGTGGGGCTTGTGATGCATTTAGCCCTTCCATGTATCTATTGAAGGAGTGTCGTTAGCTTAACTTATACACATCAAATAGAGATTATAGTTGTGATTGCATCAAAGAACCGGCTGTGGACTTTGTGTTATGCTCCTGAGGTCAATTGATGTCGTAGCTATCAAGTTCAGAAGGCCGTTGTATCAGTAGGTACTTCAAAAAATGAGCAATGTTGGAGACGTTGAACATCTAATAGTCATGGCATTCAGGTTGAATGCATAGTCCTGCACAGTAGTTACGTGCAGGTAAGAGATCTTTAGTCCTACCTGGATATAGCAATGTGTGAAGAATGCACATTTTTTGCCTTGCTAAAACATGCTAGATTGGAGTTTGCATACCACTTGTTAGCTGGTAATGATGCATTCATATGTCCTCCTTACCGAAGGCCAAGTTTCACACAAGTTGGTGAGCTCTAGACAGATAGGTAGGGTTTCTATGTTTCTATAGGTGTTTTGTGCAGCTATGTTGGCCTATGCACCCCCACCATATGTCAGCAACTGAACATATGTCTATTGAGTAGTGTAGGTTCATCATTTGTTAGTCCCTGCCAGTTCCTGTTGGGTGAGAGAGCGTCTGTCCGGAATCTGTTTTGTCACAAGTGCACCAAACCCACCTGGGTGTGGAGGAAGCACATGACTGTAATACATTCATGGTTGTTGTTGCTGTTAATTTGGTTTTTCAATGTGGTGTCTGATTCCAATTCATGACTGTGTCAACCCAAGTGGATGAGGTAGAATCAGTGCCTTGGTTGAGTAAAAGCACTTGGCTTTGTTTGCGAAGGCCATAAATGACATCGTTGTTTAGAAGATTTTCCATTTGCAGATGAACTAGATTTTTCAAGTGAATTCATGTTCCCAACTAAATGCTTATGAATTATCTTGTTTAGGTACTTTTTTTGTTATAGCATGTCATAGCCCTTGTCCATATTGATAATTTCTTGAAGTCATGACAATTTCTCATACACATAATACACATACTTGTACCTTATCTAGTTCAACATTTAGGCATCAAATTTTTAGTTTATTTTTCAAATTTGAGTTTCATTGTAATTTTAAAAAGGTTTCATGGTTAAGTTTTAAAAAAAGCTTTCATAGTATTTCATGGTAGTTTTAAGAAAATTGGCCTAAATATCAAACTGAAATAAAAATATTCACAAATGATGACTTATCATTGCAATTAATGCTCTTGAAAAGATCTTATTATAAAGGGTGTACTCATATTTTCTTTCTTCCACATACATGGTTCTTATGTGCAAGCAACATGAACTCCACATTACAAAAACAACTTAAGTGAGGCCATAGTCAACATTGGAACTATTGTTGAACATAAGTAGCCAAGCTCTTAAATATTGAGTAGCCAAAACAAAGAAAACAATACACCTAAGGCCTAAATATGACCTACACATATGATCTCTCAAGTTCCCAAAATTTTGGGATTGACAATCAAATAAATTTTCCTAATTTTTTTAATGTTTAGAGAAGATAATTTTCAAAACATTTAAATTTTAAAAAAAAAACATAATTATTGCTGAACCTCAAAGCATACTATGATATAGAGACACATACAAACACAAATATTTGGATGCATATATTTAAACAATTTATGAAATAAAAATATGACCAATAATAGCCAATGGACATTGATATGATCCATTGGACAAAAGAAAGATCCCATACATAAAAGTGAGGATGATGATGATGATGATGATGATGATTTGTTCTTCTTCTTCTAAGGATCAACACAACTCCACCCAAAATGTGGCTTTTTCTTTTTATCCTTCCAGGAATAAAGGGGGAAGAAAAAACAAACCTAGGCTGCAATCAATGAAAAGGGGATTTTTTTTTTAAATTTAAATTAAAAAAATCAAATCCTGTATTTTTATTTATTTATAAATCAAGGAAGCAGGATTTGATTCCCTTTTTCATCCAGTATATATCATCCATCATAGCTGTTGGGGGGTTTCATCCATTCACCATCCCATCCCCTTCCCTCCCCTCTCCTTTCCCACCGCTGGCGTCTTCTCGTTACCGCAATCTTCTTTGCTGGTCTTTTGTCGCCGCGCACACTCCTCCTGCAAGAAGAGCTTCGCAATGTCACCCCGTCCGCTTGCCGAAGGTATGTAGAATCCACACATCAACAACTGCAAATCTCTCTCTAGTTCCTGAGGTGCACCATTTTCTCTGTGATCTTTTGCGGGTTGAGGTATTTTAACGGAGAGAGAGAGAGAGAGAGAGAGAGAGAGAGAGAGAGAGTCTTGACTTCTGGTGATGGAGGTTCTGAATTTTTGGAACCAAGTTTTCTGTTGGGGGGTTTTTTTATTTTTGTTTTCCCCCTAGGTTGTTTCATGCTTGAAATGGAGAAATTGCAGCTGATTTGGACCCAACATGCAAGTAGTCATGATTTGTAGGAGCAAGTTTGGGTTCCCTTTTGCTTTTTTCTTTCATTGCTAACAAGATGGAAACTGCGAAATGCAAGCACATTTTGCTTGGGAATTAAGAGTATATGCAGTTCAGCTTTGAAGGAATAATTTGGTTTTCTTGTTGGCTCCATTGACATGGAATTGTGTGAGGATTTTAAAATTTGTTTTCCTTTTGTGGGTTGTCTCTCATGACCATTATTAAAGTGAAGCTCAGAAATGCCCAATGGCCACAGATGCTTGAAATGGGTGGCTGAAGTTCAGCTTTAGAGAGACAGACCGGTTTAGACTTTAGTGTAAGCGTTTCCTGATTTTGGCATGTGATGTCAGTCATGATTCACATGCAAACAGGGTTTCTATGGGTCTTTTTTGTTTGGTCACTGCTCTTCAGATGTGGATTTCTTGAGTTTAAAATGTGGGTTGGAATTGTTGAATGTGGATTTCTGAAGTTTGAAATGTGGGTTGGAAGAGTAAAAAAATGTATATGTATATATATATTCATCTAATGGTCAATTTTCTGCAGGGACCAAGACAGTGCCACAAGATGAACTCAAGAGAATTGCAGCCTACAAGGTTTGTGGCTCTTTTTTTTTTCGGTCCAGTTTTGAGTACGGGCTCTCATTCTGTTTTTTTGTTTCCTCATTTCCTTGGACAACTAACTGCCAAAAATAAAAAGTTGGATGGCATCAGGTAAAGAGTGTAAATTATGGTCCCTCTTTCATGCAGGCAGTGGAGTATGTGAAGAGTGGGATGGTTTTAGGGCTAGGCACAGGCAGCACTGCGAATTTTGCAGTGGCCAGAATTGGGCAGCTTCTCAAGGTACAAGGCTTTTTTTTGTGTAAAGAAATATTTCTGTAAGATTCAGGTTATGTGCATTTTGAAAGATTAGAGTGTAGAATTCAAGCATTCTTTCTGTGGTGCATGCATGAGCTAAAGCCATTGTGTTTCAAATGATCCGGCATCAAAGTTAAGGCTCTGACTTCTGCGCACTGATTTTTTCCATTCGTGCAGGAAGGCAAGCTTAAGGATATCATTGCTGTAGCAACATCTACAGTGAATATCTCCACCTCACAGCATCTGGAATTTGTTGATTTTTATGGATTTTCTGATTGCTCCTTTCTTTTAGGGCGAAAGTTTGTATTTATTGCAGTATCTTTAACTGGATTTGCAGCGCACGGCAGAGCAGGCAGTAGCAGCTGGAATTCCACTCTCTGGATTGGATGATCATCCTCTGGTAGCATACTGCCCTCAAACGAATCATAACCCTCTGCCCCTATGATCCATTGGAATTCTTTATGCTATATCTTCAATTTTCCATCTGCTTTCAAATTGATGTTGACACACTGAAGATATACTTCTGATCACAACAGCTACAATTGGTTTGATTCTCATCTAAACTAATCAAGGTGATGTTGTGACCAGATTGACCTATCCATTGACGGTGCAGATGAAGTTGATCCTGATCTCAACCTGGTGAAGGGCAGAGGAGGAGCACTGCTTCGGGAGAAGGTGAGTGACCTTCTTTCTCAATATATAAATCAGGGTCTTTCATCAGAACTGTATTTACATTTGCTGATGGTAACAATGGCAGTATGGCCAGAGTAGCAATGTCCCCAGCTCATAGCAATTACAGTACATGATCAGCCTCTGGGGTTACACTGGAAGTAGGAAAAAACCATTTGAGATGTTCAGTGAGCTCTTCAAGGCGGCATGCTATTCTGCAATTACCAATATCTTCCTTACTGCACAATGTTGTACTTATTGGCTGAACCTGATTTAGTTTTAAATGATGTTCTTTTTCTTCAGATGGTGGAGACTGCATCTGCAACATTTGTGGTAGTGGTTGATGAAACCAAGGTCCTTTTTCCCCTTCTGTATTGTTGCAATTGAATAACCAAACTCTGAACAAGAACAATTTGCTAGAAGAACAGTCATTTCCAGCTGCAATTCCAGTTTGGAGACCAAGGGCAGTTGTTATTAGTGACATGCTTTCTTCAAGAACCAACTTTGCCCTGAAGGACTCATAAAAAAATTTAGTGGGTTTTGCAGTTGGTCGATGCTCTAGGAGGAAGTGGGCTGGCCATGCCTGTGGAGGTTGTACAATTTTGCTGGAAGTATAATGCGCAGCGCTTAAAAAAGTTGCCTGAGCTTGCAGGCTGTGAGGTGTGCAATTTTATTTCAGAAATTGGTTGCTTCCCTGGAGCTGTGTGTTTGTCTTCACATTCTGCACTTTATTGTGAACTTGAAATCATCTGGCTATTTCTTCCCATGAAACATTGTATAGCCATATAGCTGAGAACATCACTGCTTAATTCCCTCAACCACAACATTTACCACAATACTGAGTCAATTGTTGTACAGGGATGCGAACCTATCAGCTATATCAGTTTTAACCATTGTGCAGTCACTGTTACACCCCACCTTTGGAATTGGTACTAGGGTGGTCATATCATCTACCAAATGCCTGCTCCTGAGCACTGGCACTAGCTACATGGGTAAAGGATATAGATGTAAGGCACCCTTGGGTTGTTTAGATTGTGGCATTTTTTGACTCAAAGAACAACCTCCTGGTGATTTTTTCAGGTCAAGCTACGTATGGAGGGTGACAACCCTTTTGTAACTGACAACTCAAATTACATCATTGAGCTCTACTTCAAGGTACTAACCTGAATTCCTTGCCT
>Ga0209208_10002439_pt1 | contig 26608 bp, 23 predicted proteins | sample S1TSphfallax_3_FD_187694 | JGI IMG/M metagenome (GOLD analysis project Ga0209208, IMG submission 187694) | Host-associated microbial communities from peat moss isolated from Minnesota, USA - S1T2_Fd - Sphagnum fallax MG (SPAdes) (version 2) | ecosystem: Host-associated > Plants > Peat moss >...
CACACTTTGTACACAACTTAAACTACCCTGTCCTTCAATTGCAGGTATCCCTTGATGTTTGTGCACATATCCCATTGACCCTATGGGTATCCACTTCTTACGTTGCATTCATGGTAATGAATGCATTGGAACCCATGCTAAACTTCATGACACCTTTGCCACCATTGCATGAGATGTTGGCTGTCACGTGAGACAAGAATAATTACATGTGCTTCCTTCAACCACATTCAATTTCTTTCGTCGACAAGTCAACATTGTGTCCACCAAAGATGGTATTCGCACCTTAGCCGACATTGTCATTGCCAACTCAATGTGAGTGGATTTATTTTCCCAATCTTGCACAACTCAAGGATTTGTTGCCTTTGATGTAACTCAAGTTAAGGGAAAAAGCTATTGCAACTAACACCACATTGATCAATTCCTCCGTTTAACAAATGAAGTATTTAATTGTTTACACAAACATGCCAATGTGCTTGTACACAATTGTGCCAATGCCATTTGGACTTTGAAAAAGCCTAAGGGCCTTCATATTTCTATTTTGGTCATTTTTTTTTGTTAATTTTTTTTAATCATATTACAAAAGATGTAAGATCCTCTTAAATCAAGCGATAGGCTTATCTATTTCCCAACTTCCACCCTTTCAAGAAAACATCCCATCACCATGGCCAACCTATTACAAGCCATCGATTTTTGACATGGAGAAATATCGCTAACCTACTACAAGTAATTGATTTTGGACATGGAGAAATTTTGACATCTATTTTGAACCATCTTGACGTCTCGTAATTTCTCCCTCTCCTTTTTCTTTCTCCTTTGTATATTTTCTTAATGTATGATGTGTTTTTTAATAAAGCTTTGTGGGGTTTCTCTTAACACTAAATGTGAAGGTAACCTTTTTTTTTTTCCTTTGTATATTTTCTTAATGTATGATGTGTTCTTTAATAAAGCTTTGTAGGGTTTCTCTTAACATTAAGTGTGAAGGTAACTTCATAGAGCTAGCACACAAAAAGACTAAAAATGAGGTGTTGAATGACCTAGATAGCCAAAAATTAATTGTTTCACCATACAATAGTCCATATATTTGCCTTTTAAAAATTTATGAATCTCTAGTTGTTTTTTTTATTGTAGCCTAGGGCTAGTTTCCACATTGACAAAACAAATAATAAATATATGTTTTTTAATTTTTTTTTTGGTTTTCCCCATCGTTTGTTATAATATTGTCATATGAGAAGTGAAATTATTCAGAATGTAGCCTCTGATAAATATGATGATTTTCAACATGTGAACATCATATTTTCACAAATTTTCATTTCACTATTTTGAGGATTATTTAATGATGAAACTGACCTTAGGGTAAGGTATTCAATTTTGTGAGATAGGTGGGCTGGCAACCATCCACAAGAGGTCTTAACCAAATTTGGCTACAGGTCAGACATGTAAATTAAAAAAATGCTAGGAAACCTCTTGTGTTCTGGCGACAAGTTAGGAACTAATGTCTAAATATGGCGATTTTTACAATCCTTTGACCCCTTGGCATGCGCTCTCCCGCCCCCATTTATTTGCCTATAAAAATTTGTATGAATTCATTTTTTTTCATATACTAAATATGAAAATTAAAAAAAAACTCAGAATCCTTCTATATTCTTGGCTACCCACTGGACCTTCTCATTAAAATCTGGCGATTTGGATTTTGTTTCCTTCGAAATCTGGCGAATTTGGGTCATTTTTTCCATGAAAAAACCCTTTGTATAGGTTTAAATCATATTTTTCAGGTCGAAGTTTGGCGAAATTTCGCCAAAAAAAGAAAAAAAACAGAAAAAGCACTGGCGCAGGCTGGTGCCAGATGCTAGTCTTGTTTTGTTTTTAGGTCACAAGAATTGTTTTTATTTAATTTAAGTACTGGCAAAACTCCACACCTAGTTTACCTACCTACCCGTGCAGAAGGCTCGCACACGAACCTCGTCCGGTTCTGTTTTCTTCGGGAAACAGGACAGATCGCGAGGTAGTAGCGATGGCGTTAGAAATGGCGGACTGCAAATCTCTTGTTGCTAAAATGCGAACGTCATGAATCATAAACCGCGTTTTTTGGGTTTCTTGTATGCATTTATTTGTTTTTTCCTGATGCCGGGAAGGATCGGTGCGAGAACAGAACGGCTCTGTTGGTTTAAGGTTTTCAAGGAATACACGAAGTAGCAGGAGGAGAAGGTGGAGAAGGGAGGTGGAGGACAAGAAGCAAAAGGAGAAAAGGATGCTTCAGACATCATGTATAACAACATCGGTGTTATGAGAAATTTGGAGCCATTTTGTGGAGGATTACAAGAAGAAGAAGAAGAAGAAGAGGAGGAGACAGACGTTATCACGTATGCGTTACAAAGCGGGAGGAGTTGCAAGCGTCAGGTCTGTTGCACTTCTGAACTCATAATCGAAGTTTTCCGTTTTTTTTCCCCCCTTCCCCTAGGGTATTGTCGAGCGGGGGCAGATGGCTCTCTGTCTGGTGGTCTCTCATACAGAAGCTCCGTCTTTGTATGTATGTCACTGGCTATCTTTCTCGCAGCTCTTTGTTGCTAGGGTTTTGGATTGGTGATCGGCAGCTTGAGTGATTTTTTTTCTGAGAAAATTTTCTAGGCGTGGGACGGGGCATTAGGGTTCACATAGATACTGTTTTTTCATTTCCTGCCATTAAGAGAGCTTTTCCTCTTTTTTTACTCGAAATCAAGATTGCAGGACCTTATCCATGTGTTATTTCACCAATTAGCTTCTCAGTTCAAGGGTATGCCGGAAGTATTGATGAGTGAGCAACGTTGCTTCCAATATTGTGAGTAATCTTTGACACTTTCAGAGGTGGCAATTTCTTGTCTAGGGTTTCAATTTCTGTGGATGATGGTGAAGTGGTGCCTTGGTTGATTGCCTTGGTCAGTTTATCACTTGCCAAGGTTGTTGTAAAAAGATGGAGAAGCAGAAAACTACAGTGGACAATATGGACACAGCTCGGCAACATTTTCTGGAGTCAGAAACTGACAGAGACACTCAGACTGAAGAACTGAGCAACTACTCTGGTGAAGAGACCCCATGCATCAAGCGAAAGCAACGACAAACCCAACCAAGAAACAGTAAACAAAAGCAGCAATGTCAATTGCTTGTGCAACGAGATAGAGGCAGAGGTTGTCAGCATTTTGCCAGTCTCCAGAGCAAGAAACGATCCAGGAGAAGCAGTCAAAGTAGACAAGTATGCCTTGCAGGCTATCATATACTCTTTTAGTATCAGATCTTAATGTAGGGATTGCATGGTGATCAAGTGACTTTCCTGGGCATAAAGAGTATAACAACATTGGAGCTGAGGGGGAAGAGTATGTGGATTGGCAGAAGGATGGTCCCCTGAGTGATGTTTTGAATGACATTGCAGACGATGGTGAATGGCTAGAGCAGGAATGCAATAGAAATTGTAGCATAACCCTTTCAAGGAACATGTGGTTGGCTTCACAGTTCTGGCTGCACTGCAGCAGATTGATGTTTGATGAAACTGGACAACAACTAATACTTAGTTTGGTGTATTTCCTTTTGCAGGCAACTCCTCATAGTGAACTTGAACTTGCACCAGATGTTGATTTTATTGCAGGTAGAGCTCATGCCATGTCTAGTCTTGTTGTCAGCTACCAATCATTGCATTTCCTTGCTTTCATTGCCCACTTTTGCTTCAGCTTGTTGAACATTTTATGGGTTTTCAAATGCTCAAACTCATTGCACATATCTCACTGAAATACCAGAAGGTGTTATTGGGCTTCTGCAATTGACATTTAACAGTCAATGTGGACACCTGTATAGAGGGCCAGAGAAGGAAACTTTCAAGAGAGCATTAGCTTCACCTAGTACCAAGTTCTGGTTGTGAGGATACATGTTTAAGAAGGGAAGGTGGCCAAGCTGGGTGGCAGGTAGTGATACACATGATGGACAGCAGGCTCAGCGCACTCGATCTCTGTCACAGGACTTTCTATCAAAAGGTTTTGGTCTCATAGCCTGAGTGAATTGCATATTTGCATATCTTTTTAAGAATAACGCAGTAATCAGAGACATTCAATTTTTTGGGATCACCAAGACAATGGGGTTGCTCTTTTATAGGCCATTTTTCACTAGGTTTGTCAAGCTGGAATTCTCACACTATAGATATTCAAGAGTCAGTTAGATGTCTGCACAGAGGGGCAGAGGAAGCAAGTTGAATGCATTCTATTTATCCAGCTCTGTGTTTTGGGACCTCAGGCATGAATGTTTCGAGAAGTTATCCTAAATGACTGAGCTAGATGACAGGTACTGATGCAGATGATGGATGGCAAGCCCACCGCACTCGATCTTTGTCACAAGACTTTTTAAAAGGTTTTGGCCTTCGCTTCAGCATTAGTTTGATTGAGCTGAGTTACATATAATGTTTTTAGAAGAACAGAGTACAAGCCGGGAGATCTGTTTGAAATCATCAAAATAGATATGTAAGAGGTTGATCTTCCACACTTAAATGGGTTTGGCCTTTGATTTGCTTTTGATTTGTCTGGATTGAGTCATGGGCTCTTAAGAAAAATGGAGAAGCTAGAGGTGTAGAATGCACCAAATCAGCAGAATATTTCTTTGGAATCTGATCTTTCATGGTTTGTAGTTCATTAATTTGGTCAACCTGAACTTTGTTATGAAAGTTTAGCTATTAGTATGGGGTCCCACAACTGGGCCAAATGGTTTTGAGAGACTCTTTCACACTCTTTAACTTGTATGGCCCAGACAGATGGCAATGCAAGTCCTAAAACTGTCAGCAAGGTTAATACACGAATCCCTGGAGGGGACTCGAAGATCACTGACCTAATGGAAGGGGATCTGCCAGAGCAAAGTGCCTGTGCTCCTTCATCCCTCTATCTCGACATGACAGTTCTAGCATCAAAGAGAAGAAAATTCAGGCATTGTGGCTTGCCAAAGGAGCAAGCTGAGTACTTCCAGGGAGAGGGACTGGATTGCCAACAGTTTGATGTGTGCAAACATTGCCAGAAGATCTCTTCCAACCTGCATCATATTTCAGGAGAAGGTGGTGGTGTCTTGTTGTGCTCTGCCTGCAGGTGTGAAGTCTTTTTGATGTGTCATTTATGTTTGGTAAAGGTGATGATCTGAATCATTGTGAGTGAGTCTCATAAGGTTATGACTGCACTCATTGTCATATTTACCTTGAAAGTGTTGTGGAGTTTTCTCCACAATTTCATAGGTACATATGTTGGGTAAAACAAAGGCAAGTGGTCCTGAAGCCCACCCCTGTGGCAGTTGACGTCATGAAGAGGAGTCATGGGGAAATAGGACTTGGTACTTTGCAATCCCTTCAAATGTGCTGACAAGCATGTGCCAAGAAGGATGTTGGCACCTCAATTTGTTCCAAGGTGATAGGTGAGAGAGTCCATGTTGCCTTTAAAATTCTTGTGAGATGTTGCTGCAACAAATGATTGTGTCTGATTTTAGGAGGAAGTGGAGTTTTTTGGAGCGATTGAAGTCTGCTGTACCAGCTATTCACCGAGATGCTAAGGTCTGCCTCTTTCTCCCTGCCCCTAAATCCAAGCCATAAATGCTTGTGCCTTGCTGTAAGACAATTGCTTGTCATTGACATGGTCATGTGATCTACATGTCAGTTTGGGTGCATAGACCATGGAGGTTGAATGTTCAGGATTGTGTGCGATCTATTTTCCTTGCAGAGACCAAATGCATCACTTGACCATAATAAAGGAAAAAGAAAATTTGAGGCAGCAGTTGTGGGAGGGACCCAAGTAAGGAGTCTGAACTTTTACTGCCATTAATTTGATTTAAGGGGTTCGGCCCATATCATAGTTGAGGGATAGTTCCAGTTTGTTGCTTCCAGATTCCATGCTTTGTTTTGTTCCCTTCCTGTCAAGGATTTGTTGGACGTTTTCATGAGTCTGTATCCCAGTTTGCATTTTGAGGTTGCATGTGAGGTAAAATCTTCTCAATCTTTTCTGGCTACAGGCCACAGCTTTGGAGCTTGAAACCTCTGATGACGAGGAGGATACTCAGATTGGGGGTACAGGCTCCACTTGTAACCTTTCAGGTTCTGATCAGACCAAACTGCTGCATTCATGCAACACAATTGCCAAAAGGTCAAGTTTTAAATCCTTCTAACATTTCTTTCTTTCTTTTTTCCATTTTTGGTTCATTATTAACCAGCTCTTCCATGAGCATTAAATTCCACACAAAATGCCCTGACAATCTGCATCTGTTGTGGTTACATATTCCTTCTCCTTGCAACTTATGGCCACATGCCTGTCTTACATATGGTGTAGTACATGCTCTCCCATATCAGCATCAAACTCATACCCTGCTAGTACTAATGGCTGCCTCACAAGTGGGTCAAGGGTCATCACTAGACCCTGTGAGAATTTATCAGTCAAAGCCATGCAGCATAATGAGGGTCATCTGAAATGTGTGGGAACTCAGAAGATTTCAGATTCTTTGTAGGAAGAATGGATAATTTTGTTGTCCGGTTGAAATGGATGCAGTACCTGTAAGGTGACACTCAGTTAATTAGATGGCAGATCCTACTTCATTCCTATTGTTCAATTTCATATTCTCTTCTTATTTGTCTGGTGCTCTGCAATTGCAATTACAGGATGGAGGGTCACAAGGTTGCATATCCATCTAGGTAACCTATTGTTTTAGCTCTTCTAAGTTGTTGCATAGTTTGGGGTAGCAGCTTTTTCTACAGTTGATGCAATTCAAACACTCATTTTAGGGAAGCAGATCATTATCTCCTGTATATAGGTGAATTTAAGATGGTTGCTCAGTCACAACTCCTCACAGTCTTCTTCTTATTATCAGGGATGATCCTGAGGCTGTGGAGATTGTGCACTCTGATTTACTCCGGTTGGCCCCAGAGGAGTTCTTGAATGATACAGTGATTGACTTCTACATCAAGTATGATGGCAATTCAGTTGTGGCCTGGCTGTATGATACAATGCCATTATTATGCAGCATTCTCGATAGTGATTGGTTTTGCAGACCTTTTGACCTTATCTGTGTATCAGGTACATACAGAGGCCTGAAGCTCTGACACTAGAAGACAAGAAACGATTCCATTTCTTCAACAGCTTTTTCTACAAAAAGCTGAGTGAAGTCATAAGGGGCAAGGTAAACCCTCTGTGCTTTCCATGAAGTGCTCCATTCTTTACAGGACTGATTGTATCCTGGATCTTTTCTGTTAATCCCTTGACAAGACACATGAGACATTTTGAATAACATTCAATCATAGACATGTATCTATAACATGTTAGCCTTCAGCACATGAGTGCAAAGATGGAACAATGTCCAATTGTTATGCATATTTTTTAAAATGCAATTTTCAATGATAGCATTTTTTGAGTCAGTATGTTTCTGTTAAGGGTTTTTACCTTTTTGAACTCCTTTTTAATCATACTCTGGATGTCTGAACTGTAAGTTTAGTTGTCACTTTGAAGCAATTTACATCATTATTTGGTGGCTAACATCAAAGCTGCGGATTTTATGATCTTGGACTCACCAGAAGAAGAAGGGTGGCGGGGACTTCTTGAAATTACGGAAGTGGACAAAAGGGATGAATATCTTCGAGAAGGACTACTTATTTGTCCCAATCCACAACTCGTAAACTTTGACTCTTTCTTGCAAGATTAATAAGCTTTCCTAAATCTGTTTTATGTCAATTGTGTTCCCTATGCTTGTTTTGAAGAGGGTTGTGCAAAGTGAGTCTTGGCATGCAAGTTCTTAAAGATCTATCTAAAGAGGTTTCTTGTTTTCCTAGCACCTTGTAATTGCAAGGTTATTATGTACCATGTCCAACCTGTTTTAGTGAAATGCAGGTTGCATTGGAGCCTTGCAATTATTTGCTTTCCTGGGGCTGATGCTGACTTGCAGAGCAGTTCTGAGTGCTGCATTATCCATCTTGATTCTCTAATCACTGGTGGCCATAAGAGCCAAGGTGTGTTTAACTGTTTACGCAGGTAAGTTCAGGACCTCTCCTTGTCTGGTTTAGTATTTGATGTAATTTTTTTTGTGTCATTTTGAAATCTACATGGTCATCATGAAAGGCACATATAGACCCTCAATGTGGGTGTTCCAGATAAGTCCATCCAAATCCTTTTGTGTGATGATAGGTTGGTTCCTGTATATGCAGTTACCTTGTAGCAGAATGGAAGTACAGAAGAGAGCTCCATAAGGACATTGGGGATTTTTCTGTTAAAACCTTGCCTCTCAAGGCTGAAAGTATACGAGGTAGGAGAGTTCAGGTAACAGATCCTTCTACAATCTGTAGAGTTCATCTTGGCAAATTTTACCAGTTTTCCGAAGTACAGATAACCATTGAAATCTCACCACACCTGTCTAGGCTAGTATGCATTGGCAACAGGCTGGTGGGATTTGAAATGTGAATTTCAGATAAAAGATTTGATGTCAATGGCATTGATGCTTAAAGGCCTTTCCCCCCAGCTCAACCATTGATGTTTTCCACAAATATAGCAGCATCTAGAGTGCAGTAGACTTGAACCATTAAGGTCACTCGGCATAAGATAATCTGTGTGCTGCTGTCCAGGTTCCTTTGCAAGACAATGAGTCAGATTGTGGCTTGTTTCTCCTCCACTATATTGAGCTCTTTGTGAAAGATGCCCCATCAACCTTCAGATTGCATGATTTGGACAGTAGAGACTTGGTAAGACTCAAATCTCCTAGAGGAGCATTACTGTCTTCCTCCTTGAAGCAATTGTGCATATTCAATTGATCTCAATGATATGTTCAAAATTTTGTGTCTCACCTTCTGCATAATATTTCAAACCATTTTTTTGAGTAAGCTTCATTTTTTCTTGGGTCATATTTTCAGTTTGGTCGCAGCTGGTTTCCATCAGAAGATGCATCAGGCCTAAGAGCTTCTATTCTACAGCACCTTGAGTCCCTCTTCCAAAAAGAGGCAAGCCTATCCAGCCATAGCAAACCAGTGGTGCTTGAAACTGTAGAAGAGGATGAGGGCCTCCTCCAGAAACAGGAGACAAGCCCATCTGGTGATAGGGAGTCAATGGCACCTGAAACCACACAGGAAGACCAAAGGAAAATGGGCCTCCGCCCTCCTCTTGCTGACAGGGTCCATGAATCACCAGTGGTGCTTGAAATTGTGGCAGAGGATGAGAGCCTCTTTCAGAAACAGGAGGCAAGTCCATCTGGTGATAGGGGGTCAATGGCACATGAGTCCACACAGGAAGACCAAATGACAATAGCCATGGCCTTCCACTCTCCTCTCACTGACAGCGTCCATGAATCACAAGTGGTGCTTGAAACTGTAGGAGAGGTTGAGAGCCTCCTCCAGAAACAGGAGGCAAGTCCATCTGGTGACAGGGAGTCAATGGCACCTGAAACCGCACAGGAAGACCAAAGGACAATAGCCATGGGCCTCCACCCTCCTCTTGCTGGCAGGGTTCATGAATCACCAGTGGTGCTTGAAATTGTGGGAGAGGATGAGAGCCTCTTCCAGAAACATGAGGCAAGTTCATCTAGTGATAGGGAGTTGATGGCACCTGAATCTATACAGGAAGACCCAAGGACAACAGCCATGGGCCTCTGCCCCCCTCTTGCTGACAGGGTCCATGAATCGCCAGTGATGCTTGAAACTGTAGGAGAGGATGAGAGCCTCTTCCAGAAACAGGAGGCAAGCTCGTCTGGTGATAGGGAGTCAATGGTACCTGAAACAACACAGGAAGACGAAAGGGTAACAGCCATGGGCCTCCACCCTCCTCTTGCTGACAGGGTTGATGAATCCCTAGTGGTAATTGAAACGGTAGTAGAGGACGAAAGCCTCTTCCAGAAACAGGAGGCAAGTCCATCTTTTGATAGGGAGTCAATGGCACCTGAAACCACACAGGAAGACCAAATGACAATAGGCATGGCCTTCCACTCTCCTCTCCTTAACAGGGTCCATGAATCACAAGTGGTGCTTGAAATTGTAGAAGAGGGTGAGAGCCTCTTCCAGAAACAGGAGGCAAGTCCATCTGGTGATGGGGAGTTGATGGCACCTGAAACCACACAGGAAGACCCAAGGACAACAGCCATAGGCCTCCAACCTCCTCTCACTTACAGGGTCCATGAATCCCCAGCGGTAATTGAAACTGTAGTAGAGGACGAAAGCCTATTCCAGGAGGCAAGTCCATCTTCTGATACGGAGTCAATGGCACCTGAATCTACACAGGAAGACCCAAGGACGACAGCCATGGGCCTCCACCCTCCTCTCACTGACAGGGTCCATGAATTCCCTGTGGTAATTGAAACTGTAGTAGAGGACAAAAGCCTCTTCCAGAAACAGGAGGCAAGTCCATCTTTTGATAGGGAGTCAATGGCATCTGAAACCACACAGGAAGACCAAAGGACAACAGCTATGGGCCTCCACTCTCCTCTCATTGACAGGGTCCATGAATCAGCAGTGGTGCTTGAAACTGTAGGAGAGGATGAGAGCCTCTTCCAGAAACAGGAGGCAAGTCCATCTGGTGATTGGGAGTCAATGGCACCTGAAACCACACAGGAAGACAGAATGACAACAGGCATGGACCTCCACCCTTCTTTCACTGACAGAGTCCATGAAACCCTCTTCCAAAAGCAAGAAGCAGGCCCCTCTGGTGATAGTGAGTTATTGGCACCCACAACCATGGGAAGAGACCTGATTACAGAGGTTATGGACCTGCACCCTTGTCCTACTGAAGGAGTGAATGAGTGTCTCTTTCAAGAACAGGAGGCAGGGTCATCTGGTGATAGCAAGTCCATTGCACCTGAAACTGTAGTAGGAGACCAGATTATAGCAGCCATGGACCTTCACCCTTTTCCAAGGCATGGAGTTAATGAGTGGCTCTTTCAGAAACAGGAGGCAGGTCTGTCTGGTGATAGCAAGTCAAAGGCACCTGAAACTGTAGTAGATGACCAGAGTATAGAAACCATGGACCTTCACCCTGGACCTGCTGATGGGGCCAATGAGTGCCTCTTCCATAAACTGGAGGCAGACCAGTTGGGTGATGCTGACTCAACAGCACATGAAATCCATGGAGTCCCAAGGATAGCTGTGGAATTCCACCCACCCTCGAGTCAAGATTTACAACCCAGTTAAGGTGTCTTCCCCACCCTCCCTCCCAAGGAAAATTTGGGTACTCTGTCTTTTGATTGTAGGTCCCCAGATCATTGTTGTTCCAACACCACTACTAATTGATCATATTCAGAAGTTTGTGGAAGAGGAGCAAAGCATCAGGAGCTAAAAAAATGTAGACTCTATGAGTTACCTAAGACAATTGTGATTCAGGTGGTACCATACCACATATGGATACATTTCTGACCTAAGTAACTTGATCCTGTTTTTCTCACATGTGTTTTCACAGTTTTGGTTTCGATTCCAGATCTATCAAAAGATTAGTTTTGATTAGTTTGAAGGTTCAGTTCTTGTGCCAGTTCCAGCACAAGGGTGTCAACTCGGGTGTCAATTTGGGTTCAAGTGATAAGAACTCGAACCTTCGATTTTTATTGATCCAATTCAATACCCTCACAACACTGATACCTACCTAATACAGCAAGGCCAAAGGGAACCAGAATATGCACAAGTGTAGTGATTAATGGAAAAGAGATATCAAATGACTCTCAATATGTCATCCACACTTTGTTCCAAATTGCCTCCCAAAATTGGGCAGTAGGTTTGCTTTCCACTTTTAGGTTTTATGTCACATAAAAATCTTGCCAACCATGGGTCCATGCTCTTGGTATTGTTGGAAAACCCTAGAAATGCATTGAGGTGGTTTTGTAATGTTTTGACCTCCAATGCATGAGTTATTGAGTATTAAGTGATTTTGTGACTGAATATTCAATATTTTTAGACTTAAGATGTGAGAGAGATTGAATTTTGAGTAATTTTTGTCATTAAAAATTAATTTAAAATATATTTTTCACAATTGAGCTCTATTGTCAAGGTATTGTTCACACTTGAAACATTTACATAATCCATAAAAAAGGTCACACTAAGGTTATGGAGAGCATGGATTAACAAGAAAAATATAGATTAATATGAGATTAATTGTGCAAATACAAAGTTGCAAATATTGAGTAGTGAGGAAGCATGTAAGGAATAAAGGATGTGAAAAACATGGATTAAAATGGGATTGAAAATAGAAGATTAGAGATGCAAAAATCGATTAGTGAGAAAGCATATAAGAAATTAAGGATATGGGAAACATGGATTAACATTGGATTAGTTTGGGAAACTAATCCAAAGAGATAAATAAGAGAAGCATGAAATTGTGAAGATTGATTAGTGAGAAAAAAATGTAAGGGATGAAGGTATTAGAAGAAGGGTGTAAGAATAGATCCTTCCGGATTTGAGACCTATCTTAGGAAGGATTAAGGATGAACATGGAATACGCATGAGATTGATAGGGTTAACATAGAGATGTAGAAATTGATCAATGAGGAAACATTTATTGGATTAGGGTTGTGGGAAACATGCATTATTGTGAGAAGTATAGATTAACATGGATTAGCATGGGAATTATGGAGTTTTCAAACCTCAAGAGTTGGGACAAATGACATTTGAATTCACACCAAAATCAATAAGGGGTCATGTGTGTATACCTTGTTTCATACTTTAGCTATTAACACTTGAGCTGTTTCAATCAGTCAATGCCTTTCTATCATAGTGATGCTTTTGTTTGTCTTTTCCAATCACATGGAAAAATGCACAAAGAATTTGCTTTTGGTCATCTTATTTGTTTTTTTGTATTATTACCTTTCACATGAGTGGTGAAGTTTCATAGAAAAAAAATGAAAACATGTATCCCTAACTAGAGCATTGAAGATGATCACATGTGCATCAACACTTAGACCGTGCAACAGTTATTGAACATGGTACAATTTTGTGAAAAAAATCAAAAAAATCACAACTAAAATTATAACACCAAAATTTGGGATATGTTTTTATATTGTTTGATGACTTCATAATCAGCCCAATGGCATAAGCCATACTGATAATACTTTTCACGTACTGTTTATTGTTTATAATTTTACATCCGTTTGGGACCAGAAAGGTCATTAGACGAGAAACAAATTATGGAGGAGAGATAGTCCTCTGATACTAGCAGCATGCCACAAACTTGGCCAGGGTGATCGTGTTCATAGTCTGCATGAACTCAACAAGAATGCTAACGTGGGTGAGGGGTAAGGTCGAACAAAAATGTTCCCTAACTTTTTATGTATTTGGACAAACAAGGAACAAGTGCTTTTCATCCTCAACTTTTCCCAAGTCACAGCTTCAACAAAGCTTCTCTACGTATGACACGTCTTTCCACGCACCTAACACAACCTCAAGCTACGTGTTGTCACACTGAAACCGAGCCAGAGCTCATGTACAAACATGTACAAGTGTTTGTATTCAAAGATTACGATTTTTCATCATGACGAATTTTTGCTTGGAAAAATACATTTGACACAAAACAAACACATTTCACTTTGAAAAGAAAACATTAAATTCACAATGAAAAACAAAAATTTTCCCCCCAAATTCTTCTCCAAAAAGAATTCACGAAATAATGAAAATTCGCCACCCAAAAATACAATAAACTAGTATAAGTCTCTTACCCTTCCTTTCCCCAGTCAACCTACTAAATTTTCTTAATAGGGAAGATCACCAATTTTTTCCACTGAAAAAGCTGACATTTCCTTGTCTTCAAAAAAGAAAAAGAAAAAGTAGAACCATAAATATCATCAGAAATCGGATGATTCCCACTTTGGCTGCATCGAAAATTCCTAAAAGCACTTACAGAACACACACACACAGAGGTCAGTTCACGACTAGACCCAAAACCCTGGGTGCATGCACATTGCAAAATACCCGTTCATTTTCGACCAAAAAAAGACCTTTTCTCTTTTCAAACGCTCAAGAGCCTTCTCTCCTTCCTCCTCCGTCCATACCAACTTCCCAACATTTTCGCAACAAAATTCGACCACAGCCAATCACACCCACCAGCGCACCACCCGTCCACTGGATGCCCTTTATGACTGCCTTTTGGATGAACCTCAAACTGGGTTAGTTGATATCCGGTTTCACTTTGGTTACCCTTTGTGTAAGATGTAGGTTCTATATATTCGGGTATATCGGTAGGAAAGTACATACCTGGATGATCCCTAGGTAAGTAGATGGTTTATACCCGTGTTGGCCGGTTTTAAAAAATGACTCGGTTATCAATTAGTATCTGGGTCCAGGTATCAGAGAACCTACCTGCCAGTTCCACTTGTCTGCTATACCCAATTAAGAACTTACTTGCCCTGGTATCGGTGTTTTTAAATACCTTGATAAATGCTTTATTGTTAGGGTATCATTTTAACAGAATCAAATACCCTTCATATACCCTGATGTGGGGCATCTCACACCTACCTAGGAAGGTTCTATATTTTTCATCCATTTTTTCATTCTATTTTTTTTCATTCAAGAACTTTCACTTCATCATTTGCCCTAAACCTAAGACCCTTCAGTCCAGTTACCTACCTGGTTATCTATATTTCAAGACTCCTGGAACCCGGTTTCTCTCTTGGGTGAGGGCTGCTTTCACTACCTACGAAAAACCCAAGCACCCACCCGCTTGGGGGTGTTATAGGTAATAGTAGAAAAAGCAACTGAGCTAACCAGCATGGTTAGCTAACGGAACCAAAGAACTCAACAGAAAATTGTTTCTTGACCACTTTCCATCCATCCTTGATGGTCGTGATGGTAGGTGCTGGGTTCACTCTGGCCAAGAACAAAACTGTCACCAGATTTGTGGCACTCTCTTGAACAGCCAGCTGCAAGGAGTGCGCGGCAAGTTTTCCGTGCTCGTCGCTGCGCTGAGTGGCCTATATGATAAAGATGAGAGCAGGTTTCTTTGGCATTGCCGTTGCTGGGTTCTCTTGTGGTGTTTGACATTGATTCCAGCGTCCAGGGTCTCTTTGAATCTCTGAAACCTTTGTTTTTGTCACTTCCTCAAACTGAAGATCAAAACAGGTAACGAAGGAGCGCTTCTTCTTCAGCTGGCAGGAAAAGAACACACACACACACACACACAATAGTTGCACATCGGTGAAGGAAAGAGGTACATACTACTGCTTTGTTCCTTCCATGTGTTCGTAGAAGGAGCTTCATTAGCTTCAGTCACCGGTAACTATATCAACATTTTATCGTCGTTTCCGGTCCGTGTTGTGTCTTTTCCGAACTCCTAGAGGGCGGTGAGTTTTTCAGGAACTTAGAACAGGTTTTTGGTTTCTGTTGGTTGCTCCGGTAGTGATTTTCGGACGCCTTTCAGTGTGTTTGATGTGTTAGCATCCGTGAAATCTTGTTGGTCACTTGCTCTAACCAAAGATCGAAGTAGATAACGCGAAGGAGCGCTTCTTTTCCAGCGGGCAGAAAAACGGGAGTGAGAGAGAGAGAGAGAGGGAGAGAGAGATTAGTGAAGGAAAGAGGTGCATGCTGTGGCCCCGGTCCTTCTCTGTGCTCTGGGTTGATTCTTTGAGAGAGAAAAAAGTTTTATTTTCCTCCATATTGCGATAGCAGAAAGTGTAGATGATCTTCTGCCCGAGCTCTGGTGCTTTATTTTCGCTTGTTCTGCGTTCTCGTCTCTAGAGAATATTGTTTGGATTGGATTACAGAGAGAGGGCTAAGGAAGAATTTTTTGTATGTCGATGCTTGTTCCTGATTACTAAAGAGGAAATATCTCCGTTGCAGTTTAGGTGAGACAGCTGTGAAGCAAGAGGAGGAATTTTAAAAACCCTGCTAAAAGAGGAGAAATATGGCCAACTTGATGCAAGCAGTACAGTACTCTAGTTACGGCGGTGGTGCTTCAGCCCTCAAGGTACAGTAGTTTACCCTTGGCATTGTCAAAACTTCTGTTGTCACTTCTTTCTTTCTCTTGGAAAGGTTCCTGTCACCTGTGGTGGAACGAAGCAATATGCACATTGCAGTTGTTAGGTCGAATATTACTGTCATTGACTCTCAAACATTGGGTAAAACAGCGCCTCTCATCTTGTCACAATCGACTTTGAACTTTGTGTCAGAGGGTAATTGTTGCAATGGACAATGGTCACTGAGGTTCACGTGAACCATAAGTGAATTGCTGTTTTAGTACAAACTACAAACCTTATGCATATTGCATTGTTTCCAGCAGCATGGGTTGTTTTCTGGGTACCATGACAGATGGTAAATGCTTGACAATACCATAGATGCTGCTGTTGAAAGTCGCTGAACATGCATATAACTCTCACTATTGTTTAACTGTTCCTCAACATTGCTCTGTGGTCTTGTTTCCTCTTTTCCAAGCTTTGAGTTTGCTTGCTGTTATGTTAGATCTTACATATTCATAGTCTTGTTATCAGGTCATCTAGTTCATCTTTCATTTCTTTTGAGGTTAACCTAACTCTTAAGTATTGAAAACTTCTCCACAATTATGAAGATATATTGGGTTGTTCCCTATGATTGAGGGAGCTGAGTTTTCAATGGCACTTGCAATGTTATGACTGCACTGATTCTTATCTTACCTGTTTTTTTTTGGCAGCAACTAGTACATCAGTTTTCTGCAAAAGTGTTTTTGTGGAGTTTCTTTGCAATCCATTTCTCTCTGTCTCTGGCAATGCTTGCTAGCATGTACGCTAGCTTAGTGTCCTCAGTTTGTTGATCCTTTTAAGTCTTCTATCAAATTGTCTTGTCATGAGTCTGCACCACACTATACAACAATTGGGTAGCAGGCTGGAATGGGAGGTGTCTCCTTTCTTATTTTCAAGACACTCTTCTTGTTCTCATGTATTTGATGTCAGTACCCTGAACAGAAGGGTGGCATAAGCTAAATTGGAAGCTACCATCAGTAGCTTGGTGCCTTTGTGTGGTATAGAAAGTGGTTTCTCTCTTTTTTCACTGTGGTTATGTGCCAATCTAAGTTGAGTCTAACCTGAAGGTCTATTCACAGCTGATTCCTTCATGTGAGTGATACTTAACTGTAATTCAACAACTGCAGCATGTGGAGCTGCCAGTGCCTAAACCATCAAAGGATGAGGTGCTGGTCAAAGTAGAAGCTGCCAGTGTGAACCCAGTGGACTGGAAAATTCAGGCAGGTGTTATGAGATTCGTGTTACCAACTAAGTTTCCCTGTATACCAGGTCTGTGACATTCATTCCTATATTCATTGTACTTTCATTGGTTGGCCCAGTCTGCTGTATGGTACTGATACTGATGCATCATTGTCTTCAATTGCTTTTTGGCACACTTCATGAACAAATATTGAATTCCTGATTTGAGGATCAAAGTTTTTTAGTGTATTTTGCTGAGATTTCGTTGTTTGCAAATGTGTTCTAATACTAGCAGATGTATTTTTAAAATGCTGGTTAGCACTATTGTTCTCTAATTGATATACAATCATTGTTCATACTGTATGGGCCCATAACTTTAAATTTAACACCTATTTTAAAGCAGATCTTCCGGTTCATAATGCATGAAGGAGAGATAATAGATCCTTCCAGTTTTGTAATGTTTACTTGAAGTCTTCACACATTATTGCCTGTGCCAGAGTCATTAAATAGGATATTAGATTGGGATATATTCTTGAAGAATCTGTAAAGTATTGTGTAGGAACGGGAGGAGGCAGTGTGGGAATGGAAGTTGAGCGGAAAGAAATGGAATTGTATATATGACTGATTTGCATGCTCTGACTTTCTCAGGATCTGATATTGCTGGTGAGGTTGTTGGCCTGGGCCCTGGAGTGACAACTTTTGCAGTTGGGGATAAGGTTTCGAGCTGGCTGGGGTTAAAGAAGGTGTGTCTTCTGAATGGGAAAAGGTGACCATACTAGAAATACTTTGCTTGAAGTTGACACCAATTGGGCTCAATCTGAGGGATGTCCAATTGAGCCCTTTTGGTACAAGACCAATTTTACAAAATTTATAATGTCCTTTCAAAGATTAGCTCTCATCCTGAGACTCAAGGAGGAACTGTAGTATACAAAGAACCTGTGTGCAAGTACTCATTTTTGGGGAGAGGGGTGTGCAGGGTGGATCATTGGCAGAGTATGCAGTAGCACCTATCACATCAACAGTGAAGAGGCCAGAAGGGGTTTCAGCAAGAGATGGTGCTTCACTGGGTGTTGCAGGTTCAACAGCTTTGCAAGCTCTCCGTGACCTTGTTGGTTGGAAGTTTGATGGGAGTCAACAAACACAAAAGAATCTGCTCATTACAGCTGCTTCTGGTGGTGTTGGGACATATGCCGTGCAGGTGCTCCCCTTCTCTCTGCAAGCTTGGGTGGTTTTCTTCTTCCCATATGTACCTCCCAGCATCAATGAGTATGACATTCTTTTCTTGATGATCCTACACTCACATCCAGTTTTTTTCAGTGTGAAGAGACAAAGTGTACTCACATTTTTTGATGTAAGGACTATTGCTTGTCTTTCATTGATGGGGTCTGGTTAAAGGGGCATAGTTGCAGCAGATAACATGTAAAGTTCAAAGCTAGTGATAGGGTTTGACTCCCATATTAAAGTACCTTCAAATATAATCTGGGATCATCATTTTTTTTCTTGTCCTAATGTGGTCTTGTACAAGATCTATTCTGCTTGTGCCTGCCTACATGTTGTCTGTGGTCCTACAGTGGTCTTACCAAAACCCAAGCAAGGTGTGCCCTTTGTATGTATTCAGAAATCTTTCATCCTCTAGAAAGGTGGATGCCCTCTATGTCCGTCTCCACTTCAAAACCTCTGAACCTTAAATGCCTTGTTATGAGGTTCACAAGTGTATATTGCATTTCTCTGAGCTCTACCCTAAGAGCCTTCCACAAGGCCTTAGCCAATAACCATCAGAGCATGTGTAAAACCCAATAAGTACTACCATGAGTGTTTTTGTCATCCTGGTGACTTAGTCTGAGGCCTCAATTTTATCCTGTACTATCTTAGCTATTGGGTTTTCATCCTAATAATAGATAGACCTAAGTATTCTCTCCACAGGTATGCAAGCCCCAGGCTACCACAGGCCACCAAGATCCTTGTGTGCTACACTTTGAGCAATTTAAAACCCTGGAGGACATTTGAGTCTGAAGAACTGAGAAGTCTAGGATCTTTCCCTTCATAGCTGTTTGACTAATTTTGTTTCCTGTACTTTTCCTGATGTCAGAAGTCATTGGCATTCTCTTGACCATTATATATCTCTTTTTATTCATTTCTAGGAAAGGGCATATTACTGACATATTAAACTGGCAGCTTGCTAAGCTGGAAGGTGCCCATGTGACAGCAACATGTGGGGCTCGCAATGTTGACTTGATCAGAAGTCTTGGGGCTGATGAAGTACTGGATTACAACACCCCTGAAGGGAAACAACTGAAGAGCCCATCTGGGAAAAAGTATGATGCAGTGTTGCATTGTGCACACTACCAGCCATTCTCCTACTTCAAACCCCAGCTTACTCCTGGTGGAAAGGTGCTTGACCTCACACCCACTGGCAACTTATTGCTTTCAATGGCAGCTCAACGCCTAACCTTTGCAAAGCAAAAGTTTGTCACATTCTTGACACCACCGAATGTGGATGTCCTCAACCTCTTGACAAACTTCACAAAGGAGGGGAAGCTCAAGGCTGTCGTGGACTCCACATACCCACTTTCAAGAGCTGAGGATGCATGGGCCCGCAGTATTGATGGACATGCTACTGGAAAAATTATAGTCACCGTGGTTGGAGAATGAGGTCAACATTGGGACATTGGGAAAGTGGACAATAAGAGGTTGGTTCTGTACGTCATGAAAGCCTCATCGAAATCAATGCATTACCATAGGCCGGGCAACATGGCCTCAGGTATTTGGGCATTTTGAAGATAGACACCCATCCTAAGTTCTCTAATTATGCAAGTATTTTCTTGTTGTGTAGATGGAATGTTTCTGGTATGTATATATAGCTGGTTGTACCAGTGCCATATGAAACTTTTGGCTGATGTTCACAAAGCCAGTTTTCTGCCCAACAGTGATTGGAGCTCTTAATGAAATTGTTGGATACTTCACATGTTTGCCAAATATTTGTAGTGCTGTACCATGTTTGTGATGGCTTTGTCATATGCTAACTAGTGAAATTCAGTCTACAAGGTGTTGCAGGCAGCCTTGGAACAAGTTCTAAACTTGGGAGCCACCCCCCAACTAATTAATGACACTCTTCAACATTCTTATATGGAAGTTACAATTAACAATTTCATGCTACACTATTACACATTTAGGTGCATAAAACTGGAGGTACCTTTACCTTTTTGGGTAAGGGCTCTTAGTGATCATATAGAGGTCACAAAATGTTCGAATTGAACTTAGACACTCTGATTTAGTCTAGGCCATGGATACTTGTTCTATTTAGAAATAATTTATGGATTTTGTCTCCATGTGCATTATAATTGTAGCTGAAGCTCTTGATTAATTCTGAGGAGTCTGTGGAATGTTCTTCAGAATCTGAACTCTGGTATCAATGGATTGATGATGAAATGTTTGAAGTTTGCTCAAAGGTCTTGGTTTGGAGACTCAAAACACATCATTACACCAGGATTAACATTTGACTGTGAACAGGAGAGAGTTTTCATGTCATATAGAATTCAATTCTGAGAATGCAGTTGTCTACATAAGTAGATGCCTTTTCAAATTCAATTTATGAACATTCCAGCTAGGGCATCAATATTCTCAAATTACTCAGGGTCCAGATTATCTGTGTGTGGTTGGCACTTTCACATTCTGTTTGGTGATTCAAAGAAATTTCATCTTTCATCCAAATTCACCTCTCAGAGAAACTTCAAGGTTTTTAGAAGGTAACAACCAAGCTACCATAAGGATCAGAGGCCCAGTACAACAACTTTGTAATAAGACATTATCAATCCCATCAGAGAGCATCATCCTTCCATTTTCTTCCTTTCTCTGTTACTGCATGATAATGAAGAGAGTTTTTGTGTTTCTTTGCAAGATAGCCACTCAGGACAATGAATGATGTTGATATAAATGAAAAGTAGTGTGCTTGGTCATCATATAGAAAATAATACTTGAGAAATCACAATCCAGAGTCCAGTAGCATTGTTTTCTAACTCAAATGGGAAATGAAATGAGTTCGAAATTTAAATTTCACGAAGGGGTCATTTCAAATTATGAGAGGAGATAGTGACATGCATTGGCCATAAATGAGAAAACCCATCTGGGAAACATTTGAACACGACATATGGGTTGAGAGAATTGAAGATGGAATGGCTCTTATACTGGTTACAGAGCCAACCTGTGATGGTCATTGATTCAAAATCCTTGGTTAGCATACAACAAGAATGACTGATGGATCTAATGGATTTTTCATGGGATCCATACCATGATCAGCACTGCCTAGCACTGACTGAATGTTTATCCTTCATTGGGAATCCATCTCACTGTATTCAGTTCTTACATTAGCAATAGCTCCATCTTCCACTTTGCTCTTTCTCCTTGTGCAAGTTCCATCCATTCTCAATAGCTCCGTCTTTTGCGTCGCTGTTGATCCCTTTGCTCTCTCTGGCTTGAGTTTTTAGTCTGGGGAGTTGAGATAGAAGTCAGAAGGAAGGATCAAACCATTCCACAGTTGACAAACAACATCAACTGCAAAATTGGTACTCAAAAGACCTTGGAATAGTGACTCACCATAATGACAAGGAGGCGAACAAATATTGCAGCAAAATCGACAAAGAGATCAAGTGCATGTTTGACATAGTTGTAATCACCCCTGTTTGCTCTCTCAATGATCATTTGTGTGTCAAACAAAACGTATCCCATAAATACAAGCAAACCTCCAAAAATCTGCATAAGCACACTTTCATCAGCATTTGTTCTTGGTTGAGGGTATTCTAGGGCAGTTGAAACCCATGCACAGCTAGAAAAGAACTAGCAGCCTAATCATACCTCAACAATGATACAGCAAAATCATACCTCAACATTGTACATGAAAGCTGAGCGACCAAAAATAAGGGAGGAAAACTGCAGAAGAAGCATCAGGCTGACAACTGATGACAGAATGCCACCCAGAAACAAATACTCCCTTCGCCTTGCCACCAAAGCTGCTCCAGAAAAGCAGGCAAACACCGCCACTGATCCAAGAAAGGCCATTACTACAATACTGCAACACCAAATGTCATCTCCAATTTTAGAAAAATCTACTTGTTAAGCCCTCTTTGTTGCTTTTTCTGCACACAAACCATGCAAGGAACCATGTGCCCTACAATCGTTGGTCTATGTCAGTTATCAAACAGAACCTTTTTCATTATTATATGCCATCACTTTATCATAGCCATGTTTAAGTGTTGTATATCTTGTATGGGTTTGGGAGTAGTGAGATTACAGACCTTGGGTCAAACTGAAGGACTGCTTCAACAAGTGTTCCCACAGAAGCACCCTCAAAAAATGCAGCTGCTGCCAATAGCTTCAATCTCTTTCCCTGTATGGCACAACAATCCAGGCTTACCAATATCAGTATGTATCCACAAATGGAATTGCAATAACTTCACAGGCAAGCCTGGTTTAATTGCCACAAGCGATCATGCACATCATACTTGAGAAGGAAAGAAAGGATAACAGGACAAAAACACAAACCTCCTCGGCTGGTGTTGAAGGTGTAGAAACAAGCCATGCTGTTGTGGCGATGAAACCAAGGGAAGTGATTAGCCCTCCAATGTGCCAAAGGATGTGGACATAAACTCCTAGTGCCGACACCAAAAGAGCAGCAGCTAAGGTCAAATAAACCTGTCAAAAACCACATATTTCCACCATGAAATTCGCAATAATAACATACTAAAAAAACTTAAGAGTCGTCTCTTGGTATTGCAAATTATTCTATTATTACTATACTACAAATTTCTTACGAGTTGAAATTTACACCCACCTCCCAAAAAAAAATCCCAGTGCAACCTAATTTTCCACATCGGCATTCAAAAGCTGCGATCTTCAACATCTTCTTTGAATCGGTCGCACAGAACTTTCCCAGTACACTACAACCTTAAGAATTTAAAGGAAAGATCGAACTCCTCAATATCAAAAAATTCAAGTTCCTTCATATCAAAAACTTCCCCGAAGCAAGGCACACACCATGTAATAACGAAGAAGAAGAAGAAACCTCATGGCTACAAAGCCACGGGAGAAAACCTGCAACTTATTACTAACCTTCTGCAGATGCGATTGCACGGGAGAAGAGAGCTTGTTGAAATTCCTCAGCGAAGCATAACTCCAACTCGATGACCTTGAGTCGAAAAACGAGGCGACGTAATCCATGGTCACCAAAAAAAAGAAAACAGAAAGGGCAGGCGAAAGACACGATCAGAAGGAAAGGAAAATCAACAAGAAGAAGAAGAGAATAGAAGCAACAACAACGTCTTGTATGGCAACCAAAGCGCCTGAAGACACAGGATCCGAACTCAAAACCCACTGCCGACAAAAAACAACAACCACAACAACAACGTTGGCTTCTTTGCGACGATTCTATCCCACTAAAATACAAACAAGTCGACGCCCCGGTCCCTATATATATATCCTTTCGGTTCTCCCTCTCGGGAACGTTCCAGCAGCAACCGAACCGTCGACGAAATAGCGAGAAGACGCGTTCTATGATTGGTTCCTATGGAGTTCCCTGCCACGTTCCTACAGAGGTGTTCTCGTGGCCGACAGGTTATGGAGCGACCTCTGAATTTTGTGGCTACGTGGCATGTTTTTATTGGTTTTACTCGGCTTCGCCAGCCAATGAGAGCGGCGCGTGCACATCATCATGCCGGAGTTTCGATACTACGTGGATTTCTATTTATTTATTATTTTTTGGGGTTTTTTCTAGGGGCCTTCTTCTTCGTATGTGCAGGGGATGAAGGGGGCGTGGAAATTGCTGGCAGCTGATCCTGAATTTTCAGCCATTATTGGATTTGATCGCACAGAGGGGTGGAAATTGCTGGTCCTGAATTCTCAGCCATTATTGGATTGAATACAATTTGGAGCCTTTCTGGGCATGAGAGTCTTGCCATGAGAGTCTCTGTGTTGTCGGGCCCCATTTTTGGTAACTGGGGAAAACTGTGGATTTGTTTATAACCCGACCCCTTTTTTGGCCCTTTGAATTTGTAGGTACCCGCCCTGGGCAGAACTTTCACGGGCATCTTTCCGAATCTGTAAGGTCCTCCCATTCCTGAAACCGAAGACTCAAAGCTAAAATTAGGTCAGTTTTGGGGTACGCAGGGTAAGGGCAGGCCCCGCTGACATTCGTTTGCTTTAAGACACTGGGAACTCGGGCCGTATCATGGGAAAGAAAATTTTAATAAAAATTTGGAGCAGGTCTTTACATTCGACATGGGCTTTACCAGATTCAGGCCTGCACTAGGCTGTGCCTTATGCAGCAGGCCCTTATTCCAGTGAAGCCTGCTGCCTTGGGCTTTACCTTGCCATCCACTGGATGCCCGTCATTACTCAGTTGTGGATGAACCTCAACTGAGTTAATATTTGGTTTCACCTTAGTAACCAATTCTGTAAGAAACAGGTCTCGTATATAGGTAGATAGGTAGGAAAAAAGGGTAATTACTAGGTAAGTAGATGGTTTATGCATAGGTAAGGGCTGATTTTACCACCTTTCTAGTAACAACCTGTTTGTGAGTTGCTAATAGGTAGGTGGGAAAAAAAACAGCAACTGATCTAACCACCATGGTTAGCTAGAGAACTAGAATCCAACAGAAAACTGTTTCCTGATCACTTACCATTCATCCTTCATGGTGTGCTGGTGGGTGCTGGAGCAACAAGTTATGGAGTGTTAAGAACTTGAGGGCAGCCAGAGATAAATTGCATGCCTTCCGAAAAGAAAATAGGCCTATCAATCTACAAGGTTACAGTGCCCCATATTGTGGTCAGGCTTCTCAATGGTTGTTGAAACAAGTAGAGGATTGCTATAAGCAAAAAGAAAGCTCAGCAGGCCAAGAGGTGACTTTTCACATTTGCCACCATTGACAAAACCACCCATAACAACAAGAGGGAGTTTTCCTGCACCAGTAACAATGAGAGAAGGAGCAACTACATCACAACCTCCAATTTTCCTATCCCAATGTAAAGAACTTGTCATTCCAACTTTTGATTTGGGATTATCTATGGATTCAAGTTAGGTTTGACATGCGTTTGTCTACTTTCTATTTGGAGTCTTGGACAATCATCTTCTATGTCTAAATCCATTGCAATATAATTCCATATTTAAATATATCAAAAACTTGTGTAAGACTTTTGATGAATTGTTATCTAGGAATGCAAATGTTGAGTTGTAGTTGTTATAGATGGTCTAGTAGTGATGCTTCTAAAAGAAATCCACGATTTGAACATTCTTTCACCATGTCCAAATGATTATCTTGGTCAAATCAAGACACATAGTTAGTGTTCCATTGTTAATTATCCAACCAATATTAACTAGCTACATGACATAAAAAAATTCTTGAAAATACAATGTGAGCTCAACAAATAATAGTCAACAATGCCACTAGGAAACAATCAATATGAGATCAAAATCCTTGAGTCTAGCATCATCTCATAATGATAAACAATATAGGACCTTGCACTTTACAAGGAATAAAGGAATGTGGGTATGCTACCAAGCTCAATTTAAGTAAGGCCTTAACAAGTTCTTGTTGTAAAGATCCAAGATTGAAAGACAAAAAGTGCATGCTCTCTTTGGAAACTCCGCAAGCTATAAGTTCAAAACACATTTCAAGATTTGGCAATGCACATAATTTGATTATGGAAGTTCAAAAATCTAGGTTAATCTAGGACCACTACATTTGAACACAACTATTTCAAATTGCCAAACTTAAAAATTTATATCAATGTTGTAAAACATTAAGCATGTTTGATTGGAATGCACATTAACGGTGCTTGGCTTCTTGAGGCTTTTGATATCTTTAGAATGGTGTTCAACATGTTGTTTTTGGGACTTGTACGTAAAAGTGCTACAAACAAGGAATCATTAGAAATAACATTCAAGCATAGTCTATAGTTCCAATAACAACTTGCAATAAACTTAGAGTGCAGAACATACTTGGGTAGGTCAACAAAGCTTATGGGTTGCAAAAAACATGGTCATTTATTTGAAAAAGGAATGCTACTAAATGTTACATTGAACATGAATTGTTGAACAATGTGGTCTTAGTGAGAAGGAAAGGTCCTTGCAATATGAACTACAAAATTGGAAAAGAAGATAATGAAAGTGGTTTGAAGGAAGTGGTTGTGAGCCATAAGTGTGGACAAGCAATCCTGCAAGGAGCCCATGTATGTAGCAAACACTCAAGATTTTGCATTGCACACACATTCTTTTTATCCCACAATCATAACTATTCTCAAAACATTGGTAGTTTGAAGCGGGTGGACGGGTTGTGGTGGATTTTTCAACTATTTGTTCTTGGAGTTTTAATTTGTAATGAACATGTGGAGAAGGTTGAGATGGTGGTTGTATTAGAGGCCTAATGGAACAAGGGGATGGTGTGTTGTTGTCATGAAAAGAACTACATTGTCATCTTAACATGCCAATTCATGTGAGTATTTTTTCAACATTACTTTGGGATAT